>Ga0307374_10014174_pt1 | contig 10889 bp, 11 predicted proteins | sample OX3MG_FD_202532 | JGI IMG/M metagenome (GOLD analysis project Ga0307374, IMG submission 202532) | Soil microbial communities from Risofladan, Vaasa, Finland - OX-3 | ecosystem: Environmental > Terrestrial > Soil > Coastal area > Acid sulfate soil | place: Finland: Risofladan, Vaasa | collected... | reverse complement strand
CCGGCAAGCTGTTCTGTGCCGGCGCCGACCTCGCGTGGATGTCGAAGAGCGTGCGGTACACGGAAGCGGAGAACCTCCGCGACGCGATGGCGATGTCCGCGATGTTCGCAGCGCTCGACACGCTGCCGGTGCCGCTCGTCGGCCGGATCCACGGGGCGGCGCTCGGCGGCGGCTGCGGCCTGGCGGCCGTGTGCGACATCGTCGTGGCGGAGGAGCAGGCGGTCTTCGGCTTCACCGAGGTGAAGCTCGGGATTCTGCCGGCGGTCATCTCCCCGTTCGCCCTCGCGAAGATCGGCCGATCGGCCGCCCGCGAGCTGTTCCTGACCGGGGCCCGGTTCCCGGCGGCGCGGGCGCGCGAGATCGGACTCGTGCACGCCGTGGTCCCGTCCGAGCAGCTGGACGCCGCGGTGGATGGCTACGTTCGCGAGCTCCTGAGCGCGGGGCCGCAGGGGATCGCCGCCGCCAAGGCGCTCATTCCGGAGGTCTGGGGGCGCTCGGTCGCCGACGCGATGCCGATCACGGCGCGGGCCATCGCCACGCGGCGCGTGTCGCCGGAAGGCCAGGAAGGCATGTCGGCGTTCCTGGAGAAGCGCAAGGCGTCGTGGGTCGGCTAGTCCGACGGCCCGGAACACCCCCGTCATGATTCAACGTCTGCTCATCGCCAATCGCGGAGAGATCGCGCGGCGGATCGCCGCCGCCTGCCGGGAGACCGGCATCGAGAGCGTCGCCGTCTATTCCGAGGCGGACGCCCGGTCGCCGCACCGGTTCGCCGCCGATCGCAGCGTGCTCATCGGGCCGGCGATCGCGGCCGAGAGCTACCTGTCGATCAGCCGGCTGATCGACGCCGCGCGATCGAGCGGCGCCGACGCCGTCCACCCCGGCTACGGGTTCCTGTCCGAGAATCCCGGGTTCGCGGCGGCGTGCGAGGACGCCGGGCTCACGTTCGTGGGGCCGCCGGCGGCGGTCATCGAGCGCATGGGATCGAAGATCGAAGCGCGGCGCGTCGCCGAGGCCGCGGGCGTGCCGGTGGTGCCGGGCGGCACGCCGGTGGATCAATCCGACGCCGGCATCCGGCAGGAGGCGCTGCGCATCCGGCTGCCGGTGCTGATCAAGGCGTCGGCGGGCGGCGGCGGCAAGGGCATGCGGACCGTGCGCACCGAGGCCGAGCTCGACGCCGCGATTCCGGCGGCGCGCCGCGAGGCGGTCGCGGCGTTCGGCGACGGCACGCTGTACGTGGAGCGGCTGGTCGATCGCCCCCGGCACGTCGAGGTGCAGGTGTTCGGCGACGGCCGGGGCGAGGTCGTGCACCTGTTCGAGCGTGAGTGCTCGGTGCAGCGCCGGCACCAGAAGATCATCGAGGAGAGCCCGTCGCCCGTCCTGACGCCGGCCATCCGCGACCGGATGACGGCCGCCGCGCTGGCGGCCGCGCGCGCGGTCGGCTACCGCAGCGCCGGCACGATCGAATTCCTCCTCGAGGGCACGGGCGACGCGGCGCGCTTCTATTTTCTCGAGATGAACACGCGCCTGCAGGTCGAGCATCCGGTCACCGAGGCGGTGACCGGCGTCGATCTCGTCCGCGCCCAGCTCACGGTGGCCTCCGGCCGGCCGCTGCCGTGGCGCCAGGCCGATCTGACCCAGCGGGGTCACGCGATCGAGTGCCGCGTCTATGCGGAAGATCCGGCGCACGGATTTCTGCCGCAGGCCGGTCCGCTGCTGCTCTACCGCGAGCCGGTCCGGCCGGGAATCCGGATCGATTCGGGCGTGGCGGAAGGCGGCGAGGTGTCGGTGTACTACGATCCGATGCTGGCGAAGCTGATTGCGGCCGGCGAGACGCGTGACGCGGCGAGGACCCGTGCAACGGCGGCGCTGCGGGCGTACGCGATCCTCGGCATCCGGACCAACATCCCGTTCCTGCTGCGGATCCTCGAGGACCCGCACTTCGCGGCGGCGGACATCGATACGGCGTTCCTGGACCGCGGCGACGCGCGGCTCACCGGGGACTCGGCCGCCATGGTGCCCGTGCCGGCGGCGGCCCTGGCGGCGGCCGCCGCCTGCGACGAGCGCCCGGCCGCCGTCCGGCGCGCCGGCGCGCCGGACGTGGTGAACGATCCCTGGACCCTGCTCACCGGGTGGCGGAGCTGACGCGTGGCGAACCAGAAGCTGACCATCCGGGCGGGCGACGAGAGCTACACCATCGAGGTGCTGGACGAAGGCGGCGACGTCGCGGTGCGGATCGAGGGCGAGGCCGAGCCGCTGCAGGTCGAGCGGCTGCAGCCGGGCGCGTATCGCGTCACGCAGGGCGATCGCAGCTGGCCGGTGTTCGTCGCCGGCTCGCGCGAGGCCTGCTGGGTGTTCGTCGATGGCCAGGTGTTCACGCTCGACGTCGCGGCCGGCGGGAGCCGCCGGCGCAGCGCGGTTGGCGCCCACGAGGCGCTGTCGGCCCCGATGCCGGCGACCGTCGTGAAGATCCTGGTGGCCCCCGGCCAGGTCGTGACCCGGGGCGAGACGCTCATCGTCCTCGAGGCGATGAAGATGGAGCTCCCTGTCCGCGCGCCCGGGGACGGCACGATCGACACGATCCGGTGCCGCGAAGGCGATCTGGTCCAGCCCGGAGCGCCGCTCCTCGAGTTCAAGTAAGCGGGGACGGGTTATGTCTCCGATTGTCACGGGGCGGACGTAAGGCGCCACGAGCCACCACCATGCCGCATTCCATCTTCGGCTCCCTGCCTCCGCGCGTCACGGTCGTCGAGGTCGGTCCGCGCGACGGGCTCCAGAACGAATCGGCGCCGATCGCCACCGCCGACAAGATCGCCTTCGTCGACCGGCTCAGTGCCACCGGTCTGCCGGTGATCGAGGTCTCGGCGTTCGTCAGCCCGCGCTGGGTGCCGCAGATGGCCGACGCGGTCGACGTCTTCTCGGCGATCCGGCGTGCGCCGGGCGTCCGCTACACGGCGCTCGTGCCGAACCTGCCCGGGCTCGAGCGCGCGCGCCAGGCGGGCGTCGACGAGATCGCGGTCTTCGCGGCCGCCTCCGAGACCTTCAGCCGTCGGAACATCAACCAGACCATCGACGAATCGCTGGCCACCTACGCCGCGGTGTGCGACGCGGCCCGGGCGGCCGGCCTGCCGGTGCGCGGCTACCTGTCGACCTGCTTCGGCTGTCCGTTCGAAGGGCCGGTGCCGCCGGCGCGCGTGGCCGAACTGTCGGCGCGGCTGCTGGATCTGGGGGTCTACGAGGTCTCGCTCGGCGATACGATCGGCATCGCCCATCCGGGCCAGGTGCCCGAGGTCCTCGATCAGGTGCTCGCCCGCGTCCCGCCGGAGCGGATTGCGCTGCACTTCCACGACACGCGCGGCACCGCGCTCGCGAACGTGCTGGCGGGACTCATGATGGGGATCGCGACGTTCGACGCCTCCGCCGGCGGCCTCGGCGGCTGTCCGTACGCGCCCGGCGCGACCGGCAACCTGGCCACCGAGGACCTCATCTACATGCTGGACGGCCTCGGCCTCCAGACCGGCGTCTCGCTCCCGGCCCTCGTGGACGCGTCGGCATTCATCGAGACCCGCCTCGACCACCGGCTTCCGTCGCGCTACGTGCAGGCCACCCGCGCGTCACGGCGGTAGTCCGGCCCCCGGACATCATTATTTGCGCTAGTGAATGAGCGTGCCGGCCGGCGGCGCGCCGACCTCGGGCATCGTGGCGTACAGGCTGGAGGTGTTCTCGTAGACCAGACCGCCGGAATTCGTGCCGAAGAAGCGCTTCACCTCGGGTGCCAGGGGATCGGCGCCGGCCTTGAAGCCCTCGGCGGCCATGCCGCCTCCCAGGCCGTTGCACGTCACCGGCGCCGGGGCGAACGGGGCGCCCGACATCTGGATCCGGTAGTTGCTCTTGATGACGATGTTCGCCGAGCCGAGGTCGGCGCTGACGAAGGCTTCGCGGCTGCGCGGCGGCGCCGTGCCGAGCGTCACCAGATTCGGCGCGTAGAATCCGTCGCCGCAGCTCAACGCGTAAGTCAGCTGGCCGCTGCCGATCGCCCGCATCGATCCGATCGCCGACGCGGCGCTGGCGGCCTCCTTGGCGGTCATCAGCGGCGGCAGCGCGATCGCCGACAGGATGCCGATCATGAAACAGACGAACAGCAGGTCGATCAGCGCAAACCCTGCGGCGCGGGACCGAGGCGCGTGTCTGTCTGCTCTCTTCATCGTCTTCTGAACGGCGGTGGAGCCCGCCGATCGTCCTGTGGATCGGCGCCCCCGGCCTCCAGCCCCCGGCTATCCTTTCGCCCGTCGTTCGGCCGTGAGCGCCCCGGACGGGCACTGCGCCACCTGCCGCGCGATCGCCTCCGCCGCCGCCCCGTTCACGTCGATCCACGGTTGCCGGCTGACATCGAACACCGACGCCAGGCCGCGCACGCAATGGCCGGAGTGGGTGCACACGCGGGGATCGTAACGGACGATGATCGCGTCGTTCTGGAATTCCTGCATCGCGGGTTCCTCGGACTGCCGGACAGGGAGCGGCGGTGCTCCGCGCCACTATTGTCCAGGCTCGACAGTGCAGTCAACCCGGGGCGGATTTCGGACGGGAGCGGCCGCCCGCGTGCAGAGGACGCACGCGGGAAACTGGCAGGAAAATCGGTCGGCGGGCGGCTCGCAGGCCGCGGCCGCCCTTTCAGATCGCCGCGGGATCGACCATCGGATTCGCCCAGGCCAGCGCGTCCGAGACCTGGACGACGAGCAGCCGGTCTTCGCTGCCGACCAGCGGGCGCAGCGTCTCCAGCAGCGTGATCGGCGAGCCGTTCGCCCGCATCATCCAGCTCGACTCCATGACGTGCAGCGCCGACTGCCGGGCCAGCGTCTCCCACAGGTCCAGATAGCACTCCCGCGAGCGCCGCAGCTCGTGATTCACCAAGAACAGCGGCATGCGCACCTCCTCCACCTACTGAGCCGTTGACAGTCCCGGCCAACCCGCGCGGGCCGTCCGGTCGAACGCGGGCCGAGGGACACCTCATCCTCCAGCCCCCGCCGATCCACTAATCGGCAGGCTGCCGGCTGGGAAGAACCGGACTTGTCCCGCAAAATCAGCAGGTTGCCAATTCTTCAAATTGCACGGCACTTCATGTGTCACAAGCGCACAGGTGTGCTATAGTTGGCCACCCGCGGGGGATCGGCACCTGTTGTGCACCGCTGGCAGACCTGCTCCGGGCGAACCGGTTCCACGCGCAGCGTGACATCGCGGCCGTCTTGATTCCGTCTTGAGCTCGATGAAATCGACCCGCCTGCTGCTCGCGGCCATTCTGGTGAGCGTGACCGGCTCCGCATGGGGCCAGACCGTTCCCAATCCGTACGACAAACTGGATCGGGCGCTTCGTCGCACGGTCACGCAGGCCCGGCCCTCGTCCGGCCCGGTGCAGGTCATCATTCACGTCAGACCGGGAGACGAGGCGGCGATGGACGCCGCCCTGGTCGCGCAGGGGGCGTCGATCGTGCAGGACGATCGGTCGCTGAACCTGATCGTCGCCGACGTGCCGGACCGCCTGCTGGGGCCGCTGGCGGACGACCCGCTGGTGACCGATGTCTCCTCGAATGCGACGGTCACCGCCTCGGACATGGACTCGTCGTCCGGCTTCGGCGGCGGGGCGGCCGGCCCGGGTGCGGCCGTCGACACCCTGCGCGCGACGCTCGGCCTGCCGATCGTTCCGGTCACGCCGTACGGCGCCATCCCGAACGCCTCGGTCCCGACCGGCGCCGGCATCGGCGTCGCCCTGATCGACTCCGGCCTGCAGCCGTCGCCCGATTTCGCCGGCCGGATCCGCGCCTTCTACGACTTCACCCGCGGCGGGATCCTGACGCGCCCGTACGACGATTTCGGCCACGGCACGCACGTCGCCGGCCTCATCGGCAGCAGCGGGGTGCTATCCGGCTATCAGTACCAGGGCGTCGCACCGGGTGTCGATTTCGTGGTCCTCAAGGTGCTCGACGCGACGGGCACGGGCCTGACGAGCAACGTCATCCGGGCGCTCCAGTTCGTCACGCACTATCACGCCCAGCTCGGGGTTCAGGTCGTCAACCTGTCGCTCGGACACCCGATTCTCCAGCCGGCCGCGAGCGACCCGCTCGTGCGCGCCGTCGAACGGGCCGTGCGGGCCGGCCTGGTGGTGGTGACCTGCGCCGGCAACTTCGGCACCAATCCGGCCACGGGCCAGACCGGCTACACCGGCATCACGTCGCCCGGCAACGCGCCTGACGCGATCACGGTCGGCGCGGTGATCACGCAGAACACCGTCACGCGCCGGGACGATCGCGTGGCGCCGTACAGCTCGCGCGGCCCGACGTGGTACGACGGCTTCGCCAAGCCGGACGTCGTGGCGCCCGGGCAGGATCTGGTATCGGATGCCGCGCTCGGCTCGACGCTCTACGACCAGCTGCCGCAGGACCACGTCGGCGGCCGCCTGCTCCAGCTGAGCGGGACGAGCATGGCCACCGGGGTGGCGACCGGCATTGCCGCGCTGATTCTCGATGCCAACCGGGACAGCTCCGGCGCGGTCTGGACGCAGTACGGGTTCGGGTCGGCGCTCGCCCCGAACTCGGCGCCGCCGCTGACGCCGCATGCCGTCAAGGCGATCCTCGAATTCACCGCGCTGCCGGTCTCGGACGACTCCGGCGCCCCGTACGATGCGCTGACGCAGGGGACGGGCGAGGTCAACGCCGCCGGCGCCATCGAGATGGCCGGCGCCATCGATACGACGCAACCGATCGGTTCGTACTGGCTCACCTCGGCCGTGACGCCGTCGACGACGATCGGCGGCGACACATTCGCCTGGGCCCAGAACATTGTCTGGGGCAGCAATATCGTCTGGGGCAACGTCCTGTACGCCAACCAGGCCGCCTGGGCGAGCAATATCGTCTGGGGCGGCAACATTGTCTGGGGCGGCAATATCGTCTGGGGGAACAACATCGTCTGGGGCAATAACATCGTCTGGGGCAGCAACATCGTCTGGGGGAACAACATCGTCTGGGGCAGCAACATCGTCTGGGGGAATAACATCGTCTGGGGCAACAACATCGTCTGGGGAAACGACATCGTCCGGGGCGGTCTCCTCGGCGTGTACTGAGATCGCCAGCGAGAATATGACCAAGGCATTCAGCCGGTCCAACCTTGCGCTGCAGCTCGCGCCGCCCGCGTCGATGCGCGCGCCGGCCTCCGTCCCGTCCTGGCGTGAGGGCTTGCCCGTCCTCACCGGCCGCCGGGTGGCGCTGCGCGAGCTGCGCCCGACCGATGCGCCGGCGCTCCTCGCGATGCTGACGACCGACGAGGTGACCCGCTTCATCTCACCGCCGCCGACGACCGTCCAGGGGTTCAAGCGCTTCATCGACTGGGCGGAACGCGAGCGCGAAGCGGGCCGTTACCTCTGCTTCGCGGTGGTGCCGCACGGCCTCGCGGCGCCGGCCGGCCTGTTCCAGGTGCGGGCGCTCGAGCCGGACTTCCGCACGGCGGAATGGGGGTTCGCGCTGGCCTCGGCGTTCTGGGGCTCGGGCCTGTTCCTCGAAGCGGCCGAGCTCGTGCTGGAGTTCGCCTTCGACGTGCTCGGCGTGCATCGGGTCGAGGCGCGCGCCGCCGCCCACAACGGGCGCGGCAACGGTGCGTTGCGGAAGCTCGGCGCCGTGCAGGAAGGCGTGCTCCGCCGCTCCTTCCTCCGCCGTGGCGAGTATCTCGATCAGATCCTCTGGGCGGTGCTCGCCGACGAATGGCGGCCGCCCACGGGCGCCGGCCGCCTCCCCAACTGACCGGCCCGGGTGCCGCGCCGAGGCGCCGCGCCTCCCTTCGTCAGGGCGACAGCCAGCCGCGAAGCCAGTAGTACAGCCAGCCGCCGTATTCGTGGATCGCCTCCTGACTCAGGCGCAGGCCGCTGCGCGTCGGCAGGACCCATGATCCGCGCCAGCCGGTGAACAGTCCGGCTGAAATGGCCGGCACCGGGTGCCACCCGACCGCCCGGAACGCCCCGAGCGCCCGGCGCATGTGAATCGGCGACGTCACGAGGACGAAGCGGGAAATGCCGTGGGCGCGCAGACGGGGCGGAATCCGTTCGGCCTGCTGGCGCGTCGTCAGCGACCGGGGATCGAGGAGGATGCGATCGGCCGGCACGCCGAGCGTCATGAGCAGGGTGCGCATGCTCGCCGCTTCCGACTCCGCCCCCGGTATGTGATCCGTCACGCCGCCGGACGCCATCACCCACGGATGGTCGAGCAGCGCATAGATCCGGGCGCCTTCGAGCACGCGATCCACGGAGGACGGGCTCAGCAGGTCGACGGCGGCGCGGCGTCCGGTGATGAGGTCGTTGCCGCCGCCGAGGATGACCACGGCGGTCGCCCCGTCGGCCCTGGCTGCCGAACGAAGCGGCGCGTACCCGATCGTCAGCCCGCGGGCCAGGATCCGGGCGCCGGCCATGGAGCCGATCGCCCAGTAGCCCGCGACCAGGAGCACCAGCAGCCGCCATCCCCAGCGCCGCGCGCGCCCGATCCGAAGCAGCACCAGACAGAGCGCCAGGCCGACGATCAGGAACGGCGTGGAGCCAGGCAGGAGCATGGGCGGTCAGCGCGCGTGCCAGGCGGCCGCGCCTGGCGGGACGGCGTCCCGGTCAGCCCTTCCGGCCGCCCTTGCGGGGAACGGCGCGGCTCCCCTCGTGCTGCAGGTGGGCTTCGACGAACCAGAGCCACTTGTCGAGTCCGCGCGAAATCTCCGTGAGGATGTCGGCGGTGTCGGCGTCGCCGAGATCGTCGACCTTGTCGACCGACTCGCGCACCCCTTCGCCCGCGACCGCGATGGCCGACGACAGACGCTCCACGTGATGCGACCAGTCGCCGGCGGTCAGGCCGTACGCGTTCAGCTGGGACGCGCCGGCGACCGCCTGGAGCGTGCCTTCGGCCACGCCGCCGAGCTGCACGATGCGCTCGGCCACGAGGTCGACGTATTCCTGCACGCCCGACGCCACCTGGTCGAACAGTTCGTGCAGCGCGATGAACGACGCCCCCTTGACGTTCCAATGCGCCTGCTTCGACTGCAGCTGGAGATCGATGAGGTCGGCGAGCCGGCCGTTCAGCAGATGGGCCACGGTCGCCCGCATCTTTTCCGGCAGGTCGTTCTTCGTTCGGTACATACGTCCTCCGTGTTCGCAGCCGTATCTGACGGCCTCACTATTGTACATCCCGCGCACGGGCCCGGGATGAACGCGCCGCCCGGCCGTCCACCGCGGGGCCCCCACGGGCCGGGCGCGTCATCGGCGCGCCAGGGTCATCCGCACGCCGTCCTTCGGGCGCAGCGTGATCTTCGGCTGCAGCGCAATCGTCTGCCCCGGCGCGGCCCGCATCGTCCACTGCTGGGCAATCGTGGCCGTGACGAGCACGCCTTCGAGCCACGCGAACGGCTCTCCGATGCACAGACGCGAGCCGGCGCCGAACGGGAAATACGCCAGGCGCGGGCGCTCCGCCCGCGCCTCCGGCGTCCAGCGCTCCGGCCGGAAGGCGTCCGGCTCGGGAAAAAAGCGCGGATCGTGGTGCATCACCCACTGGCTGACCACCGCCACGGCATTGCGCGGCACCAGGAATCCGCCGACGTGATGATCGGTCACCACGCGCCGCCCCATGATCCAGGCGGGCGGGTACAGGCGCATCGCCTCCGCGAACACCATCTCGACGTAGGCGAGCCGCGGGACGTCCCCGGCCGCCGGCAGCCGGCCGTGCGGCCCGCCCAGCACCTCGTCGATCTCGGCGTGCAGGCGCGCTTCCACCTCCGGATGCCGGGCCAGCAGGTACCAGGTCCACGTCAGCGCATTGGCCGTCGTCTCGTGACCGGCGATGAACAGCGTCATCGCCTCGTCGCGCAGCAGCTCGTCCGACATGCCGCCGCCGTCGGCATCCTGCGCCTCCAGCAGGCGGGACAGCAGATCGTCGCGCGCCGGTCCGTGCGCGCGGCGCGCCTCGATCATCCGCGCGATCGTCTCGTCGAGCCGGTCCCGCGCGCGCTCGAACCGCCGGTTCCGCGGCGTCCGCAGCCGATCCAGCAGCAGCGTGATCGGCGACGCGAACGTGACGAAGCTCTCGACCGCCGTGGTCAGCGCCGCGTTGATCTCGCCAGCCTCCGATTCCACGTCCGCGTCGAACAGCGTCCGGCCGACGATGGCGAGCGTCAGGCGCATCATCTCGTGCCGGATGTCGACCGTGTCGCCCGGCTGCCAGCGCGCGCGTGCCCGCGCCGCGTACTCGACCATCGTATCTCCGTAGGCGGCGATCCGCTGCTTGTGAAACGCCGGCTGCGCCAGCCGTCGCTGCCGCCGGTGCAGTTCCCCCTCGCTCGTCAGCAGGCCTTCGCCCAGCAGGCGCTTCGTCCGTTCGAGGCCTGGCCCCTTGACGAAGTTCCACTCGTGCGTCACCAGCAGGTCGCGCACGTAGTCGGGATGATTGAGCAGGACGATCGGCACCGGCCCGACGCGGAACATCGACACGTCGCCGTAGTCACGGGCCAGCGCGGTCAGAAACGCCAGGGGATCGCGGCGCAGGCGCAGCAGATTGCGCCAGGACGGCCGGGTCTCCGGCCCGGGCGGCAGCGGCAGAAGGACATGGGGCATGGAGTGCGGCTCGAGCCTCCCGTCGAACGCGCGCGGGCGAACGTTCAGGCACCGGCCATCAGTTGATTGACAAAGCCGACGCCCTCCTCAATTCTCGGTTCGCCACTTCCGAACCGCAACAGCTCCCCCGGAGGCATGATGACGCCGCAGGTCGAAGCGATCTTCGTCCGCATTCGCACCGCCGAACGCGAACTGGAACGGGAATTCGCCGCGCAGCAGGAGCGCTGGCATTTCCGGATTCAGCAGAACAGGGTCCGATTCGAGCGGG
>Ga0307374_10014173_pt1 | contig 10889 bp, 13 predicted proteins | sample OX3MG_FD_202532 | JGI IMG/M metagenome (GOLD analysis project Ga0307374, IMG submission 202532) | Soil microbial communities from Risofladan, Vaasa, Finland - OX-3 | ecosystem: Environmental > Terrestrial > Soil > Coastal area > Acid sulfate soil | place: Finland: Risofladan, Vaasa | collected... | reverse complement strand
GGGCTTAGAAGTTTCCCTCTGCCACATCCTTCAGAATTTGCTTCTCCAAAGACAGTTCCGCCACCAAACGCTTCAGCTTGGCGTTCTCCCGTCCCAGTTCCTTGAGTCGTTTGGCTTGATCGAGTTTTAATCCGCCGAATTCCTTCCGCCAGCGGTAGTAGGTCTGGGCGGTGATCTCGGCTTCCTTGCAGGCTTGCGGGGTGGTTTTCCCGTTGGCGATTCCGACTTCAACCTGCCGCAGCAGCGTCACGATTTGCTCCGGCTTGTATTTCCTCATCGGCATACCAGCTTCCCTCCAGAGTGAATTCTCTCTCACTCCCGCTGGTACAAAAACAGCCGGTCAGGTCAACGACGGCAGTGTATCCGGAACCGTCATCGGCCACAGTCGTGACCGGCCCCCACGTTCCACCGCAACCTGTCCCAGGGCCTACAATGATGTGCTGGAGGATCGTGAATGGATGTTTAGCGCCAGTGGCATCGTCGAGTACCCATTGCCCTGGAAGTCCCGTCCCGTACGAGTCCGACTCGTTCGGATAAGTACCACATAGCGTTGGCGTAGGCGTCGCGAAGTTCATTCCACCGGAGATCCCCCCCAAAAAGCTCTGATAATTGTTGACTCCGCCTTCGTTGCCGCTGTTATTGATCAGCTCAAATTTCAACGGAATTGCTCCCGTTTTATCTCTCACCGATATGCTTACCGACATTCCACCGGTTGCCATATCAATGGCGACGGGCCCGGCGACGATTTGCGTCGACCATTGAGTGATTCCAGTCGGAATCACCTGCGCTCCAGCGAAAGATGCCGTGAACGCTGTGAGGCAGGCTGCAAAAACTAAGGCACGAGACCAAGCTTGCGACGAGGACACGGATTCTCCTTTTACAACGCTAAAATCGTCCCACCTAAAGTCAGGCTAAACTGAACTTGAAAACGCCCCGACCGAAGCCGCGCTAACTCGTGCTGTAAAAGTTTCCAGTCCAGCCTGTATTATTCGCTGAATTTGGTGGCGAAAAAAGAAAAGGATGCTTACCACAAGGAGTGGTTCCGAACATCGCCGTGCCCGTCTCATCCTCGGAACTGGCAACTTGGCGAGCCGATCCTGTCAGGGTGACGTCAGCAATCACGGCTTCCCTGCCGTAAGCGCAGCCGGAAATTTCTGGAGGAGAGCTACAGCTTGTGGATTACTCGTGCTGGACGACGCTGGAGTTGATTGCCGTGCGAAGAGAGGAACGGGAAGAAGCAAACACACCGTTGCATAAACCAGGGGGCACGGGCCGTGCATGGCTTCCTCCTAGTGTTGTGTCCCTTAAGTAACTAATATAATTCTTGCGCGCTCGTCTTCCCCTTAGGCATCTTCTGTGGAGAATGGAGGTGCCTATGAGTTTGGGACGACCCCTGGCTCGGTTGCAACTGGAGCAGGAACAACGCGAACAACTCGAAGCCATGGCTAGCTCGCGCTCGCTGCCCCATGGCCTGGTGACTCGTGTGCGCATCGTTTTGCTCAGTGCCGACGGCTTGTCCAATAAAGGCATCGCAGCCCGGTTGCGATTGAACCAAGTGACGGTCGGTCTCTGGCGACGACGGTTCGTGAGACAGGGGCTGTCGGGATTGCACGAGGAGCTGCGCCCCGGCCGCCCGCGTTCGATTCCCGATGAAAAGGTCGCCACGTTGATCCGCCGAACCCTGCGAACCAAACCCCAAGGCGGCACGCATTGGAGTTGTCGCGCGCTGGCGGCAGAAACGCGTCTGTCCAAGTCGACCGTTCACCGGATCTGGCGCGCCTTCGGCTTGCAGCCGCACCGAACGCGTCACTTTCAGCTTTCCAACGACCCGTTCTTCGTCGAGAAGGTACGAGACATCGTCGGTTTGTATCTGAACCCACCGGATCAAGCCCTGGTCCTGTGTGTGGATGAGAAGAGCCAGATTCAAGCGCTGGAGCGTAGCCAACCGATCCTGCCCTTGGGGCTCGGCTACGTCGAAGGGATCACGCACAACTATGTCCGACATGGCACCACCACACTGTTCGCGGCCTTCGACACGGCCACCGGAACAGTCCTGAGTCAGTGCAAACGCCGTCATCGTCATCAGGAGTTCCTCGACTTTCTGCGCCATGTGGACGCCAGCGTCCCGAAAGCTTTCGACGTCCATCTGATCGTGGATAACTACGCTACCCACAAGCATCCTCGCGTCCAACGCTGGTTGGCAGCACGTCCCCGTTACCACGTGCACTTCACACCGACCTACTCTTCCTGGCTCAACCAAGTGGAAATCTGGTTCAACATCATCACGCAAAAGGCCATCCGTCGCGGCACCTTTGGCAGCGTCAAAGAACTGGTCGCCAAAATCGAACGCTTCGTTCATCGCTACAATGCTGACGCTCGACCCTTCTCCTGGACGGCGACTCCCGATTCGATCCTGGAAAAAATCCAGCGACTATGTGAACGTATTTCCGGGACACAACACTAGGCACACACCGTAAAATTGACGGAAAATTACCATCGCTTAGCTTTCTTGTCAAGAGTACTGTTGAAGAATTCTACTCGCGCTATATTTAATGCTTATGAAACAAAGCAACGATGTGTGCTGCTTTTTTTCAACTCCGCTGCTTTTCGAGGGGACCGGGTTGCCCATCTGAACTCAATTCGCCAAATCACGCCCTATCATCTCGAATTCCACCTTGCTCAGGATTGGGGGATGCGCCATTCAAATTGCATCCGAGTGTGCTTGTTGCAGACCCTACCTGGCGCGCATAAGCCGTTGTTCCTCGGCGGTCCATTCCGTTGATTTTTGATCCCAGAACTCGTCGCTGATTTGCCGTCGAGCTTGTCGAGCTAGGCCCGATCGAGCCGGTGAAGTGAGAGACAGGGAGTCCAAGCGGCGATTCCGAACCGTAGAGGTGACCTGACCGAGCTTTTGTACTGTGCTGTTTACGCCTCGCTGGGCTGCCACGGGTCCTACCGCCCTGGCGCTGCCCGTTACAGTACTCTCGTTACCGCCTCTGGTGTATAGATTCCATTCGTATTTTGCGGGCCCCGTCAGCCATCTATTCCTTATAATAAAAATGACGTTATCAGTAATATAAATGGCCCTATTGCTTCGCCATTTATCAAGCACCGGTCGGCAGCAGGCCTCTCCAACTGTTGTGACAGCTTTCCGAGGAATCGACAACATGAACAACCGAAGCTTCGGTCTGGCGGCTAATGTATCCCGGCGTTGAACTCCGGCTGTTCCGCTACGTCGTTACGCTCGCGCAAGAACTCAATTTCACCCGCGCCTCGGAGCGCTTGCGTGTCGCCCAGCCTTCCCTCAGCAAGCAAATCCGCGACCTTGAAAGCGATCTTGGATTAAAGCTTTTCGAACGATCGAAACGCGAAGTTCGTTTAACCGCGGCCGGCGAAGCATTCATCGTGGAAGCGCGGCAAGCGATCCTCCACGCCGAGCGCGCCGTGCAAATGGCCCGCGTGGCGAACGGCACGCAAAAGGGCGCTTGGACGATCGGATACTCGCCCTTAATCGATCTCCGACTTCTTTCCCGTATCGGCGAACACCTATCGGCATTACATCCACATGCCGAGATCCGGTTCTCTAGCGCGCACACCTCCGAACAAATAAGCGGCTTATCCAATCGAACGCTCGAAGCCGGGTTGGTGATCCTCCCGATTCAGGAGTCCGGCCTCACGTGCCAAGGGTTGTACCGTGAGCCGCTGATTCTCGCGTTGCCATCTCAACATCCGCTCGCCGCGAAGGCGGAACTCGAAACAGCGGACCTGCACGACGTTCCTCTCGTGACCATGCGTGCCGATTGCGAACCGCGATTCGGCCAACACTTGGAACGTACGTTCAGCGCCGCGCGGATTCGGAAGCGGGTGTTGCGGGAGGCAACCACGCAAGCAGAGGCGCTGGAATTAGCTTCGCATACCGGGCTGGCAGCCCTGGTCATGCACTCGGCCCGAAAATTCTCAAGGGAAGGAATCGTTTTTCGGAAGCTGGTCGATGACTTTCTTGCGGCTGAAATGGGGCTCGCCTACGATCACGAAAATGATTCGCCGATCCTCGGATGCCTGCGGAAATTCCTGATAGGGATATTCCTGCCTCTGTCCCCCATTGGGCCCAAGTCGGAAGAGTCAAATAAGCAGCTGGGGTTGTTCCCGGCACGCACCGAGCCTACCGCACAAATTCAGTATCCCACTTAAGTGCGAATGCTCCCGGTCTCCGCCCGCCGCGCTCGGTCTATTGTTTGGCTTTCACACACCTGCCAGCCAACCAGTGTCCAGCGAATCTCAACACGTTCAATCCCTCGCAAATTGTTGGGCCGTAGTCTCCTCAGTCGGCACCGCACTGCCGCGTGACACCGAATCAGCCACCACGCTCAGATCAGCGGAAACACCGGGCATCTCGCAACCGCCAAACCTCGGCTCGATTATAACCTGCTGCTACAGTTGGACGTGATTGAGGTCGCACGCGAGCGGCACGAGGCTATCCTCGTCTCGCGGCCGCGAACGGATGCACGCAATCTGCGCGGGTTCATCCCAATCAGGGTTGAATACGACGACGCGAACTACGAGTGTTCCGTCCGCCTCCTCCTGAGCGTACAGGCCCACAGACTCCCAAATCTCTCGCCGGCCGTGCCGGCGAATGGCTTGCGCCATGGTTATCTCTCCCGATCCCGCAGCGACGCCAAAATGGTTATCCTCGCCGGCCTTGCAGGAAAGGCGAAACCCGCCCTTTTCATCACACCAGGAACCAACAGGCAAGCCGCTCATCCAACCCTCCCGTCTGTGCCACACAATACAGCGAGCGCTCGTTGTTTTCAATCGCAGTTTTTAGCGGGTTTTCTTGGACTTGGGAGGCCGACCGCCCTTGCGTTTCTTGCGCTTCGCTTGCAGATTCCTAAAATACTCAGGCCCGCGCTTGGCGATCTCCTTCCCACCCTTCCGTCCAAGGGCGACGGCGGCGGGATCTTTCGCTTTGGCCAAAATTCAGTCGAACGTTACGTTTAGCTCCGCGCCGTATTATGCACGAGCCGCACACGGCGACCAAGCGGCAGAACCTTTGGCAATCTTTCTAACTGCGGCACGACTGCGCCGAATGCGCCTCGGCCCGTACAACACTGTGCTGGAGCGGTCCAGTTCACTCGGCAAGACGATCCCGTCGCAGGCGCGACCTGGTCCCTAAGCCGCTCTTGACCGCGCCACCCGCCGCGAGGACACGGCAGGATTTTGTTTTCCCCCCAGCCAGGCGGCCACGTCATGAGGATCAAACCGAATCGATCCCGACACGCGGAACGACGGAATCCGCCCGCTCGCGGCCATTTTGTAAATGTGTTGGGGCGTGACACTCAGCAGTTCGGCCACTTCCGCCACTTTCAATGCTGCACTTTTGTTCTTCAGCCTCTCGACCAGCGTCATTGTTATCCCCCGTTTTATCTCGTCGCTCGCAATTGATCCTGTCGTTTCATTCCCTTCAATCTCTTTCCACTCTCGCGTGGAATCGCCTCAGGACCATACAAGTCTTGCCGCGCGCGGTCCAATACTTCTCCGTCCTCCTGTTATAGCTCCGGGATATAGCTCCTGCGCTGACTTCCACTGCCCTTCCTGCCCAAAGACTGCGCTTCGGCGCTCGCTCCTCCTGTCAAGGCCGTCCGCTCCGCTCCCGTGAACGCAAACAGCGCGGCCTTGACAGCGCGAGCGCCGAAGCGCCCCAGCCCGCCAGGAAGGGCATTTCGGTTCCTCTTTTTCGGGCGGAAATCACGCCCAAAAAGAGGAGGAAGAGAGGAAAAAACAATGAAGGAACGAGAACACGTCAGTTGGGCGGAACTTCTTCGGGATGCGGTCGAACAACCTGGCCGCATGCTCGAAGCGTACACCGCCTTTCACAATTTCAGCTTCGGCAACGCCTTGCTTGCGCTCCAGCAATGCCTGCGGCGAGATTTACAGCCGGGGCCGCTCAACACCTATCGCGGGTGGCTCGAACGGAAGCGGCAAGTGCGGCGTGGAGAGAAAGGAATCACGCTCTGTATGCCGATGCCGTTCAAAACAGCCGCTGAATCCGGCGACGGCAACGGCGCGGACGATGAGCCCGAGATTCGCTACGCTTTTCGGTTTCGGGCGTATTGGTTCGTGCTGGCGCAGACCGAGGGTGAGGACGCTTACGTCGCTCCGATTCCCGGCTTCGATCTCGAAACCGCGCTCTCGAACTTGAATATCACACGAACGCCCTTTGACGAATTGAATGGGAACATTCAGGGATTCGCCCGCGAGCGGTCCATCGCGGTAAGCCCGCTGGCCGCGCTCCCGCACAAAACCACGTTCCACGAAATCGCCCACATCGTTCTCGGACACACCGCGTCGGAAAAGCTCGTGGATGGCGAGCAAACCCCGGCGCACATCCGCGAGGTCGAGGCGGAATCCGTGGCCCTGATTTGCTGCGAATCGCTCGACCTTGAAGGCGCGGAATATTGCCGGGGCTACATCCAGCATTGGCTAAAATCCGCGAAGGAAATCTCCAACCAAAGCGCGGCCCGCATCTTCGCCGCGGCAACTTCCATTCTGAAAGCGGGAATCCCCGCGGCGGGCAGCCAATAGGCTGCCCGTTTTCTTTAACCGAACGAACCCGACGCCCAAAAGCGAAAAGGAGAGGATACGAGCATGAAAGCAACAGTAGTGGTGAACGCAGCGCAGAACTATCAAGGTGCTCTGGCACGCGAACTTCCCATGGACAAGATTTCCGAATCGAAAACCAACCCGCGCAGCCGTTTCGATGAGAAAGCCATATCCGAACTCGCTGCCAACATCGAGCAACACGGTGTATTGCAGCCCATTGTGGTGCGCCCGCGCCCAAATGGAACGGGCGAAGGGTATGAAATCGTTGTGGGGTCGCGCCGCTTTCGAGCGGCTAAACTGGCCCGCCGTGCAACAATTCCCGCAACCGTCCGCGAACTCAGCGACACAGAAGCAGCGGAGTTACAACTCGTTGAGAACTTGCTGCGCGAGGACGTGCACGAACTCGACGAAGCACAGGGCTACGCCGCCCTGCAGCGGCTCGATCCCGCGAGCTACACGGTCGAAACCATCGCGCTCAAAGTGTCGCGGTCGCCCGCTTACGTCAGCGCGCGTTTGCAACTGCTGAAGCTTGTGGACGAAGCAAAAGACGCATTTCGCGCCGGGAAGCTGACGGTGGCGCATGCCTTCGAAATCGCTCGTTTGCAACCAAGCGATCAGCAGAAGGCGCTTGCGGAATGCTTCCCGGCGCACCCGAGCGCCGCTGCAGTGCTCAAGGACCGGCGCGCGGAAGCGGCGTCGGTCCGCGAGCTTCGCGCCTGGGTCGAACGCGAGGTGCACCTCGACCTTTCCTCCGCCCCGTTCGATCCCCAAGACGCAGCTCTAGTGCCGTCCGCAGGGGCGTGCGCGAAGTGTCCCAAGCGCACGGGCAACAACCCGCTCCTGTTTCCCGAATCGAGCCTCAAGAAATCCACCTGCATCGACCGCCAGTGTTTCCGCGCCAAAGTGGATGCACTGGTTCGGATGCGGGCGTCCTCGGTCGAAAAACAGGGCCAAACGGTCGTGCGTGTTTCCGAAGCCCCGGCGTGGCAGCCAAACCGCCCCGCAAACGTCCTGCATGAGGGGCAGTTTCACCGGGCGGCAGGAGCCGAGGAATGCCCGACGACTAAGCCAGCGGTCCTGATCGATGGCAGAAACGCGGGGACCTTGTTCCACATCTGCCAAAACGACAGGTGTCCCGTACATGCCGCAGCAACGCGCTATCAGCCGTCGCCAGAGGAGCGCGAGCGGCGGACGCGAGAGGCTCTCGCCGAGCGCATCGAGAAGCAGACGCGCCTTCGCGTTTTCAGCGCCGTCCGTAGCAAACTGTCTTCTAGTCTCGCCCGTCCCGATCTGGAGATGGTGGCTCGCGATTACTTTCTTAGGCTGGGCCACGACAACCAACGACGCATCTGCCGTGTGCTCGGTTGGGAGGAAAAGAAAACCAAGCGTAAGTATGGGTCCGCAACCGTGGATTATCCCAGCATCGCCGAAGGCGCGATTCAAAAGATGGCCCTTGCGGACCTACACCGCTTTCTGATCGTTTGCGCGCTCGCTTCCGACCTGTGCATCCCGGTCTACGGAGCCGCGCGGGGGATGGCCAAGGACTGCAATCTCGCAAGGACCGCAGCGCGCTGCCGGATCGATATCGGAAAAATAGCGGCCGAGGTGCGTTCCGAATTGACCAACAAGAATCCTGACAAAACAAGGGCAAAGCGGCAGAAGGCTCCGGCTTCCCGGCCACCAAAAACACCGGCGAGTGAGAGAGGCAAGCAAGGCTAACCAGGCGACCTGGCCGCGCTTCTTCCGAGAGCGCGGCCAGGTTGCTTTTTTCCGTTCCCGCCCTCCCTCCCTAGGTTCAAACCGAAACTGCTTCGCGGAGAAGTTCGTCGGAAACGATATTTCCTTCGGCGGCGCGATCCTGCCGGTGACACTCTGGAGGCCCCGTCTAACGTGTGCTGCCGCTGCGCAATCACGTGCTCTCGATTGCCGAAACCCCGACGAAGTCGCCATGCCACTCGCGCCGAGCGTCACGCCTCGCAAGTCCATTCGGAGCGCGCCTGTTCCTCGATCCAGGCTTCGAACCGTTCTTGCGCATGGGATCTGACACGGGCCCCTCACACGATGCCGCGGAGTGGAATTGAGGCCGGCCGTCACCTTTTCTGCCGCTCATTTTCTTGGGCCACCGCTTCGGGCTAATTCCTGCGCCCCACCGTCCCGTCTCCGGGATGCAGACGGCGCACTTCGCGGCTTCTGCTTTCCCGGCTCCTCACCGGAAAACCTCGGGTCCCTCCCGGAAAGCAGCCGCTCGCGTGGGGAGCAGAAGCCACTCGCTTTTGGGGTGGCCCCAAGAAAATGGGGCACGAAAAGGAGAAATAAAGATCATGTCCTATCTCAATTCGGTCACCCTCGTTGGCTTCGTCGGAGCCGACCCCGAGCAGCGCCAGACGCGCAAGAACGGTTCGAAATTCACCGTATTTTCGGTCGCTACGCAGCGCTCTTGGAAGAACGCGCAGGACGAGTGGGCCTCGAAAGTGGAGTGGCACCGCGTTTGCGTGTTTCGGCCAAGACTCGCCGAGCACGTGGCCGCGGCGATTAAGAAAGGCACTCACGTTCTGGTCGAAGGTACGCTGGTCAGCTCGACGTATCAAGCGGCGAACGGAAAAGGCAAAAAGGCCAAGACCGCGAAGATCACCGCATGGTCGATTCGCGCCGACGTGGTGCGCAAACTCGACCGCGGCGAGCCGGAACCCGAAGCACCAATAGCCACTTCCGAAGCCCCCGACCCGCGTTCCGAGGCGAGCGACGCCGTGCCGTTTTAGCTGCCTACACTTAAAGGCCCTCCGAGAAGATCGGACGGCCTTTTTTCTTGTTAGGCGCGGCGCATCGCGTTGGTGACGTGGCTTGTTTCAGCATCCTCCGGCGCTTTGATCTCTCCCGATTTATAGCCGCCGACTATAAGCGATGGTCAACGAAGTATTGGACCAAACCGGCGTGCTTCCGCTACTTTTCGCGACACGTTCGGCGCGCCGAACGAACCAGCTCAGGGAGGCGGAAAACAACAACATGAGGGCGCTTATTCTTCGCAATCGCAATGCGGTCCGGCGGACGCTCTGGCGTGGCTCGGCGGGGATCGTCGTGATGCTGGCCACCGCGAGCGGCACGTTGGCGCAGGGTACCTCGCCGTGGGAAAACGCGGTGAATGTTCTGCAAACCGCTTTCACCGGCCCCATCGCCAAAGGGCTCGCTCTAGTGGCCATCGTTATCGGCGGACTTACGTTCGCCTTCGGAGAAGGCGGCGGCAAGCGCACCTTTGCCGGCATCGTGTTTGGGCTGGGCATGGCTCTTCTGGCCGTCAACTTCCTAAGCTGGCTGTTCGGGGTCTGAGGACTGACAAACGTGCAAACGAACCCCGTATTCCGGTCGCTGAATCGCCCGCTGACCATTCTCGGCGCGGAGCGGAAGCTCTTCTTCCTGGCGCTGGTAATGGCCGCATGCGTATTCAACCTATTCAACAGCCTGGCGGGCGCTTTGGGGATGTTCTTTGCTCTGTACCTGTTCGCGCGCTGGGCCACGCGCACGGACCCGCAAATCCTTCGCTTTCTCTTGAATTCCACAAGGACGCGCGCGCACTACGATCCCATGAAATTCGAGGCGATCCAGATTCGGAGGGTAGGCCGTGTTTAAGCTAAAGCAAATCACGAAGGAATACCAGGAAGCCGCCGCGCTGTGCGGCCAAGTGAATCTCTTCGGGTTTGTGGACGAGGAGATTTTCCTCACCAAGAGCGGGGATGTGGGATCGATCCTGGAGATGGAAGGGGTCGATTACGAATGCCTCGACACCAGCGCGACGGATCATCTCACCCACCGGCTGGCCGCCGCTTTTCGCGTGTTCGACGAAAAGTGCCGCGTCTACCAGTATCTGTTCAAACGCAACGGCGAGCGCATTCCGTTCCGAAGCCACGACAACCCGATCGTCGATGCCGCCGTCCGGAATCGCATTGCGTATCTTGAGAGCAAGGCGGATTCGCTGTACTCGTTTCGGATGTATTACGTCGTTCTTTACGAAGGCTTCCGTTACCGCACGTCGTTTGTCGAAAGCCTCGCGAAGGCAGGCTCGCGGCCAGACGTCGCCATCAGCGAGCTGCGAGCCGCGCTTTCCGCCCGCCACCAGGTTGTGCTGATCGAGAGCGAAATCGATCGCGCGGCGGACACGCTGCGAGCTAAGGTCCGCAGTTTTCTTTCGCAGGTGGCGGACTTCACGCGAGCCCGAACATTGCCAAAGCAAGAGGCGTTCCGGGTATTGAAGAGGATTTTGAATTTCGCGCCGCTAAAGACCGACAACGCTCGGC
>Ga0307374_10014171_pt1 | contig 10890 bp, 8 predicted proteins | sample OX3MG_FD_202532 | JGI IMG/M metagenome (GOLD analysis project Ga0307374, IMG submission 202532) | Soil microbial communities from Risofladan, Vaasa, Finland - OX-3 | ecosystem: Environmental > Terrestrial > Soil > Coastal area > Acid sulfate soil | place: Finland: Risofladan, Vaasa | collected... | reverse complement strand
CACATTGCTCTGGTCAGCCGGCTCCTCCGCGAGAAGAGCGCCTGGAAGCTGGTACGGTCCTCGCGGGCCGTTCCGGCCGAGTCCTGTAACAAAGCCCCTGCCATCGCTGCCAGCCCGGCTTCCTAGCTTCCTCCAAGGGCGGGCGCGTGACGGTAGCCGGTTCCCTGCCCATCTGTTATACTTCCTTCGCAGGCGAAGATGTCCGTTACGAAAGGATCCATGGCCCCCGTCGACACCGACAAGGAATTTAGCGTCTTCGATTCGATGGCTGCGCGCTTTGACATCGCAGCCCAAAAACTGGCGTTGGATGCGGGAATTCTAAAGTACCTGCGCACGCCCAACCGCGAGATCATCGTCCACATTCCCATTGCCATGGACAACGGCAAGCTGGAGGTGTTCGATGGCTTTCGCGTCCAGCACAGCCTCGCGCGAGGCCCCTGCAAAGGCGGCTTGCGCTACGGCCCGGAGGTTACGCTCGACGAAATCCGCGGACTCGCAGCCGAGATGACCTGGAAATGCGCCGTGGTCAACATTCCCTTCGGCGGCGCCAAGGGTGGCATCATTTGCGATCCGGAACACCTCAGCCTGAGCGAACTTGAAAGGATCACCCGCCGCTACACAGCGGAAATTCTGGATTACCTCGGTCCCGAGCGCGACGTCCCAGCCCCGGACATGAATACCAATGAGCAGACCATGGCCTGGATCATGGATACCTATTCCATGCACGTGCGGCACACCGTCACGGCCTGCGTCACGGGCAAGCCCCTGGGCCTGGGAGGGTCGCGCGGCCGCCCTGCCGCCACCGGACGCGGCTGCATGATTGTCACCGACCAGGCGCTTAAGCGGTTCGGACGCCGGCGCGAGGACACACGGGTTATCGTTCAAGGATTTGGAAACGTAGGATCGCAGGCTGCGCGGCTGATGCACGAAGCAGGGTACAAGATCATCGGCATTGGGGACATTCACGGTGGCATCTTCAACCCCAAGGGTCTCGACATACCGCAACTGCTCGAATACTCAAAGGAACACAAAACGGTCGAGGGCTTCCCGGATTCCGAGCGCATCGGCAGCCAGGAAATTCTGGAGCAGGATTGTGACGTTCTTCTTCCCGCCGCCACCGAAAACGTCATTACCAGCAAGAACGCCGGCCTCCTGCGGGCGCGCATCCTGGTGGAAGGCGCCAACAGCCCCACCACGCCTCCCGCCGACGAGATTCTCTTCGAGCGCGGCGTCTTTGTGGTGCCCGACATTCTGGCCAACGCCGGAGGCGTTACCGTCTCCTATTTTGAATGGGTCCAGGACCGCCAGGGCTACTTCTGGCCGGAAGGCATGGTCAATGAGCGGCTCAAGCACATTCAGGTCTCGGCCTTTAATGACGTGGTCCTTTACGGCGAAAAACACAACGTCAACAACCGCATCGCAGCCTATATGCTCGCCATCGACCGCGTCGCCACCACGCTCAAGCTGCGCGGCATTTACGCCTGATTCCGTAAGCGGATTTCTGCATACCAGGTTGGAACAAATAGTCCCACGACTGTGCGCAGCCACTGCGTATCGAGCGGCCGTCAGTACGTCGTGCGCGCCAGGCGCTGGTATTCCAGTTCAGATTCGGCCGGCAGCAGGACCCAGAGCGTATAAATTCCCAAGGCTGTCCCCAAGGGGAAAGTGCAGCAGCGAAATGATTCCCAGAATCAGGGCCAGCACCCGGGCCCACGGACGATAATTCAGCAGCCCCCATCCGGCCAGCACGCCCACCACGGCGCTTGCCAGCAGAAACGCCCCCACAACGCCTGCAATGGGCAGAAGAAACGGGCGCATTGGAAACGGAATAAAATGCAGCGCAATACCGCTCCCGAAAAAGAACCCGAATGCCGGAATCAGGCGGAAGATTGAAATCGCCAGCCACAGGATGGCAAGCACCCTGGTGTGCTTTTCGATTCGGCCCGGCGGCGCGGCCAAAGCCGCATTCCGGGGAGGGACCGCCTGTTCCTGCTGCTGCGCGGGAGGATTAACCGTTGCCGCGAGCTGCTTCCCGCACTTGCTACAGAAGTTCTGCCCCGGCATAACACTTGCTCCGCAGTCGTCGCAAAACATTTCGATCCTCCCTCTTTATATCCAACAACTACGCGCGCGCGGGTAAATTTGTTCCTTGTTTTTAAGGATAGCCTCCGGCGGAGGGCTGTGCATGGAGTACAATCAGACACTTGGTTTTGGAAATGCCACAAAATCCCAAGTCCGAATACATTGCACGACTGGAAGCTCTCCGGCTGTCCCTGTCCCGCCTCGATCGCCGCCACAAGGCGCTCGGCCGCGTAAACCTGGTGATGGTCCTGGCAGCCCTCATTGTCGTCGTATGGGCCCTGGACTCACGCTCGGCGTCTATTCTGTGGGTCCTGGTTCCCGGGGCGGTGTTTGCATTTTCCGAAACCCTTCACACACGGGTGCTGCGGTCGTTGCGGCAGTGCCGCCGTGCCATGGCCTTCTACGAGCGCGGCCTGGCCCGGCTTGAAAATCGCTGGATGGGCACCGGCGAAACGGGCGAGCATTTCCTCGATCCTTCCCACCCCTATTCGCGCGATCTCGACCTGTTCGGCACGGGATCGCTGTTTGAGCTTCTCTGCACGGCGCGCACTCGCGCGGGCGAGGCAGCTCTGGCTGGGTGGCTGCTGGCGCCCGCATCGGTTGATGAAATCCGGGGCCGCCACTCCGCTATCGCCGAACTCCGAACCCGGACCGGCCTTCGCGAAGAGCTGGCCGTCCTGGGAGAAGACGTTCGCTCCGCTGTCCATCCGGATGCATTAGCGGCCTGGGCTGAAGCTGGGCCTGTCCTGCGACCCGGACCGGAGCGCGCGGTGGCCGTTGGGCTGGCAGTCGTGTGGCTGTTCAGCCTGGTTGCCTGGGGTGTCTGGGGCTGGTGGGAGCTGGCGCTTGCATCGAGCGCCGTAAACTGGTTCTTCAATTCCCGATTCAGCGCGCGCGTCCAGCAAATCGCGCCCGTGCTGGGTGTCCACGCAGGTTCGGCCGCGGGTTCACCCGCGCGGGCCACGCCCTCCGTTGAAGCGATTGCGCGGGACCTAGACGTGCTTTCGGCCGTGCTGGAACGGCTTGAGCGGGAACCGTTCTCGGCGCCGAAACTCGCTGGGTTGCAGTCCGCTCTGAAAGTCGAAGGCGTGTTTCCGTCGCGCGCGATCGCACGGCTGGGCCGCCTGGTTGAATATCTCGAGTCGCGCCGGAACCAGTTCGCAGCCTTTCTCAATCCCTTCATCTTCTGGAGCCTGCAGTTCGCCTTTGCCGTCGAAGCCTGGCGCAGGAAGTTCGGCCCGTCCATCCGCGGCTGGCTGGCCGCAGTGGGTGAAATGGAAGCGCTCTCCGCGCTGGCGGGTTACGCATATGAGCACCCGGCGGATGTCTTTCCCGAGTTTACGGCATCCGGGCAAGCGCTGTTCCAGGCCGAAGGGTTCGCCCACCCGTTAATCCCCGAAGATCACGCCGTGCGGAATGATCTGACCCTCGGCGGCGAGTTGCGCCTGATGATTATTAGTGGTCCCAACATGGCCGGCAAAAGCACCTTCATCCGCGCTGTGGGAATCAACGCGGTGCTGGCCCAGTGCGGAGCGCCGGTGCGCGCCCGCCGCCTGCGCCTTTCGCCCCTGGCCGTGGCCGCCTCCATCTGCGTCCTCGATTCCCTGCAGGGCGGCATCTCCCGTTTCTATGCTGAAATTACGCGCCTCAAGCTGATCACGGAGCTGACTCGCGGCCCTCTGCCCGTTCTGTTTCTGCTCGACGAGCTGCTGAACGGCACCAATTCCCACGACCGGAGAATCGGCGCTGAAGGCCTGGTGCGGAGCCTGGTGGCGCGCGGCGCTGCCGGGCTGGTCACCACGCACGACCTTGCGCTGGCCCAGATGGTCGACCCATTCGGACCGCGGGCCGCCAACTTCCACTTTGAAGATCACCTGGAAGACAGCCGGCTCCGTTTTGATTATAAGTTGACGCCGGGCGTCGTCCAGACCAGCAACGCTCTCAAGCTGATGCGCTCCATCGGCCTTGAAGTATAAGAAAGTACTGCCCGAAGCATCGGCAGCGCCGCTGCCCGTCCAAAACTTCGACACGGAGCGCACGGAGCATCTCCGTGACCTCTGTGTTAAATTCCCAAAGTGATCGGCCACGAGCGACCCAGCGGGAGCACTGAGATCGTCATCGCCACAACGGGCACCTGGGACCTGACCGTGCAGATCAGCATCCGAGAGTCTTACGCAAAAGTTGTCTACTGAAACAATTCAGGAGGTAAAGAATGTCGAATCTGTTTGGTCCGCTCACGCTCCGCGGCGTGACGCTCCGCAATCGAATCGCGGTCTCGCCCATGTGCCAGTATTCCAGCACGGACGGTTACGCAACGGACTGGCATCTGGTCCATCTGGGCAGCCGTGCCGTGGGCGGCGCCGCACTGGTGATGACCGAGGCCGCCGCCGTCCTGCCGGAGGGAAGAATCAGCCCGCAGGACCTCGGCATCTGGGATGACGGCCACATTGAGCGGCTGTCGAGCATCGTTCACTTTATCCACCAGCAAGGCGCTCTTGCCGGAATCCAGTTGGCGCATGCCGGACGCAAGGCAAGCACCTACACGCCGTGGAAAGGCCAGGGCGCCGTTCCGGAAATCGCTGGCGGCTGGCAAGTGGACGGTCCCAGCAGCGGTCCCTTCAGCGAGGATTATCCCAGGCCGCAGCCGTTAACGCAGGAAGGCATTCGTTCCATTACGGAGGCCTTTGCGCAAGCGGCCCGCCGCGCCTGCCAGGCCGGTTTCGACGTCATCGAGGTCCACGCTGCGCACGGTTACCTGATCCATGAATTCCTATCTCCCTTCAGCAATCACCGGCAGGATGAATACGGCGGGTCTTTTGAGAATCGCACGCGCCTGGCGTGCAATGTGGTCGATGCAGTGCGCGAGGCATGGCCCGAACGATCGCCTCTCTTCATTCGGATTTCAGCAACGGACTGGCAGGAGGGCGGATGGGACCCCGAGCAGTCCGTGGAACTCGTCCGGCGCCTTAAAACGATGGGCATCGATCTGGTGGATTGCTCTTCCGGCGGCAACCTGCCGCACGCCAGCATCCCCGCAGGCCCCGGCTTCCAGACACCTTTTGCGGAGCGCATCCGGCGCGAGGCGGGCATCCCGGCCGGCACGGTTGGATTCATCACGGCTCCCGCGCAGGCTGACCACATCATTCGCAGCAGCCAGGCGGACATGGTGCTGCTGGCGCGGGAAATGCTTCGCGATCCATACTGGCCCCTGAGGGCCGCGCGCGAGCTGGGATATCCCGCCACCTGGCCTGTTCAGTACCTGCGCTCGGCGCCGCAAGGCTCCACGGCCCGCCAGCCGGTCGATGATCCAAAGACCGGCGGCTGCGTTCCTTCTTAGATTGGCTCCATCCTTCGCCTCAGAATCCGGCACGCCGGAACGCACGAAGCCGGGTAGCGCGCCAGGCCACAAGCGGCATGGGTGGCAATTAACGCGGGGTGGCGTCGGGGAGGCTGCTGTCGACGGGAATGGTTGCGCCGGTGGCGGGCGTTACGAGGCCATAGCGGTTCCCCGCGTCCACCAGCCTGCGCTGCGTGGAGCAGTGCATCGAGGAGTTGAAGTCCGACCTGGCAGCCGATGATTTCTGCCTGAAGGAGTCCTTCGCCGCCGTGGCTTCCACTTCAGCAAAATCCGTCCATCAAACCGTCAGCGGGGTAGCGCAACGTTTCCGGCCTTTGAAACTCTGCGGGTTTTCGGTGAATCTATTGGAAAAGCCGCAGACTTCGAACAGCACGAAGTCTGAGCTACCAGATACATCCACCTTCTGTTACATCCGAATGCCGCAGGGGCGAATTTTAGACACCCTGGACCATGCGGGGCAAGGCAGCCAGCAGGGGCTTTCACACCATGAACCTGGACCAGGCCAGGAGCCTACTTCGGTGTCTTGTGTTTAAGGAACGTTCCGTCCTGGAGTTCGCTGAACGCCTGGCGAAGCTCTTCCTGCGTGTTCATCACAATCGGACCGTACCATGCCACCGGCTGTTCGAGCGGCTTTCCCGAGACCAGGAGAAACCGGATGCCTTCTTCTCCAGCCTGGATGGTGACCTCGTCGCCACGATCGAAGAGCACCAGCGAACGATTGTCCGCTTCCACAGGCGGGGTTGTGTCCGACCATCCGACCGATTCAGTGGGCACGGCCAGCGGACCAGATGCGTTGCAGAACTTTCCCGCTCCGGTGAAAACGTAGGCAAAGGCGTGGCGGGTGGTTTCCACCGGCAAGGTCTTCCGTTTGCCCGGCGGCACGGACACGTCGATGTAAACGGGATCGGCGGCGACGCCGTCCACAGGACCCTTGGCGCCCCAGAAATTTCCGCAGACCACGCGAACCTGGGTGCCATCGTCGTCGGTAATAACGGGGATTTCGGCCGCCTTTACCTCCTGGTAACGCGGGTCCGTCATCTTGAGCGAGGACGGCAGGTTTCCCCAGAGCTGGAAGCCGTGCATGCGCCCCGAGGCATCGCCCTTCGGCATCTCCTGGTGAATGATGCCGCTCCCCGCCGTCATCCACTGCACGTCGCCCGCGCCAATGGCGCCGCTGTGCCCCAGGCTGTCGCCGTGTTCGACGTTGCCCGCCAGAACGTACGTGATCGTCTCAATCCCCCGGTGCGGATGCCACGGGAAGCCAGCCAGGTAATCCTCCGGCTGCTCATTGCGGAAGTCGTCGAGCAGCAGAAACGGATCGAATTCAGACGTGTTGCCAAAGCCGAACGCGCGGCGCAGGTGCACGCCCGCACCCTCCAAGGTCGGTTTGGACTTGATCAGCCGCTTAACGGGTCGTATCGACATATTAGCCTCCGATTTCGCAATTTTAACCTGTTGGATGCGCTACAGCAAACTTGGTTCCACACGCATCCCCTGCCCGGCAGCCGCCTTCCCAGCCCGCGGCCATGGGGTTCCACCTCGGTTGAGGTCTGGCAGCGCAAGTTTGGAGGAAGACGCCAGGCCCAGGCATGGCGAACCGCGTGCTCATCCGCATTTTTCCGCAAGCCAGCCCCATGAAGCCCGCGATTAGGGCGTTCACACCTCTTCCATACAGGTAAAACCCGATAGCGCCGCTGGTTTGCCGGGGTATAAACCCGATTGTGCCGAATGCCGATATCGCTAATGATCGGGGACGGTGTAATCAGCAGCCGAAGTTCTGCGGGTGAATCAGTACGGAGGGTAAGTGCCTTCTGAGGCGGCACAGGAGCCTGCGGGTCGGGAGGCCAACCCGGGTGGATCGTCACTTTCCGGTTTTGTCTGGAGTCAAAGATGGAAAGAATCGGCACTTATGAAACCTGGCAGTACATCAATCATCCCACGCCGGACGGTGAACTGCTTGAAGCAGCGAAGGCCGGCGACGCCGCGGCATTTCAAACACTGAGCGCGCGGGCCGCTCCTGTCATTTTCAGGCGCGCCCTCCAGATCACCGCAAACCATCACGACGCCGAAGACGTTCTGCAGGAAACCCTGCTCAAAGGGTTCACTCATATCTCACAGTTCAGGGGCGACGCGCAACTGTCCACCTGGCTGGTCCGGATCGGCCTGAACGAGGCCATGATGACGCTGCGCAAGCGGCGTCACAACGTCCCGCTGGACCCTGACGCGAGTTCCAGCGGCAAAGCCGGAGGGTCAGCATCCGCCTTGAAGGGCGAAAATGCCGGAACGGATTCCCGGATTATCCGGACAGAACTGAAAGGCCTGCTCAACAAGGCGCTGCTCCGCCTACCCGCACGGGCGCGTCAGGTGCTGCATTTACGATACCTTGAGGGCTATTCCATCGAAGAAACTGCTGAACGGTTGAACCTGAGCCGGGGGTCTGTCAAGGCTTGTGCCTCCCGTTCGCGGGCGAGGTTGCGCAAGGAGTTGCGCAGGCTGTTGATGCCGCGATACAGGTCCCCGGCCCGCGCCCGTTCTCAATGAAGCCAGAAACCGACTTGCGCGGAGGCGGTGCGTATTGCCCAGGGTCACGCCCCACGGCCCGCTTATCACCTTCCTGGGCCCTTTACCTGGACATTGCGGAGGCCAGCCAAGCAACGATGGTCCATTAAAACCGCCATCGTACATTTTTTTGACAAACCGCTGCACAATCCATGCATCCTTCGGCGGCGCCGGTGAGTCTAAGAAGGCGTAGAATAATACTGATACTGAGAAATTGGTCCTCGATAGAGGAAAAACTTATGGTCGAAATCCGGTCTATTGCGCAGCAACGGTCCTCCGACACTCCTCGAACTCTTGCCGTAACGACGGCGGTTCCGCCCACCACGAATTTAAGGCGCAACACTGCGTCTGCCTATTTCAAAACATTAAACTCACGCTTGAAAAACAATCCTCAGGGCCGCTCAATCCGCCCGAGGAAAACAAGGACCCTGTAACCGTCACCCGCCGGAAGCCACCGGGCTTCTGCCGAACCAGGAACCAAGTTCACGGTCAGCCAGAAAGGGGTTGGACATGCAGGAGATCAGAACACCATGGGGCGTGCGGGAATCAAAGCAATTGTTTCACCGGCCCAGAATCCTGCTGGTCGATGAAGACTCGAGAGATCAGGACCATTATCAACGGCTGCTGCACGACAGCGGCTTTGAAGTTCGGACCTGCTCCGATTATGCGGAGGGAGCACACCTGCTGGGAACTGAGCCATTCGACTGTATCTTCGTCGACCAGGGGGGGCCGGACTTTAAGGGCCGGCTGGTGCTGGAACAGTCGGTCGCCAGGGACCGCTATCGACCCGTCGTCATCCTGTCCCATTACCATGATGTTGGATGCTACCTGGAAGCCATGCAACTGGGCGCAGTCGATTACCTGGAGAAACCGCTGTCCGCTCTCGAAATCGTACGGGTCGTGACGACGCATCTTCAGTCCAAAAGCGCTGCAGCATGAGTACGTTCCGCAAGTAGTGATTCAGCACGGATGAGGGGCATGCCTTCGGCACGTCGAAGGGAGAAGCCTGACCCATTCAGGTCCCTAACCTGGATGATTTGTGAATTTTGCCTGCGAGGCGGATGTCGGGGCGACCCTTGGGTCGGAGAAAGCCCCGCCCCTACGGCCATCTTGGCGCCGCCCTCCTCACGATGCTTCAACGCTTCGTGAATAATCCGCGCTAAGCGAGGATGGGTCAGGGGAAATCCCTGCCAGGTCAGCACCCGTAAAGCCCGGCAAAACTTCCCAGATCTCAGCCTGGCGTTCACCGTATCCACGCGACTGGGCGAGCTGCGATCAGCCCGGAGGAAAACAGGCCACCCTTCTCTCCGCACACGGAAGTTCAATGGCTACCTTGAACAAGGGGGAAAAAAAAGAGCCAGGGAGCGTGCTGAGAACCCCTGGCCCTTTTCGAACCCACTGAGATGCGACAGAGTTTATCCGATCCGCCTACTTGCGCAGAGTTGCCCGCGGTCCGCTCGGAGCGTCGCTCACACGCAAGATCAACGAGCTGACCGTCTTTCCGTTGACCGCTGCTTTGAAGCTGATCTCCTGCCACTCCGGCCTCTTGCCGTCAGGAGCCACAAAAATGGCCCGGAAAGGATAGGTGCCGTGCGCGCCAACCGGATAGACCGCAGGTCCCGAAGTCTCTTTCCATCCTGACGGGATCGCCGCCGTCAGCGTCACTTTCTCCGCGGAATCCGTGTCATTGCGAAGGGTTATCGGAACGCTGACCGACATCCCTTCTCCGACGCCGGCTTCCGGTGGATACAAAGACGCCAGATGCTCCAGGCCGTGCGCCTGCCAGAACCGGCGGTAAAAGGCGTAGGGACCTCCAAGCTGAACGGACACGCCTTCGTGGGACTGAGGCTGGTACCCGGGTGCGGGGTGAAAAGGAATGGGGCCGGAAGTAATGCCTTCGAAAATATCGCCCGTCCTGGAGCCGTTCACCAGCGATTTACCGAGGATAAATCGGACCGGGGCCTTGAAGTGGTTCACAACATTGTTCATAACCACCTGTCGCCCCTCGCCCCCGTGGTTCATCTGGGTCAGGTGGTAACTCAGTTCCCCGGCTGCAAGCTCATAATAGGGAACGTGCCGGGAAGGAGAAACGGTGGTCGTCGGGTACACCGGCCCTTGCCCCTCGATCCAATCATGATGCGTTGCATTGGTGAAGAAATAGATCTTCTTGGGCTGCCAGGGACGCAAGCCCTCGGTGAGATTGCCGATCAACTTGTAGTCATAAGGGGCCGCAACCTGTTCAGGAAAAACGGTCGGATTCCCTGCCAGGTCAAAGGCCTCGTTTGCAATAACGGAAGAGGCTTGGTGGTCGCCGTGGTTCTCTCCGTCAGCGTAGTCGGGCAACCAGGTGATGATGACATCGGGCTGGGTGAGGCGAACAATGCGGACGGCCCGCTCCAGCACCGCGCCATGGTTCCAGGTTTCAAGAGAAATCAAAGGGCTCTGGCTGGCTGTGTCCTGGCCCCCCAGGAACCAGACGTTCATGATGCCAAGAGATGCAAGCGCCTTGCGGGCTTCAATTTTCCGCACCGCGCAAAGCGATGCAGCCTGCTCATAGCCGACCGTATTGCCTCCAGCATTACCGCAGGTCCCGAATACCACGGCAATCCGCTTGTGCTGGTCAACGGCCGCTCTGGCCAGATAGCCTGCGATCAAGCTTTCGTCATCCGGGTGAGCAACAACAACCAGGATATCGGCTTTATAGCGCGCATCCGGTCCCGGGCTCGGCGGCGCTTCCGGCAACTGCCCGAAGGACACCGAACCCAGCAGAAGAAAACAGAAAAGGAAATATCCGATCTTCGTCACCATGTTTTTCACGACTTGTAAGTACCCCCCTTTCCGGCGTATCTCAGCTAAACAATCTCCTGATTCTTTGATCAGGCATCATACAC
>Ga0307374_10014166_pt1 | contig 10890 bp, 12 predicted proteins | sample OX3MG_FD_202532 | JGI IMG/M metagenome (GOLD analysis project Ga0307374, IMG submission 202532) | Soil microbial communities from Risofladan, Vaasa, Finland - OX-3 | ecosystem: Environmental > Terrestrial > Soil > Coastal area > Acid sulfate soil | place: Finland: Risofladan, Vaasa | collected... | reverse complement strand
CGGCGTCGAACTACACGATAAGCGGAATAAGCAACATAACCGCAACCCCATCAGTGACTCAGGCCACGACCCCAGTCTGGCTGCAGAACCTGACCACCACACCGTTGGTAGTCTTGGACTCTCAGGCAAACTCGGGAAGCAACCTGGTCTTGATAGGAAGCGGATATGTGAACACGCTATCGGCCCAGTTGCAGACTGCGTACAACGTATCAGTAACACCTACGTTCCAGCAGACACAGGCTTATGGAACGAGCAGGATACTGGTAGCTGGTTACACGGGCGCACAGACGACAGCTGCTGCGAACGCGTTCATCCAGGACCTGTATGCGGCGGCGAGCAGCCAGTAATGGCTGTCTCCCTTTCTTTTTCTTCTTTTTTAATTTTTCTTTAATTTCTTTTTCTTCTTCTTTCTTTTTAACAAACCAAGAGCGCGAGCTTTGTCGTCGAAATATTCGACGGTTTATTGCGGCATATTTATAAAGATTTGCATACAATATGTATTGCTTTTCCCGGTGCGGCCATGCTTACCAACAGGACGATAATACTACCGATTCTGATAGCCACGATGATGCTGGCATCATCCGCGTTCGCGGGATCTGCAAACGCGTCGCTCTCCGGCTACCTTTCCGCTTACCTCAACGGCAGCGTGATAAACTCATCCGCATACTTCAACCAGGGCGTGGGCGGCGCCAACTACGTAATAATGCAGCTCAATGCCACCGGCAACGGCTACGTGGTCCTGCAGTCCAACTCGACCAGCGGCGGCTACTCGCTCGTCACATCGGCAGACAAGGCATTCTCCGTGCTCAGGCCTTACTTCACCGCAAACTTCAACCTCAACCAGACGCTTGTGGCGCAGCTCAACACCTCGATGAGGCAGTTCAACGCGCCCGCGCAGGCAAACGTAACTGACTGTCTCATTGAGACTGGGCTGATTGGACCTGGGGCAACATGCACTATAGCCAACGCGTGCTCGTCGTGCCAGTTCTCACCAGTATGCAGAACGGTGATGAACCAGGCGGGCGGGGTATACAGCCCGATGGGCTTCGGCATAGTCAACTTCTCTGCCAACTACAACCAGCTCAACGCCAGCTACACCACCTACTACTCGTCAGTGGCTAGCCTCGGTGCTGGAACCCTGGGCAACAACATGGCCAACATAGGCAGCTCGCTTGCCAGCATATATAACTCCTCGGTCGCGCTCCCTGAGAATCCGATAATCGCCTTCGGCGCCAACTTCGACACATCGCAGCTCTCCAGCTGCCCCGTGGCGGGCAACCCGCTGGACATGACCTGGTACTGCGCTGACGCCGTACTCGGCGACTTCTGTAAGTCGATAAACTTCAATTACACCGCATTCGATGCGGCGCAGAGCGCCTTCGACCAGCTCTCCGCCACTCCGATAACGAACGACAGCATAACCGCGATAAGCGCGGTGGCTGCGGCAACGGCCAACTCGTACGTGAACGGGCTCGCATCCGCTGAGCAGAACGCGAGCTTCAACTCGTTCCTGGCCAATGCGACCGTGAGGTACAACCTGACCCTTGCCAACGCCGGTGTGCTGCTGACCACCTACCCCAACGCCTCGCTGAGCGCCAGCATAGCCCAGCTGCAATCAATCTACTCGTCGATCCAGGCTGCCGGTCCCAACCAGAACATAACCCAGGCCAACGCAACGCTATATTCGGCCATGCAGAACGTCTCGACGCTCTACTCCCAGATGTTCAAGATATTCGGGCCTGTCAGCTCGCTGTCTTACAACAACACCCGCTCCATAGCTAGGGCGCAGCTAGACTACCAGACCGTGCCCCCAAGGCTGGCTCTGCTCGCATACATGCAGCAGAGGATAAACAACCAGCTCCAGCAGGGCGACATAAATACCACCGCTGCCAACGGGATACTCGCCCAGCTCAAGCAGATAGGCTTCGAGTCCAAGTCGTTCTACGCGCCGATAACCCTGCCTGGCATAATCAAGGGCATGCTCGGCACCCTGGCCCCGGCGTTCGTCAACCCTAGCGCGATAAACGCATCGGTCAACGGCCTTCCGCTGATGTTCGCCATAACCGGCTTCATAATAGACATGATAATATTCGGGTTCTTCTACCTGGTGAGCTACCACAGGCTCAAGAGGGAGCGCAAGATAAGGACCCACAGGAGGGTCAGCAGGGCATGGAAGATGCTGTTCGCGGCGCTGTTCGTTATCGTGCTGATAGACACGGGCTTTGCGTACACGTCCTCAATTAGCGCCAACGCCTTCCTGCCGTTCACCGGCTTCCTCTCAGCGCTGCACGCCTCCCCGGTGGCCTACGTGGCATACAACTCCAGCACCGCCCAGAACGACGGCACATCCGCATGCGTGGCGTCGATAGAGGACACGCTCAAGGCGCAGGGCAAGGCGGTCACCACGCTCGTCCTGGCCAACTACTCGTGCGCATCGAGCACCAACTCCTCCCAGTCTGGCACAAAGTGCTACGCGCCGATCCTGGCTTCCGGACAGCCGGTCATACTGATAGACGACATGTACGGCGGCGTAGCCTACAAGGGGCTGTACGGCCACGTGCTCTACGCGAACAGCACGATAGCGTCGGGAACAGGGTGCACGCTCTCAAAGATACTGAGCTAAGGCTAAAGGTTTTCAAATGGCAAAGAAGGTTTCTACGAAGAAGAGGGAGGCTCCAAGGGCCCGCAACAATGGGGGAGTCCTCAAGGTCGCGGTAGCGGCAGTGGTCATAATAATAATCGCCGCGGCGGCGTTCGCCATCTACACCTACTACAACGGGATGAGCGGCCAGCACACCGCGAGCTTCAGCACGTTCGAGTCCAACTTCAACTCAGCGCCGCGGGTGGCGATATTCGCCGCCGCGTACAACGGCACGGTGCTGAGCAGCACAGTGGGCTGTGCGACCGCCGTCATAGTCCAGATAGTGAGCAGCCAGGCGCACCACAGGGATCCGGGCACGATAGACTACTACGTGATCAACCAGACGAGCTGCGTCTACGCCGCCGGGGGGCTGGGCAAGCCGACTTCCAACTACACCACCACCTCGCTGCAGAACTGCCTTAACGTGAGCAGCACCGAGCCGACGATATACATAAACTACACAGCCTCCAACTCTACGATAATAAGGCCGGAGTATTTCTACACATCGGGCAACTCTGCCTATCTGGCGCAGTGCGGCATAGCGAACGAGCTGGGGTAATCCGGTGGGTTCGATGCCGGTGGCGGCGCTTCACAGGGGTCCTGGAAGGCTGTCCCTGAAGCTCAACTGCCCGGGCTACGAGACCAGGATAATACTCAACTCCTCCAGGGAGCTGAGGCGGTTCAGCGCGATGGCGGTGTACACGGGGCAGCAGGGCCACGAGGCAATGGTGGCCAGGCTGGAGGGGGAGGGATTCGGGGTGAGGGTCTCCAAGGGCCGCAAGCGCGATCAGCCCATCATACTCGCACACATGAAGTGGGCGCCAGCAAGGCGAACCCCTCAGTAAGCTATTTAAGCTTTGGTTTTTCATCCTTATTCGAGGTAATGGAATGTTCGTGGAAGAGATGAAAGAGGGATTGAACATAATGTTGCATCCCGGGATGTCAACGAAGAAGACCCTGAGCGTATCAGAGGGGCTGAAGTACTACTACAAGCTGGCGATAGTGCCGCTTATACTGTCGATCATTGTCGGCATAATCGTGGCTGTTGCGCTTCCCAACGTGACGCCATCATCCAATCCGTTGATGGCTGCATACGGGCTGGGCTCGCTAGGCGGCGTCGGCCTGATACTGGCATCGATAATCGGCCTGCTTGTCGCGAACCCGATAAGCATGCTCATCGCCGCAGCGCTGCTGCAGCTGTTCGGCAAGCACCTCTTCAAGGCGTACAAGAACGACTACGAGCACACCTTCACGGCGTACGCGAAGGGAGGCATAGTGCCGAGCACGATGTTCTACTGGCTCTCCGGCATACCGGTGATAGGGCTGGTCTTCGCGGTGATATTCGGGGTATGGAGCTTTGTCGTCGCGATAATCGCGCTCGCCAACCAGCAGGGGATAACAAGGTGGAAGTCGCTCGGAGTGGTGGTAGGCACAGGAGTGATAATCTACATAATCCTCTTCCTGATAATCCTGGGCGTGGCCGGGCTGTTCATACACGTCTGAGCACTAGGGAAGGAAGGCTTGATCCGCGCGCTTGCGCGGATACCTCTTTTTATTTATTTCTTGTACCTTAGCATGGCGGCTATGCCCTGGAAACCCATGAGCAGCTGGTTCCCATACTGGCTGTCTGAGGAGGAGAATACCATCTCTATGCCCTTGGCGTCCGCCTTCTCTATCAGCTTCTCTATGGGGTCCCTCTGCTCCAGTATCTCGAGGCTCCCCCCGCAGCTGTGCTTCGTCTGCCTCACGTTCCCCTGCTCTATCGCCGTGAAGGTCTCGTTGTCCGCGGTGCACCTGTAGGTCACCTCCGAGATATCGATCTCCTCGCTTATTATCAGCCTGGCCACGTTGTCCTCCCTCATCGCCTTGTTGACCTTGTCGTAGCCGGCCACCGCCAGTGTGCCCCTGGCCATCTCGTTCATGAACCTCTCCATCACGTTCCTCTCCTTGATGGAGGCCTGCTCCGACAGCACGTCCTTCGCCCTGTCAAGCAGCTCGTGGATCCCCATATGCTCGTCCACATAGCCCGTGTCGAAGATGCCCACCACCTTTATCTGGTAGTTGAGGTTCTTCGACTTGACGAAGGTCTCCTTCATCGGGCCCGGTCCGCCCACAACTATGCCCTGTATCTTCTTCCCGTACTTCGCGTGGACCTCGTTGACCGCGTCGGCAACGCTCTTGTAGTAATCGTCAATGCTCTCCTCTATGGCCCTCTCGTACCTTGCCGCCGACTGGCCTCCCTTCCTCACCTTCGCGTGCGCGAAGCTCCTCACCTTCTTCTGCACGTCGACATAGGTCCCCTTCAGCAGGGCTATGGTGGCGTCCCTGCCGTCCATCACAACCATGAGGTACATGTCGGTGGCCTCCAGCATCGCCTCTAGGGGCTCAAGCAGGAAGGTCGAGTCGCACCTGTATATGTTCGACCTGACGGGCTGCGGCGGCTCTATCGAGAACAGCTCTATGTCGGGCTTGGCCTGTATGCTGGATACGTTCCCCGCGAAAACGGCGAGCCCGTTCTTCGGCGGCGACTTGTAGAGCTTGAGGTACTGAAGCAGCTTGTCAATAGCACCCTGCACGTTGAGCTTGGTGCTCTTCGACTTTATGTTCGAGGCCTGGCTGCTCTCCTCCTTAAGCTTTGCCACCTCGTCGCTTATCTGGAAGTCGGGAGGCACGTAGATGCTTATCAGCTCGGTGCCCGATCCCCTTATCGAGCGCAGCCTCTTGAGCTCCTTCTTCACCTCGTATTCGTTCTTCAATGAATCGCCGCTCCTCTTACCCTATCCTGCTCTTGCCCATGTACGGCACGAGGGCCTCAGGCACGGTTATGCTGCCGTCGCTGTTCATGTAGTTCTCCGCTATGAAGACGAGCGCCCTCTCCGTTGGCAGTGCTGTCGCATTGAGCGCGTGGGCGTACTGCCTCTCCCCACCCTCGTCGTACTTTATGTCGAGCCTCATGCTCTGCCAGTCCGTGAAGTTCGAGCACGAGGTGAGCTCCCTATACTCGCCGGAGCTGGGCATGTAGACCTCTATGTCGTAGGACTTGGCGCCCCTCGCCCCCATGTCGCCTGCGCATATCTCCACCACGCGATAGGGAAGGCCGAGCTTCTTGACTATGTTTTCCGCATTGGCCTGGAGCTCCTCGAACAGCTTCCACGTGTCCTCCTTCCTCGAGAATATGAACTGCTCTATCTTGTTGAACTGGTGTACGCGGAATATGCCCTTCGTGTCCTTCCCGTGAGCGCCAGCCTCCCTCCTGAAGCACGGGCTCAGCGCCGCGTACTTCATGGGCAGCTCCTTACCGTTGAAGGTCTCCTCGGCATGCATCGCGGCGATCACGTGCTCGGCAGTCGCTATCAGGAAAAGCTCGTCGTCAAGCCTCTCGTAATCCTCCCGGGCCAGCGACTCCTTGGTATCCGCTATTCTGTAGAGCGCCTCCTCGAACTGCGCCAGATCCACTGCAGCCCTGTAGTACTTCCCCCTCATCATGTAGGGCGGGCTTATGAACGTGTAGCCGGCCTTCATCATCTCGTCAATCACGAACCTTATCAGCGCCTGTTCGAGCAGGGCCAAATCGCCCTTCAGGAAGTAGAAGCGGGCACCCGACACCTTTGCCGCCCTCTCGATGTCGATCAGCCCGAGCTTGCCGAGTATCTCCTCGTGCGTGGGCGTGGTCTTGTTCCTTATCTCGCCCCATGTCCTGAGCACGGGGTTGTCCTTGTCCGAGTTCCCGGCTGGCACGCTCTCGTGCAGCACATTGGGCATCCTCCAGAGCAGGTTGGCTATCTTCTCCTCATACACCGGCAGCTTGGCCTCCATGTCCGTTATCTCGGCCTTCAGCGCAGCGAGCGCCTCGACGCTGTCCTTTATGTCCTTGCCCTGCTTCTTCAGCTCTGATATCTCGAGGCTGGCCTTGTTCCTGTGGGCCTGCAGCTCCTGGAGCCTGGTCTTCATCCCCCTCCAGTCCGAGTCCACCTTCAGGAGCTCGTCGAGCGGGTATGCGCTGCCCCTCCTTGCGAGGGAGGCCTTTATCCCGTCAAGGTTGTCCCTGACGTATCTTGCTGTAAGCATGGTGCATCCTTTCGTTGATAGTAATTCTATCTAAAAGAATATTAAGGCTACGCACCCCCTCCTCCCCGCTTTGCCGACTGAAAATGGCGCCAGAGAGAGCCGACAGTGCACAAAATCCCAAACCTTTTTAAACAAAATGTACATTCCAGCAAGGTATAAATATAAGGAGGAATAACTCTCTTGATAGTTTCAGTGATAAAATTGACGACACCGAGGCACATAGTCGATGAATACAAGTATACAAGGAGCGACATGGATAACCTTACCCTTTCGGTAGGAAATCTTCATCTCAAGTCCGCCGCTCTTTACGGCAAACATGACGTTCATGCGGCGATACAGAAGCTGGACGTCGGTATGAACATAGCGATTGGCAAGTTCAAGAAGGGCAGCGACGAGCAGGCAAAACTGCTGAATGCGCTGCAGAACAGGCTCATTTCCATATTCAATAAGGAGGTACTGGAAAAGTCGGCACAGACTCCTGATGAACACACGGCCAAGGCCAACATAGCCGAGCACATTGCCCACGTACTGCACAAGCACGGCATCAATACCGAGATGGAGCAGACTGTGGCAAAAACTGCGGTCAAATACATCCTGGCTCCCATCGGGGTGACTTTGCGCATCATAGACGATGCAGCCCCACAGAACTCCAAGACAAGGGTACCTATAGGCTATGTAATAGATCATGCCCTATCTATCGCCAACGCCTCCAAACTTGAAGAGCACCAGGCCATAAAAAACCTCAAGGATGCTATAGGCTCCAAGATCGGCCAGCATGAAGATAAGGACTACAGTGTAGAAGACCTACTCAGGATTCGCGATGTGGGTCTTAACGAGATACTGCTCCCGAAGTTTGAGCTATGAGCCGCTAATCAGGCTTATAAATAATCCCATACAATTAATGCTGGAGCGCATCCGCGAGGCTGCGTTATCTGCAGGGATGGCGGAGCTTGGTCAATCGCGCAAGGCTTAGGACCTTGTGCCTTAGGGCTACGAGAGTTCAAATCTCTCTCCCTGCACTTCTTATTTAAGCCTTTCCGAAAACGTATTTATATCTCGGAAAACACAAATGAGTATCGTGAACCGATGACCCTCACATCATAAAGGGACAGACTGAGGGGCTCGCCTGCACCATGGTAACCGCCGGATGATGGGCCCGCCGATGGGGCATTGCAAACCTTATTAAAGCTGCGGCTCATTTAAATAATCAAAGCATATCTCAGCATGTGATTATATGGCAAAAAGAACTAGATCAAGAAAAAGCGGCAAGGCATCAAGCCAGCTGTCGACCCTGCAGGCCGACAAGAAAGTGGTTGACAAGGAGATGAACAAGATGGGGCTGACCTATCACACGGTCTTCGGCGCCATCCTGATAATACTGGGTGCGGTGTTCGTGGTAATGAACCTAGCCGGGGTGCTGCTCGCGTTCATAGGGCTGGTCCTGATATACTTCGGGCTCAAGGTAATGGGCTACACCATACCCTTCAAGCTGTAACGCTAAATCTAACATCGGTGAATATACATGGAAAAAATGTGGAAAAACGTCATAGGAGTCATAGTTCTTGTTGTGGGAGCTATATTGGCCTGGCAGGGATACAGCGGTGTTCAGCACTGCGCCTCCCTTGGCGGGCAGATCTCGACATTCTTCAGCTCGCTGTTCGGGGGCAACGGTGCACAGACCTGTTACAACGCCAATGTACTCCAGTGGGCTGGAGTGCTGATTGCGATAATAGGTCTGGTAGTGCTTTATGTCGCTAACATGAAGATGTCTAAGAAGTCAAAGAAGGGAAGGAAATAACGCGATTGCGCAAGGCCTTCTAACGTCTTGGCCCCCTTGGCCAAGACCTTTTTATATTTTGCTTGCATACCAAGATACATGCGCCTGAAAGGGGGCAACGCTGTTGGTTCGGATGGAAATCGCTAAGGCTGTTTTGGGCATAATCCTCCTCTTTGCTGGCGCGCTGATATCATGGCATGGCTATCTGACATTCACTCAGTGCGGCACATCCGCGGGACCGTTGTTCTCGTTTATAACATCCACCCTGGGGGCGGCTAGCTCTCAGGTCTGTTACTACTCCCAGCTGATCGGCATAATCGGCCTGGTGATAGCTGTTATCGGGATCATTGCCATATCCTCGGCAATAAGCTGGGGCATGGGGCGGGCCAAGGAGGACCCGCTCGCTGTTCTGGAGGTCAGGTACGCAAAGGGCAGGATAACGAAGAAGCAGTACCTCCAGATGAAAAGGTCGCTCAAGGCAGCCTCTAAAGGCAGCTCTCTTGAGCAACATCATGGTCATCACCTATTGCAGGCCCTATTGGTCTTCCTGGTAATCGTCCTGCTCCTGGACATATTCGTCTCCGGCGGACTGCCATCGATACTGCCAGCCAAGGGCAGCCAGCCAGCCGCATCTCCCAATCCGCAGGTCGCGGTATTCGGGACCGTAACTACAAACGGTATCTGGACCACCCCCAAAAGCATATCGTTCAACGGCCAGTCCGCCGCCGTGGACGCCAACGGCCATTACGTGATCAGCCTGCCGGACAACAGCACGTTCAACGTCGCGGTCTCATGGGCGATGCTCGGCGGGCTCTACTCCGGCAGCTGCAACTCAGGCAAGCTGCTCCTGTTCACCAACTCCGACAGCTACATCTACAACGCAGCCTGCTGACCGCTGCGTTAACTTTAAATATTAATAAAACCTCATTATACTGGGTAAGATGTCCGTCGTCAAGCTTATGGGCATAGCGGGCACGGCGCTCAAGAGCAACTTCACAAGGCTCGACAGGCCGTACAAGCTCAATTTCTCCATAACCTACTGGTGCCAGTCCCGCTGCCTATCGTGCAACATATGGCAGATGAAGCCAAAGGGCGAGCTTAGCATAGAGGAGATAAGGGAGTTCGCCAAGAGGAACAACTACTTCAAGTGGGTAGAGCTCACGGGCGGCGAGCCATTCCTCAGGCCCGACATAGTCGAGATAGCCAGGGCATTCAGCGAGGCAAACAAGGACCTTTACATACTGACAGTGCCGACCAACTCCCTCTGCGACCACAACATGGTGGAGAGGAAGCTCAGGGAGATTCTCTCACTTGGGATACCTAAGGTCGCTGTCACTGTGAGCCTTGACGGCTACAGGGAGCTGCACGACAGGCTCAGGGGCGTGCCCGGCAACTACGACAAGGCGATTGACATGTTCAAGAGGCTGATGACCCTCAGGAGGGAGTTCAGGAACCTCTACATGGTGTTCGGCTACACGCTCAGCAAGATGAACATGGGCGAGTTCCAGAAGACCTACGAGGCGGTCAAGGCAGACATACCCGAGATAACCTATAACGATTTCCATATCAACCTGGCGCAGCTTTCGGAGAACTACTACAACAACTCGGGGAACGACATAACCCCCGACAATGCAAGGGTGGCGGACGAGATATCCGCCTTCGTGGCGCACAGGAGGTACCAGCCCGGGGTGATACCCGCCATCGAGTCCACGTTCATGAAGAACTTGGTGATTTACGCGAAGACCGGGAAGACCCCGATGAAGAGCAGAAGCCTAGAGGTCTCGCTGTTCATGGACAGCTTCGGCAACGTCTACCCCTCCATAATGTGGAACAGGAAGATAGGCAACATAAGGGACACGCAGTACGACCTCAGCCTCATGTGGAACAACGAGGAGGCCAACGGCGTGAGGAAGGACATAATGGAGGGCAGGGAGCCCAACCAGTGGACCTCATGCGAGGCATACCAGTCAATAACGGGCAACATGCTCAGCATGTTGAAATAAGCGAGCCAGCAATCAATAAATACCCCTCTTCGCTGTACAGCACGTTCTTATACCCTATCTACTAACTAATACTGGTGAGGAGATGGTAACCGCACAGAAGACCAAGAGGAAGGACGAGAACCTAGCTAACTTCTTGAACGTGGCTAAGCAGATAGAAGGCGCAGCCAAGATTGTCAGCGAGGGTGGTACTGAGGGCGGCGTAGTGCTGAAGGACAGATATATCGGCGATAGCAGCAGCAGCAACAGCAGCAGCACAAGCGGCAGCAGCAGCAACGGCCGACCTAACGGCAGCGGAGCAAGGATTAATCTTGATAAGCACTCTACCAGCGGAGGCCTAAAGATCAGGAAGAAGCCATCGCTCTGATACGAGCTAAGCGCTAGCGTTATTATATCCGCTAGCA
>Ga0307374_10014165_pt1 | contig 10891 bp, 12 predicted proteins | sample OX3MG_FD_202532 | JGI IMG/M metagenome (GOLD analysis project Ga0307374, IMG submission 202532) | Soil microbial communities from Risofladan, Vaasa, Finland - OX-3 | ecosystem: Environmental > Terrestrial > Soil > Coastal area > Acid sulfate soil | place: Finland: Risofladan, Vaasa | collected... | reverse complement strand
ACAGGGGCCCACTCTGGCCGACACCGGCACTGATGGTGACCACACTGGGCATACCGACCAGGGCCACGGTGGCGGCGGTGGCGGCATCGATCTGCTCCGGATCGGTGATGTCGCACACGATGTCGCTGTCGCCGGCCACATCCCAGACCACGACGTCGACCTGTGCTGCCCGGTACCGCGCCGCCACCGAGGCGCCGATGCCCGACCCACCGCCGACCACCACTGCCGGTCCCGTCGACATCACGCCACGCCACCGAGCACGAACTCCACGACCGAGTCGACGACCGGTCCGACTCGACGTCGAGGATGCACGGTCAGCGCATTGATGCCGGTGGCCGCCACCGCCCCCAAAATGGCGATTGCCACCAGCCTCGGATGATCGATCGTCCGAAGGCTGCCGTCAGCCGCGCCTTCGACCAGCAGATCGTGGACCGGATCGACGAATGCGCTGTCGACCCGCTCGGCGATCTGGGGTAGGCGCGCCGCCCGGCCGAGGTCGAACTGCAAGGCTCGGCTGGCCATGGGGAACCGATCGAACACCCTGAGGTGTGCCGCGACCACGGCGGCCAGCCGCTCGGACGCCGTGCCGCCGGCCTTGGCGGCGTCGGCAACGGCGTTGGCCACTTCATCCAGTATCTCGGTGAACAGGAAGGCCAGGATGTCCTCCTTGCTCTCGAAGTAGTAGTAGAGCGTGGCCTTCGGAACACCGGTCGTGGCGGCCAGATCCTCCATGGTGGTGGCGTCGAGCCCGCGCTCGGCGAACGGGTCTGCCGCCGCCAGCACCTTCTGGCGCATCGCCGCCGGCATGGTCCGCACCGTCGATCCTCCTCCACCCGTTGCCCCGACCTTGTACTGTGAGTCTAAACGTAGAAGCTAGGACCGTGGTGCCCGCCGCGGTCGACGCCAGGGGGTGGACGATGACCGTGGTGCACCATTCGGCGATCTGTGTCCGTGACGTCGAGATCAGCTTGCGCTTCTGGCGAGACGGCCTGGGATTCGACGAACTGATGGACGAACAGTTCACCGGCGACTGGCCCACGCTGCTGCATGCGCCCTCGACCTCGCTGCGCTCGGTCTTCCTCGGCGACGCCCGAAGCCCCGAGGCCGGCATCGTGGAGCTGGTGGACCTCGGCCCCGTTCCCGATGCCGATGCCGATGCCGACCACAGGGCGCAGCCCAGGGTGGGGTTCTTGCTCCTCTCGATCATGACCGATGTGGATACCGTGCTGGGTCGATTGGACGCCCTCGGACTCGGTGGGGTGCCGAGACGGGTGGAGGTGTCGGGAGTGTCCATGGCGGTCGTGGTGGACCCCGACGGGGTGCTCGTGGAGTTGGTGGATGTGGGGGCGTCGGCCGCGCTTCAGCGGCTCACCTCGCCGTGACCTCCACACCCACCGTGGCCATACTCGGTGCGGGGGCCGGTGGCATCGCCATGGGCATCCGGTTGAAGCGGGCCGGCTATCCGTTCACCATCTACGAGCAGTCCGATGGGGTGGGGGGGACCTGGCGTGACAACACCTACCCCGGTGCGGCGTGTGACGTCCCGTCCCACCTGTACTCCTACTCCTTCGAGCTCAACCCCTGGTGGAGTCGCACCTACGCCACCCAATCCGAGATCCTTGCCTACCTGGAGCGTTGCACCGATCAGTACGGGATACGGCCTCACGTGCGTACGGGAACGAGGATCGTCGAAGCGCGTTGGGACGCAGCGGGCCAACAGTGGGTGTTGACGACGTCGACCGGGGAACAGTTTCTCGCCGACGTGGTGGTGAGTGGGTTGGGCATGCTCAACGTCCCGTCGGTTCCCGACATACCGGGTGTAGACCGGTTCGGTGGGCGCTCCTTCCACTCCTCCCGCTGGGATCACTCCCGGTCCGTGGCCGGCGAGCGGGTGGCGTCGATCGGCACCGGAGCCAGTGCCGTCCAGTACGTGCCGGCCATCGCCCCGGACGTCGAACACCTGACCGTCTTCCAGCGCACACCGATCTGGATCACCCCGCGCATCAACCGGGCCTACAGCGAGGAGGAGCAGCGCCGGTTCGCGCGCGTGCCGCTGGTAGCCCGTTGGCACCGATTCCGGATCTGGCTCACCTACCAGCAGGCGAATGCGCGTGCGGACTCGGAACTCACCTCCATGCAGACCGAGCTGGCCCGCTCCTACCTGGCCCGAAAGGTGGAGGACCCCAGCCTTCGGGCCGCGCTCACGCCCGACTACCCGGTCGGATGCAAGCGGCCCCTGATCTCCCGCGAGTGGTTTCCGGCGTTGCTCCGGTCCAACGTCCGGTTGGTCACCGAGCCCATCGTCGAGATCACCGAACACGGGTTGCGCACCGCTGACGGTGAGCTCCACGAGGTCGACACCATCATCTACGGGACAGGTTTCAAGGCCAATGAATTCCTCTCCACCATCGATGTCATCGGTGTGGACGGTCGGCGCCTACACGACGATTGGAGGGACGGTGCCCATGCCCACCTGGGCCTGTCGGTGGCCGGGTACCCGAACTTCTTCATGCTGTACGGGCCGAACACCAACGGCGTGAATTCGATCATCTTCTTCCACGAGGCGCAGAGCCACTATGTGATGGGAGCCCTCCGGGCCATGCGCCGGTTCGGTCTCGGCGCCGTGGACGTGCGTCGCCGGGTGGTCGAGCGCTACAACCGGCGTATCCAGGAGGCGATGCAGGGCACGGTCTGGCTCGCCGGCTGCACCAACTACTTCACCTCGGCGTCGGGCCGGGTGGTCACCCAGTTGCCGTTCAGCGGAGGCTGGTACTGGTGGCGCACCCGGCTCTTCCCGATATGGCGCTATCGGCTGCACCACCGGAACCGCCACGGTCGATCCGGCGAGGACAGCGGCGGGTAGCACGCCCCGGGTGGGGAGTCAGCGACCGGTCGGGTGTTGCCGTTTCACTGCAGGACGCCGTCGATCTCGTCCAGCTCTCCGTCGGCGAATCCGAGGTTGTCGACGGCGGCCACGTTCTGCTCCAGTTGGGCCACGCTGCTGGCTCCGATCAGGGTGGAGGTGACCCGGGGGTCCCGCAGCGTCCACGCCAGGGCCATTTGGGCCAGCGTCTGGCCCCGTCGCTGGGCGATCCCGTGCAGCGCTCGGACCTTGGTCAGTGTGGCGTCGTCGAGCTGGGATCGGTCCAGGGTCTCGGCCTGGCTGGCCCGCGAGCCCGCCGGTACCCCGTCGAGATACCGGTCGGTGAGGATCCCCTGGTGCAGCGGCGAGTAGAGGATGCATCCGACCCCCAGGTCGCCGATGGTGTCCAGCAGTCCGTGCTCCATCCACCGGTTGAGCAACGAGTACGACGGTTGTTGGATCAGCAGGGGTGTGCCGAGGTCGGACAGGATGGCGGCCGCCTCCGACGATTGCTTCGGGGGATAGTTGGAGATGCCGACATAGAGCGCCTTGCCCTGGCGCACCGCGGTGGACAGCGCCCCCATCGACTCCTCCAACGGGGTCTCCGGATCGAACCGGTGGGAGTAGAAGATGTCGACGTACTCGAGCTGCATCCGCCGGAGGCTGGCGTCCAGGCTGGACAGGAGGTACTTGCGCGAGCCGCCGTCGCCGTGGGGGCCGGGCCCCATGTCGTACCCCGCCTTGGTCGAGATGACCAACTCGTCGCGGTGTGCGGCCAGCGACCCGTGCAGCACCTTGTTCAGGCTGGACTCGGCGGCACCGGGGGGCGGCCCGTAGTTGTTGGCCAGGTCGAAGTGGGTGACACCCAGGTCGAACGCCCGGGTCAGCATGGCGCCGACCTCCTCGGGGGCGCGACCCTCACCGAAATTCTGCCACAGGCCCAGCGAGACCAGGGGAAGCTTCAGGCCGCTGCGACCGCACTGGCGGTACTGCATCCGGTCGTATCGTTTCGGGTCTGGGTTGTAGGACATGGGGCCAACGTAGATCAACCGGGGATCGTCCGGCCGGGTTGTTCTGCCTGTGGCCGGACTCGTTATGCTCCCCCCTCATGCCCATGGATCCGGCGTCCGTACTCCTCGATGGCCGTGTCGCGGTGGTGACCGGTGGAGGCGCGGGCATCGGCCGCGGCATCGCCCGCGGCCTGGCCGCCTTCGGCGCGTCGGTGGCCGTCTGGGAGCGGGACGCCGACACCGCGGCATCGGCGGGCGAGGAGGTCGGCGGGCTCGGGCTCACCACCGACGTCCGTGACTCGGCCCAGGTGGACGAAGCACTGGCCCGTACGACGGCGGAGCTCGGTGCGGTGAGCATCCTCGTCAACAACGCCGGGGGCGTCTTCCTGTCGCCCCTGCTCGAGACCTCCGAAAACGGATGGGACGCGTTGTACCGGGCCAACTTGAAGCACGTCATCCTGTGCACCCAGCGGGTGGCCCGGGGCATGGTCGAGGTGGGCAGCGGGGGATCGATCATCAACGTGACCTCGATCGAGGGGGTACGGGCCGCCCCCGGTTACGCGGCCTACGCCGCGGCTAAGGCCGGGGTGATCAATTTCACCAAGACCGCGGCCCTCGAGCTCGCCGTCCACGGCATTCGGGTGAACGCCCTGGCCCCGGACATCACGTTGACCGAAGGGATGGCGTCGGTGGCCCCACCCGGGGCCGAGCGGGGCTTCGGTTTCACCGTCCCGATGGGGCGCCCGGGTCACGTGGACGAGATGGCCGGGGCGGCTGTGTTCCTGGCCGGCGAACTGTCGAGCTACGTGACGGGGCAGACCATCCACGTCGACGGCGGCACCCAGGCCTCCAGCGGCTGGTACCACCACCCCGACACCGGCGGCTATGTGCTGGGCCCGTCCTCCTGAGGGCTCAGCCGGTCCGGCCGGTCAGGCCGCCTTCTCCAGGATGTGCACCCCGCAGGCCGATCCGAGCCCGATGACGTGGGCCAGCCCGACCTTCGCGCCCTCGATCTGACGGTTGCCGGCCTCTCCCCGCAGATGGGTGGCCACTTCCCACACGTTGGCCACGCCGGTGGCGGCGATGGGGTGGCCCTTGGACTCGAGTCCGCCCGAGACGTTGACCGGGGTGGTCCCGTCGCGCCAGGTGGCGCCGGAGTTGAAGAAGTCGACCGCGCCACCCACCTCACAGAGCATGAGGTTGTCGTAGTGGACCAGCTCGGCCGTGGCGAAGCAGTCGTGCAGTTCGACCAGGTCGAGGTCGGCGGGTCCCAACCCGGCCTGCTCGTAGGCCTGGGTGGCGGCATTTCTGGTCAGGGTGTTCACATCGGGGAGGATCTGGCAGGACTCCTCCCACGGATCGGTGGTCAGGATGGAGGCGGAGATCTTCACCGCCCGCTGCTGCTGCCGGCGTGAGAGGGTCTTGAGCTTCGAGCCGCTGACCACCACGGCGGCGGCCGCACCGTCGCAGTTGGCCGAGCACATGGGCCGGGTGTTGGGGTAGGCGATCATGATGTCGCCCATGATCTCCTCGAGGGTCATCTTCTTGGAGTAGGCGGCGAGCGGGTTGAGGGTCGAGTGGGAGTGGTTCTTCTCGCTGATCTTGGCGAAGAGCTCGAAGCTGGTGCCACCGTACTTGTGGCCGTACTCCATGCCGATCTGGGCGAAGACGCCCGGCATGGTCTCCGTGCCGATGCGCCCGTCCACCGGGGCCACCGCCCCGTAGCGGCCCCTCGGGGTCCAGGTGTCGGAGTCCTCGGCGCGGCTGCCGCCCGACAGCAGGCCGGCGCCCGACAGCTTCTCCACTCCGAAGGCCAGGCCCATGTCCACCTCGCCGGCCTTGACGGCCATGCCGGCCACCCGCAGGGCGGTGGCGCCGGTGGCGCAGGCGTTGGCCACGTTGTAGACCGGGATGCCGGTCTGGCCCAGCTGCTTCTGGAGCTGTTGGCCCATGCCGGCGTTGGCGTTCATCAGGCTGCCGGCGGCGATGACACCCATGTCCGACATCCCCACCCCACCGTCGGCCAGGGCGCCGAGCACCGCCTCGGAGGCCAGATCGATCAGATCCGACTCGGGGTGCTTTCCGAACTTCGTCATGTGGATCCCGAGGATCCACAGGTCATCCGATGCCATGTCGCTCAGCCTCTCTCTGGTGCTCGTGCTCTCGTTGGTACTCGTCGCCCGGCTGTACTACCCGGCCACCGGCTCGAAGCCGAACCCGATGGCCTCGGTGCCGGATGCGTCCACACCGACGACGTTGGTGGCCAACCGCACCTTCATGCCCATGGTCACGTGTTCGGGGTCGGGGTCCACATTGATGAGATTGGCCCGGACGCTGGTTCCCTCGCAGTCCACCAGGGCCGCCACATAGGGGACGGGGACGCCGGGGGCGGCGAAGGCCACGATGGTGAAGGCCTGGACGCAGCCGTTGGTCGGCACGTCGACCGTCGTGAATTCGGTGGCGCCACAGCTGGCGCAGGCGTTGCGCCGATCGAAGAACCGGGCACCGCAGGAGGTGCACGCATGGGCCGTCAGGTGCGGATGGTCCCCCAGCACCAGGTAGTCGACCAACGGAATCTGCTCGGCCATGTCCCCCACTCTCGTCGCGTGCGCGGCTCGTTCGTTGGGCGTCACCGTAGCGGGAGTGGGAAATCGTCCGCTAGTCGAGGACCCTCGCTGACCAGGAGCCGGGCGCGCCGATGCAGGTGCTGGATCGCTCCGGCACCTGCATCGGGCTATTCCCCTCGTATGGTGATCGTCCGGTCAGTGGGGGAGGATCGCCGAGAACCGGCCTCCATCCGGGCCCGACAGGCCGTTGCCGTTGCCTGCGCTCCCTGTCGTCTGCGGCGGGCCGCCCGCTGACGGGAAGATGAACTGCTCGCTCGAGTACAGATACAGGGGGGCGCCGTGGTAGGTGACCTGTTCTGTCCCGTCGGAGCGGCGGATGGTCCCCAGGTCGTCGGCGTCTACGCCTACGGCGACGTGAGGCTTGCCCGTGGTCAGCACGGGGATCCACCTGACCGCGCAGGAGCCTGCGCAGTCGCTGTCCCCCTCGTGATCGCGACTGAACGAGTAGACGGTGGCGGCGGCTCCGCCGGGTACTGCGTTCGGGTAGGTCTCGCCGGCAATCGCCGTCCTTCCATCCGGCAACGTCTCGGTCTCGATGGTGGCCACCCCGGGTGCGGGCTGACCCTCGTCCGCGCTGACCAGGTCCCAGAGGCCGTGCCACGGCGGAAGCGGCGGGACCGACTCGAGGAACCCTTCGCCGAAGGGGACGAAGGGAGTCGACGGGGGGTCGAACAGGTAGAGCGGGTGACCGGCATAGGTCACCTGCCGGCCGATGCCGGGACGGTGCACTGAGCCGAGGAGGTGACGGTCGACGCCGGGTCCGGCAATGGCTGCACTCACCGTGGTGAAGGCCGGCCATTCATCAGACTGGACCCCGGTGATGGCGTCGCTCTCCGGACCGGTGCAGGTGATCGGTCCCTGAAACGTGGACACGAGGGTGGTGGTGCAGCCGAACGTTCCGTGTGCGTCACTCGAGATCAGGTAGAGCGGGGCCCCGGCCAACGGCCCGGAACCGCCCACCTCCAGCACGGAGCCGTAAGCCGACGTGGACAACGCCGTCACGGTCGCGGTGTTGGGATTGACCGGTGCGCCGATCGATGCGGGGTGCGGGGTCGACGCCTGTGCCACCCCGCTGAGCCCGACGACCAGCCCTGCTGCCATCGCCACGGTCACCAGAGCGCGGCGCGTTGTCGATGATCGGATTGTCATGTGTCCTCCTCAGGACAGCCCCCGTGGCTGCCTCCGAGGACAGCCTCAGCGAGTGGCCGACCCTGACCAAGGGTGCTCCCACCACTCCCGAAGGGGGCCAGCTTCCCCGAATCACCGGTTCGGGGGTTCCGCCGGTGAGAATGCCGCCGCTCGTGGCATCACTGCTCCGTACGGTGACCGATCGGCGATGGTGGTCGGGATCCACCGCGCTCACGATCGCTTCGGAATCCATCACCCCCGGCGGGTGATTCGTTGGTGCGGGCGGCCTGAAATGATGACACTGTGGAACGAGTCGAATCCTGAGAGCGAGAACCTGAGCCCATGCCCCTGCACAAGCACGAGTCGATCCGTGACGAATTGCTCGACTCCATCTATGCCGGGAAGGACCTGCTGACCAGCCTCCCGTCCAATCGATTCCCTTCGCAGGAGATGCGGCCCGGCGATGCCTATCAGGCCATCTCCGATGAGCTGCTTCTCGACGGTAACGCCCGTCAAAACCTGGCCACCTTCTGTCAGACCTGGGAGGAGCCTGAAGTCCACGCGCTCATGGACCTTTCGATCAACAAGAACATGATCGACAAGGACGAGTACCCCCAGACTGCCGAGATCGAGCGGCGTTGCGTCCAGATGCTGGGCGATCTGTGGAATGCCCCCGAGGGCGGGACCGCGGTGGGGTGCTCGGCCATCGGCTCCTCCGAGGCATGCATGCTCGGCGGGATGGCGGCCAAGTGGCGGTGGCGGGCCCGGCGCGAGGCCGAGGGCAAGCCGACGGACCGGCCCAATATGGTGTGTGGCCCGGTCCAGGTGGTCTGGCACAAATTCGCCAAGTACTGGGACATCGAGATGCGGGAGATCCCAATGTCGCCCGGCAAGTACTGCATGGACGTCGAGCAGATGCTGGCCCAGGTGGACGAGAACACCATCATGGTGGTCCCCACCTTCGGGGTCACCTACACCGGTTCGTACGAGCCGGTGCTCGAGCTGTCGGAAGCGTTGGACACGTTGCAGGCGGACACCGGACTCGACATCTGCATCCACGTCGACGGGGCGTCGGGTGCCTTTCTCGCCCCGTTCTGCGCCCCAGACGTCATCTGGGACTTCAGGGTCCCCCGGGTCAAGTCCATCAGCACCTCGGGACACAAGTTCGGGCTGGCCCCGCTCGGAGTGGGCTGGGTCCTCTGGCGGGACAAGGAGGACCTCCCCGACGATCTGATCTTCCACGTGACGTATTTGGGCGGGGACATGCCGGTCTTCCAGATCAATTTCTCGCGGCCGGCCGGCCAGATCGTCGCCCAGTACTTCAACTTCGTGCGCCTGGGCCGGAAGGGCTACCAGAACGTGCATGACGCCTGCTACGAGACCGGCAAGATCCTGGCCCAGGAGGTCGTCAAGCTCGGTCCCTTCGAGCTGCTGTGCGACTCCAACCCGCTGACGGGCATCCCATCGGTGGCCTGGCGGATCCGCGAGGGCGAGGACCCGGGGTACACCCTCTATGACATCGCCGACCGACTACGCGTGAAGGGGTGGCAGGTACCGGCGTACCCGCTCACCGGTTCGGTGGCCGACGTCTCGGTGCAGCGCATCCTGGTGCGCCAGGGTGTGAGCCGCGATCTCTCCTTCCTGCTCCTGGAGGACATCAAGCAGTCGATCGAGCACTTCGACAAGCATCCGGTCACGGTGCCGATGACCAAAGAGGAGTCCGGCGGCTTCAGCCACCTGTAGATCGTGCCCAACTGATGCCTACCAGCCTGGCGGATCTCAGCTCGTTCGAGCGATCCCGCGTGGTCAAGACCGCCATTCGGGCCGTGGCCACGCCCTCCGTGCTGCTGGCCCTGTACTTCGTGATGCCCATCGAGCACCGACCCCATCAGTCGGTGGTCCTCCGACTGGCAGTGGCCCTGGCTCTCTTCGTGGCCGTGCTGGTGAACGAGATCCGCCGGATCTCGAATCACGACCACCCGATGCTCCGGGCCGGCGTGGCCATGGCCACCATCATTCCGCTGTTCCTCATCGTGTTCGCGTGGATCTACCTGACCATGTCGCACTCGCAACCGGCGGCCTTCGGCGGCCAGCTCACCCGGGGCTCGGCGCTGTACTTCACGGTCACCGTCTTTTCCACCGTGGGGTTCGGCGACATCACCGCCAAGACCGACGTGGCCCGCATGGTGGTCACGGTCCAGATGCTCGCCGACCTGGCCGTGGTGGCCGTGGTGATCCGATTGATCCTCGGCGCGGCCACACGGGGGACCGACCGACAACGCGGCGCGGGCGGCGCGGGGGCGACGGAGCTCCGCAGCACCGAATGAGCGGACCCCCCGCCGATGTCCGAGGCGAGAAGCGCTGGCCCATGGCGGTCACGTTGGTGGTGGCCATGGTCCTGCCGTTCCTGCTCCCGGCGAGCTTCAGTCTGGCTCCGAAGTGGATCATCCCGGTACTCGAAGCGCTGCTGTAGGCGGCACTCATCGTCGCCGATCCGGGACGGATCGACAAGAGGACAACGGCGATCCGAGTGCTGTCGGTTGGACTGGTGGTGCTACTGGTCGTCGGAAGCGCCAGCGTCACCACGCGGTTGGTCGTCGATCTGATCAGAGGCGGACCGGACACGAATTCGCCGACGCAACTCCTGCGGATCGGCGCCGTGGTGTGGGCCTACATCGTCATTGCCTTTGCCTTCCTCTACTGGGAGCTGGATGGCGAAGGTCCAGAGGCGCGGTCGCGCGCCGTGCCGGCCTTTCCCGACCTGGCCTTTCCGCAGCACGTCAACCCGACCTTGGCGCGGCCCGGGTGGCGACCGCAGTTCTTCGACTACCTCTATCTCGGATTCACCAACTCCACCGCGTTCAGCCCGACCGACGTCATGCCGCTGTCGCGCTGGGCCAAGCTGGCGATGGCCGTCCAGGCCACGGCCTCGTTGGTGGTGCTCGGCTTGGTGGTCGCCCGAGCGGTCAACGTCCTCAAATAGATCGCGGGTTCCGCTGCTCTGGCCGCCCGGTCAGGCCAGCAGCTTGGCCTTCTGGGCCTCGAACTCGGTGTCGGTGAGGACGCCCTGCTGCTTCAGGTCAGCCAACTTGGCCAGTTGATCGGCTGAGCTGCTGGCTCCCGCCGTCTCCTTCACATAGGAGTCGAAGGCCTTCTGTTGCTGGGCTGCCTGAGCCTCGGCCCGCTCGTGCATCTTCCCGCCCCGGGCGATCAGGTACACGAAGATGCCGAGGAACGGCAGGATGATCACGAAGAGCACCCAC
>Ga0307374_10014164_pt1 | contig 10891 bp, 14 predicted proteins | sample OX3MG_FD_202532 | JGI IMG/M metagenome (GOLD analysis project Ga0307374, IMG submission 202532) | Soil microbial communities from Risofladan, Vaasa, Finland - OX-3 | ecosystem: Environmental > Terrestrial > Soil > Coastal area > Acid sulfate soil | place: Finland: Risofladan, Vaasa | collected... | reverse complement strand
CCGTCGCGCGGCCGGTGAGTACTTTGTGCGATGTGGCCGAGAAGAGCCAAAAGGGCCGAAACGGCGGGTCCTGACCTGCCCGGGCCGCGGGAGCCGTTCACCGCCGCGCACCTGCGGCGCTGGCCGATGGGCGCCGGGCCCGCCGAGCTGACTGACGGGCAGTTGCACTGGCCGGGAGACTTCGACGAGCGGGACGCGAGGTGGCGCGGAGGGCGCTGCCCGGCTTCCGGAGCCGGGTGGAGCCGGGAGCGGGCTTGCTCGCGAGTCCGGTGCCGGAAGAGGAGCCGACGTCGTGGGGGCGGACCGCCCTGGATGGCACGCGCTGGCATGATATAGGTGGCATGGCCTGGTTCCAGTCGCCCGGCCAGCGGCATTGGACGATGCGCCCGCCCACGCCGCAGGAGCGGCGCCGCAACCGTGAGCAGCTCGCCGCCTGGCGCGCGGAGGACTGGGCGTCCGGCCCGCCACCGGGCCGGATTGCGGATCGGCGGCACCCCCTCGCACGACCCGGACCTCGACGTGGCAGAGCCCACCTGGGAGCAGGCGATCGTGACACCGGCCGCGAAGACACGCGAGCGCTACGGCGACGATCGGGCACGGGTCCCCGCGCCGCCTGATCACTTACCTCTCGAAGCGGTGAACCTACGTACGTGACGTACACTAGGAACATGAGCGAGAACGCGATGCCGCTGCCGTATGAGGTCCAGGAGATGTCCACCACCGATGCCCGCAAGCAGCTGCCGGAACTGGTCAACATGGCTGCCTACGGTCATGTCACTACGGTGCTCACCCGCGACGGCCGCCGGCTCGCCCGGATCGTCCCCGAGGAGGATGCCTGGGTCTACAGCCCGGCCTGGCAGGGCAAGCTCCGCGACGCGGAGGCCGATCTGGCCGCCGGGCGGGTCCGCCGGTTGGGAACCGACGAGGAGTTCCTGGCTCACCTGGAGGCCATCGACGATGAGGCCGGCGGGTGAGATACCAGACCACGGCCGGATTCGACCTGGCGCTGGCCAAGCTCCCCCGCGAGCACCGCCGCTTGTTCATCACGGCCGTACGCGCCCACCTGATCCCGGCCCTGGCCGCGGGGGCGCATCGCGGCGAGGTGCCCTGGCCAAAGCGGCTGCGCGTCCACAAGATCGGCGAGGTTTACTCACTGACCTGGAGCTTCGCCAGCCCCGACGGTCGTGCGCTGTTCACCTTCGGCCCGGACACCGACGGCGAGCCGCTCCTGATCTGGCTCGCCATCGGCCACCACGACATCTACCAGTAGGACCAGGTCACCCCGGCGTGGCACCGGCTACTAATCGTGACCACCATATCCGCCGTAACCGGCGGCCGTGGTTGCTCCATGTTTGCTCGGATGTCGCGGTACCACTTGACAGTGCCCGGCATCAGGCAGTACCGAATTGCATAAAGACGCGGACAAAATGGCATTGGCTGGTAGTAACCGGACACTAACCCGCCGACTCTTAATCCGCGGGTTCGGGGTTCAAGTCCCTCGCGGCGCACCCGTAATGACCTGGGGTTATACCCGTTCCGGTCGGCCTCGTGAAGGCCGTTTCGCGGCCATGTTTGCTCCACGTTTGCTCGCCAGTCCGGACCTAGTCCCACGGGCCGTCCTAATCGGCCTCGCACCCGCCCGTTCCGCCCGGCCTAGTGTGCCGTCCCGGCCGCAGCGTCCGCTCCAGCGGCCCTGCCGATGGCATTACACAGCGTGATATCTGCCGGATTGCGCAGTCAGAGGGCTCGGACCCACGCCCCCAGGTACACGCGAGGTACATCGGGTTGCCGGCACCCGCGGGGCTGCGAAGATCAGCCCAGGTGCCAACCTTCGTAGCTAATTTAGTCAGCTCGCCTTCTTGGCGCGCAGCCGTCAGTCGGGGCGTCGGTTCGTGGTACCAGAGACCGGCCGCGCGCACTGCCTTTGCCAGGTCGTTGCGGATGGTCACCATGGCCTGCCGGATCGCCTCCATGGCCTCGATGAGCAGGTGGTAGACCCGGTCTGCGTCGGCTTCGGGATCGAGCACGGGACCATGGAGATCGATCGTGACAACACCGTCGCCTGTCTGTGAGACGCCGCGCTTGGGGGAGGCGTGCTCGATGATCGGCGAGCTGAGGTCGAGCACTACCACCAGCGGGTCAGCCAGGCCGGCGTGCTGCCTGAGCTTGCCGCGGACCGCCGCCTGCAGGCCCTCGAAGGTCTCCAGGTGCGCCGCGCCGGCGGAGCGGAGGCCGACGGTGAACTGGCCCGGGCCGCGCTGATCTGCTGGCCGCGGATGCGCTGTGATCCGTACCGACCATCCGTCCCCGGAACGCGTGAACGCAGCGGGTTCGAACGGCCTGCGGGCGGCGAAATAGGCGGCCCGCTCAGCGGGACTGGCGTCGAGCCCGGGCATGGGCTCGGCTGCTCGTTCCCGGCGGGCCTGCTGATACTCGTCGCGGCGCCGCACTTCCGTCTCATAGTCCAGGGAAGCGAGCCAGACCTCGGCTTGCCGCCTGACCTGGCGCATGGACGGGACCTGCGTGCCTGACTGCGGGTCGACGTCAAGCCAGAAGTCAGGCGACTCGATCTTCTCCAGCTCGGCGGCGATGTCGCCCAGGCGCCGGGCGTCCATCGCTGACTCCGGGGGCGGAGCCGGGCGGTGAACCTCGAAGTGGGTACGGACCGGCACGTCGACGGCGAAGTCGGTCCGGCTCCCGGACCCGGTTCCCGGGTCTACTTCGATGGCCGGGTAGACAGAGTCCAGCAAGACGAACGTGACCAGCTCAGCCAGAGCCGCGCGGACCTGCTCGTCGTGGCGGTCCTGGAGCCTGCGGATAAGAGCGGCCCGCGGGCCGGGGCGTGGCACGATCCCATGAGAGCCTCTGGCTGGCCGCCTCGGCCGCTTTCACCGCGGTGGCGGTCGCGCTGCTGGGCGTTAACGCCACTTTTGATGCTGGCCGTGCGCACTACACGTTCTGGACCAGCGGGCTCATGGTCATTGTCTACGCCGCGGGCGTGCTGGCCATCATCGGCTTCGCCGGGGCCATGCGGCAGTGGCCGGTCCCGCTGTCCGGGGCCCGACCGCATCGAGGAGCGCCGGCTGATCCGGCGGAGCCTCCCGGTCAGCTAGCTGAGCCGGAACTGGCACCAGCTGACCTGGCGACGGCGGCACCCCGGTCCGGTGATCACTGACCGCTGGCGGCAGAACTCAGATGGCGGCCAGGTCCCGGCCCTGATGAGCCTGACGCACACCGTCATGTTCCACCCCGGGTACGGCGGGCGGCAGACGCAAGATACGCCGCCCTCGGTCAGGATCGGGATGCTGGTGGCCTGCCAGCCGATCGACCCCGCGGCCAGCGGCACCGAACTGCGGGCCAAGTTCGCCGCGTTCCTGGAGACCGAGGCGGTCATGACGCTGATCGGGTCGCTCACGCATGTCGACCCCGGCATGTCATGGAAGAACCTGGCAGCAAACGGCCCGAGGACGCTGCAGGCCAAGGGCGGCGCGGGTGGGGATACGGCCGGCGCGCAAGGCCGGCGTATCCGAAGACGACGGACAAGCCGAACATGCCGGCCAGCAACACGAAGGACGCGATTCCGGTGGCCAGTAGGCCGACGCCGTACTGCGCATCGCTCGCGGCGTCGACGACCTGCACTACCGATTCGCCGAGCACGATGATCACGAAGAGCCCGAGCGTAATTGACCGATTCTCAGACGGGCACGAAGCTGAACATGACCTCTCCCAGCTCACTTGACCGACCGGGCTTTGCAGCTGCCGAACTGGCTGCTCGACAGCGTCGAGCATACGATCCGCGGCATGCTAGGGCATCTTGGGCACGATGATGGCCTGCTGCGGGTTGACCTGGACGATGCCGTCAGCGCAGAAGGCCGACGTAACGGGACAGGCCATGCTCGACCTGCGCCATGTCATCCCGCGTGAGATAGTCAACGATTTCGCCGGTAACGTACGAGACGTCGATGGTGCGGATCTGATCGATCAAGACCTTGGTATCCCGCCCTGCGACGACAACCTCCGGCCTGAAGACCGATGCCTGGGCGCTGGTCGAAGCTGGGATAATGGTCACCGTGGACCAGGCGTCCTGCTCGATGCTGATGACGAGCCCGAGGCGTCGGCCCCGTTGCTCGTGGCCACGTTTGGCATCGCCAAGGTCTACTGGGTAAACCGCCCCCCGGATCACGCGCGATCCTGTGACCTCGCCGAAACAGTGAGTTCGGTGCCGGCGATGCGGATGTTGCCGTCGGCGCCGTACTCCCATGCATCCGCTTCAGCGGAGAGGTCCTCGTTCCTCAGCCGGTGCATGTCGGCCCGGGCACGCTCCTCCCACGCCTCGCGGTCCAGCAGTCGCAGCGCGCGGCGGATGACGTCGCTGGTCTTCTCATCCTTGCGGCGGTTGGCCTCGATGACAAGGAGGTCCTCTTCGGTGGGACGGAATCCAACACTCATGAACCTAGAGTACAACAATTGTTGTACTCCTGCCGGCTCGCTGGCGCGCTCACGCCGCCACCTGTGGACTCTCTTCGCGCGCGAATATAACGCGGGCGCGCACGACGGGCATGTTCGCAGTTCATGACCGCTGCGCTCCGTCTGCGACCGGCAAGGGCGACCCGTACCTGCGCGGCGCGCTCGGCCAGTGCGTGATGGCCGCGGCCAGGACCGATACCCGCCTCGGCGAGCAGTACCGGCGGACCGCCCAGCGCCGCGGCAAGCAGAAAGCCATCGTCGCGGTCTCCCGGGTCATCTGCGAGATCGCCTGGCTCCTCATCGGCGACCGCGCCGCCCGCTTCACCGACCCCGGCGCGGGCTACTACAGCACCCAGAACCCCCGGCGCCAGACCCGCTCCAGGATCCGTGAGATCGAACAGCTCAACCCCGGCATGACCGTCACCCTCACCCCCATCGACCCCGCCGCCACGGCCGCCTAAACCACATCGCTGAACGTAACCAGGCCATCACTCATCACCGCCAGAGGTGTCACCAGCACATACCGTGCAATCACCAGGTCGGGCGCTACCCCGGCGCAGATCCCCAGGCCCAGCCCGGTCCAGGCCCGGCTGCTGGAACTACTCGGCGTCGACCCGACCCGCCAACCGCCATAACACCAGCCCAGCGGGCATGACCTATGCCCATGTGCGAATTACGGGGCTAGCTGGCGCAGCACGTTGCTGGTGCCACCAGAGGACAGCAACAACGCCCGCTTGAGCTGCGTTGGCGTGAGCCAGAACGGGTCACCCTGGCGGCGCAGAGCAGCCAGGACGTCGTGCTCGGTAACCGTGAGCCCGTGCTGGGCGACGGTCTCCTGGATGGTCGCGTCGATTCGCCGGGCGAGATCGACCGGTGGACGACAGCAGACCCTCGCGGGCCAAGGGCGCGGCAAAGTGCAGCGTGTCATCGGCGAGAGGCCTGGAGCGCTGCCCGGACGGCAAGGCCAGGCACTCGGCGCGGGCTCGGCACCGCCTCGACCTCAGCGGCGGTGGCGCCCTGGCCTGGTGTGCGGGTTATGGCCGGTGTCGTCTGATGCCGGCGGGTCCTGGCGGCTGTACCAGTCGTCCAGCATGGTGAGCGCGCAGATGAGCCGCTTCCCGGGCGGGCACAGCCAGTACCACGTCTCGCGCGGGCCGCCGGGTACCTGCCGGCGGGCGAGGTGGCCGCTGGCTTCCAGCCGCCGGAGCGTGTCGTTGAGGACCTTCCAGCTGATGACCCGGCCTGCCGGGGCCTGCGTGTTGATGGCCTGGACCAGACCGGCGGGCCGCCGCGGCCCCCAGCAAGCGAGGCCAGCACGGCCAGGTCCCAGCGCCGGCGTAGCGGCGCCAGCTCGTCCATCAGATCCGGCCAGTCCACTTCGGCTCTCCCGTCTCATGTGCCGGGCCGCCCGCCGCGGTGACTGGCGGCACGGCCCTGGGGCGCGTGACCCTGGCTGGTCAGCGTGGTCAGACGGTGCGCAGCGCCTCGGTGGGGGACATCCGGGCGGCGCGCAGGGCGGGCAGCAGGCCGGCTATGACGCCAATGGCCGTGGCGGCACCGAGGCCGCCGGCCCATGCTTCGGCGGGTATCACGATGGCCCAGTCCTTGGCGTGGGCGTAGACGGCGGTGGCGAGGCTGCCGAGCACGACGCCGATGGCGCCGCCGCACAGGGAGAGCAGGATGGCCTCGGACAGGAACTGGGTGCGGATGCTGCCGCGGGTCGCGCCGAGCGCGCGGCGCAGGCCGATCTCGGACCGGCGTTCCAGCACGGAGATGACCATGATGTTGGCGACTCCGACGCCGCCGACGAGCAGGGCGACGGCACCGAGACCGAGGAACAGGCTGTTCAGCGCGCTTTGCGCGTCGGCCTGCGCGGTCAGGGCGGCCGATGGCTGGCTGATGGTGGCATCGCTGGGGTTTTCCGGGCTGGCAGTGGCGGCGAGCACCGACCAGACGGCGCTGACCTGGCCGGTCTGGGCGCGGACGTAGATCGTGGAGGGGTGCCCGTCGAGGCCAAGGTATTTTTCTGCGGCGGGGAAGCCGACAAGCACCGAGGAGTCGATGGCCGGAGCCAGGACCGAGGGTCTGAGGATGCCCGCGACGTAGAACCACTGGCCGCCGACCCAGATCCGCTCGCCGGAGAACACTCGGCCGACGCCCAGCCGCTGGGCGGCGGCGGCCCCGAGCACGGCGACGGGTTCCCGGGCGGTGGCTTGGTTCAGGAACCTGCCCTGGTGCAGGGTGGTGGCGATGGCGGGCAGCAGGTTCAGGCTGGTGGCCTGCACGGACAGGGCGTTTGTGTCGATGGCGGGGATGAGCGGGCTGCGGTAGGCGGTGGCGCTGCTGAGAGCGGCGGTATCGGCGACCTGGTAGACAGGCCCGATCCGGGCGATCATGGCGGGTGCTGTCTCGGGCAGTTCGGCGGTCTGGCCGGAGAGGTTCTCGCCGTTGGTGACGGTCAGCAGGTTCGTGCCGAGCTGGCTGATCTCGGCGAGCAGGCCGGCCGAGGAGGACGACGACAGGCCGAGCACGGCCACGATCGCGGCGACGCCGATGGCGATGCCCAGGGCCGACAGCGCGGCACGCAGCCGCCGGGTGCGCAGCCCGACGCTGGCGACGCGCGCGAGATCACCGGGCCGCAGCCGAGCCGGTGCGGGGATGGTGCCGGCAGGCATCAGGATCGTCCTCCTGCTGGCAGGTGGCGTGGGCGGGTGGTGTCGGACAGGACGCGGCCGTCGAGCATCTCGATCTGGCGGGGCAGGCGCGAGGCCAGGTCGTGGTCGTGGGTGATGACGATGATGGTGGCGCCGTCGGCGTTGAGTTCCTCGAGCAGGGTGAGGATCGCCCGGCCGGTGGCGGAGTCCAGGTTGCCGGTGGGCTCGTCGGCGAGCACGATGGCGGGACGGCCGGCCAGGGCGCGGGCGATCGCGACCCGCTGCCGCTGACCGCCCGACAGCTGGGTGGGCCGGGCTCCGGCCCGGTGCTCCAGGCCGACGACGGCCAGGGCGTCGGCGGCCAGCTGCCGCCGGTCGGCGCGGCGGACGCCGGCGTACAGCAGGCCGTCGGCGACGTTGTCGATCACTTTCTGGTGCTCGGCGAGGAAGAACTGCTGGAAGACGAAGCCGATCCGGGTCGCGCGCAGCGCGGCGAGCTCGCCGTCGGTGCAGCGCGCGATGTCCAGGCCGGTGACCTTGACGACACCGCTGGTCGGACGGTCGAGGATGCCCATCACATGCAGCAGCGTCGACTTCCCCGACCCGGACGGGCCGATGATCGCGGTCAGCTCGCCCTGCCGGATCGTCAGGCTCACCCCGGCCAGGGCCGTGACGGGCGGCTGGCCCGGGTAGACCTTCGCAACTTCGCAGAGTTCCAGTACCGGCGGGGTCGTGGCTGGCCGGCCGGTGATCTGATCCTGCCGGGTGTTCATGATGGTGCTCATAGCGCCGGTACCACGATCTTCTGGCCGACTGCCAGGCCGGGGCCGCTGACCTGCACGATGCCGGCCGCGTCGTCGAACAGCCCGAGGGAGACGGGCACCAGGTGGTGCACGCCGTTCGTCCCCGCGACTTCAACGGCATACCCGCCGCTTGTCGTGGCGAGCAGGGCATCGACGGGCACGACCAGGACGTTGGTCACGGTGGCGGTGGTGATCGATACCTCGACCGGGGCCTGGTCCAGGGTTCCGGTCGCGGCCGGGTTGGTCGGGGTGATGTCGACGGTGATGACCGGCGTGGTGCTGCCGGATGGTGTCGTGGCGACCGTTCCCACCTGCGACAGCGTGCCGGGCGTAGTCCGGTCGTCCGGCAGCGTGATCGTCACCCGGTCGCCTGCCTTGACATCAGCCTGCTCGGCGGCATCGAGCGCGAGGGTGACCTGCCGGGCGGTCGAGGTTCCCTGCAGGACCGGCGAGCCAGGCGCGGCCGCGCCGCCGATCTGGGCATTCACCGAGGTGACCCGGACGGCCCAGGGCAAGAACACCGCCTGCCCGGAGGCCAGCGTGCCGGTCTGGCCGGCGCCCAGGTGCTGCTGGTACTGCTCCAGGGCGTAGCGGGTGTCCCAGCCGAAGTAATCCCAGCCGGACGCGGCGACGTCGGCCGTGCTGGCGTCGCCGAGCGCGACCAGGTTCGCGTTCAGCTCCCGCACGTCCGGGCCGCTCATTCCCTCCGACAGGCTCCGGTAGAACGGCACGGACCCGTACAGCAGGACAACCGGGACGTTGCTCGCCCGGTACAGCACCTGTCCCCGGCGGATGACCTGCCCTGCTGACGGCAGCCATGTGTAGGTCCCCGACGCCTGGTTCAGCACCGAGTAGCTGCCGGCGTAGCTGAGCGTGGCATTGACCTGAATCTGCGAGGACAGGATCCCCCTGGTGACGGTCGCCAGCCCGGTTGGGTCGGAGTTGTCGATGACGCCGCTGCCCGGGTGACCGCTTACGCCGAACACGCCGGTGCCCGCGGCGGTGCCGCCGGCCGCAGCAAGAACTGCCAAGACACCGCCCGCGACCAGCATCCGCCGGCGGCCGCGGCGCCGGTGCCGCACGCCGCCGACCGGCTCCGGAGCCCCGGTGCCGGAATCGGTGACCGCGGGAAACGGTGCAGCGCTCATGACCCGGAGCTCTCGGTCGCGCCCTTGCCGTACCCGGTCTGCTGCGAGCAGGTCTTCTGAGCCGACTGGTACTGCGGCGAGGCTGGGTTGATGCCGTCGCCTGAACTGCCGGAGATCGAGCCGTTGGCGCTGGGGTCGGGGAAGTTCGGGAATCCGTGGCTGCGCATGCAGGAGGCGAACTTCAGTGCCGATGCCGCGTTCTGGCTCTGGGACTGCTGCCCGCCGGGCTCCGGGCCGTTCGCCAGATGCGCGCAGGCCTTCTGGGCCGCCTGGAACCGCGGGCTGTTCGGATCGATCCCGAGCTGGATCAGCGACCCGACCACGCCCTGGCTGTCGGGGTCGGGGAACTTCGGCTCGCCGTGGGAGCGCATGCACTCAGAGAACGCGACGGTCAGGCCGCCCGACCCGAGCTGCGAGCCGCCCTGATTGCCGCTGCCCTGAGCGCCGCCGGGTGCCCGACTGGCCCCCGGCGCGGAGCTTCCCACATTCGCCACGCCGGGATCAGGCGAGCCGCTGGAACAGGCAGACACGACGATCAGCATGAGCCCGGCGGCCAGCGGAACAACCCAGCGCGGGCGCCAGCTGCGGTAGTTGGCTGATTTCATTGATGACGACCTCCTTTTGATTCCGGATGCCTGCGTGGTTCCGCCGCGCAGGCGGGTAGCTCCCTCGTGGACTCAGTCCTAGGGCAGCGGAGGTTTCGGCCCGGTATCGAAAATCGCCGTGTCCGATGGCGGGCCGGCCCGGGCGCCCGGACTCCGAAACCACGGTGAAACCCCGCGGCGTGGCACCCTTATGACCAGGGATTTCCCGGCCTTCGGTGGGCGCGCGGACCGGGCACCGGGCAAGGAGCGGCAATGCGGGTACTGGTGATCGAAGACGACGCCGAGATAGCCGAGACGGTCGCGGCCGGCCTGCGGCGGGTGCGGATGGCCGTCGACGTCGCGCTTGACGGCCCGGCCGGCCTGGAGCGGGCTCTGATTAACGACTACGACGTGATTGTGCTGGACCGGGACCTGCCCGGCATGCACGGCGATCAGGTCTGCGCCGAGCTCATCACCGCCCGGCGCCGCAGCCGGGTGCTCATGCTCACCGCCGCGGCCGCGATGCAGGACCAGGTCGACGGGCTCACCCTGGGCGCCGACGACTACCTGCCCAAGCCGTTCGACTTCCCGGTGCTCGTGGCCCGCATCGGCGCGCTGATGCGGCGCGCCCAGCCCGCCATCCCCCCGGTCCTGCGGCACGGGGATCTCGTGGTCGACACCGCCAAGCGGCGCGCGTTCCGCGCAGAGCGCCTGCTGAACCTGGCACCGAAGGAGTTCGGCGTGCTGGAACTGCTGCTCGCCGCCCAGGGCCGGACCGTCTCGGCCGAGGAACTCCTGGAACGGGTCTGGGACGAGTTCGCCGACCCGTTCACCAACGCAGTCAAGATCACCATCAGCCGGCTGCGCCGCAAGCTCGGCGACCCGCCCGTCATCGAGACCATCGCCCAGGCCGGCTACCGGATCTGAGAACGCAGATGCGCCCGCCCGCCCGCCCCGTCCGGCCCCTCATCCCGCTCCCCCGGCCGACCATCCGGCTGCGCCTGACCCTGACCTACGCCGACCTGTTCCTCGCCTCGGGTGCCTGCCTGCTCGCCTTCACCTACCTGGTGGTAGCGCACCTGATCGGAACCGACAGCTTCTCCTTCGGCGCGCGCTCGCACGGTGTCAACATCGGTGTTCACTTCCTCCAGATGCTGCAGACCGCCCAGCGACAGCAGGCCAGCGCCGAGAAACACCAGCTCCTCGTGGTATCCGGGATCGCCCTGGCCGTCATG
>Ga0307374_10014163_pt1 | contig 10892 bp, 9 predicted proteins | sample OX3MG_FD_202532 | JGI IMG/M metagenome (GOLD analysis project Ga0307374, IMG submission 202532) | Soil microbial communities from Risofladan, Vaasa, Finland - OX-3 | ecosystem: Environmental > Terrestrial > Soil > Coastal area > Acid sulfate soil | place: Finland: Risofladan, Vaasa | collected... | reverse complement strand
CGAACCGGTCTCATCGTGGTCAGCCCGGTGGGGCCTCCGGTGCCGTGGAGCCGCCCGCCGCGGGGTCGAAGGAGAAGACCGAGCCGCCCGCGTGCACGACCGGCGTGTCGTCCGCCGCGATGATCTCGCGGACCCGGGCGGCGGGGACCGGCGCGATCACGAACTCCTCGGTCGGGTCGGCCAACGGGATGGACCCGTCCGCGACCGCCCGCTCGATGTCGCGGGCGACCTCGAGCACCAGCGCCGTGCCGAGCTGGTCGTCGGGCGGTTCGAGCTCGGCCGCCTCGAGGACCTTGTCGTCGACCGGCACCGACGCCAGCTGAAACGGTTGTCCCTCCCGCTCGATCGACAGCCGGAAGAGCACGGTCGGCTCATCCGGCTTCCTCACCCAACCCTGGTACTTGACCACGAAGCTCGCCACGGAGGTGAGCGTACTCACCCCGGCAACCCCACTCGGACCATGGGCGCAGAGGTGCGCCGGCTCCGGGAACGCCGGGATTCTCCGGCGTGGAGGGCCCGTGCCGTGCCCGGGTGCCCAAGGTACCCGGCGCGAGAAACCCCACCTGGCCAAGGCCGGTGGGGCTCCCGTCGCCCCGGTCGGCGCCCAAGGGAGTGGGGGGGACCCAACCCCTGAGTCGCCGCACGGGAACTGGTCCGATGATAGGACCGGGCGACGCAGATTGCAACGTTAACGATAACGTCAGCCTCGATCGGCACCGGGGCCCTGTTGCCGCAGCCGGGTTCGCCCTCGGTAGGCTGGCCGCATGGCGCAACTCTCCCTGCCGCAGAAGGTCCAACCGAGCACGAAGGCCAAGTTCGTCACCACCCTCGTCTTCGGGACCACCGCCTTCGTGCTGGTGCGGCGGATCCCCCGGCCGCTCCGCCCGGCGGCCGATCTCGCTCTGGCGGCCGCGTCCCCCTGGGTGGCCGGCTACCTCACGCAGCTCGGGTTGTAGCCCGGCGCCAAGGGGGAGATCCTGCCTCTGACCTGCGGTGACGATATCGCCACCGCTCGGTGAGGCCGGTCACCACCGCGTGAGGCCGGTCAGAGGTGGACGGGGGCGACAGGGGATCCGGGACCGGCCCTCCTGATGAACAGCCCGGCGACGGCCCCGGCGAAGGCGACCACGCCACCGATCGCCAGGGCCAGATGAAGCCCCGACATGAACGCGGCGTGACTTCCGGCGGTGATCGCCGCATGCAGGCGGGGTGGGGTGTTCCCGCCGGCCGCCGAGAGCCCCTGTGAGACGAGGGCCGCATTGGCCAGAAGGTGGCGGGCGTCTCCCGGATGGATGCCGAGGGCGCTGAGCTTCGCCGGGAGAACGGACGCGGCGCGGCCCGCGACGATCGCGCCGAGGACCGAGGCACCGAGCACGCCACCGAATTGCACGGCCGTCGCCTGGATCCCGCCGGCGAGCCCCGAGTCGTCGATCGGGACGTTGCCGATGATCGCTTCGGCCGAAGCGACGACCACCAGTCCGAGGCCGATCCCCAACCCGCACAGCGACGGCCACAGCTGCACATAGCCCGATCCGGGCTCGAGGAAGGTCAACCCGAAGAGCGCGAGCGAGACGCACAGCAGGCCGGTGCTGATCACCGGACCGGCGCCCAACCGAGTCGTGAGCCTGGCGGCGACCAGGCTGGTCGCCGCGAACAGGAGCGTGAGCGGGAGCGTCCTGACCGCCGCGGCGATCGGGTCGAACCCGTGGACGTTCTGGAGGTACAGGCTGACGAAGAACAGTACGGCGAAGAGGGCGAAGAAGCTCAGGATGACGGTGACGACCCCGAGCGAGACCGATCGGATCCGGAAGAGCCTCGGGGGGACCAGGGGTGAGCTCGTCCGCAGCTCCACGAGGGTGAACACGACGAGGAGGACGGCGCCGGCGAGGATCAGGCCGAGCACCCGGGAGCTCCCCCAGCCCCACGACTGCGCCTCCACGACCCCGACGACCAGGGCGAACAGGGAGGAGGCGAGGATCACCACGCCGGCGAGGTCCATCCGCTGGCGCACCGCCTCACGGCTTTCGGGAAGGACGGCGACGCCGATCGCGACGGTCAGCACGGCAATCGGGACGTTCAGGTAGAAGACGCTCTGCCACGAGACACGCTCGACCAGCAGGCCCCCCAGGATCGGAGCGCCGGCGATGGCCAGGGCGGAGGTGGAGCTCCAGATGCCGATGGCCCGGTTCAGGCGTTCCTCGGGGTAGGCGACGCGGAGCAGCGCCAGTGTGTTCGGCATCAGGAGGGCTCCGAACGCCCCCTGAAGGCCCCGCATGACGATGACGCCGGTTATGGACCCGATGATCCCGACGCCGACCGATGCCGCGGCGAACCCGACCACACCGATGAGGAAGACGATCCGCCTCCCGTAGCGGTCGCCCAGGCGACCCCCGACGATGAGCAGCACGGCCAGGACGAGCAGGTAGGAATTGGTTATCCACTGAAGGTCGGCCAGGGAAGCGTGCAGGCTCGAGGCGATGAAGGGGTTCGCGATGGCGACGACGGTCGCGTCGAGCCCCACCATCACGACGCCGAGCGCCACCGTCACCAGCGTCCACGTGGGATTGGCGCGTGCGCCGGCGAGCGGCTCCCCGCCCGATCGCCCCAGCTGTTCGGCCTGGTTCACAGCCACCGTGTCTCCCGACCACCTTCCACCGGCACGCGCCGATTGTCATGTCCGCCCAGGCATCAGGCCGGGGAGATCCTAATTCCCCGACCGGCCCACCCGACCGGGGACTGAACGGCGTCGAGCCCGGTGGGGGTAGCGTTGACCAGATGGACATGCTCGATTGGCTGAGCAGGCCCCGGCTCCGCGAGCCGGTCATGCTCGCTGCGTTCGAAGGGTGGACGGACGCGGGATCGGCTGCGTCGGGCGCCGCCGCCTACCTGGCGGAAAGATGGGGTGCACACCCGTTCGCGAACATCGAGGCGGAGGAATTTTACGATTTCACGGGCGTCCGCCCGCAGGTGCGGCTCCGCGACGACCTCACCCGCGAGATCGTGTGGCCGCTCAACCGCTTCCTGGCGGCGTCGCTCCCGGGGCCTCACGATGTCATCCTGCTGATCGGGACGGAGCCCCACTTGCGGTGGCGGGCATTCTGCCGATGCGTGACCGACGTCGCGACGGAGCTCGGTGTCCGATCGGTCTTCACGTTGGGCGCCATGCTGGCCGATGTGGCCCATACGCGGACCGTCCCGGTCCGAGGTTCGACGGCCGATCCCCGCATGGCGGACCGCCTCGGATTGCGACGACCGCAATACCAGGGCCCCACGGGCATCGTCGGGGTTCTGCAGGATGCCTTCGCCCAGGCGGACATCCCGGTCGCCTCGCTCATGGCGCAAGTGCCTCACTACATCCCGAGCACACCGTCGCCCAAAGCGACGCTGGCCATCGTCGAGCGAGTCTGTGACCTGCTGGCCACCCACGTGCCCACCACCGACCTCGAGATCGCCTCGGCGGCGTACGAGCGCCAGGTGAGCGAGGTCGTCGCCGCCGACGACGACATTGCGGGCTACGTGCTGCAGCTCGAAGGGCGTGCAGACGAGAACGAGCTCTCCGTCGAGCTCGACAACCTGCCCTCGGGAGATGCGCTGGCCGCCGAGCTGGAGCGGTTCCTGCGCGAACAGGACGGTCCGTCCTAACCGGATCCCCGCCGGACGGTTGCCGTTGGGGGAAGGGCCTCGGACGGGGCCTCGGGCGGCGCGACGGGGTCGAGCCCATCCCACAGGGGCCGGCGATCGTCGGCCACGCGTGCCAGCTCCTCGATGTGGCGGGCGGACAGCCGGTTGAGGGTCGTCGTTCCCTTGCGGGTGAGCGCCAAGCGCACCACCCGGCGGTCCGACGGGTCGGTCCGGCGGGTCAAGAGCCCCAGCGCCTCGGCGCGCTGGGCGAGCTCGACCGCGCTGTGGTGTCGGAGGAGGAGATAGCCCGCCACGTCGCCGATCGTCGGCCCCCGGGGGTCCTCGTGCCCGCGGATGGCCAGAAGGAGCTGGTGCTGGCTCGGAGCGAGCCCCACCGCCCGGGCCTGTTCCTCGCTCCAGTGGAGGAACCGGCGCAGACCAGTCCGGAAGGCGAGCAGGCGCCGGTAGTCCTCCGATCCGAGTGATGCTCGTTCCACGATGCGGTCCCGCTGTATACCTCGTACTACGACCTGGTCTTCCAGACCGGCTCGACCCTCACCAGGGCCACCCAAAGTCTTGCATGCCGGCCCGCCGTACCCGCCCCCGGCCGGAAATGGCTCGTCGTGTGCTCGGCGGGGACGGCCGCTCCCAGGCACGGCGAACAGCCAATCGGGGTCGAAATGTCGGCCGCCGAGAGAAATTTCGTGCTTCTCTTCGATTGTTCAGGCAAGATACTGGGGAAGCGGTACTGATCCACTAGGGGGTAGATCATGTCCATCGGCACATCGGGGCTGTCCGAACCACTCGAGGGAGCCGCAACCCGGCTTCCGGCGATCCACTCCGTGGCGGACCCGGCTCCGCTCGGTCTGGGAGCGTTCGCCATGACGACGTTCGCCCTCAGCATCGCCAATACGAACGTCTGGGGCGCAGGAGCGAGCGCCGCCCTGGCACTGGCCCTCGTGTACGGGGGGGCCGCGCAGCTGTTCGCGGGCATGTGGGAGTTCGTGCGCAAGAACACCTTCGGGGCTCTGGCCTTCAGCTCGTACGGCGCATTCTGGATCGGCTACTACGTGCTGGTGAAGTTCGTGCTGCCCGGGGTGAGGGTGAGGGACCTGCCGGTCGCCGTCGGCGTGTTCCTGCTCGGTTGGACCATCTTCACCGCCTACATGATGATCGCCTCGTTCCGGGTGTCCGGTGCCGTCGTGGCGGTCTTCGTCCTGCTGACGGTCACCTTCGTGCTGCTCACCATCGGTGCCTTTCAGACCCAACCCAACATCACCAAGGCCGGTGGCTGGGCCGGCGTGGCAACCGCGGCAGCCGCCTGGTATGCCTCGTTCGCCGGGGTGTTGAATGAGACGTTCAAGAAGACGGTGCTCCCCACCCTTCCCCTGGCGCCGCGCTGACCGGGGCGCCGGCCCCGGGAAGGCACAGGAGGACTCCAAAGCACGGGGAAAGGAAGCACCATGAGCGACGTACTGCACCCGCCGGGTGACGGAGGGACACTTTCTGCGCTCCTTCACGAGTCGAGGCGGTTCGATCCCCCTCCGGGCTTCGCCGCCCAGGCCAATGCCCAGCCCGGCATTTACGCGGAAGCGGCAAAGGATCCTCAGGCCTGGTGGGCCGAGCAAGCTGAGAGCCTGCAGTGGGACCGCCATTTCGACACGGTGCTCGATTGGAACCTCCCGTTCGCGAAGTGGTTCGTCGGGGGCAAGCTGAACGCGGCGGTGAACTGCGTCGACCGGCACGTGGCTGCCGGGCGGGGTGCCAAGGTCGCCTACCACTGGGTGGGTGAGCCCGAGGGCGAGTCCCGGACCATCACCTATGCCGACCTGCTCCGGATGGTGTGCCAGGCGGCGAACGCGTTGACCGAGCTCGGGGTGAGGTCCGGGGACCGGGTGGCCATCTACATGCCGATGATCCCCGAGACGGTCGTCGCCATGCTGGCCTGCGCCCGCCTCGGTGCGCCCCACTCGGTCATCTTCGGCGGGTTCTCGGCCGAGGCGCTCGCGGGACGGATCCTCGACGCCGATGCCCGGATGGTGATCACCGCCGACGGCGGCTTCCGGCGTGGCGCGATCTCCCCGCTCAAGCCGAACGTCGACGACGCGGTGGCCCTGTGTCCCGACGTCCGGAACGTGCTGGTGGTCCGGCGGACCGGTCAGGAGGTGCAGTGGAGCGAAGGTCGGGACGTCTGGTGGCACGATGTCGTCGACCGCCAGTCGATCGAGCACGAGGCCGAGTCGTTCGACGCCGAGCATCCCCTGTACATCATGTACACGAGCGGGACCACGGCCCAGCCCAAGGGGATCCTGCACACCACGGGCGGGTACCTGGTCCACTGCGCCGCCACCCACCGGCTGATCTTCGATCTGAAGCCTGACGAGGACGTCTTCTGGACCGCTGCCGATGTCGGATGGGTGACCGGCCACAGCTACATCGTGTACGGGCCGCTCACCAACGGAACCACGTCGGTCATGTACGAGGGGACCCCCGACGCCGGTGGGAGGGACCGCTGGTGGAGGATCGTCGAGGACCTGAAGGTGTCGATCCTCTATACGGCGCCGACGACGATCCGGACGCTGATGAAGTGGGGTGAGGAGCACCCGGCGGCCCACGATCTGTCCAGCCTGCGGCTGCTCGGGTCGGTCGGGGAACCCATCAACCCCGAGGCGTGGATGTGGTACCGGAAGAACGTCGGCCGCGATCGTTGCCCGATCGTCGACACCTGGTGGCAGACCGAGACGGGAGGGATCCTGATCACCCCGCTGCCCGGGATCACCTCGACCAAGCCCGGTGCCGCGATGACGCCGTTCCCCGGCATCAGTGCCGACATCGTCGACAACGACGGCAACTCGGTGGGCAACGGAGAGGGCGGTTACCTGGTCATCACCCAGCCGTGGCCCGGGATGCTCCGGGGGATCTGGGGCGATCCCGAGCGCTACCGCGAGACCTACTGGTCCCGCTTCCCCGGGACCTACTTCGCTGGCGACGGTGCGAAGAAGGACGAGGACGGCGACATCTGGCTGCTCGGGCGCGTCGACGACGTGATGAACATCTCGGGGCACCGGATCTCGACGACGGAGATCGAGCACGCTCTGGTCGGCGACTCGAGGGTGGCCGAGGCGGCGGTAGTGGGCGCGTCGGACCCGACCACCGGTCAGGCCATCGTGGCCTTTGTCACGGTGAAGGGTGACGCGGCCCAGAGCGACGAGGACGGAGCAAAGCTGGTGGAGGAGCTCCGTAACACCGTGGCCAAGACCATCGGCCCGATCGCCAAGCCGCGCCAGATCCTGCTGACGCCGGACCTCCCGAAGACCCGCAGCGGCAAGATCATGCGCCGATTGCTGCGCGACGTGGCCGAGAACCGGGAGCTCGGGGACGTCACCACCCTGCTGGACCCGACCATCGTCAACATGATCGACGAGAAGATGCGGGCACCCGGAGCCGCCGAAGAAGGCTGACCGGCGATCGGGGTCGGGACGGTCGGGTCGGGGAGCGCGCCGTTCTCCCCTACGACTCGAGGTGTGCGTCGAAGAACGAGACGATGCGCCGGCGGGCGTCCTGGGCGGAAGGCTCGTGGTAGCCACCCCCGATGATGCTCCCCATCACCGCGAACAGGGTGCTGTCGTGATCGTTGAGGAACGAGTGGCCGGCATCGGGGTACTCCTTCACGTCGTGGTCGACGCCTACCGCCGCGAGGGCATGCTCGAGCCGGTCGGCGGCGCCGCGCAGCGTCCGGTCCTTGCCGCCGAAGCTCCCGACGATGGGGCAGGCTCCGGTCAGGAAGCTGTCGGCGTCCTTGGGGATCGGGCCGTAGTTGACGCTCGACACCGAAAAACCGTGGCCGGGGGCAAGGAGGAGGGCGAACCCGCCACCCATGCAATAGCCGATGACCCCGATCTTGCCCGTGCAGTCGTCCCGAGTGGCCAGCCAGGCACGCGCGGCCTCCACCTCGTCGAAGGCCCTTCCCTCCCGCGCCTTCAGGTCCCGGAATATGGAGCGCAGGCAGGTCAGCTTCCTGCCCCAGTGGAGGAGGTCGGGTGCGAGCGCCAGGTAACCCTCGCCCGCCAGCCAGTTGGCCTGGTTCTTCACGTCCTGGCTCATGCCCATCGCGTCGTGGATGACGATGACCCCCGGCCACGGGCCTTGGCCTGGCGGGGTGGCCATGTAGCCCGGAAGGTCACCAGGAGTCGGGATCCTCACCTCGACCATCGCTCCCCCTCGCAGTCCCGACAGGCACCTGCACGGCAGGCACCGGTCCCGACAGGCACCTGCACGGCAGGCACCCGTTCCCTATGGTGCACCAAGCGTAGAAGATTCTGGATCCGCGCGCGATCGGTGATCGGTCCGGAGTAGGAGCTGGGCGCCGAGCCGGGTCAGGACCCACAGCGCAGGCAACGCGATGAGGACGAAGCCGAGGGTGGCCCACAGGGCGGTCGCCGGGGGCTGCTCCAGGCTGAACAGTTGCCGTGAGAATGGGACCGCCCACAAGAGGGCTGCTCCACCGGCCATGGTCGCGACGAGGCCCAACCTCAGGGCGTTCATCGGCTGGGCGACGAGGGCCAGCACGGCGAGACCGATTGCCAGCAGCGCCAGCGTTGCCGCCGTGCGTGCCTGGCCGATGGTCGCGTGGAGAGGGCCGCGGGCGACCAGATAGGTCGTCAGGGTGACGCCCGCGGACACGAGGCCGGCGGGGACCGTGAACGCCAGGACGCGTCGGACGAAACCGGGCCGTGCGATGGGGTCGCCGGCCGAGAGGGCGAGGAAGAACCCCGGGATCCCGATCGTGAGCGAGCTCACGATGGTGAGGTGCCGGGGATAGAAGGGGAAGGGGACCGCGGTCACCCCGACGACGACGGCGAGGATCGCCGCGTAGACCGTCTTGGTGACGAAGAGGTTCGCCACTCGTTCGATGTTGGCGATGACCCGACGTCCCTCGGAGAGGATCCCCGGCACCGCGGCGAAGGAGCTGTCGAGCAGGACGATGCGGCCGACGGCCCGGGTCGCCTGGCTTCCCGATCCCATGGCGATCCCGAGGTCGGCCTGCTTGAGGGCGAGGACGTCGTTCACCCCGTCGCCGGTCATGGCCACGGTCCGACCACCGGCCTGAAGTGCCGACACGATTGCCTTCTTCTGGGCGGGGAGCACGCGACCGAAGACCGAACGTCCGTCGACGGCCCGGGCGAGGGCGTCGGGGTCCTCGGGCAGGTCGCGCGCGTCCACGGGGCCGCTGTCGGGAATGCCGACCAGCCGGGCGATCGAGCTCACGGTCCGAGGGTCGTCGCCCGAGAGGACCTTCACCTCCACGCCCTGCCCGAGCAGGTAGCCGATGGTGGCGGGCGCATCGGCGCGGATCCGTTCGTGAAGGACGACGAGGCACTCCGGCTCGAGCGCTTCGGGACGAGCCTCCCCCCGGAAGGGCAAGGGGCTATGGGCGAGGAGGAGGACGCGGTCGCCTCGGGCGGCGAACAGGTCGATGCGGTCGGAGATGGACGTGAGGGACCCGGGATCCGGCAGGACGAGCTCCGGGGCGCCGAGGACCCACGTGCCACGGCCGGCGAACTCCACGGCGCTCCACTTCCGAGCGGAGGAGAAGGGGATCCGAGCCTCCGCCTTCCAACTCGGGGGAGCGGGCAAGGCGTCGGCGATGGCCAGCATGGTGGCGTTGGGCGATGGGTCGGCGCCCACCAGCGCGCCCAGTGCCTCCTCGGCCGGGACGCCACCGAGCGCGTCGGCGGGCCTGAGGAGCTCGACGGACCCGAGTTTCATACCCGGCTCGGTCAGGGTTCCGGTCTTGTCGATGCAGAGGACGTCCACCCGGGCCAGACCCTCTATCGCCGCCAGCTCCTGAACGAGGACCCGCCGGCGGGCGAGCCGGATGGCGCCCATGGCGAAGGCGAGCGTCGTCAGGAGCACGAGCCCTTCGGGGACCATGGCCCCTACCCCGGCGACCGATCCCCGCAGCGCGTCCCCGACCGACTGCCCGGAGCGGAGGAGCTGGCTGGTGACCAGCAGGATCCCTGCGGGGACCATCACCCAGGTCACCATCTGCAGGATGCGGTTCGTGCCCTGTTGCAGCTCCGATCTGACCAGGCTGAACCGGCGGGCGTCGCCCTGCAGGCGCTGGGCGAAGGCGTCCCTCCCGACCCGGATGGCCCGGATACGGCCGGTCCCCGAGACGACGAAGCTCCCGGAGAGGACCTCGTCGTCGACGCCCTTGGCCACGGGCACGATCTCGCCACTGAGCAGCGACTCGTCGACCTCCATCCCGTCGGAGGAGACGATCCGGCCGTCGACGACGATCTGGTCCCCCGGTCGCAGTTCGAGGAGGTCGTCGAGCACGACCGAGGCGACGGCGAGCTCGACGGGCTGCCCGTCGCGAATTGCGTGGGCGCTGGGCGCGCTGAGCACGGCGAGGCGGTCGAGCGTCGACTTGGCCCTCAGCTCCTGCGCCACCCCGATCACCGTGTTCACGGCCAGGACCACTCCGAAGAGGCCATCTTGGGGTGGGCCCACGAAGACGACCACGACGAGCAGGGACGTCAGGATGGCATTGAACCGGGTGAGAACGTTGGCCCTCAGTATCTGGCCGAGGGACCGAGCGCTCTGCTCGTCCGAGACGTTCGCCCGGCCCGATGCGACCTGCTCCGCCACCTCGCGGGCCGTGAGACCGGCGTCGTTGGTGCCGGGGCGCTCGGGGGTGCCGGCGATGTCGCCGTGCCCGTCGGTGGCGGCGGGGCCGGTGGCGGGCCGGTGCTGCGGTGACGCTCTGTGCCGATCGTCCATGGGTCCCACGTCCAAACGTCCTCCTTGTAGGACGGAGGTCGATCCCACACACAGTCTGGCAGGCGGGCTCCGGACGCCCGGTGAGGGTCACGAGACCCCGTGAGCGGCGAGAGCCGAAGGAGAGGGTGGTGACGAAGTGCCCTGTTGCCGGTCTGGCTCTTCGGGCAGGCTGGGTGCACCCGACCCGAGGAGCGACCCGATGACAGAGCACCAGGGACCCGATCCCGACTCGCCGGAGCCCGCTCGGATCGTGGTCGGCGTCGACGGGTCGGCCGCCGCTCTCGACGCACTCGGTTGGGCCGCCCGGGAGGCGCGCCTCCGGGGCGGCGTCCTTCAGGTGGTGTACGCGATGACCTTTCGGCGAGACTTCCTCAACCTCTACCCCGAGGTGGAGCGATTGGAGAGCCGCGTCCTCGACGAGGCCGTCGCCCGGGCCGAGGAGCTCGAGCCGACGATAGAGGTCGTCGGGATCGCCGTCGACCCTC
>Ga0307374_10014162_pt1 | contig 10893 bp, 12 predicted proteins | sample OX3MG_FD_202532 | JGI IMG/M metagenome (GOLD analysis project Ga0307374, IMG submission 202532) | Soil microbial communities from Risofladan, Vaasa, Finland - OX-3 | ecosystem: Environmental > Terrestrial > Soil > Coastal area > Acid sulfate soil | place: Finland: Risofladan, Vaasa | collected... | reverse complement strand
TTCATGCACACCCGCAAGGTGTGGTACGGCCTGTCGATCGTCCTGGTGCTCACTTCGCTCATCTCGCTGGCCACGCGCGGGCTGAACATGGGCGTGGACTTTACCGGCGGGGTGACCGTGCAGGCGAGCTTTCCGGGCGCCGCGAACCGTGATGCGGTCAGTGCGGCGCTGATCCACAACGGCTACAGCGACGCGCAGGTCACGATGTTCGGCAGCGCGCGGGTCATCGCGATCCGCCTGCCCCCGACCAAGCAGAGCACCGAGGCCGTGCGCAGTCGCATCGAGACGATCCTGCGCAGCGTCGCCCCGGGCGTACAGATCCAGCAGGTGCAGGAGATCGGCCCGGAGGTGGGCGGGGAGCTCGAGCGCAGCGCGTTCCAGGCGCTCATCGCCACGCTGCTGCTGATCTTCGGCTACATCGCGGTGCGCTTTCATACCTGGCGGCTGTCGTTCGGCGCCATCCTGGCGGTGCTGCACGATCCTGGTGCTCGGGGCGTTCTCGCTCAGCGGCACCACCTTCGATCTGACCGTGGTCGCGGCGATGCTGGCGGTGATCGGCTACTCGCTCAACGACACCGTGGTGGTGTTTGACCGCATCCGTGAGCGCTTCCATCTCACACGGCGGCTCGAGCCGATCACGGTGCTCGATCAGTCGATCAATCAGACGCTGTCGCGCACCATCATGACCAAGGTGGTGACGCTGCTGGTGGTGGTGGCGCTGTACGTGCTCGGCGGCCCGGCGCTGCGGGGTTTCTCGCTGGCGCTGATCATCGGCATCCTGGCCGGCACCTACTCGTCGATCTACATCTCCAGCGCCGCGGCCCTGGACTGCGGGCTGCGGGCCGAGCACCTGCTGCCCTCGACATCCAAGCGGCCGGTCGACAATATGCCCTGAAGTCCGACAGGGGGGGATGAGGATGGCGGATTCTGGCGCGACGCTTCGCCGCCGGGCGGCCGATGACAGCCGGTTGCGACGGGACATCGGCCTGATCGGACTGCTGTTCACGGCGGTGGGTTCGATCATCGGCTCGGGCTGGCTGTTCGGGGCACTCAACGCGGCACAGATCGCCGGTCCCGGCGCGGTCCTCGCCTGGGCCATCGGCGGCGTCATGATCGTGCTGATCGGCCTGTGCTATGCGGAGCTGAGCACGATGTTCCCGGTCTCCGGCGGGGTGATCCGGTTCCCGCACTATGCGTTCGGCTCCTTCGCCAGCTATACGCTCGGCTGGATCACCTGGGTGGCGGCGGCCTCGACCGCGTCGATCGAGGTGCTGGCGGCCCTGCAGTACTCCACCAACTACCTGCCGTGGCTGCAGCGGCTGCAGGACGGGGTGCCGGTCCTGACACTGCCGGGACTGGGGGTCGCGATCGCGATGCTGGCGCTGTTCAGTCTGATCAATGTGATCGGCATTCGCTGGTTTGCGCGGCTCAACAATGCGCTGGTGTGGTGGAAGCTGGCCATCATTGTGCTGACCATCGGGGCCTTTGTCGCCACCGCGTTCAGCGGCGCAAATTTCGGTCACGCGGTGGCCGGCGGGTACCTGCCGTTCGGCTGGGCCGGCGTGTTCTCGTCGATTGCGACTGCCGGCATCGTGTTTTCCTATCTGGGTTTCCGCCAGGGCGTGGAGCTGGCCGGGGAGACCCGCAACCCGCAGCGCAATGTGCCGATCGCGATCATCGGCTCGGCGGTGATCACCGGCATCATCTACGTGCTGCTGCAGATCGCCTTCATCGGCGCGCTGCCGCCGCAGGCACTGGCCCACGGCTGGGCGCACATCGGTACCAGTTTCAACGGCGGCATCGCCAACATCGCCGCCGCTTTCGGCCCGCTCGCGGCGCTGGCCACGGTGATGGGATTGAGCTGGCTGGCGGCGCTGCTGTACATCGATGCCGTCATCTCGCCGGCCGATACCGGCCTGATCTACACCACCGTGACCGCGCGGGTTTCCTACGCGATGGGCCGCAACGGCAATGCGCCGCGCTCGCTGGCCAGCGTCAATGACCGCGGCGTGCCATGGATCAGCGTGATCCTGACGTTCGTGGCAGGGGTCATTTTCTTCCTGCCGTTCCCGGGCTGGCAGAAGCTGGTGGGGTTCGTGACCTCGGCGACGGTGCTGTCGTTCGGCTCCGGCCCGCTGGCGCTGCTGGCCATGCGCCGGCATCTGCCGCGCCAGGAGCGGCCGTTCCGGCTGCCGGGTGTGAAGGTGATCGCCTACCTGGCGTTTCTGTCATCCAATCTGATCGTCTACTGGTCCGGATGGGATACGGTGTGGAAGCTGATGGTGGCGGTCGTCATCGGCTACGTGGTGCTGGTGATTCACGAAGGCCGCTACCACCGCAGTACGCCGCCGCTAGAGTGGCGTTCCGGTATCTGGGTCGTGGTGTGGCTGGCGGGATTGACGCTGCTGAGCTGGCTGGGCTCCTATCCGCAGGCCTCGAGCCACGCGGGCAACCGCGACCTGCTCGGGTTTGGCTGGGCGATCGCCGCGTTCGCGGCGTTCTCGGCGCTGATCATGTGGCTGGCGGTGTCGCACTGTCTGCCGACCGAGCGCATGGAGGCGCATCTGGGTGATCCGGCCAGCGGTACGCCGGCGCAGGCACCGGCAACCGCCGGCGCGGCGCGATAGCGCGCCCGGCTCACACGTCGCGCAGCGCTTCAGGCACGTGCGGGGCCAGCGTCGCGATCAGGGCTTCGTAGACCTTGGGCGCGCCGGCCACGATGTTGGCTCCGAGCTGGTACGGGCTGCCGCCCAACGTGCCCACCCGGCCGCCGGCTTCCTGGATCATCAGCGTGCCGGCGGCCGTGTCCCAGGGCTTCAATCCCAGCTCCCAGAAACCGTCGACGCGGCCGGCCGCCACGTAGGCCAGGTCGAGCGCGGCTGCGCCGGGGCGGCGGATACCGGCGGTGAGGGCGGTGAGCGTGCGGAACATCGCGAAGTAGTGCTCGGCGCCGGTATCGCCCTCGCGGAAAGGAAAGCCGGTCGCAAGCAGCGCGCCCTCGAGTCCGCGCTGCTTGCTGACGCGCATGCGGCGATTTTCCAGGTGCGCGCCGGCGCCACGCACCGCGGAGAAGATTTCCTGGCGCATCGGGTCATAGATGACGCCGATCTCCAGGCGGCCGCGTTGCTGGACCGCGATCGAGACCGCGAACACCGGGAAGCCATGCAGGAAATTGGTGGTACCGTCGAGCGGATCGATGATCCACACCGTGTCGTCGTGGCCGCTCGCGCCGCTTTCCTCGGCCAGAATGGCGTGCTCGGGATAATGCTTGTGGATGATGCCGATGATTTCGCGCTCGGCGGCGCGATCGACCTCGGAGACATAATCATTGCGGCCCTTGGAGCTGACCTGCAGGCTTTCCAGCTGCGTGAGGCTGCGGACGATGACCTCGCCAGCCCGGCGCGCGGCGCGCACGGCGATGTTGAGCAGTGGATGCATGCGAACAGCTTGCGCAATAAAGCAGTTAGGATAACAGGTCGTGTCTAATCCGATCCGCTTCGTACTGGTCGAGACCTCGCATCCGGGCAACATCGGGGCGGCCGCGCGCGCGCTCGAGAACATGATGCTCGAGGAGTTGGTGCTGGTGCGCCCGGCGCTGTTCCCGCACCCCGAGGCCCTCGCTCGCGCCTCGGGAGCGGGTGACCTGCTCGGCCGCGCGCGGGTGGAGCGCGAGCTGCCCGCGGCGCTGCAGGGCTGCGGGCTGGTGCTGGCCACCACCAGCCGCGAGCGTGATCAGTATTTCCGCGTGCTCGATGTGCGCGAGGCGGCGGCGCAGGCGGTCGCTGCCGCGGCGGGGGGGCCGGTGGCGGTGCTGTTCGGTTCCGAGCGCGCCGGGCTCACCAACGATGAGCTCGCCTGCGCCCACGCGCTGCTGCGCATCCCAGCCAATCCGGCCTACGCCTCGCTCAACCTGGCGATGGCGGTGCAAGTGGTGGCTTACGAGGTGCTACGCGCGCGGCTGGCGCAGGATGATCACTTCGCGCGCGCGCTCGAACCGCGAGCGGGCCCACGCCGCGCCCCGCTGGCCACCAACGAGCAGATGGAGCAGTTCTATCTGCACCTGCAGCAGGTGCTCAATCAGATCGATTTCCGCGATCGCACGCAAAAGGGCACGCACCTGATGAAGCGGATCCGCCGGCTGTTCCAGCGCGCCGAGCCGGATGCGAACGAAATCAATATCCTGCGCGGCTTTCTTACTGCTGTACAGCAGCGGCGCCGGCACGCCGGCCGGCGCGCCGGGCAGGACGCCGGCTAGCCCCATGAGCGGCGCGCCGATCTACCTGGACTATGCCGCAACCACGCCGGTGGATGCTCGCGTGGCGGCCGCGATGAACGAGTGCCTGACCGAGGAGGGTGTGTACGGCAATCCATCGTCTCAGCATCCCTACGGGCGTCGCGCGCACGAGCGCGTCGAGCAGGCGCGCGCGCAGGTGGCCGCGCTGCTTCATTGCCGGCCCGCGGAGCTGCTGTTCACCTCCGGGGCCACCGAGTCTAACAACCTCGCCATCCTCGGCACCGCACGCGCTGCCGCGGGTGGCACGAGTGCCGGTGGTGGCGGCCGCGCACGCGTGCGGCACATCGTCACGGCTCGCACGGAGCACAAGTCGGTGCTCGATCCATGCCGTCAGCTCGAGCAGGAAGGTTGCGCCGTCACCTACCTGAGCCCGGACGGTGATGGGCTGATCGACCCGCAGGCGGTGCGCGCAGCGCTGCGGGAGGACACCGTCCTGGTGTCGATCATGCACGCGAACAACGAGATCGGCGTGGTGCAGGACATCGCCGCGATCGGGGCGCTGTGCCGCGAGCGCGGCGTGCCGCTGCACGTGGATGCGGCGCAGAGCGCCGGCAAGCTCGAACTCGACCCGGCGCTGCTCAATGCGGAGCTGGTGGGATTCACCGCGCACAAGCTCTATGGGCCGAAGGGCATCGGCGCGCTGTACGTGGCGCCGTCGCGGCGCGCCGCGCTGCAGCCGCTGCTGTACGGCGGCGGACAGGAGCGCGGCCTGCGTGCCGGGACGCTGCCGGTGCATCAGATCACCGGCTTCGGCGTGGCCTGCACTCTGGCGGTGGCCGAGCTGCCGCTCGAGGCGGCGCGCCTGACGCGGCTGCGTTCGCGCCTGTGGCAGCAGTTGTCGGCGCTGGACGCGGTGCTGCTCAACGGCCATCCGACCCGCCGGGTGCCGGGGATCCTGAATGTCTCGTTTGCGGGGGTGGAGGGCGAGAGCCTGCTGGCGGGCCTGCGCGAGATCGCCGTCTCGACCGGCTCGGCCTGCGACTCCGACAGCGATGAGCCATCGTATGTCCTGCGCGCGCTGGGCCGCGACACGCAGCTGGCACACGCTTCGCTGCGCTTCAGTTTCGGGCGCTTCACCGATGATGAGGACATCGACACCGCCGTGGCCGCAGTGGCGCGCGAGCTGCTGCGGCTGCGTGCCGTGGCGCCATGACAGACTTGCTCGGCGAGCCGGCGCGCTCGTTGTTTGCCACGCTGGCGCATGCCGGCGATCCGCCTGTCCCTGTTGCCGGTGACACCGCCGCGGCGGCCGCAGCGCCGAGCGGGCGCTGGGTGACGGGGCAGGCCGGCTGCCAGCAGCACGGCACGTGCGTGCGCTTCGCGCTGTGCGTCGGCAGTCGTTCCGGTGCCGGCGGCCATCAGGTCCTCGAGGCACGCTACCGGGCCTACGGCTGTCCGCACACGCTGGCCGCCTGCGAATGGGTGGCGCGACAACTGCAAGGCTGTGAGCTGTCGGCGCTATCGCCGGCCGCCCTGGCGCAGGCGGTCGGGGGGCCGCTCGAGTGGGCCCGCGACCTGGCGGTCCCACAGCCCAAGCTCGGCCGTCTGCTGGTGATCGAAGATGCGCTGCGAGCCGCGCTGTGTTTTGACCCGGTGGTGACAAAAGGCGCGTAAAATCGCCGCTGGAGGCACGCAATGGCAATTTCACTGACCGAATCGGCCGCGGAGCGGGTACGCAGCCACTTGGTGCGGCGCGGCGGCGGGCTGGGCCTGCGCCTGGCGGTCAAGAGCAGCGGCTGCTCCGGCTTCAGCTACGTGGTCGATTATGCCGATGAGGCGCGGCCGGACGACCTGGTATTCGACAGCCAGGGCATCAAGGTATTCGTCGACCGCGCCAGCTTCACGGCCATCGATGGCACGCGCATCGACTTCGTACGCCAGGGTTTGAACGAGAGCTTCCGCTTCGACAACCCGAACGTGCGCGGCGAGTGCGGCTGCGGCGAGAGCTTCACGGTCTAGCTTCTGCCGGGCGAGCCGCGCAGCCCCTATACTGCGCACCCTTTTTTGCTGTCATCGAGGTTTCTCATGGCGCTCGAGCGCACCCTGTCCATCGTCAAGCCCGACGGCGTGGCCCACAACCAGATCGGTGAGGTCTACCAACGCTTCGAGCGTGCCGGACTGACGATCGTCGCCGCACGCATGCTGCAGTTATCGAAGGCACAGGCGGAACTGTTCTACGAGGTGCATCGGGGGCGGCCGTTCTACCCGGACCTGGTGCGCTACATGAGCGCAGGTCCCGTGATCGCGCAGGTGCTCGAGGGCGACGGGGCCATCGCGCGCAATCGCGAGATCATGGGCGCCACCGACCCCAAGAAGGCGGCGCCGGGCACGATCCGGGCGGACCTGGCCGAGAGCATCGAGGCCAATGTCGTACACGGCTCGGACTCGCCGGAAAATGCGGCGCGGGAGATTGCGTTCTTTTTCAGCACGACCCAGATCTGCGCGCGCGGGTAGGGGATAGCGGCGGGTAGCCAATGGCCGAGGAACGCACCAATCTGCTCGGGCTGCCACGCGCGCAGCTTGAGGGCTTCTGCGCCTCATTGGGAAGCCGGCCGTTTCGCGCCCGGCAGCTGATGAACTGGCTGTACAAGCGCGGTTGCGGGCGCTTCGAGGACATGAGCGACCTGGCGCGCGAGTTCCGCGAGCGCCTCGAGATCTGCGCCGAGATCGGCGTGCCGCGCATTCTCACTACGCAGCGCGCCAGCGATGGCACTTGCAAATGGCTGCTGTCGGCCGGCGACTCGCAGGCGTTCGAGATGGTCTATATCCCCGAGACCGACCGCGGCACGCTGTGCATTTCCTCGCAGGTGGGCTGCGCGCTGGACTGCAGCTTCTGCTCGACCGCGCAGCAGGGCTTCAATCGCAACCTGTCGACCGCCGAGATCGTCGGGCAGGTATGGCTGGCGAACCGAGAGCTCAGGCAGCAGCTGCCACGCGAGCGCACTGTAGGCGAGCGCACCGCAGGCGAGCGCATCATCACCAACGTGGTGCTGATGGGCATGGGCGAACCGCTGGCGAATTTTCGCAACGTGGTGCCGGCGCTGCGTATATTTCTCGACGACCTGGGATTCGATCTGTCGCGCCGGCGCGTGACGCTATCGACCTCGGGACTGGTGCCGCAGATCTACCGGCTCGCCGAGCAGATCAATGTCGCGCTGGCGGTGTCGCTGCACGCACCCGACGACGCGCTGCGCAGCCAGCTGGTACCGATCAACCGCCGCCACCCGATCGCCGAGCTGCTGCAGGCCTGCTGGCACTATCTCGACGAGCAGAACGGTCGCAGCGTCACCTTCGAGTACGTGATGCTCGAGGGTGTCAACGACGCGTCGGCGCAGGCGCGCGCGCTGGCACGGCTGCTCGCCGGGCATCCGGCCAAAGTGAACCTGATCCCATTCAATCCGTTCCCGGGCACGAGCCTGCGCCGCTCGAGCGACGCCGTCATCGCCCGGTTCCGCGACGAGCTGCTGCGCGGCGGGGTGCTCGCGACCATCCGGCGCACGCGTGGGCAGGACATCGATGCGGCCTGCGGGCAACTGGTGGGACGCGTCAGTGATCGCACGGTCGTGCGGCTCGGCAGTAAGATGGCTGCCAGGGCCGCTTTGGCGGGCTAGGACAGTGACGGGAACAAAAATGACAGGGCAACGCCTGGCGCGATGCGCGCGCGGCCGGCTCGCGGCAATCATGGCTTGCGGCGCGGTGGTGGCCGGCGCGACTCTCGCCGGCTGCGTGAGCACCGGCGGCAACTCCACCGGCGGCGCCGATGCCGCGCGCATCAACGTACAGTTGGGGGTCGACTACATGCAGCGTGGGGAACTGGCGCTGGCGCAGACCAAGCTGCAGCGAGCGCTAAGCGAGGACGCGCACAACGCCGATGTGCACGCAGCGCTGGCGATGCTCGACGAACGGCTCGGCAAGTCCCGGCAAGCCGACCAGCAATATCGGCGCGCGCTGGACCTCTCACATCGTTCACCCCCGATGCTCAACAGCTACGCGGTCTACCTGTGCAGTCACGGCCGCGCGACCGAGGGCGTGAAGATGTTCGAGGAGGCGGCGGGCAATGCGTTGTATCGCACCCCGTGGGTGGCGTACACCAATGCCGGCGTGTGCCTGCGCACGGTGCATCGTGACCAGCAGGCCATGCAGCGCTTCACGCGCGCGCTGCAACTGGACCCGACCTACTCGGAGGCGGTATACCAGGCCTCGGCTACCGCATTCGCGCTGCGCGACTACCACCAGGCCCGGCTGCGTATCGATGGCTACCTCGCCGGTAATGCCGCGACCCCGGACCTGCTGCTGCTCGGCTGGCGCATCGCCGGCGCGCAGAAGGATGACCGCGGCCAGCAGTTCTACGCATCGCGCCTGTCCAAGGAGTTCCCCACCTCGCAGCAGGCGCGCACGTTGCAGCGGGCGGCGGCCGGGGGCGATCTGAATTGAAGCCCATTGCGCCGGTGCGCGGCATGAACGACGTGCTGCCGGGTGACATCAGTGCCTGGCAGCGGCTCGAGCAGCTCGCGCGCACGATCTTCACCGTGTATGGCTACGACGAGGTGCGCGTGCCGATCGTGGAGCACACGGAGCTGTTCAAGCGCTCGATCGGCGAGTACACCGATATCGTCGAGAAGGAGATGTACACCTTCGATGACGTCGGCGGCGACAGCCTGACGCTGCGGCCCGAGGCCACCGCGGGCATCGCCCGTGCGGTGATCTCCAACGGCCTGCTGCGCGGAGCGCGCCACAAGCTGTGGTGCAGCGGGCCGATGTTCCGGCACGAGCGTCCGCAGCAGGGCCGCTACCGGCAGTTCCACCAGATCGATGCGGAGGCGGTCGGGTTTGCCGGCCCTGACATCGACGTGGAGCTGATCGCGCTGACCGCGCGGCTGTGGCGCGCGCTGGGATTGACGCGGCTGCGACTGGTACTCAATTCGCTCGGCACCCTTGAGGCGCGCGCGCGCTATCGCGAGGTGCTGGTGGATTATTTCCGTGTCCACGAAGGCGCGCTGGACGAAGACAGTCGCCGGCGGCTCGGCGGCAATCCGCTGCGCATCCTGGACAGCAAGAATCCGCAGCTGCGCGCACTGATCGAGGCGGCACCGCTGTTGAGCGATTACCTGGACGAGGCATCGCGAGCCCACTTCGCCGCGCTGTGTACCGCCCTGGATGGCATTGGCGTCACCTATACGGTCAATCCGCGGCTGGTACGCGGATTGGATTATTATTCACGCACCGTATTCGAGTGGGTCAGCGACGAGCTGGGCGCGCAGGATGCGGTGTGCTCGGGGGGTCGCTATGACGGGCTGATCGCCCAGCTCGGCGCGGAGAGCACCCCGGCGATCGGTTTCGCCCTGGGGGTGGAGCGATGCGTGGCGCTGATGCGGCTGGCCGGCAGCGTGCCGGATGCGCCGGCGCCCGAGCTGTACATCGTGGCCAGCGGTGAGCGGGCCGAGCGTGCCGCGCCGCAGGTGGCCGAGGCGCTGCGCGACGCGCTGCCGGGACGCGGCGTGCAGCTGAACCTGGGCGGCGGTAATTTCAAGACACAGTTCCGGCGTGCCGATCGCAGCGGGGCACGGTTGGCGCTGATCCTCGGCGATGACGAGCTCGACCGGGGGGTGGCCGCGGTGAAACCTTTGCGACGCGAGGGTGGTCAAATCGACTGTTCCCTTGACTTGCTCGCCGGGCGCATCGCCTCGTTGCTGGATCAGGAGCCCGCCGGCAGTGGCGCGGCCGGCGATTTCGGGAGAGCTTGAGTGGCAGATTATCTGGACGAACACGAACAGTGGGAGCAGGTGCTGACCTGGCTGCGCGAGCAGGGCCCCTGGATGCTGGTCACGGTGCTGGTGGTGCTGGCCGGGTTCGGCGGCTGGCGCTTCTGGCGCGCGCACCAGCAGCGCATGGACCTGGCGGCGGAAGGCGGCTACGAGCGGGTGATCGATGCCTACGGCCGTAATGATTTTGCCGGCGGGACGGCGGCGGTCGACCAGCTGGTCAAGAGCTACCCGGGTAGCGCGTATGCCGATATGGCCGACCTGGCCGCGGCGCGCGTGGCGGTCGAGCACAGCCAGCTGCCCGAGGCCGCGACCCGCCTGACGCATGTGCTCGACAGCACCCGCGATCCGGAACTCAAGCTGTTGGCGCGGCTGCGCCTGGCGCGGGTGCAGCTCGGGCAGGGCAAGACCGACGTGGCACTCAAGACTCTCTCCGCGGTGGATCCGGGCGCATTCGCGGCCCGCTACGCCGAGGTCCGAGGCGATGCGCTGCTGGCGAAGGGCGATCGCGCCGGCGCACTGCAGGCGTACCGGGCGGCGCGCCGCGGAGAAGACACCCTCGACAGCAGCCTGCTCGATCTGAAGATCGACGACCTGGCCCACTCGTGAGTGGTGCAGGCGTGCGGCGCCGGTTGCGGCGCGCGGCGTTGCTGGGCGCCTGTGCCAGTGTGGCGCTGGCCATCGCAGCCTGCGCCGGCAAGCAGGCCACGCGACCCGAACCACTGGTCAAGCTGACCAATCGCATCCACGTCGTGCGTGTCTGGCATGTGCACCTGTATCACGAGGCGCCGAAGCTGCGGCTCGGACTTGATGTGGCAGCGGTGGGTTCGCGCGTTT
>Ga0307374_10014159_pt1 | contig 10894 bp, 12 predicted proteins | sample OX3MG_FD_202532 | JGI IMG/M metagenome (GOLD analysis project Ga0307374, IMG submission 202532) | Soil microbial communities from Risofladan, Vaasa, Finland - OX-3 | ecosystem: Environmental > Terrestrial > Soil > Coastal area > Acid sulfate soil | place: Finland: Risofladan, Vaasa | collected... | reverse complement strand
CGCGCGGATGTTCGGCGGGCTACGGACGATCGGGCTCAACACCGGGCTCGTCACGAGCCGGCTCGCTGTGCGCTTCCCCGACGAGCGACACACCGTCGCGATGGACGATGCTCCCGCGGTCGGTGCGTGTGCGACCCGCCGACCGCGGAGCTCTCACGCCGCGGGGACCCGCTCGCGCTTTCGAGCGATCGCGGTGATCATGTCCTCGTAGGCCTGCCCGAAGCGCTTCACGCCGTCGGCCTCGAGTTCAGCCGTGACGGCGTCGAGGTCGACGCCGGCGGCCGCAACCTCCTCCAGCAGCGCTCGGGCGCCCGGAACGGCGGCGTGCAGCGCCGGGGCGGCGATGCCGTGCTCGCGAAACTCCTCGAGCGTCTCATCGGGCACGGTGGTCACCGTGCCGGCAGCGATGAGCTCGTCGACGTAGAGCGTCTTCGGGTAGGCGGGATCCTTGACTGCGGTGGAGGCCCAGAGCGGACGTTGGAGGTTCGCCCCCGCGGCGGCCAGCGCCCGCCAGCGCTCCGAGGTGAAGGCGGGAAGGAACACCTCGGCGTAGGCCAGCTGGGCATTGGCGAGCGCCGCGCGCCCGCGCAGCGGCGAGCCGGCCGGAAGCTGCGCGTCGACCGCGCCGTCGATGCGAGACACGAAGAAGCTCGCCACCGACGCGATCGGGGAGAGGTCCCCGCCCGCGCGGTGGCGTTCCTCGAGGCCGGCGATGTAGGCCTCGGCAACGGCCTCGTAGCGCGTGCGCGCGAAGAGCAGCGTGACGTTCACGCTGATGCCGTCACGGGTGAGACGGCGGAACGCCTCGACCCCGGCTTCGGTCCCGGGCACCTTGATCATCACGTTCGGCCGGTCGACCAGGTCTCGCAGCTCGTGCCCGCGCGCCACCGCGGCCTCGACGTCGAAGGCGATGCTCGCCTCCTCCTCGATCGAGATGTAGCCGTCCTGCCCCTCGGTCCGCTCCCAGACCGGGCGGACCACGTCGCAGGCTTCCTGGATGTCGGCGATCGCCAGGCGCTGGAAGAGGCTCTCGGTACTCTCCTGGGGGGGCGCCGAGCCGATCTCCTCGTCGTAGAGGTCCGAGGACTGGACGGCTTGCGCGAAGATCGACGGGTTGGAGGTGCCGCCGGTCACGTGGTCCTCTTCGACGATGCGCGCCAACAGACCGGACCGCAGCGCCGGTCGAGCGACGTTGTCGTACCACACGCTCTGTCCCAGCACGGCGAGCCCACGCCAGCGACTGCCGTTCATCGCCCGCTCCCCGTGGCCGCCGGCCGCCGGTCATCGCCCGCGTTTCCGAGCAGGGCGTCGTCGAGGTGCTCGCGCAGCGACCCGATCGACTCGAACACGGCCGCCGCTCCGGACTCCTCGAGCTCCGCGGCCGAGAAGCCGCCGGTGAGGACGGCCACGGTCGGGATGCCGGCGCGCTGCGCGGCCTCGACGTCCCAGGGCGTGTCGCCGACCATGACCGCCTCGGCGTCGGCGCCGGCCTTCGCGAGCGCCGCCAGCACGAGATCGGGCTCGGGCTTGGTCTGCTCGACGTCGGCGGAGGTCGTCCAGCCGTCGACGAGATCGCGCGCATCGAGCAGGTCGAGGTAGTGGTCCACCTCGCGCTCCTTGGCCGAGCTGGCGAGGATCACGGTCACACCGGCGCCGTGCAGATCCTCGATCAGATCGCGCGCGCCGTCGAAAACGCTCGTCGTCTGGATGGAGGCCAGATACAGGGCGTCGTGCGCGGCCCGCAACTCGTCCCCGAGGCGCTGCTCGGTGTCCTTGTCGGTCACGGCAGCGACCAGCTGGTCACCGCCCATGCCGAGGTGCCGGTGCAGCTGCCAGATGGGGAGTACCACGTCGTGCTCGCGGAAGGCCATGTACCACGCGAGGGCATGCTGGTAGTTGGTGTCGACGAGTGTTCCGTCGATGTCGAGGATCACCGCGCGGCTGGTCATGTGTTCTCCGGTCTCTTGGGCTTGTCTGACGGTGGGCACTGCCGAGCGCTCGCCGGCGCGATCCCCGAGGGCTAACCGTTGCGCCGCCCCATCACACGCGGGGTTGGTGCGTGCGGTCCTCGGATGCGCCGGGCCCCGTCGGGGTGTCGTGCTGCGAACTGACGAGGAGCGCCTGGAGTCGTTTGGTGTCCAGTTCGATGGTCTCGCTGCGGGCCTCGACGATCTCGCCCCGCAACCGCGCCGCGGCCGCGGGCTCGAGCGTCGACCCGGCGTCGCCCGTGAGGGTGGCGAGAGCAGGGGGCGACTTCGGCGCCGGGAGCGGGCGGGCGAGCCACGTTGACCCCGGGGGCGCCAGCTGCGTCCGCAGGTCGATGGACGCTCCGTTCGGTCCGAACTCGACCGCGAAACGGCCCTGCAGGCGGGGGCCGAGGATCCCGACGACGACGAACACCAACCCGAGAACGAGCAGCGAGACGGAGACCGCCGACCCGATGCCGAGCGCGACCGCGAGCGTCGCCAGGATGACCCCGACCACGGTCGACCGCAGGCCGCGCTGGCTCAGCAGCACGTTCGCGCCGCCGGCGAGGGAGGCGCCCACACCCGAACGCGAGCTCGCGCCGGTCGCGGTCGGAGCTGGCCGGGGGACCCGCGGCGGGCGGGATGGGTTGCGGCTCGCAACCGGCGTCCGCCGTCTTGAGGCCGCCGTTCGGGCTTAGGGGGGCGGCCGGGACGGATCCGGGACTGGGGGTTCTCCCAGGCATGGTTGCCCTTCGTTGCGTCGGGCAAGCGGCCGAGAACGTATGGACCCGCCGAACAGTCGGGGTCACTTGCAGGAATGATGCGCGACGTTCCCGGCAGCGAACAGGAGGAACACAACGCCTCCGAGCAGACTACACGAGCGCGATCGTCGCCTTTCGGGGTCACGCGCGCACGGCACCGGCGTGTCGGGACGCGGAGCGGTTGCGCACACCGCACGACGGGTAGCGTTGAACCACTGGCTCGCGGACGGAGGCACCGGTGGACTGGAAGGACCGCGTCGCGCACAACGAGTCCCTGTTCCGTGAGGTCAACGAGCGGATCGAAGCGGGCCACGGCTCGGCGGACCGAAGCGACCCCGCCGCCTTTCGCTGCGAATGCGGGAGCCTGCGCTGCAACATGCTCGTCGAGCTCACGCTGAGCGAGTACGAGCGCGTGCGCGCGACCTCGACGCACTTTTTCGTCGTCCCCGGTCACGAGATCCCCGAGGTCGAGCGCGTCATCGAGCGTGCAGCGACCTTCGTCGTGGTCGAGAAGGTCGGGGAGTCGGCCCATGTGGCTCGGGAGCGTGACCCCCGAGCGGACGCAGGTGGCGGCGACTGACCGGGGTGCGCGGCCCGGCCCCGTCATGTGCCGCACGGTACCGACGCGGAGGCCCCATCCCGCCTGCGCCGCGCGCCGCGCCGGGATCCTCCTCGGCCGCGCCTCACCCCGTCATGATCGTGTGATGCCTGAGCTTCCCGAAGCAGAGCGCGCCCGGAGCCTGATCGCCGGGCACGGGCTCGACCGGCTGATCGTCGGCGTCGAGGACCACGACGGGTATGTCTCCCGGCCGCACGCCCCGGGGGATCTCGCGGCCGCCCTCGTCGGCCGGCGCCTCATGAGCGCCAATCGGGTGGGAAAGACCCTCTGGTGCGAGACCGACGTCGATGGTCTCGTGCTCGGCCTGCACCTGGGCATGGCGGGACGGATCGCCGTGGACGAGCAACCGCACGAGCGCTGGGACCGCTTCGCGCTCACCTTCGACGACGGAACGCGCATCGCCCTGCGCGACAAGCGCCGGCTCGGCCGCGCGATCCTCGCGCCGGATCTGGCACGTCTGGGGCCCGACGCGGCGGGGGTGTCCCGGTCGCACTTCCGGGAGCGCGTCGGTCGCGGCACGGCCCCGGTCAAGGCGCGGCTCATGGACCAGAGCGTCATCGCCGGCGTGGGGAACCTGCTCGCCGACGAGATCCTCTGGCAGGCGCGGATCGACCCCCGCCGACCGGCCGGCGAGCTCGAGGTGGGCGAGCTCGACGCGCTTCGCCGTGCGACCCGAGCCGCGGTGCGGCGGGCCCTCGCCCGCGGCGGCGCCCACACCGGCACCCTCATCGCCCACCGGGGGCCCGACGGCCACTGCCCGCGCTGCGGGACCCCGCTGGCACCACCTACTGGTGCCCGAGCGAGCAGCGTTGAGCGCGCTGGCGCCCGACGTGCCGGCCTGACCCCCGGGGGGGGTCGGCTCCCACGCGGGACGGCCCGCACCGCGCAGACGGCGGGAACCTGAGCGCGCACGTCCCACGCGCGCAAGGGGCCGGGCGAGCTCAGGCGCCGGCGAACTCTCGGAAGAGGCCGCTCACCACGAATGCCGTCTGCTCGCCGACGTCGACCGCGTTGTCGCCGATCCGCTCCAGGGCGCGCGCGACGAGCGCCATGTGCATGGCCCACTCGCGTGACGCGTCGTCGTGATCGACCTCGATCAGGCGACGCAGGAGCTCGCGCTCGATCTCGTCCACCTCGCGGTCCTGCCTCGCGAGATCCTCCGCGAGGTCGAGGTCGCGCTCCACGAACGCGCGCCCGGCCTGGGCCACCTCCAGCCGCGCGATCACCCCCATTCGATGTAGCAGCGTGCGAATGTCCCGGAGCGCCGCGGGCTCATGCCCGGGTGGGCCGACCAGTTCGGCGATGCTCACGCACTGATTGCCCATGCGCTCGAGGTACGCGGAGGTGTGCAGGAGCGCCGCCACGACCCGGAGATCCCCGGCCATCGGACTCTGGCAGGCGAGCAGCGAGACGATGCGCTCGTGGACATCCAGGTAGAGGCGGTTGAGGTGCTCGTCCTCGGCGACCACGCTCATCGCGAGCCCGACGTCCTCGCGCTCGAGCGCTGCCAGGCTGCGGTCGAGCAGGTCGAGCACGAGGTCGATCCCTCCGAGCGCGTGCAGCTCGAGCTCGTGGAGCTCGTCATGGAAGTGGCGGTGGGCGTCGGTGTCAGGTGAGCTCGGCAGGGGCATCGCGGCGCTCCGATCGGGGACCGGTCACGGCGAAGCGTAGGAGGGTTCGGATGGGCGGCGCATCGGGTGAAAGCCACCGTGAAGCCATCCGTGGAAAACCGCGCCGCCCGGCTCCCCGGAGGTCCGATCCCCCACCGCGCACGCAGCCTGCGGGCACACACGGATGCGTCGATGACCCACGCCAATAGTCTCGCCGTGACGTGAAATGACTGGCCGGAGGCCAAGATGGATTTTGAGACGTTCCGCCGTGAGCGCGACGGCGCCGTCGAGTTCGACTGCTGGCGCGCAACGCGGAGCAGGCGGCTTACGTTGCGATGTGGCTGCGAGATGTTCCCGCAGGCGACACTGCCGTCCGAGCCGAACCTGAACGCCTCCGCGGACCCCAAGCGTCCTCACCGCCTGCACTGCGGCGCCTGGTTTCCCGAACTCGGTCCCGAACGGACCTCCCAGGAGCTTCGGAGCGCGCTCGGCCGCTTCGACGTGACGCGCGGGAACGGTGACGCGCAGGCGCGAGTGGTGTTCGCCGGGTAGCCGGCGCGAGGTCACGTTGTCGGACCTGGCAGGTTGACCCGAGCGCGCGCATGGGCCTGCAGGCGTGCGGCGAGGACGCGCTGAGGACCGCAGGGCGGCGCCGCGACCGCGAGCCGCCGGTGCGCACCTGGTGCTCGTGGGTTGGCGCGAGTTGATTGACCGCTCGGGCGGGTCGGACGCCGACGGAGGCTTGACCCGCGCCTCAGCAGCCTGGACGGTCTGCGTGCCTGGCGCGAATTCGTCGTTCGCCACCAGCGCTCGATCGACTGTCGGGGCGGCTGCCCGATCGGGTCGCTCGGCGGTGGGTTGGCCGAGACTGACCCGGACGGCAGGTCCGCGGTGGAGGCCGGGTTCCGGCGCTGGGAACACGTCATCCGGACCAGCCTGCGGCAGATGGGCGCACTCGGCCGGCTCGGACCTGACACCGACCCCGACCACCTCGCGCTCGCGACGCTCGCCGCGCTGCAGGGCGGGCTGCTCCTTGCGCAGATCCAACCCGACACCGCTCCCCTCGAGGCGGCGCTCGACGCGATGATCCAGCTGATCTCGACCCTCAGCGGAGGCGACACGCAGACCGCGCCGCAAACGAGCGCCACGAACGGCCCTGATCGCCGCCGGCCGGGCGCAGGGGGGTGGGTGGCCGGGCCGGCCACTCAGGAGCGGTTAAGGAAGCGTTCAGCTTGTCTGCCCGGTCGTTCAGGCAGCGGTGCTGTAGTTGTGTCGTGCCGCCGACCCTGACCCTGGCCGTGACCCACCGGTACGCGCGGACGTTTTCCCTCCCGGGTTCTGCGGGGCGAACAGCGGCCGCGCCCGATGGTGAACCGCGCGCCGGGGCTGGACGGCCGAGGAGGGCGCGTGCTCGTCGTGGACCTCCTAGCGCAGCTCGCCGCCCGAGAGCGCCAGCGTCCCCATGCCCGCCATGCCAGGCGGTGTGATCGTTTCGGCTCCGCAGCGCGGCGGCGCACGTGGAGGCGCACGGCTCAGAGGGAGCTGGCGAGCGCGATGTCCAGAGCTCCAGGGGCGCGCGTGGGAGAGGGGCTCGCTCGGTGAAGCCTGGGCGACCGAGTCGGGTCGCGGACGCGATGATCGTCCTGCGGGGCCGGCACCGCCGAGGCCCGCTCGTCTACGCGCTATGACGCGTAGACGGCCTGCTCGAAGCCGATCAGCAGCTCGACGATCTTCGCGTCGAAGAACGGGAGGACCTGGGTGAGGAGCACCGCGGCGATCCCGCTGGCGCGGTCGATCCAGTAGTAACAGTTGGCGATGCCCGCCCAGTCTGCCGTGCCCGCGCGGCGCAGTCCGGGGAGATCCTCGAGGACGAGATGGAATCCGAGACCCCACCCCTGCGCGCAGGGCAGTGACGGCACGTCGTTCATGAGCTCCGGCACGGACGCGTGCACCGTCTCCGGGAGCGGCGCGCCGCGCAGATGGTCGGTGAACGCGAGCTCGACGGTCGCGGCATCGAGCACCCGCGCGCCGTCCAGCTCGCCGTCGCGAAGCAGGGCGCGCAGGAGTCGCATGTAGTCCGGTCCGGTTCCGAACGCCCCGGCCCCGCCCGAGTGAAACTCCCCAACGGCCGGCGGCCACAGCGAGGTGGGCTCCAGGCCGCCGTCTGGCGTTCGAGCGTGCAGGCGCGTGCGGCGCGCCATCTGCGCGGCGCTGGGCGTGAACGTGGTGTCGCGCATGCCGAGCGGCCCAAGGACATGCGTCGCGCAGTAGGTTGCGAGATCCAGGCCGCTGACGGCCTCGATCACGAGACCCAGCCAATCCGTGCTCGTGCCGTACTCCCAGCGCTTCCCGGCGTCCGCGACCAGCGGAACGTCGAACAGGGCGGCGCGCCGGGCTGTGCTGGCATTGAGAACGCCCGTGAGCTCGTGGAAGCGCAGCAGGTTCGCGTTCGAGAACCAGTAGCCCGCACCGGAGGTGTGGGTGAGCAGGTGTCGAACCGTCGCCGCCGCCGTCGGTGGGCGCAGCCGCGGAACATCGCCGTCGAAGCCCTCGAGGACGGCCAGCGCCCCGAACTGCGGCACGATGTCGGCGACGGGGCGGTCGAGCTCGAGCTCGTGGCGCTCGATCAACCGCAGCGCTCCGACGCTCACGATCGCCTTCGTCATGGACGCGATCCAAAACAGCGTGTCCGGCTGGGCCCTCTGACCGTCGTCGACGGCGAGGCTGCCGCGCGCGGCCTCGTAGACGACACCGTCGCGATCTGCGACGAGCGCCACCACGCCGGGCACCACCCGGTCGTCCACGGCCCGCCCGAGCAGCGCGTCCATCGCCGTCCCCTTCACCGTCCACCTCCTGATTCGCCGCTGTCACGTGGGGGCCGCCGAGCGATGGCATGCGCGACCCGATCGGCCCCGCGCCGCGCGCACCATGGGCTCCTCCCGGCCGGCTGCTCAGAGACGCACGCGGGGGCGCTCGCCGTCGGCGACGCGCAGCCGACTGATGACGAGTCCGCGGTCTGCGCGCGGCCGGTGCAGGGACGCGATCCCACCGCGCGCCTCAACGGTCCGCCGAGCGCGCCAGGCGCTCCTGCTCCGCCCATTCGGCGAGCTGCGCCCGATGATGTCCGACGTGGACGTCGTAGGAGCGGTTGCCGAGCAGCAGTTTGCGTGGCGGCTTCGGGTTGCGGACGAGGTCGAGAACGGCGCGCGCAGCCGCGAGCGGGTCGCCCGGCTCGGAGCCGACATGGCGAACCGACATCGCCTCGAGGTTGTCCGCGCACTCGAGGCTGTTCTCGTCGATCGGCTCCTCGCGGTCGCGGCACGAGGCGAGGAACCCGGTGCGGAAGTCGCTGGGGGGCGACGATCGTCACGGCGATCCCGAATCGCTCGGCCTCGAGCGCCAGGGCCTCCGTCATGCCCTCGAGCGCGAACTTGCTCGCGCAGTAGAGGCCGACCATCGGAAATCCGGTGCCGCCCGCGGCGGAGGACACCTGCAGAATGCGGCCGCTGCGCTGGCGGCGCATGACCGCCATCACGGCCTGGGTGACCCACAGCGCGCCGAAGAAGTTGGTCTCCATCTGCTCGCGCGCCTCGCGTTCGGTGGTCTCCTCGACCGCGGCGTGCAGGCCGTAGCCGGCGCTGTTGACGAGCACGTCGATGCGGCCGAACACGTCGAGCGCACGCGCCACCGCCCGCTGCGGCGCTTCACGGTCGGTCACGTCGAGCTCGAGCGCGAGGGTCGACTCCGGGTGGGCGGCGCACAGGTCCGCCAGCGCGCCCGGGTCGCGGGCGGTGAGGACGACCGTGTCGCCGTCATCGAGCGCGGCCTGCGCGAATACACGTCCCAGCCCGCGCGATGCGCCCGTGATCAACCAGACCCTGCCGTGTCCTCGCTCGTGAGCCATGCCGCGCCCTTTCGCCGCCACCGTCGCGCTGCGCCGGCGATCCTACGGGCTCGCACGGCGTGGGTGCGCAAGAGGGGTCGCACGCCGGATCGCGGTATCCGGAGTTCCCCCTGCGTAGTTCAGGGTAATCCCGGTCGCTTGGCGGGTGCGAGATCCGCGGCGTCTTCGAGGAGAAGGGCCTCCTCTACGTGCGCAACTTCGCCGAGGGCATCGACGTCCCCTGGCAGGACTTCTTTCACACCGAGGACCGCGCCGAGGTCGCGCGTCAGTGCGCGCTGGCGGGAATGACGTGCGAATGGAACGAGGAGCGGCTGCGCCTCAACCAGCCGGCGGCGGCGGTACGGTCCACGCCTGAGCGGGCGACCGGACTGGACGTCCGGTCTCGGGCACGCCGAGACCGGACGCGCCGTGGAGGCAGGGTCCACGCGGTGCGTGGGCGTGCGTCACGCACCGTGCGCCACCCCCCGGGCGCACGTCCCGGGGGCCGGGGCGGGCATGGCCGACGCGGCTAGCGTCGCCGGGAGTGCGACCCCGGCTCGTCGGCGAGGTCGTTGAGCAGCGCGTGGGAGTCCGAGAGTGCGGAGGTGAGGATCTGCTTGGCGACGGCGAGGAGTTGCGTGACGCGCGGGTCTCTGATTCGGTAGTAGACGCTGGTGCCCGCACGGCGGCTCTCGAGGACGCCGTGCTGGCGCAGCGCCGTCAGGTGTTGAGAGGTGCCGCTGGAGTCGAGGTCGAGTTCGGCCTGGAGATCTCCGACCGTCCGCTCGCCGCTGCTGAGAATCTCGAGGATGCGGATACGGATCGGGTGGCCGAGCACCCGAAACAGCTGGGCTTTGACGACGTACACGGGGTCCGAGCGCACGCGAACCGCGCTCAGGTCAGCCGCCGGGGACGGCGGCGGCGTTGCGGTTGCGTTCCGGCGCGGACTCATGTTCTTAGAAGCGTAGACGAGAAGCGCGCCACGCTCCCCGCCGCGCCTCAGCTTATAACTTTTGAAGATATAGAGCACCGAAGCTTATGCTTCGCTACTCTGGGGCGGTGGATATCGCGACCGCGGGTTCGGGTGGATGCCGCGGCTGGGGACCGTTGTGAGCGCCGCCCGCCGCCGGGCCTCGGTGGGTGCGGATGTGCGGCGCGATCCGGTCTATCGGTTGCAGGCGGAGTTGTTTCGCACGCTCGGCCACCCGGCGCGGATCCGGCTGCTCGAGGTGCTGGGCACGGGGGAGCGCACCGTCAGGGAGCTGCAGGAGGCGCTCGAGATCGATTCGAGCGGCGTCTCGCAGCATCTGACGGTGTTGCGCCGCCAGGGGCTGCTTGAGAGCCGCAAGGTCGGCACCACGGTGCGCTGCCGGGTCAAGGATCCGCGCGCATTGACGTTACTTGCGGTCGCGCGCGAGCTGCTGATGGCCAACCTCGAGGACTCGCGCGATCTCCTGAGCGAGCTGGACGCGGAAACGCCGCATCGACCCGGTCGCGCGGAGCGCGGGCAAGCATGAGCGCCCGCTACCACTGTCGGGCCGCCCGATGAGCGCGTCCGGGGTCGTGTGCGCTGCCGGCGCCACCATTGTGGGTTGCGGTGTGGTATTGACGCTGGCGACACCGGCGTGGCGGCTGGCACTCACGCTGCAGGCGGCGGGCATGACCGCGGTGGGTGTTTGCGGCGCGGCGGTGTTGTTCGGCGCGCGCCACTTGGGCGTCGGGTTCCGCGGCGGGTTTGCGCCGGCGCTGGGGGTCGATCGGTTGAGCGGCTTCTTTCTCGTGGTGTTGTCGCTGATTGCGGTGCCGGCCGCGGTCTATGCGCGCGACGCGGTGCGCGATGTCCGCCACCCGCGCGTGGTCGCTGGGCTCAGTGGCGTGTTCTGCCTGGCGTTGGTGGGGTTGTTGGCGGCGCGGGACATGGCGACGTTCCTTGGGTTCTGGGAGCTGATGACGCTGCTGCCGGCGAGCGTGATACTGGTCGTGCGCCAGGACGAGTCGGCGCGACGGGACGTGTTCGCCTACCTGGCGATCACGCACCTGGGCGGGATCGGGGT
>Ga0307374_10014158_pt1 | contig 10894 bp, 9 predicted proteins | sample OX3MG_FD_202532 | JGI IMG/M metagenome (GOLD analysis project Ga0307374, IMG submission 202532) | Soil microbial communities from Risofladan, Vaasa, Finland - OX-3 | ecosystem: Environmental > Terrestrial > Soil > Coastal area > Acid sulfate soil | place: Finland: Risofladan, Vaasa | collected... | reverse complement strand
AGGCGGCCTATATCGAGATCCTCCGCCGCGACCCCACCCATTTCGCGGCACTCAACGAGCTTGGCAATTTGGCCTATGCGAGCGGCCATCGCTCGGCGGCGCGGACAGCCTATGAGCAGGCGGTTCGCTGGCATCCGCAAAATCCGGCGGGGCGCGTCAATCTCGGCAATCTGCTCGCCGAGGATGGCGATGCCGTCGGCGCCCGCGCGCAATATGAAGCCGCGTTGATCGCCGATGCCGATTTGGCCGAGGCGCATCAAGGGCTGGCGCGGGTCCTGACGGAGCTGGGCGAGGCGGACGCCGCCGCGCCGCATTGGCAACAGGGCTTTGCGGGGCGAGCACTGGTCACCGCGCGTTATCGTGGCACCGCGCCCGCGCTGCCGGTGCTGCTCCTGGTCTCGGCACGCGGCGGCAACATCCCGACGCAGCAGATTCTCGACGATCGCGTCTTCGCGGTTTCCGCGCTTTACGCCGAGTTCTGCGATCCCGTGCCGCCACTGCCCGAGCATGCGGCGGTATTCAATGCCATCGGCGACGCCGATCTGTGCGGCGAGGCTTTGACCTGCGCCGAGAAGATAATCGCGCGGACCAAGGCGCCGGCGATCAATCCGCCGGCGCTGGTGCGCGCGACCGGCCGCGCGGCAAATGCGGCGCGGCTCGCATATCTGCCCGACGTGATCGCGCCGGCGATCCATACGCTCGCAAAGTCCGCGCTCGCAACGGCGGAGGATCTGGTGTTCCCGTTGCTGCTCCGCGCGCCGGGCTATCACACCGGCCGGCATTTTCAGCGTGTCGAGCGGCGCGAGGAGCTTGCCGCGGCCGCCGCCGCTTTGCCGGGCGAGGTGCTGCTCGCGATCGACTATCTCGACGCGCGCGGCCCGGACGGCCTGGCGCGCAAATACCGTGTCATGATCATCGACGGCGCGCTCTATCCGCTGCATCTCGCGATCTCGCAAGATTGGAAGGTGCATTACTTCACCGCCGACATGGCCGCAAACACGGCGCATCGCCGAGAGGAGAAGCGCTTTCTCGACGACATGGAGGCGGCGATCGGGATGCGTGCGAAGGCGGCACTGGCACGGATCGGACAAGCAATGGGGCTCGATTATGCCGGCGTCGATTTCGGCCTCGGCGTGGATGGCGCGGTGCTGCTGTTCGAGGCCAATGCGACTATGGTCATCAACCCGCCCGATCCCGATCCGATATGGGACTATCGCCGCGCGCCGATTTTGCGCGCGCTGGATGCCGCCAAGCGTCTGGTGCTGGCGCGGGCGAGGCTTTAACCCGCTTCGCCGTCGCGCGTGCGGCGGCGGAACAGCGTCCCGCTTTCGAGCGCCTGCCAGGCAAGCAAGACCGGCACGCCGATCGCGATGTCGCGGCCGCGCTTCAAGAGCGACAGCGCCAGCGCCATCTCGGGCGGCAGGCCGAACAGCGCGCCGAGCATGACATAGGCGCCTTCCTGCACGCCGACGGCGTTGGGCACGGCAAAAGCGACGCTGCGGATCGCGTAGAGCAAGCTCTCGATCGTCAGTACCGCAGCGATGCCGAGCGCGACCCCCATGAAGTGCAGCGCGATCAAGGTCTCGACCGCGCTCGCGAGCCACGCGGCGAGATGCAGCGCGAAGCCGGCGGCCAAGGCGCCGCGATGGGCATAGACCGCATCGATCGCATCGAGCATCGGCCGCGCTCGCGACGCGGCGCCGGGCAGCCAGCTTGCCGCGAGGCGCTGGCTCAGCCGCTCCACCAGCGCCGCGCCGCGCCGCTGCAAGAGGATGAAGCCGATGATCGCCATCACGCCGATCGCGATCCCGATCGCGAAGGGATAGATCAGCGCCGTCTGCGGATGCACCCTGACCAGCAGCGCGAGGCCGAGCACGGTGTAGCCAAGCTGCGCCAGCACCTCGATGGTGACGTCGACGATGGTAGTCGCAATCGCCATCGAGGTCGAGGGGCCGAGCAAGGTCGCCGCGCGCGCCCCCATGACGAAGCCGCCGATCTGCGACAGCGGCAGCAGCTCGGAGCCGGAATCGCGCACCAGGCGGCCCCAGACGAAGGCACGGAAGCGATTTCGCGGCGGCGGGACGATCGCCCACCAGCTCGCGCCGAGCAGTAGATAAAGTCCGAGCTGATAGACGATAACGACGGCGAAGCCGCCCCAGCCGATGGTGCCGAGCGCGCCCAGCACCGCCCCGAAGCCGAAATAGGCGACGATCGCCGTGCCGAGCAACAACCCGGCGATCGCCGCGAGGATGGTCGCGATCCGCATCGGGCAGCTTAGACGCGCGCGCTTTGATCGCGAAGGGTCACGCCAGCTTGCCGGGGTCGCGGCGGCGGAAATTCCACAAGCGCAGGCTGGTCAGTGCGGCGTCTGCGAGCGCCGGCAGGAAGCTGGGGCGCAGCAGCTCGGCGTCGAATTCCTTCATGCGCCGCGCGTTCTCGTTGTAGCAATCCTCGAGGAAGCGGCGGAAGGTGAAGCCTTCGAGGAACATGCTCGCCTGCGTCGCCGAGAAATTCTTGCCGTCATTGACCTGCGCGCCGCGCCGCGCGGTGCCGACGAGGCGCTTCAGTGCACGCGTGTAGAAACGCAACGCCGCGCCGGCGCGCCACCAGATACGCCCGCGGTTCTTCTGCATCTGGCGATAGGCCATCCAGTTGACGAAGAAGACGATGTGCCGCGTCTCCTCGTACATCAGCCGATCGAAGATCGCGAACATCGATTCGGGCAGGAAGCCCGATTGGCGCGCGATCTTGAAGACGCCGAAGCCGAGGAAGCTGTCGACGCATTCGCCGTAGCCGAAATCCTTGAACGCGGTCTCGATGTCGTCGGGCAGCTTTTCGAGCGGCGTCTCGGTCGCGTCGATGTTGTAGCGCTTGATCATCACGCGGATCAGATCGGCGTGGCGCGCTTCCTCGAAGCCTTGCAGCGCGATCGCCTTCTTCAGCACCGGATCGTCGACGGTCGCGGTGAATTGCTTGACGATCGCGCCGGCGCGCCGCTCGGTGTGCAGCACCTCTTGCCAGAACGGCACCGAGCGCAGGCGCGCCGCGGCCGCCTCGTCGAGCGCGGGCCAGGGCAGGGTCTCGGGATCGTAATCCTGATAGGTATCGTGGAAGTGCTGGCAGAAGATTTCCTTGTGCGCCTCCGAGCCGATCGCGACCGTGGGCGATTTCTTGCGCATGAAAAACCGCGCCAGGCGCACCAGCCGCGGCACCAGCCGGGGCCGCAGCAGGCGCTGGTCGTAGCCGTCCAAACGGCGCGCGTTCTCCGTCAGGCAGATGTCCATCAGCGCCGCCGCGCCGATATCGACGCCGCCGACCGCCTTGCCGCCGGTGACGGTGAAGTTGTTGTCGGCGTCCGGCGTGCCGCCGAGGCCGCGTGCGATGCCGATGCGCTCCCAGACGAGGAACGCCCAGACCGCCCACACCCGCAAGCGGAACCACGGCCGCTTCCACCACGGCAGATTGCGGCGGTGCCAGGCGACCCAATTGACGAAGAACAGGATGTGGCGGCCTTCCTCCTGCATTACCGGCTCGAAGGTGTCGACCAGCTCGGGCGGGAAGAAGCCCGACCGCTTCGCCAGCTCAAAAAGCCCGAAGGCGAAGAAGCTGTCGATGCATTCGCTGAAACCGGTGACCATGAAGGCCCATTCGGCATCGCGCGGCTTGAGGTAGGGCGGCTCGGGCGCCAGCGCGATGCCATAGGCCGCGACCATGTTGGCGAGCACGTCCTTGTGGCGGCCTTCCTCGAAGCCGTTGAGGTCGATCGCCTGGCGCAACAGCGGATCGTCGATGCTCTCGCCATAGGTGAGGACGCGCAGCTTCGCCTTGCCCTCGGTCTGGACCGCGATGTCCCAGATCGGCAGGCCGATGAGGCGCTGGCGCGCTTCCTCGTCGAGCTTGGGCCAATCGATGATTGCGGGCTTGTAGGGGTTGAAGGTGTCGAGCAGCATGCGGCAGAACATGCTCTTGTGCCGGTCGCTGCCGGGGCGCACCGGGCCGGGCGCGGTCTCGCGCCATAGCCGCGCAACCTCGTCCGCCGCGGTGATCGCCATATCGGTCATGGAGCTAGCCTCCCGATGCCGTCGCGTAAAGTCAATTGCGCTGATCGCCCCAGCGGCCCGTCGCGTGCCCAGGACGGCACCAGGGCCTCTTGGCGAATCCGCAAATTGGGCTAAAGTCGGCCGATATTTCGCGGGAGGGAAGGCGACATGGCGGTTTCAGCTAAGGGTGTTCGGCAGGTTGGGTTCTATGACTGCTACGGCGGCGGCCAGGTTTATGTCGATAACGGCTTCGCCTATATCGGCCATATCCACTCGCCGTCGGGTACCAGCATCGTCGATGTCCGCGATCCCAAGAATCCCAAGCAAGTCGCCTATTACGAGATGCCGCCCAGCACCCATTCCCATAAGGCGCGGGCGGTGAACGGGTTGCTCGTCACCAACCACGAGGTCGATCCGAATCCGGCCGCCGGCAATACCGGCGATACGTCGGGCTTCAAGGGCGGGCTCGGCATCTACGACATCAGCAACCCGCTGAAGCCGCGCAAGATCACCGATTGGGTGACGCACGGCCACGGCGTCCACCGCTACGATTTCGACGGTCGCTATGTCTATTGCTCGCCGACGGTCGAGGGCTATCGCGGCAACATCGTCATGATTCTCGACCTCAAGAATCCGGAGAAGCCGGAAGAGGTCGGGCGCTGGTGGGAGCCAGGCCAGCACATCGCCGGCGGCGAGACCCCGACCTGGAAAGGCGCCGATCACCGCTGCCATCACCCGCTGCGGTCCGGCAACCGGCTTTATACGAGCTATTGGCAGGGCGGCTTCCATATCCTCGATATCGACGACATGTCGAAGCCGAAACGGGTTTCCGGCCTCGATTGGAGCCCGCCTTTCGCCTGCCCGACGCATTCCTGCGTCAAAATCCCGTTCGATATCTTCGGCCGGAAATTCGCGATCGTCGCCGACGAGGACGTGCAGCGGCCCGAGACCGCGCTGCCCGCCTTCATGTGGATGATCGATATCACCGACGAGGCGCATCCGGTTCCGGTCGGCACCTATCAGGTCGAGGGTCTCGATCACGGCAACCATGCCAACAACAGCGGTTGCCATCAGCCGGTCGAGAAAATCCGCGGTACCGAAGTGCCGTTTGCGTGGTTCGCGCAAGGCTTGCGGATCATCGATATCTCGCATCCGCATACGCCGAAGGAAGTCGCGCATTACATGCCCGATCCGGCGCCGGGCGCGAAGCGCTGCCAGAGCAACGACGTGTACCAGGACGATCGCGGCCTGATCTTCCTCATTGACCGCGTCCGCGGCCTGGAAATCCTCGAACGCACCTGACCCGATGAGTGATGCCGTCGAATGCGTCGTCATCGGCGGCGGCATCATCGGTCTGGCGACGGCGCGGGCATTGGCCCGCGCCGGCCGCGAGGTTCTGCTGCTGGAGAAAGAGCGTTGGATCGGCCAGGACACATCCTCGCGCAATAGCGAGGTGATCCATGCCGGCCTCTATTACCCGCAGGGCAGCCTCAAGGCGCGGTTCTGCGTCGCCGGCCGCAAGCGGCTTTACGAATACTGCGCCGAGCGCGATGTGCCGCATCGCCGGATCGGCAAGCTCGTGGTCGCGGTCGGCGACGACGAGATTCCCATTCTCCGCCGCGTGATCGCGCATGCCGAGGCGGCCGGGGTCGGCGATCTCGAATGGCTCGATGGCGGCCAAGCGCGCGCGCTGGAGCCGCAGCTCCATTGCGTTGCCGCCTTCCACTCGCGCTCGACCGGCATCATCGACAGCCACGCGCTGATGCAGGCCTATCAGACCGATGCCGAGCATGCCGGCGCGAGCGTGGTGCTGCGCGCGCCGGTCCTCGAAGGCCGCGTCACGCGTGACGGCTTCGCGCTCGACATCGGCGGCGCCGAGCACATGACCCTCGAATGCAAGCTATTGGTCAATAGCGCCGGCCTCTACGCGCCGTCATTGGCGCGGCGCATCGCCGGCATCCCGACGGCCGCGATCCCGCAGGACTATTACTGCCGCGGCGTCTATTTCACGCTCGCCGGCCGAGCGCCGTTCCGCCGCCTGGTCTACCCCGTGCCCGAGCATGCCGGCTTGGGCGTGCATCTCACGATCGATATGGGCGGTGCCGCGCGCTTCGGTCCCGACACCGAATGGATCGACGGCATCGACTACACGGTCGATGCGCGGCGCGGCGACAAGTTCTATGCCGCGATCCGAACCTACTGGCCCGATCTCGCCGACGGTGCGCTTCTGCCGGGCTATGCCGGCATCCGCCCGAAGATCAGCGGCCCGAAAGAGCCCGGCGCCGATTTCATGATCGGGGGCCCCGAGAGCCACGGCGTGCCCGGCCTCGTCAATCTGTTCGGCATCGAATCACCCGGCCTCACCGCCTCGCTGGCGATCGCCGACCACGTTCTCGGATTGCTCGCGTCAGCCTGATTCGCTTATCGCGTCGTCCGGACCGGCCTCGACGATCACGGTCACGGTGAAATTGCCGGCCTTGGCGAAGTGCAGCATCAGCGGAAACGTATCGTCGAGCGCGAGCGACCGCTTCAGGTCGCGCAAGGCGATGTAGCGCCGCCCCGGCGCGAGATCGACCGGGCGCTTGGGCCAGAGCTGATAGTATTCGAGCGGCGCGCCGTCACGGGAGCGGAAGATGACGGTTTTGGCGACCGGCGTCGATGCGGCGATCAGCCGGTCGGCACCTGGGCCGTTATTGACGAGGCCCATGAACAGCGCCGCGGCTTCGGTGACCGCGGGCGCGGCCCAGGGATGGGTAATCGAGATCGAGCCGAGCGCGAAGACCTTGGCGTGGGCGGCGCGCGCGCAAGCCAGCGCCAAAGGTGCCAGCAGCAGCACGCGTCGTTTCATCGCGACCGGCACCGATGCGCAAGCGTTGTCATGAGACACTGCAAAGGATTTTCAGCGCGCCTTGATTCGGCTTAGCAGCGTAGAAATCTTGCAGCCCAGAGCGACGTTGTCGCGCGACAGCGCGTCGTTGGCGCGGCGCTGCCCCTCGATGATCCAGCACACGAAAAAAGAGACCACGATAAACACGACGAGATGAGCGGCGTCGCCATGCTCGGGCCAGGCGAAGCCGGTCGGCGGGAGGAAGAAATACCACAGCCCCACCGCGCTGAACACGAGCGCCCATGACGCCAGCGCCCAGCCGCCGACGGCGCAACAGCCGACGATCGCCGGAATAAAGGAGAGATAGGGCACCGTGATCCCCAAGGAATTGAGAAACTCGGCGAGGACCACGCACGGCGCTACCGCGCCTGCCGAAATGGCCGCGCTGAGCAAAATCTCGGATGACCAGTTTTCCCGGTTCATGATGGCAATTGTGCCTAAAAACGGACCTGCCAGGCAATACCAACATTTGATCGTCCGGCCGCGCGGGCTCATCTTATGATAAATCGATCCTTGCAATGAAAGAGGGCGTCATGGTCCAGTCGACGCGGCCTAACGATCTCGCAAGCTATTGGATGCCGTTCACGGCCAACCGCCAGTTCAAGGCGAAGCCGCGGCTGATGGAATCGGCCGCGGGCATGTATTACCGCAGCACCGATGGCCGCAAGATCCTCGACGGCACGTCCGGCTTGTGGTGCGTCAATGCCGGCCATGCCCGGCGCGAGATCGCCGATGCCCTGTACCAGCAAGTGCTGACGCTCGACTATGCGCCGGCCTTTCAGATGGGGCACCCCGCGATCTTCGAGACCGCCGCGCGCATCGCGGCGCTGCTGCCGGGCGATCTCGATCATGTCTTCTTCGGCAATTCCGGCTCCGAGGCGGTCGAGACCGCGCTGAAGATCGCGCTCGCCTATCACCGCATGAGAGGCGACGCCGCGCGCACGCACCTCATCGGGCGCGAGCGCGGCTATCACGGCGTCGGCTTCGGCGGCCTCTCGGTCGGCGGCATTGCCGGCAACCGCAAGCTCTATGCCGGCATCCCCGGCGTCGATCATCTGCCCCACACCTTCAACCTCGACCGCCAAGCGTTCTCGCGCGGTCAGCCGGAATGGGGCGCGCATCTCGCCGACGAGCTCGAGCGCATTGCGACGCTGCACGATCCCTCGACCATCGCCGCGGTGATCGTCGAGCCGATGGCCGGCTCGACCGGCGTGCTGGTGCCGCCCAAGGGCTATCTCGAGCGCTTGAAGGCGATCTGCGACAAGCACGGCTTTCTCTTGATCTTCGACGAGGTCATTACCGGCTTCGGCCGGCTGGGTGCGTCTTTCGCCGCCGAGCTCTTCGGCATCACGCCCGATCTCCTGTGCTTCGCCAAGGGCGTGACCAACGGCACCGTGCCGATGGGCGGCGTCGCGGTGCGCAAGCCCATCTACGATGCCTTCATGCAAGGGCCCGAGAGCGCGATCGAGCTCGCGCATGGCTATACCTATTCCGGCCATCCGGTCGCGGCGGCCGCGGCGCTCGCGACGCTCGCGATCTATGCGCGCGAGGATCTGTTCGCGCGCGCAAAGTCGTTGGCGCCCTATTGGGAAGACGCCGTGCATAGCCTCAAAGCCGTGCCCAATGTCATCGACATCCGTAACATCGGTCTCGTCGCGGGCGTCGAGCTGCAACCGATTGCTGGCCAGCCCGGCGCGCGCGCTTACGATGCCTATGTCAAATGCTTCGAGCGCGGCTTGCTGGTGCGCCAGACCGGCGACATCCTCGCGCTGTCGCCGCCGCTGATCGTCGAAAAGCCGCAGATCGACGATATGGTCGGCCTCCTGGCAGAGGTGTTGAAGACATGCTGATCGGTGTTCCCAAGGAGATCAAGACGCACGAGTATCGCGTCGGGCTCATCCCCGGCAGCGTGCGCGAGCTGGTCCATCACGGCCATCAGGTCGCGGTCGAGAGCGGCGCCGGCATCGGCATCGGCTTCGACGATGCGGCCTACCAGAAGGCCGGCGCGCAGATTCTCGCGAGCGCCGCCGCGGTGTTCGCGGCATCCGAAATGATCGTCAAGGTGAAGGAGCCGCAGCCGCAAGAGATCGCGCTGCTGCGGCCGGGCCAGGTTCTATTCACCTATCTCCATCTCGCCGCCGACCGGGCGCAGACCGAGGGGCTAATGCGCTCGGGCGCGGCGTGCATCGCCTACGAGACCGTGACCGACGCGCGCGGCGGCCTGCCGCTGCTGGCGCCGATGAGCGAGGTCGCCGGCCGCATGGCGATCCAGGTCGGCGCGCATTGCCTCGAGAAGGAGCAAGGCGGCGCCGGCATCCTCTTGGGCGGCGTGCCCGGGGTTGCCGCGGCCAGGGTGGTGGTCCTCGGCGGCGGCGTTGCCGGCACCAACGCCGCGCGCGTCGCGATGGGCATGGAAGCCCATGTCACCGTGATCGATAAATCGCTGCCGCGGCTTTACGAGCTCGACCTGCAATTCGGCTCGCAGCTTCACACCCTGTTCGCGACTGTCGAGAATATCGAGCGCGAGGTGCTCGCGGCCGATCTCGTCATCGGCGCGGTGCTGGTCGCGGGCGCGGCGGCGCCCAAGCTGGTGACGCGCGCGATGGTCGGGCAGATGCGGCCGGGCGCGGTGCTGGTCGACATCTCGATCGACCAGGGCGGCTGCTTCGAGACCAGCCGCCCGACCACCCATGCCAATCCGACCTATGTCGAGGCAGGCGTCATCCACTACTGCGTCACCAACATGCCGGGCGCGGTCGCGCGTACCTCGACCTTCGCGCTCAACAACGCGACCTTGCCGTTCAGCCTCGCGCTCGCCGATAAGGGCTGGCGCCAGGCGCTGAGCGACGACCCGCATCTGCGCGCCGGCCTCAACATCGCCGGTGGCCGCATCACCCATGCGGCGGTGGCGCAGGCGCTGGGGTTTGAGCCGCTCGCGTCCGAGCAGGCGATCGGCGCTTAACGTGATGAGAGAAGGGGAACCACGGAGGCACGGAGCGCGCGGAGAATAATGGCTCTCCGTGTTCTCGGTGTCTCCGTGGTGAATTTCGTCGGGAAGAAGCTTAATGCAGCGTCGGCGGCAGCGCCGCGATCGCGTCGTCGATCAGCGCGCTTTGGCGCGTCGCGTCGAGATCCTCGGCCAGCACACGGCGCAAGGCCGCGATCGCGACATCGACCGCGGTGTTGCGCAGATCGGCCATCGCCTTCTGCTCCTCGAGCGCGATCTTCTCGACCGCGAGCCGGCGTCGGCGCTCGATCGCCGCTTCGAGATCGCGCGCGCCCTGGGCGGCGAGGCGCTCGGCCTCGGTCTTTGCCTGGGCGATGATGCCCTCGGCTTCCGTCAGCGCATCGCGCTGCTTGCGCTGGAACGCGGCGAGCTGCGCCTGCGCCTCGTCGCGCAGGCGCCGCGCCTCGTCGAGCTCGGCCTTGATTCGGGCGCCGCGCTGGTCGAGGCCGCCGGTGATCGTGCCCCGCGCCTTGTAGACCAGAAAGCCGATCGCGATCACGAACGCGATCAGCACCCAGAATTCGGCCTCGCGCATGAAGCCGGGCATCAGCCGCGCTCCCGCATCGCGCGATCGACCGCGCTGCCGGCGCGCGGCACGTCGATCGCGGCGCCGGTGAGTTTCTGCGCCGCCTCGCGGGTTGCCTCGATCGCGATCTCGCGCAACGAGCCGAGGGCTTGGGCCTTCGCCTCGTTGATCCGGCGCTCGGCCGCCGCGGTTTCGCGTCCCAGCTCCTCGACGACTTTCTTCTGCCGCTCGGCGGAGAGCGCGTTGAGCTGCTCGGTGGTCTCGCGCAAGGTGATCTGCGCCTGCAGCCGCGCCTCGGCCAGCGCCTTCTCATAGGCCGCGATCACGGCCTCGGCCTCGCTCTTCATCTTCGCGGCATTTTCGAGATCGCCCTCGATCCGCTGGCGGCGCGCGGCGAGCACGTTGCCGACGCGCGGCAGCCCGACGCTCGCCAT
>Ga0307374_10014152_pt1 | contig 10896 bp, 11 predicted proteins | sample OX3MG_FD_202532 | JGI IMG/M metagenome (GOLD analysis project Ga0307374, IMG submission 202532) | Soil microbial communities from Risofladan, Vaasa, Finland - OX-3 | ecosystem: Environmental > Terrestrial > Soil > Coastal area > Acid sulfate soil | place: Finland: Risofladan, Vaasa | collected... | reverse complement strand
CAAGCAAAAGGCACAAGGCGATCCCTCCTTGGCTGGACGACATCGAGGTGGATGATCCAATCCACCGTGCTTATGAATCTCGTTGAGCGTTCGCCCCTCCACGAGCGCGAACGCGGGGCACAATCGGCGGTCTGTCAGCGCATCTCCGGGAGGGATCTGTGTGGTAGCCGGCACACCCCTACCAGGTGTCCGCGCCTCGTTCGCGACACGGTTGCCTGAAGCGGGATCGTAGGAGGCGTCCAGATCGCAGGCACGGTCGTACCCGGGTGGCCGAAATGAGGTGACGGCAGTACCGGGCAATAGTGCCGCGCCGGCCGGGACACGCAGCATGAGTTGAGCGCTGCCTTGCTACCATGAGGAGGCAGGGGGCAGAACGGCCGGAGCGATCACATGAAGCGGCCAACGGTAATGTCATCGATCGAGCCCGGCCGCTCCCGGCTCGGCAGGCTACTCATCGGCCCAGGCGCCACGGATGGACCGGTCGAGGTTTGACTCGATCCCTCATGGCCGGCGTTCCTGCGCATCGGGCATCGGGGCGCCGGGGCCCTCGAGGCGGACAACACGTTACGGGATATTGAGGCGGCGTTCCGCTTTGGCATGGAGATGATCGAGGTCGCCGTCCGTCCCTGTGCCGACGGCACGCTCGTCCTGAGTCATGACGACGACCTACAACGGCTAACCGGCCGGAAGATGCGGGTCAGCACGAGTGCCCTGGCCGAGTTGAGAACCGTGACCGTGGGCAAGGGTGAGCGCATCCCTACGCTCGAAGAGGGGCTCGCGCTGCTGCGGGGACGGGTCCTGGTGAACCTTGACCAGAAGCGAGGGGTGATGGCATTGCCCCTGCTGTAAGCGATCGGTCGTGCCGGGAGCCGGGAGCAGACCCTGCTGACCGGTCATGGCAAGGAGACCTTCCCGGTCGTTCGGCAGTTGGCGCCGTCTGTTCGCATCGCCGACGGCGGCGGAGCATCCTGTAAGAATGCGCATCGTGTTGCCCTGGCGCGATACACCGTCGCCTGCGCTCGAGGCCAGGCCGGTCGGATCATCGCACGGGTGCGCGCGGCATCCGCGGATGGCGCTACTATCGCTTGGTATCCGGCGACGGCGAACGTGGTGCGGCGCCTGCACCGGGCGGGCTTGCCCGTGCTCACCTGGACGGTGGACGACCTGCCGACCATGCGGGCGCTCCGCCAGGTCGGTGTCGACGGCATCACCAGCAATCGACCGGATCTGTTGCCGCAAGTGCGGTGACCCACACCGAGGTCGGCGGCCGATAGATTCGTCGATTCCACCCCTGTCCCGGCCGAAAAGCCGGTCCGTCTAGGAAGTGCCGGCTGTGCTTTCGCTCCCACCAGAGCGTTGCCTTACGTCTACACGGAGACCACTACAGCGTCGGGGGTATCGCCTCCGAAGTGCTCGCATAATGACCGTAATGCGCGCGGCCGAGGTCGCATCATACCCTTAAGCAAGAAGATGGATGACATTCGTATCGCACCCCCGACCCTTTGTGCTCTCCTATCTGAAGGTCCGTCGGGCATGGCACGACGCACCTGCCGGCGTGCTTTGGTGTGTCGCCCTTGGAGGGCACAGGGTCGCGCGTGCCGGTCGATCCGTCCACCAGTCGTCCGTGTGGGATGAGATGCTACTCCGCAGCGAAGGAAAGAGCACCTCGTGTCGCCGTCGCTCCGCTCACGCTAGGTCTCTTTTTCCTCTATAATCTCAAAACGACGTTATATAAAGGTAGGATTCGGGTATGGCGACGCCACCGCGCATTGCCGTCATTGGTGCCGGTATCGTCGGCCTCTCTGCCGCTCTTGCACTCCAGGACACCGGCGCGACCGTACGCCTTTTTGAAAAGGGCGAGCCGGGTCAGGCCCAGTCGGTGGGGCTCGCCCGCATCTTTCGTCTTAGCCATCAAAACCCAAAGCTCGTGCATCTGGCTATGCGCGCTCTTGACGGCTGGCATTTCTGGGAGCAGCGCTTTGGCCGGCAGTTGCTGGGACGGGAGGGTTTGCTCGTCACCGGGGACGCGCTTATCGACGCCTACGGCCGTGCGCTGCATGCGGCAGGCGCTCCTTCCAGCCGCCTTGCCGCCGCCGCGGCGCACGACTTGCTTCCTATCGGTCGTTTTCCACAAGTGAGCGTTCTCCTCGATCCCTCTGCCGGCTCGATCCGGGCACGCCGGACGATAGACATCCTGCGTGCCGCACTGATCACTCCGATCGTGCATGGCGAGGTCCGCGAGATCAAGGTTAAGGATAGCGGAGCACTGGTCGCGACGGAGACGGAATCGTGGGAGTGCGATCGCGTCTTCATCGCTGCCGGCCTGGATACGCCGGCCCTTGCCGCGCAGGTCGGGCTCGCCATCCCAGGCGAGCCGTGGCAGATCATCCGTTTCACCTACAATAGGCGCGATCAGACCGACGGCCCGCCTCCGGCCTGCTGGATCGACGCGAGCATGGCCTACGGTACTGGTCTATCGGCATACTGCCAACCGATAGGGACAACCAGCCGCTACGCCGTGGGAGTAAGCCGTTCAACCGACGGCTACACGTCCCTTGAGGTGCCGCGCGAGGACATGCGGCGGCGTGCGCTGGAGCGCTCACGGCTGTATGTGGCGTCCGCCTTACCCGGCCTCCACCCCGAGCCCGTTGACGAGGTGTGGTGTGCGGGCACCACGGTGGACTACCCGGAAGAAGACGGATTCAGAACCTATCGCGCCGGGCCCGTCGTGGCGCTCTACGGGACGAATCTCTTCAAGTTCGCGCCCCTGCTTGGCGACCTATGCGCACATGCGGTGCTTCACGACGAGTCGCCGCCGGAGCTCCAGATGGACTATCTGCTCTGATCGCGGTGACGGTACCTACCCGCTTTTAGCCAAGCACGGCGCTGTGTGCCGCGCCCAGATGTACCATGCCCGCTCTTTGATCGAGCCGTACGCATGGCGACGCTGTTCACCTAACGTGAAAGTTGTCGATTTGCGCCGTGCCGGAATGGCCATACCGACTACCGCGACTCGATCACAGCGTACTTCGATCATGAGGCGCTCGCGGCATGTGCGGCCTGCCCAAGGTTGTTGGGGTGCAAGCGCGTGCGCATCCGGTAAAAGTCCCTCAACTATAACCGCGGAGACCGCTGACCGCCTCCTCATCCGGGTATGCCTATGCCGATCAGCAGGCCATCGGGGCCGATAGCCGGACTCGTGGTCACGAATAGCGCCACTCCGTCGACCGGGCTGGTGATCTCTGCCAGCGGGTCGCCCCACAGGTCGATCATCCTGCCGATCAGACCCCCGGTCGCCATCGTGTCGCCCGCCGCCACCGCCTTGCGGAAGAAGCCGCCCTGCTTCGCGCGCACCAGCACCACCTCGCGAAGCATCGTCGGCGCGGCAAGTGCTTCGCGGCGGCCCTCGACCATGCCCAACTGCAACAGCACGCGGTGCAGACCGCGCAGATGGAGCGCCACGTCGCCCTGGCGCAGTTGACCGATGCCGCCGGCTTCGGCGTAGATGGCCGGGATGCCGGCTGCCCCGGCCGCCCCATCGGCCGTACCGGCGACAGCGCCACCGCTCGGCGGCTCCACGCACACATAGGGCAGGCCGAATGCCACCGCTAAATCCACCGCGCTCCGGTCCACGCGCTCGTTACCGGACTGTTGCACCCCGCAATAGGGCACCAAATCCTCGACCAGATCGCCGCAATGCAGGTCAACCAGGTAGTCACCACGCCGGATAACCGCTTCAAACAGCAGGTGGGCCAATGCCTGGCTGAAGGTGCCGTGCGGATCGCCCGGGAACGCGCGGTTGGGGTTCTTGGCGTCAGCCGGACACACAAAGGGCGTGCGCGTCCAGAATGCCGGGAGATTGGCGATTGGCACGGCGATAATCCGCCCGCGCAACGCAGTCGGGTCAATCGCGCGGCTGAACCGCAGCACGGCATCTATCGGCGGGTACTCGGCGCCATGAATACCGGCGATCACGCACAGCGTAGGACCATCCGCCGCGCCGCGGATCGCGAAATACGGCCACTCGTAGTCGGCGAGCGCCGGCGACGCGGATGCCAGCAGGCGCCGGTCCGTGTGTCCCGGGGCGGGAAAGACGATAGTGCGATCCGCCATGAGCACCCCTCACTCTACTTTCAATGCCGACTGTGTGCTCAATCCGATGCAACGAGTCCATGTATCGAGAGACGGTTCGTCATCGGTCGAGTTGGTATGCGGATACAACGATCGGTTGCTACGCGTCGACCGCGTCGGCGCGCGCTACCACTGTACCGGCCCCTGGTCACGATCCTACCACACAGGTTCAAACCACCCGAGAACGTCTCTGGGCGGCGCGGCAAGAAGGCAAAAACCCGGCAATTATTCCCCACTGCGCGCGAGGACGGTGAGCCTTGTGTCGGGCGAGACGCTCGACAGGACCAGCCTTGGCGGCCCAGTCTCCCTGATGCCGTAGTAGACGATGACCAGTCCGGCCAGCAGGTCAGCCCACCACCAGTCGGCGGCAGCATTCAGGACCAGGCCAATCAGCACCGCGGCCGACCGAAAGGCGTCGACGAGGGTCACCCGCGCTTTGGTCGTCAGCATGGCGTTCCCCAACGGTCGTCTAGGGGGCCGCTTCTCTTGTGAGAGGAGGAGCATGGTTGCCGCTCCCGTGCCCGACCCGCCTTTGTGAGTTGCCGGACCACGACCACCAAGGCGAAGGTCTCGATCAGCGAGTCAACTCCGAAGCCGGCCCGGTCAACCGAGCGCGCGGCGAGGGCTGCGGTGATACCCAGCGCGATGCCGACCACGTTCCAGCCCCGGGTCAGCTACTCCAGGCGCACGCCGCGCTGGAGCACTCGGTACCGATCGATCATCCGCCACGTTCCTTCCCCCGAATCTCAGCGCCGGCTATCTTTTTGGATAGGTGATGATCTCGACCTCGGAAATGGTGATCATGCCCTCGTGCACCATCGCCTCAAGCACAGGCAGGAAATCATCCATCTTCTCCTTCGTATCCACCATCTCGATCACGACAGGCAGATCGTTGGAGACGCTGAACAAATGCGGTTCGTGTATGGCGCCGTGCGTGCCATACCCCAGAATACCTCGCTCGACGGTAGCGCCGGCCAACCCGCGCTTTCGGGCTTCCCGCACGATTGCCGCGTACAGAGTCATGCCATGCCATTGGTCATTGTTGTCGATATACACACGTATGCGCCGTGCCGGTCCCTGAACATCCATGCCCCGTCTCTTTCGCTACGCACTCCTCCACCCGCCGCCCTAGCGTGAGTTAGTCTCCAAACGATGTCCTCATTCGTGTCCGATCCTTCACGACGCCTAACCCGCGTGGAAAGTAAGGATGCGGACGGGGGAAAGCGTGGCGGCACCGTGTGGCACCAACTCACGTACGAGAGGGAGGAACCGCTGAATAGCCTCTACGCGGTCCACAATCTCCACAATCATTGGCAGATCGGTGGAAAGATCAACCATCCTGATAGTATGCAGATGGTGATGCAGGCCGAAACCCTCGATTGCCCGAAACACGACCGCCCCGGCCAGCCCCTCGCGCCGGGCCCGCTCCACGATGGTCACGTACACAGGTTTGTGCCCGCATCTCAGTGCCTCTTGCACAAATACACGCAGACGCAATCCCTCGCCCTCGATCACCATTGCCGGCCTCCTTTACCCTCCTGCCGCGCTACGAAATCCACACCCCTGGAAATACGGTCTCCCCTACCGCCCTTAAGCCGGAGGCGGCCGGCACGCGCCGGACGCGGTAGATACGAATCAAGTACTTCACGCTGCGGTCTCCGACCGCGAAAGACCATGACACCCTGCTTTCGGGCCGTATGATCCCTGCATCTGTCCTGTCTACCGATCATGAAAGACCCGCGAATATCACGGCCAACACCAATACGATAAGCATGTAGGCAATGTACGCGCTTAGGTATCCTGACTGCAGCTTGCGCACAAAGCCCGCTACCAGCAAGGCGAGCCTGACTAACGGTTCATAGATCAGGCGTTCCGTTGCCGGCCACACCTCGGAACGATACCGTAGCGTATGAGGAAACAGCGCATCGCCTTCCGGCTCCAGCACCCGTCGCGTGCGATAAAGATTGGTGAAAATCACCCGTACAGGGTTGGCGTAGCCGGTCGCCGTGTACGAGAGCCGGGGTCCGGTGCGTCCGCTCGCCGACGACCAGGCGGGCAGTCGGCGTACCGGTTTGCCGGAGCGGAATCCCCACCACTTTGCCATGGTCGCGGCGACGACCGGCGCCAGAAAGAGGAGCGGCAGCACGAACCCGAGATAGGATGGATCGGCACTGGAAAAGTTCGGATAGGCAGGCTCGATCGTCCAATTGGCGCTCACCACTTTGCCTGCCACGTTCAGTCCGATCAGCGGTGTCTCGCAATCGCCCAACAGTCGGACCACCCATGGGGCGAGCACCCCTAAAGCAACCGAGCCGATCGCCAGGATGGTGAGCGCCGTCCTCGCCGATGCCGGCGCCTCGTGTGCCTGGGCCGTGCGCTCGGTGCGAGCCTCGCCAAGGAACACGATGCCGATCGCCTTGATGAACGCCATAATCGCCAAGCCGCTGGTGAGCGCCAGCAGGGCGCCGGCCAGCGCGACCCCAACGTGGTAGAGCGATCCGCTAAAGCGAAACCCTTGCATGAGCGCCTGGAGGATCAGCCACTCGCTGACGAAACCGCTAAAGGGCGGCAGGGCTGCCAGGGCAAGCGAACCCAGGAGAAAGGTGATTCCGGTCCACGGCATGCGCGTCATCAGGCCGCCCAACCGTTCCATATCGGTCGAGCCGGCACTCTGCTCGACCGCTCCGGCGCCCAGGAACAGCAGCGCTTTGGCCACCCCATGACCAAGCACATGATACAGGGCGGCCAACAGGGCCAGCGCCGCCAGGGGCGCGGCGCCCTGCGCGCGTGCCAGCACCGCCAGGCCGATTCCAATCAGGATGATGCCCCCGTTCTCCACGCTGCTGAAGGCGATGAAGGTCTTGAGATTGGCCTGCGCCACCCCGTACAGAATGCCGACCACGGCGGTGACGGCTCCCACGAGCATCACGGCCAGGCCGCACCACGCGGGAAGGGGTTGCAGATAGGTAAAGAACACCCTCAGCAAACCATAGAAGCCCGCGTTCAGCGCTATGCCGGCCATGGCCGCCGATGCCGCGCTCGGAGCAGCGCCATAGCCTGGAGGCATCCAGATCTGCACCGGTACGGCCCCTACCTTCGCGCCGAAACCAATCAGGGCCAGGATGAAAACGGTAATACGCATGCCCATCGGCAAGGTAGGGGCGTTGGCGGCGATTGCCGCGAAGGAGAAGTCGTGCGCCGAGACCGCCAGGAGGAGTAAGGCGCCGATGACCAACGCGCCTCCCCCTCTTGCCAGGGCAGAGGTCAAAAAGGCCGCCGACGGCGCCGCGTCCTCGTCATACCGGTAGACCACCAGCAGATAGAACAACAGAGCGATGAACTCCCAGGCCGCCAGAAAGAGAAAGGCGTTGTCCGCCGTGACGCAGAGCACGACGGCCCCGAACAGCAGGTTCATCAGTGCCGCGAACGCCCCCGGCCTATAGCGTTGGCCATAGCGCTGGAGATAGGCGGGCGCGAAGAGACAAATGGGCAGACCGAGAGCGCCCACGATACACACGAAGAGAGCGGCGAACGAATCCACGTATAACCCGGCCTTGCCGAAGCCGTACCAGTACAGCAGTGACTGCTCGAACCGGCCGCCCTGCCACACCAGTATGGCGCCGATCATCGCGGCCAGCGAACCGAGGATGCCCAGCCCAAAGCCGCAAAGCACGGCAACGCGACGATTCTGGATCGCGAATCCAACCAGGGCTCCCGCACCGTAGAGGGCCAGAGCAGCCAGAATAGTATCCCGTGCCTGCATCTGGAGGTCGGTCATTGCTTCCCTCCCCCGTGCGCATCGAAGCGCGCGGCATGAATGTTCTGTTCGAGGCGCCCTATTGCCAGCAGCAACCCATACAACAGGGCGAGCGGGCTGGGCGGCGTACCCGGAACATAGACATCCACCGGCAGCACTTTGTCGACCCCGCCCAGGGTCGCATAGCTCGCGCCGAAGATGCCGCCGCCGCAGGCGGATGTCCCGGCGGCCAGGACTAACTTGGGGAAAGGCATGGCATCATAGGTGCGGCGCAAGGGATCGGCCATGGCCCGAGTCACCGGACCGGTGACCAGCAAGATGTCGGCATGACGAGGCGCGGGCGTGAAGAACAATCCAAGGCGGTGGATATCGTAGTAGGGATTGGCGAGGGCCAAAATCTCCGCCTCCTCCGAGCCGTCCGAGCCGGCATCCACATGACGGATATGCAGCGATCGACGAAAGGGGGCTATGCGCCGACGCAGCGCCTCGCGCGTGGCGGCGAGGTCCGCCGGGGCGCCCGCGGCGTGCCCATTGTGGTTCGGCTCTACCACCGGTGTCTCATCCGGTTGGAGTCGGTGCATTTCCATCATGATCCACTCCGCGAATCTGGGTAATCAAATCCTCGCGTCTCCGCACGGCAAGTTCAAAGTCGTTGGTCATTGTGAGGGCGCCCGTCGGGCAGGCATCCAGGCACAGCCCGCAGGTAATGCACTGCCCCAGATCCAGGCGCACGGTCCCGCGTTGCACGACGATCGCCCGGGGAAGGCAGGCATCGGCGCAGGCGCGACAGGCCGCCGGATCGCAGCGATTCAGATCAATCACAATGCGGCCGCGGTAGGCCGAGGGCATTGCTTCCGCGGCACTGGGATAGCGCGTGGTGACAATCCCCGTGCGCAGGCCCCGCCAGATCCAGGCAAACACATCAGCCTCCTTTCACCCGTCGCACCCTGCCTGAGAAAGGCCAAAGCTATGTTCAATGAAGCCTACATCGGTAAGCACGTTGCGCGGCATGGTTCGCTCGTAGAACGACCAGTTACGGAAGGAGGGTGAACGATAGGCGCATCGGGCCAGTCGGCCGTCGTCCCCCAGACGCACCGCGTACAGCAGTTCGCCTTGCGGCGCCTCCGTCCAGCCCAGGGCGTGCGGGCCGGCAGGCGCCTCGGCCCAGGACGCAACGAGCAGTCCGTCCGGCATATGCGCGGCGGCCTGGCGAATAATCGAGAAGCTGTTATAGATCTCGCCGATGCGTACGCGCGTGCGCGCCATGGCATCCCCCGCTTGCTGCGTCTGTCGTATCACTTCGACCTGACCATAGGCGGCATATGGGCGGTCCAGCCGCGTATCAAACTCCAGCCCGGAACCGCGAGCCACCGGGCCGCCCCAAATGTCTGGGCGATCTCCGAGGAAAGCCGCCCCGTGGTGATAAGTCGATCGCGCATTGACGCGGTGGCCAGGAAGAGCGACACCACTTTGCGAAAGTCGTGCTCGATCCCATTGACGGCCTCAACGAGCAGGCGTCGCCGATTGGGGTCCAGATCGTATCGTACGCCGCCGATTCGATTCACACCCCTCAAAAAGCGATTCCCGACCAACTCCGCGTTCAGGCGCAGCACTCGCTCCTTCAGCATGGCGAATTGCGCCTGGCCAACGCCGAGCGAGGCCGTTTCGCACTGTCGCATCAGCGAGTCAATATGGTTGTGTAGGCGCTCAAGCTCGGCACAGATCGTGCGGATGTAGGCGGCGCGAGAAGGTGCTTCGATACCCAGGGCTCGCTCCACCGCTTGGCAAAAGGCCAGCGAGTGGGCCACTGCCGCGACGCCCGACGCGTGTTCGGCCACCAGCACGGCCTGCTCCAACGGCGCTTCGATAAAGAGCTTCTCAATGCCCCGGTGCTTATAGAACATCCGAGGGGTCATGGCCAGGATATCCTCGCCCGCGGTCCGCACCAGAAACAGCGCCGACTCGAATACGCCGGATCGCACCGGCCCGTAAGGGATCTCAAATACCCCTTCTCCCTCGACCGCCGGCGGACGCCATACCGCTCCGTCGGCCAAGGGTACGGTATGCCGAGAGAACGAGGCTCGCAGCGGTTGGATATCGCCGGCCCACTCCTCGTGCAGGATCAACGGTTCCGGCCACGGATGGCCCTCCGGCACGATACCAAATAGATCGCGCAAGGCCCGTTCGTCCCAATGCGCCACCGGCAAACTGGGGGTGATCGCGGGGTATCGGGGATCGGCAGGATCGAGATCCGCTTGCAGGACCAAGAGTCCGCCCGCCGCGGCCAGTACCGTGTTGATGCGCAGGCTTGCGCCGAGGTCGTCGCCGAATATCGCGATCAACCGTGCCCCCTCCGCGGCCAGGTGGGCGCAACTCCGCGCCAGCAGATCGGCGGGCACAGAGACGTAGCGCTCATCCGACCGCGGCTCGTCCACCTTCGCGGCGCGCAGGCCCGCCAAACCGGCGAGCAAGCCGGCGCCGAGGGTATCTATTGACGAGGTCATCTTGTCCCCCCAAACAGCCCGGCAGCCTGTTGCAGCAAGCTGTTGAGCGGCGGCGGCACGCCGAGTCCCAGGCCAACGACCACAATCAGATCCAGCGCCATGGCCACGACCATCAAGCCATGAACTTCGCCACGTGCGGTGGTTGATGGGGCAGGCCGCCAAATCATCCGAGTGAAATAGAACATCAAGCCCAGAAACAGCACGCTGACGAACCCCAAAAAGACTGCCACCGGCGCATATTGACCCTGGGTCAAGCCGCCTGTCAGCATCAGCAGTTCGCTGCGGAACATGCCGAACGGCGGTAGACCGCCCAGCGCCAACACGGCGACCAGCAGCAGAGGTCCGGTGTACGGCATGACCGCGATGATCCCCGACACCTCGTCGATCTCCCTCGTTTCGTAGCGGCGCGAGACGCTGCCCGCTCCGAAGAAGACCATGGACTTCGTGGCCCCGTGATTGATCACATGCAACAGCATGCCGTAGAGCGCCAGAGGTCCGCCAAAG
>Ga0307374_10014151_pt1 | contig 10896 bp, 10 predicted proteins | sample OX3MG_FD_202532 | JGI IMG/M metagenome (GOLD analysis project Ga0307374, IMG submission 202532) | Soil microbial communities from Risofladan, Vaasa, Finland - OX-3 | ecosystem: Environmental > Terrestrial > Soil > Coastal area > Acid sulfate soil | place: Finland: Risofladan, Vaasa | collected... | reverse complement strand
GGCGGCAATCGTCCAGAATCAAGGCATCATCACAAAAGTGTATTTCCCGCGGCTCGCGCTGCCGATTTCGTCCGTGCTTTCGGGACTCCTGGATTTCGCGATCGGCCTGCTGCTTGTGATTCCATTGATGGCCTATTACCACATCCGCCCCGGCATTTCGTTGCTTCTCTTCCCGGCTTTTCTGTTCCTTGCGGTGCTGATGGCGCTGGGAACGGGTCTGTGGCTTTCGGCCATGAATGCGATGTACCGCGACGTGCGCTACGTAGTTCCATTCCTGGTGCAGCTCTGGCTGTTCGCCTCGCCCGTGGCCTACGCGAGCTCCATGGTCCCTGCAAAATACCGCTGGATCTACGGCCTGAACCCCATGGCCGGCGTGATTGAAGGCTTCCGGTGGTCGCTCACGGGGCGAGGTGACCCGCCGGGCCGCATGATCATCGTATCAGTGCTGGTGGCGCTGGCTGTACTGGCGTCGGGGCTGTTTTACTTTCAGAAAATGGAGAGCACGGTCGCCGATGTGGTGTAATCGCTTATGCATAAGGACTTGTATCCATGACTGACGCTGTCATTCGCGTCGAAGGAATCGGCAAGCGCTACCGCATTGGCGAGCGCGCGCGGCAGGGTGCGCTTCTGCGCGACGTTCTTGCGGGCGCGTTTCGCCGGAACGGCAAACGCTCGTCCCAGGAAACCATCTGGGCCGTCCGCGACGTTTCCTTCGAGGTGAAACAGGGCGAAGTCGTCGGCCTGATCGGCAGAAACGGCGCGGGCAAATCCACGCTGCTCAAATTGCTGGCGCGCATCACGCGGCCCACCGTCGGACACGCCGAACTCCACGGCCGCATCGCCAGCCTTCTCGAAGTCGGCACCGGCTTTCATCCTGAGCTTACCGGCCGCGAAAACATTTTCCTCAGCGGCGCCATCCTCGGCATGAGCAAAGCCGAAATCGTCCGCAAATTCGACGAGATCGTCGCCTTCTCCGAAGTCGAGCGCTTCATCGACACGCCCCTCAAGCATTACAGCAGCGGCATGGGCATGCGCCTGGCCTTCGCCGTCGCCGCCCACCTCGAACCCGAAATCCTCCTCGTCGACGAAGTCCTCTCCGTCGGCGACGCCTCCTTCCAAAAGAAGTGCCTCGGCAAAATGCAGGAAGTTTCCCGCGGCGGCCGGACAATTCTGTTCGTCAGCCATCAAATGAATGCAATTCGCCGCCTATGCGAAAGAGTCTTTTGGCTCGATGGAGGACGAGTCCGCGCCGCAGGCGAGACCCGAGAAGTCGCTGCTTCCTATGAACTAGCCTCTACTGATCTGGCCAAAAAGCGAAATGACCCAGCTGCGTGTTTCCTCGATTGGGATATTCCTGGTTCCCAAAACACTTTACATGACGGCATGCGTGAAGTGACCCTCCGCTTCAGCATGCGCCTCAACAAGGCCGTTTCGCGCGGGCACTTGGGCGTGAACATATTTGCGGAGGGTGAAGTTCTCGTCGGGGGATGGGGTTTCGACGACGTCGATATTCCGGAAGGGCTCCAAGATGTGAACGTAAAGCTGCCATTTCTGCCGCTCAGGCCGGGAGTCTATTCGATTCGATGCTCCCTGTTCAACCGGGGCACGAACTTGAACGGCGGCCAGCTTGTTGAGTCGTGGGAGGCAACCCGCTCGCTGGTGGTCGATAGTGACCCATTGTCCCATCCGCAGGACCGCTGGTCCGGACTCCTGAACGTACCTGGCAGGCTGTGTATTTCTCCCGCCGACGCGAGAACCGCTGAGGCTGAACATCAGCGCGCACCCGAACTCCGATGAGCAAGCCGCCTAAAGTTTCCGTCGTAATGCCATGCTTTAATCACGGCGAATTTATACCCGAGGCCGTCGCCAGCGTGCTGGCCACGAAACGCGACGACGTCGAAATAGTCGTCGTTGACGACGGTTCCACCGACGAAGGTACGCGCAAAGAGACGGATACCGTCGCCGCGCAGGGGATCACAGTGATTCGCAAGCAAAATGGCGGGCCTGCGTCCGCGCGAAATGCTGCCGTGACCGTTGCGCGCGGGGAATATATTTTTCCGCTCGACGCCGACGACCACATGCGCCCAGACTGTCTCGACCGCGAAGTTCCGATTCTGGACGCCAATCCGCAAGTCGGCGTCGTCTACAGCGACGGCGAATTCTTCGGCATACGTTCCGGCCGCTGGAACATCGGCCCGTTTGATGCCAATCGGCTGCTCCAATGGAATTACATTCCCTGCTGTGCTCTCTTTCGGCGTCGGATATGGGCGCAGATCGGAGGATACGACGAAGCCGATGCCCTAAGAGGCTTGGAGGACTGGGATTTTTGGCTCGGTGCTATGCAACATGGTTGGCAATTCGCCTACGTGCCGGAAGTGCTGTACGAATACCGTGTGGCCAAAGAGTCCATGATTACTTGCGCCCAGTCATATCAGGCTGAAACGGAAAAACTCATCGCCACAAAATACGGGCCGCTCTACCGCAAAGAGCTCCTGCAAACTGTCTCCAACTACGAGCTGGAGCGCCAATCAGGACGGGCGGCTCTTCGCAATCTCCGCCGCATCGTCAGGGCGCGCCTCAAGGAGAGGTTCCGCCTGAATGGCAACCATCGATAAAGCCACGCGCAAAGTAAGCGTCGTCATCCCCAATTACAATCACGCCCGCTTTCTGCCCAAGCGAATCGATAGCGTCCTGCAGCAGACATTCCAGGATTTCGAAGTCATTTTGCTCGACGACTGCTCCACCGACGACAGCCGCTCGATCCTTTCTTCGTATGCCGGCGATCCACGCGTAAGAATCGAATTCAACGACGCCAATTCCGGCAGCACGTTCAAGCAGTGGAATAAAGGCGTCCGCCTCGCGCGCGGCGAATACATCTGGATTGCCGAATCCGACGACTACGCCGACCCGCGCTTCCTCGAGCGCCTCGTCGCCGTCCTCGACGCCAAGCCCCAGGTCGTGTTTGTCAGTTGCCGCTCCTGGCGCGTTACCGCAGACGGCCAAGTGGAAGGTTACGCGGACTCCCGTCTCCCGCATCTGGCCCGATATGAATTGGGTGCCGAAGTTGACGGGCGTGAGGAGTGCCAAAACTACTTCGTGAGCGTGAACGTCGTCTGCAACGCCAGCAGCGTGCTCTTCAGAAAGACCGCGTACGGACGCGCCGGCGGTGCGGATGAAACCCTCCGATTCGGCGGTGACTGGAAGTCTTGGGCGGCTATGGCTCTTACCGGGAGGGTAATGTACCTCGGAGAGCCGCTCAATTACTACCGGGTCCATGAAACGACAGTAACCGCCGAAAGCAACCGGGAAGGGCTACAACAGGCAGAATATCTACACGTCGTCCGCTGGTTGCTCCGTGAGATAACGCCGACGGAGAGAGCACGGCAAGAATTACGTCAAACCCTCCAATGGTTTTGGACTCCCGCTGTCACGACTTGGAATATGCCGCTGCGCAGGAGAGTGTCAATCTTGTGCGACGCAATAGCGATAAACCCCCATACATTGTGGCGCGTAATTCCTGTTGGTCTGGGGGCCCTGCGCCGCAAGCTTCTGTGCGAATGGCGTTCGATCCGCTCGGGCGCGAATCCAATATGAATCAGCCGCCAAGAATCTCAGTCGTGATACCGTGTTTTAATCACGGTGAATTTCTGCCCGAGGCCGTCTCCAGCGTGATTTCCATGCACCGCGACGACGTGGAACTAATTGTCGTAGACGACGGTTCCACCGACGAACGCACACGCAAAGAGACGGCGGCTCTGACTGCACAGGGCATTCACGTTATTCGACAGGAAAACAAGGGGCTGTCCTCCGCCCGCAACACCGCCGTCCGTGCCTCCAGAGGAGAATACATCTTTCCCCTGGACGCCGACGACCGCATCCGTCCCGGCTGCCTCGACCACGCAATTCGCATTCTCGACGCCGATCCGAAAGTCAGCGTCGTCTATGGCGACGTGGAATTCTTCGGGATGCGCACGGGACACTGGACTAGCGGCCCCTTCGACCCACATCGCTTACTGCGAAGCAATTACATTGCGGCTAGCGCCCTGTTTCGCCGTGCTGTTTGGGAGCAGAACGGAGGCTACGACGAGCGAATGCTGGACGGATTTGAGGATTGGGAATTCTGGATCAGCGCTCTGGAACATGGCTGGAAATTCGTCTATGTCCCCGAAGCGCTATTCGATTACCGACAAGCGAATGAATCAATGCTCACGCGAGTGCGCAAGCTCGAAGAGCAGGCGGCACAATTTATTGCGGTCAAGCACGGTGCGCTTTACAGACGGGCATGGCTCGAATTGGCTAACGAGCACCACTCCGGAAAAGCGACGCTTCGCAACCTCCATCGCATCGCCAAAACTCGCATCAAGCAGAAACTTCGAATCGACGGTGACCACGGTTGAATAACGGCAAAGGCCTGCGAAGAATCGTATTTATCTCTGCGATGGAAGGCTTCCCATGGGGTGGTAGCGAAGCCCTATGGGCCGCTGCGGCAGAAAAGCTAGCGCGTCGCGGCGCTCAGGTCTACGTCAGCGTGAAGGACTGGAACAAACCCGTCAAGGAAGTCGAGCAACTGCGCGCAGCCGGTTGCCGGATATTCAAGCGCCCCACGCCCGGCTTGGCGCGCCGCGCCCTCCGAAAGCTTCCAGCGTGGGGTGAATATGCCCGCACGCATGTGAAGAAGATAGGTGCTGGCGCGGATTTGATTGTCGTGTCACAGGGGGGTAATTGCGAAGGCTTGGAGTGGGCTGAAGCGGCGCAGGCAAACAGCTACCGATATGCAATTATCGCGCAAGCGGCCGTAGAGGCGTGGTGGCCTGACGACGAGTTTACCGAGAGACTGGCGGCTGCCTACGAAGCCGCTTGCTGCCCGTTTTTTGTCTCCGAAGCAAATCTCATCTTGACCCGCCAGCAATTCGTCGCTCCCCTTCGCCACGCACGCGTAATCCGTAATCCTTTCAATGTGCGCTACAGTGCTCGCCCTCAGTGGCCATCAAGTTCCTCCGACGAGTTGCGTCTGGCCTGCGTTGGCCGGTTGGACGCTGCGGCAAAAGGCCAGGACATTTTGTTCCAAGCCTTGGTTCTGCCTCACTGGCGCGAACGCAATATCTGCGTCTCGCTGTTTGGCAGGGGCATAAACGAGCGCAGCCTGCGACGCTGGGCGGACGACTTAAAGTTGACCAACGTCACGTTTGTTGGGTTCGTCGAGGATATAGAGCAAGTTTGGAGCAAGCACCACGCTTTAATTTTGCCCTCTCGATACGAAGGCATGCCGCTAGTTCTGGTCGAAGCGATGCTTTGCGGCCGCCCAGCGATTGTGACGGATGTGGCCGGACATCGCGAGCTGGTTCGCGACGGCGTCAATGGTTTCCTCGCCAAAGCTCCCACTGTGGAATTGCTCGACGAAGCTATGAATCGCGCGTGGGAGAATCGCCACCGACTGAAAGAAATGGGCGAACAAGCAGCCATCGACGTGCGAAAATTCGTTTCGGCCGATCCCATCGAGGATTTCGTGCGCGAACTGATCGCCCTGGCCGACGACCAGCCAAGATGACCAAGCCCCTCGTTTCCGTCCTGATTGACACTTACAATCACGAGCGCTTCATCGCGCAGGCGCTGCGCAGTGTTCTCGATCAGACTTTTCCCGCGGATCAAATGGAAATCATCGTCGTCGACGACGGCTCAACTGACTCCACGCCGCAAATCGTTCAGACTTTCCTCCCTAGGATCCGTTACATTCGCAAAGAAAACGCCGGCCAAGTTTCCGCATTCCATGCCGGCGCTGCCGAAGCACGGGGAGATATCGTTGCATTTCTGGATGGCGACGACTGGTGGGCAAAGGAAAAGCTCCGTAAGGTCGTCGATGCGTTTGACGCGCATCCGGGAATTGCATGCGTGGGACACGCGTATTATGAAGTGGATGCGAATGGCCGCATCATCGCCACCGTGATTCCCACCGCTGATCGGATTACCCTCGCGGACGCCAGCCTCGCCCAATCTTCGTGCCTGCTCGGCGTTTTTCTCGGTACCAGCCGTTTCGCCATTCGCCGCGCCGTCCTCGAAAGGACCCTTCCCGTTCCCGAAGACCTTCCCTTCTTTGACAATTTCGTCTATTCGCAGGCTGTGGCCATCTCCGGAGCTGTTTTGCTCCCGCAGCCTCTCTGCTATTACCGGCTGCACGCCGGCAATCTCTACGCCTCAGCGTCGCCAGATCGACGCGTGCTTTGGACCAAATACCGGTTGCTCAGCGGGCTGCTGACTCACTTGCCTCCCCGGCTGGCATCTTTGGGTGTGCCGCAAGCCACGATAGCTGCATTTTTGGGCGCGGATCGCCTAGACGCCGATAGGCTTCGTCTAAAGTTAGAGGGCGGCAGACCCATAGACACTTTCCGCGTCGAGCGGGCGGCTTTCCGCAGTGGGTATCGCGATCCCGATTTTGGCTATCGCCTCTTCAAATCCTTCGTGCTGCTGCTCACCCTGCTGTTACCGCCCCGCACTTTCTACCGCCTCCGCGATTGGTATGCGCGCAAGAATTTCAGCCGCGCGCGCCGTCTCCTCGGCGATGCGGAGCCGGTCGAAGTACCAACCTTCACTCGCCGCCAGCAGGTCGCAGCACCCGGCGGCCACGCAAAATGACCAAGCCACTCGTCTCCGTCCTCATTGACACCTACAATCAGGAGCATTTCATCGAGCAAGCCATCGAGAGCGTTCTCGCTCAGGGGCTTTCTCCCTCGGAGCTCGAAATCCTGGTGATCGACGACGGGTCGACTGACAACACCGCTGCTCTGGTCGTAAAATTCGCTCCGCGCATCCGCTATATACGCAAAAAAAATGGCGGCCAGGCGTCTGCCTTCAACGCCGCCATCCCTGAACTCCACGGAGAAATCATTGCTTTCCTTGACGCCGACGATTGGTGGGCAGAAAACAAATTGTTCGCGGTCCTCGATGTGTTCCAAAAGGATCCATCGATAGGCATGGTCGGTCACGCATACTATCGTTGTTACGACGAGAGCCAGCCCGGGAACGATTTGACCGAAATCGTGGGGCCTGAGAAATCGACCAGAATCACTCTTTCAAACTGCGCCGGCGCCCGGCAAGCAGACCCGTTGCGTAATTGCTTTGGAACAAGCCGCCTGACCATTCGCAAAACTATTTTGAACAAAGTTCCGCCGATCCCCGAAGAGCTTATCTTCTCGGCGGACGCTTTTGTATTGACCGTTGCGATGGCTCTCGCCGATGCCTATGTTCTTCAGGAATCCTTGTGCTTCTATCGCTTGCACGCAGCAAATCTTTATTCCTTCCGCTCTGCGGATATTGCGAAACATCGGCGCAGGTATACGATAATCAAGAAATTGGTTGAAGTTCTTCCCGGGGCTCTCGCGACGGCGGGAGTGTCGGTGGAAATAGCGTCAGCGCTTTTGGAGTCCGATAATCTAGAGGCAAAACAACTTCAACTGCGCTTCGATGGCGGATGGCCGTGGGAAACGTTTCGCACCGAATTTCTGTCGTTTCGGCGCGCGTACCGCGACTATAGCTTCGGGTACGGCCTGTACAAGTGGCTCGTCCTCGCCTCCACATTAGTCGTACCGCCGCGCGTTTTTTATAGTCTCCGCGAATGGTATTCAGAACACAACTTAAGGAGATTTCGAAATGTTTTGGGGGAACCTGTTCCGGTGGCAGGCATTCGACCGCGACCGATAACTTCGGCAACGGATACGCCCGACTCGGAGTCTGCAGCGAAAGCCTCGGTGAGAAGAAATGAATAGTGCGGCGCCATCGTCGAGCGGAACTTCACAGGTTCGCGATGCCATCGTTGTGTCCGGGTGGAACTGGGAAACGTTCAACGTTCCGGAAAGGATCGCGCTGGCCCTTGCACAACTCGGGGCAAAAGTTCTTTATTGCGAAAATCCAGTTTCGCGGCTGCGTGGACGCGGACGGCCCTTGGAAGAGATCGAGAGCGGCGTATACCGATTTGGTCCCGAGTTTCTTGGCCACCGTTTGAACCAGATTCCTATCGGTTTTTCAAAATTGCAGGCTGCTATGGTGGCGAAGCAAGTGCTTGAGACTGCATCCAAGCTAAGTCTCAAGGACCCCCTGTTAATCTATGCCTGGGGCGATTTCATGGTATCGGTTTGCCGCGAATTCAGGCGGAAAGGCTTTCCTCTTATTCACTGTTGCTTTGACTATCCCGAGCCAGGTCAGGAGCGTCACATCGCACTGTCTGATCTGACGCTAACGCTCTCCAAAACGGTTTTTCACCAACTGAAAGCCAAGTATGGAGAGAAAATTGTCCTGATTCCCGAGGTGAGGTGGATTTCCAATCCTATTCCGCAAACACCTGATGGCACCGTCGCGCCCGGCGAATTCGCCGCGATACCCAGGCCCCGCCTTGGCTATACAGGTCCCGTCACGGACCGCCTGAACCTGCGAGTCCTCGAGTCGTTGCTTACCGCCCGGCCCGATTGGCAGTTCGTTCACTTCGGCGACACGAAATGCCTTCCGCTTCTCAACGTACATGTGATGGCCTGGCGCCCTCCACAGAAGCTAGCGCAATTGATTGCGAACCTCGACGTCGGCCTTATGCCTTACGACTGCTACAGCAATAAGAATTTTCACTGCATGCCGCTAAAAGTATTCGACTACTTTCACGCAGGCCTTCCGGTTGTATCCACGCCCATTGTGAATTTGTGGGAATTCTCCGATACCATTTATTTTGGAGACGATGCAGAAGAACTCTGCCGCGCAGTTCAATCGGCGCTCGACGAGCCTGTCGATAGCCCGAAAAAGTCCGCGCGGATCGCAATCGCGCGGGAACATTCGATCGAAGGCCTTGCGGAGTGCCTCGACCGCGTATTGTCCTCGCGTGGGTTACCTGTTCGTCAAAAGAAATGTTAAAGCCTGACACGGTGAATGTTCCAAATGAGTGAGCAGAAGTTCCGCGCACTGTTACTCTGCACCCATCCACTCAATACGGGTCGCCGATGTGGCGCCTCATGGCGCACCGCACTGACCTCGGAATACTCGTCGCGTATTGCAGCTTGGAAGGCGCCGAGCCCCACGTCGACCCCGACTTCGGCGTTCAGGTCGCTTGGGACATCCCCCTGCTCGACAATTATCCCTGGGTAAAGCTTAGAAATATTTCACTGCATCCTGTAGTCGGAAAATTCCTTGGGCTGATCAATCCAGGCGTTTGGCGGCTCATACGAGCCCGGAAATTCGACGCTGTCGTCATGTTTACCGGCTACATTTGCGCCACTTTTTGGATGGCTTTAGCGGCCGCAAAACTGTCTGGCGTTCCAATTCTCTTCGGTACCGACGCGCACGATATAAGCCCGCGCGACGATCATGCCTGGAAGACAAAAATCAAAAAATATCTTTGGCCCAGGCTTTTCCGCCTCGCGGATGTCGTCATCGCGCCATCCACCGGCACAGTCGCATTGATGCGGTCGCTCAACATCCCGCCTGAGCGCGTCGTACTGATGCCCTATGTCGTCCATAACGAATGGTGGATCGAGCAGGCTGCGCGTGTGGATCGCACGGCGGTGCGGCCGCAACGCTCGTGCACGATCTTCCTTGTCGAAGGCGAACACTCTTTGCGCAAACTGACGCGCAGCACGCTCCAGCAGGCTGGGCACACCGTGCTGGAAGCTTGTGATGCTGCCGAAGCCCTCGACGTGGCGAAAAGAACTGACTCACCCATCGATTTGCTTCTCACCGACGTAGTCATGCCCGGCATGAGCGGCCGCGTGTTGGCGGACGAGCTTATAACGCTTCGGCCGGGGATTAAGGTCATTTATATGTCGGACTATACCGACGGTGATGTGGCCACGCACGGCGTTTTGCAGTCGGGAATTTCGTTTCTTCCCAAACCGTTTACCGGCGAAGCACTCATTGGGCGCGTCGACGAGATACTATCGATTTCTGTCCTAGCAGGACGCTAGCCCGGTGTGCCATTACCGAATTTGATACAGGAGCAGAAATGCCACGACTGTTAATTGTCGATGACGACGATGCTGTGCGAAAAGTGCTTCGGTTTCGGCTAAAGAACTCCTACGAGATCATCGACACGAGCTCGCCCGAAGAGGTGCTGGCCCTGGCGCTTCAACAGAAACCTGACGCAATCCTGCTGGACTTAATGATGCCGAAATATTCCGGCTTTGAAGTGTGTCAAGCGCTCTCGTCGATGAGCTTCACGCAGATGATTCCGATTTTTATTGTCTCAGGCGAATCCGCGCAACAGTATCGAGACTTCTGCAAGAATCTGGGCGCGAAGGGCTATTTTCAGAAGCCCGTCGACTTCGAGGCACTGGAGGGTCGCCTCGCTTCTGTCATAGGGGGCAAGCGCCTGGATCGCCGCTCGGAAGCGCGCGTCAAATTGCGCGTCATCCTGAAGCTGAAGGGCACTCACATGAAAGGCAAACCAATCGACCTGCTGACAGCCACTGAGAATGTCAGCGCACATGGTTTTCTTTGCGGCTGCAACGCGGCATTGAAAAAGGACGCAATCGTCGAGGTCTTTCTGATGTCGGCTGGCCAGCATGTTGTCGGCAAAGCGCGCATGATCCACAACGAATGGCCCGACACTCCCGGGCAGACCTGCGGATTTCACTTTGACCAGAAACCGGTCGACTGGGTCTTGCGCTGAACTGGGAGTTTCTCATCCACGAAGGTAGAGAACGGCTGCTTCACCCGTGCAGGACGGCTTAGTTTTGTGCTTCGTTATTTGGAGTTACGTTGGAATGGAGCAATATTGACTACAGAATTTGCGGGTAAGTGGCCCCGACCGGGGACTTACTTACATTGAGCGGAATTAACCTGAAACCCGAAGTTGAATAGATGTACGCAGGAGCATCTTATTTTGTTTCAATCGCTTGTCGTGGGAAAGTCCAACTTCGCCGAAGT
>Ga0307374_10014150_pt1 | contig 10897 bp, 9 predicted proteins | sample OX3MG_FD_202532 | JGI IMG/M metagenome (GOLD analysis project Ga0307374, IMG submission 202532) | Soil microbial communities from Risofladan, Vaasa, Finland - OX-3 | ecosystem: Environmental > Terrestrial > Soil > Coastal area > Acid sulfate soil | place: Finland: Risofladan, Vaasa | collected... | reverse complement strand
CCCACGAATCGCGCCGGCAACGCCTCATCTGCGAAAGCAAACCTGGCAAAATATGCGTGGGAACGGCATTGCAATGGGCTATTCGAAACTCCCGTTGCCGCTTGATTGGTAATTCGCACCCCACAGGTGTATCGCACCATGATCGCCGAATTCGCACCCCACGGCATCATTCGCCGATTACCCGGCGGCGTTCCTCGAATTCCTCCTGGTTGATCTCGCCACGCGCGTATCGCTCTTTGAGGATGTCGAGCGCGCTGCGGACGTGCGTCGTATGTAACGAGCGCCATGGCCCGGTCAACCATCGAATGAGAAGTAGCGCGACCGCGACCATGATCGCAAGCGCGAACATCATGAACAGCGGCCCCAGCAGCATCCCGTACCCGCCTCCGTACCAACCCATCATGTACGGACCATGATGATACGAAGACGGCTGAACGGTTGCCTGCGCGTACGCCGGTGTAAGCCGGGAAGATAGCCCGAGCAGCGCTATCAAGGATGCAATCGTCGGAGATTTCATTGAAGGATTCCTCTGGTGACGCTCCTCGAGGAGCGATGAATGCCCTTCCCGCCCGAGCTGGCCGTGGCGCCAGTAACTCGTGCCACGGCGCGGCTCGTTGGCAGGTCCCCCGGCGGATTCCAACTCCCCGACTTTATTGCCAATTCACTGGTTCGGGGCCCTCAGACCGATCTCGGTATCGCCGATCGGACCAGCAATCGCTGATGCCAGTGCGTCAGGACCCAATATATGACGGGCGTTGCGATCAGCGATAGCGGTACCGACAGCACGAGTGCCCCGATCACCGCAATGCCGAGAGGCTGCAGCATCTGCGCTCCGGCACCAGCACCGTAGGCGAGTGGCAGCATGCCGAGCGCGGCCGCAAGCGATGTCATCAGTACCGGCCGAAGTCTCCGGTGTCCGGCCAGCACCAGCGCCTCGGTCAGTTCGAGATCCTGCGCGCGAAGTTGCCGCGCATAGTCGAGTACCAGGATCCCGTTCTTGGCCACGATGCCGACGCCGATGATCGCGCCGAGGTAGGAGACGATATTAAGCGTTATCCCAGCCATCCAAAGGCCGAACATCGAGCCGAACAGCGTGAGCACCGCGCCGACGACGATCGCGATCGGCTCATAGAGGGACCGAAACTCGACGACCAGCACTGTAAAGACCAGCAATACGGCTCCGAGCAGCACGACGAGCAGATTGTGGAAGGATCGCTGCTGTAGTTGATACTGCCCACCGTATTCCACCGAACCGGGCGGAAGCCACCTGTCGTGGTCCAGAGTCGTCTTGATCTTACGCATCGCGGTACCAAGATCCACGCCCTGAAGGCGCGCATAGACGATGTCGTCTTGACGCAGGTTATCTCGGTTCCGCTCCACCTCGTTCGGCCTCGACTCGATCGTGGCGACCTGGCCGATTCGTACCAGCGCACCGGTCGACGTGCGTATGGGCAGATCCTTCAGCTTGGAGATGCGGTCGACGCTCGCGGGATCCGCCAAAGTCCGAATATAAACGACCTGGTCACCACGAACCACGAAGGAGGAGACCGTGCCGAGCAGGGCGTTCTTCAACGCATCGGCGACATCCTGCGTGGTCAGACCGTAGCGCATCGCCGCCGCACGCCGCACCCGGAAGTCGACGGTAGGACCGCTGATCGTGAATCCATCGAAAGTGTCGACCACCCCAGGGATCTTGCGGATCTGTGCCTGTACACGCGGTGCGGTCTTCTCGAGCCACGCGAGATCCGGCGAAAACAGCTTGATCTCGATCGGGTTGGGGGCGAGCTGCAAGTCGCCGACCAAGTCGGTGAGAAAGCCTTTGATGTCCCAGCGTACCATCGGGAATCGCTGATCGAGTTCGCCGCGAACGCGGTCCATGACTTCCTGGGTCGTATCCTTGCGATCGGCCTTCAGCTTGATCAAGAAGCTGCCGACGTTCGGCTCTTGGATGAACGGTCCGAGCTGTACGCCGAGTCGCCGCGAATAGCTCTGCACGTCCGGGTCGGAGCGGATCAACTGCTCTGCCTGGTCGAGTTCGCGGGCCGCCTCGGCGAGACTCGTGCCCGGGAGAGCGGTGAAGTCGATATTGAAGCCTCCTTCGTCGAAATCTGGCAGGAACCCTGTGTGTAGTTGCCGGTAGACGAAGAACGCTCCGACTACGATCAGCGCGCACGCGACCAGGGTCAGTGCCGCGTTGCGCAGTGCCCACCGAGTCGAGGTCTCGTAGATCCGAAGTATGGGCCTGAGAACGAAGCCACCTTCCTCGCCGGCCTGCCGGTCGCTGCGTATCAGCCACGCGGCGATCGACGGGGTGAGGGTCACGGCAAGGAGCAGGGACACGAGCAGCGCGACGACCATCGTGATTCCGAGCGCGCGAAAGAACACGCCCGCGATCCCGGTCAGATAAGCGAGCGGCAGAAAGACGACGACGGGGGTCAGCGTCGAGCCGATCAGGGCCGTCAGAATCTCGCCCATCGCTTCCTCGAGCGCCGCTCGGCGTCCGCTGCCAAGGGCGATGCGATGACAGATCGCCTCGACGACGATGATGGCGTTGTCGATGATGAGCCCAATGGAGGCCGCGATGCCGCCGAGCGTCATCATGTTGAAGCTCATGCCGGAGAGTTTCATCGTGATGAAGGTGATGAGCACCGAAATCGGAATCGTCAGGATCGCCGTCCAGACGCTGCCCCAGTTCTTGAGGAAGAAATAAAGGATTCCGACCGACAGAATCAGTCCGAAGACGACCGCATTCCAGACGTTGCCGATCGAGTCCTGCACAAACGAGGACTGGTTGTAGTAGAAGGTCAAGTGGATGTCGGGCGGCAATTGACGGTGGAGCTGCACGAGGTCCGCTCGCAGAGCCTTCGAGATTGCGAGGATGTTGCTACCGGTGTGGCTCTCGATGTCGAACAGCACCGCTTCACGGCCTTGTGCCGTGACCCTCGTGTAAGCCGGCGCAGGTCCGCGCACCACGCGCGCGACGTCGGCGATGCGGATTGGGTGACCGCTGCGATCGGCGACGACGATCTTGCCGATCTCCGCGGGTGAGTGTACGCGGCCGTCCACGGTGGCGAGGTATAGGCGATAGTTCTGCGGCAGTAGACCGGCCGAAGCGATCAGATTGCTCTGCTCAAGAGCCTGCGTTACGTCGCCGAGGGAGAGGTGGGTCTGTTGCAGCTTCAGGGGGTCGACGACGACGTGGTATTCGGGCTCGCGTCCGCCGATGATCTTGACGTTCGAGACGCCGGGGATCTGCAGGAACAGCGGCTTGACGGTGTACGTCGCGACTTTCCAAAGGTCCATCGAGTTGTGGCCCGTCGAGGTCATCGCGATGCCGATGATCGGATAGCTCAGCGTGAATCCGACGCGCTCGACGTTCATCACCGAGCCGGCAGGAAGTTCGCTGTTGATCTCGTTGGCTCGGCCAAGAACATAGAGCTCCGCTCGATGCATGTCGGTGCCCCAGGCGAACTCCAGGTTCACGATGGCGGAGCCCCGTGTCGTGGTGGTGAGCACCGAGATCACACCAGGTATGCTCTTCAGCGACACCTCGATGGGTCGCGTGATCGTCGCCATCATCTGGTTCGCCGGCATGATGCCGTTGCTTACGTTGATGACGATCCGCGGAAAGGGCGTCGCGGGGAATACCGATGACGGCGTGCGCAGCGCCGCGAAGACGCCGGCGGCACACAACACGGTGGCGATGAACGTGATCGCGAGCTGATGCCGGGTCGCGAAGCCGGCCAATGTCGAAGGGCGGGCGCTCATCGGGGGTGCACGATTCGGATGGCCACACGCGCGGGCAAGCCGTAGGCGCCGACTGTCACGACCGGCGTACCGGGGAAGAGGCCGGAGCCCCTCACCTCGACCCAGCCATCTTCCCGCAGCCCGACGCGTACGGGGACGCGGACTGCCTCGCCGCCGCGAACGACCGACAAGACGCCTTGCCCGGTGAGGTTGCTCACCACGCTTTCATCCGGTGCAACGAGACTATCGGGATGCGTCGCGGTGACGACGGCCAGGCGGACGTACTGGCCCGGTCTGAGCCCACTATTCGCGGGTAGCGAGGCCCAGGTCATTACAGCCCCGGTCTTGGGGTCGATGGTGGGACTGACGTACGCCAACCGCAGCGTCATCGCCTTGGGCCGGGACAGCCGGACGATCTGACCGGGCTCGAGCGCTCCGGCTGGTGGTTCCGGAAAGCCCGCGCGAACCACGAGGCGCTTCTGATCGATCACTTCGACGAGCACCGTGCTGGGGCTCACCGCGGTGCCTGCCGTGACATCAACACTCACGACCGTACCGGCGAGCGGCGCGGTCACCTGCAATAATGCGAGCTGCGCCTCGGCATGCTGTAGATCCTTCAGCGAGGCGTTGTGCTGCGCGAAGAGTCGCTGCAGACGCGCAACCTGCTGAGCGGCGTACTGCTGCGTCTGAGAGTCGGAGTTCAGTCGCACGAGCACCTGTCCGCGGCGCACGTTTTGCCCTGCCGCTACCAGCACCTGGGTGACGACTCCGGTGACGGACGCGGCCACCGCTGCCGCGGCGGCCGGGTGCCGAGATGTGGCGGGTGCGGGCTCCACCACGCCATAACCCGTGACGATCCGGTACATCGTCCTGCGCTCGAGCTTGCCGACCTGGACCGTCACGATAGGTCGGACGGGTGCGCCTTCGTCGTCGTCGGCCGAGGCCGCGCCACGGCTTCCGAGAAGTTGATGGGCACCGACGCCGAGGGTCAGTGCGGCGAGCAGGACAACGGTCAAATTGCGAGCGGTCATTGGGGCTCCGGGTCGGCGGGTCGGTCCTGGGCCGAGCGCACGGCTTCGGGTGCGAGGGTGATGGAATTCTGTACGGCGTCTTCGAGCTTTCCGAGCGCCCGTTGCGCCTCGATCCGGGCCGCGAGGCGGTTCTGAGCGCCTGTATCGAAGGCCACCTCGGCGTTCGCAAGATCGAGCGGCTGCAACTCGCCGGCCTGGAGCTGCGCTCGGACCGACTGCAGCTGGCGCTGGAGATCTTTCAGCAGTGTCTCGGCCATCGTCGCCGCCGTCAGTGCCGAGCGATAGCGGGCAAGGGCGCTGTCGATCTGCTCCAGAGCGCTCGCCTGCACGGCGAGGAAGTGTGTGGCTGCGAGGCGGCGATCCGCTCGCGCCTCGGCGATCGGACCCTGATTGCGATTCATTATCGGCAGCGGGAGGCTTAGGCCGAGCTGCCACTGCGTGTCTCGAGCGAGCTGCGAATCCCAGGCAAATCCCGGACCCAGGTCGATGTCGGGCCATTGACGTGCAATCTGCAGCTTCAGCGCCGATTGGCTGGCCGCATACTTCTCGAGCGCGGCTCTGACGTCGGACCTGCCGAGCAGCGCCGCTCGTCTCACCTGCGGACGTGTAAGATCGCGCGGGAGGGCTTCGAGACTCGAGAAGCCGAGCCGCAGGTGCCGCAGCGCGTGCGGCGCAAGGCCGAGCGCCCCCGCCAGCTGGATCCGCGCTTGTTGCACCTGGGCCGTGGCGGACTGCCTGTCGAGCCGCGTGCCATCGAGCGCGACGCGGGCCTGAGTCACCAGATAGCTCGACACGGTTCCGGCCGCGAATTGACCCTCGAGTAGCTCGACGACCCTGCGCTGCGCGGACAGTTTGCGCGCGAGCAGTGCTGCATCGCTGCGCGCCGAATACAGATCGAGCAGCGCGGTGCGCAAGCGGCTGCGGACCTGCCAGACGGTACCAACGAGGTCCCAGCGTCTCGCGGCAGCGAGGTGCCTCGCCTGCTCCATCCGGTCACCGCGCCTTCCGGCGGTTTCGACCGGCCAGTCCATCGTCAAAGGGACGATCCACGGACTCACTGCGCCGGGCACACCCCGATCGTAGCCGGGGGCGAGCGTCGCAGACGGATTGGGCCGTTCGGCTGCGGTGACCCGCGCGGCCTGGGCTGCGACCAGCCGCGCACGCGCCTCGGCGAGCGACGGCTGGAAATAGAAAGCAACCAGCGTGAGGCTTTTGAGGCTCCAGAAGCCGCCTGGCCCCGATGGACTGATTCGGTTCGCGAGGAGAAAGGCGCGCAGGCCCGGGCTTCCCAGCGAACGGGCATCGAATGCGACCACGGACTGGCGAGCCGATATTGGGCGAGGCGTATAGTGCGCACAGCCCGAAACCAAAGCCAAGCTCAATACGCTTGCCGCGCAAAGGGTTCGAATCCTTGCTGTCATGGATTTTCCGCGTTTCCAGCAGAGCGAGAATCCGTTATAACGCACGCACAGCTCCTACCCCTCGCTCCCTTTTTCATGGGTGGTCGAGAGATAGAGGGAAGGTCCCGCGGCATGCGTATTGTCCCCAGCGTTCGTATAGGATCTTGACGATGGTCGAAAAAGACATTCGACGGTTGCAGCAGCGGGATTCGACGGATTCGCTCGCGAGGCTCGAACTCGACGTCTGGAATCGCCTTGCGATGCAGCAGCAACGCAAATGCCGATCGATCCGATTCACCGCTTTGCAGACACTCGTGGTAGGCGTGGTGTTCACGCTGGGCGCGTTCGCGGGACAACACTTCAATGGCCTGGCGAGCCGACGCGACGTATTGAGTGTCTTTTCGACGTCCCCGCCAATGTCGGCGTCGGGTATGCTCGATCGAGGAGCGCCGTGATCTCGGCAAATCGCCTCGCACTACCCGCCGTCGTCTTGACGATGGCGGCCGCAAGCGTGGGAGGATGGCTCGGAGTTCAGTATGGGCTTGACCACGCGCCGACCGGTGCGAACCTCAACCATCTGCTGCACAATCAACTCCGCCTGACCGACGACCAGCGGAGTCAGCTCGCCGCCATGGAATCGGCTTATGCGGCGGAGCGTCGGACGCTGGATCAGCAGGCGCGCGCCGCCAATCGCGAGCTCGCGTCGGCGATTGTCTCCGAGCGAGACTTCGGCCCTCAGGCCGAGCAGGCGATCGATCGCTTCTCGGCGGCTCGCAAAGCGCTACGCATCGCGACCGTCAAGCACATCATCGCCATGCGCGGCGTACTCACCGCGCAACAGGCCCGCCGGTATGATGCGACGGTGCGCGCCGCGCTCAGCTCGGAATCGCCGTGACGCACGACGCGAGCGAATTGGAGAAGCAGTTGATCGTCGCCGCCCAGAGCGGTGATCGCCGTGCATTCGACGAAATAGTGTTGCGACACAAAGCCGTTCTGTATCGTTTCGTTCGACGGTACGTTGGCGACGCGGACGAGGCCTACGATGTCCTGCAAAATACGTTCGTCGCCGCTTGGCTTGCCCTCCGGCGCTTCGATCATCGCAAACCGCTCATTGCATGGCTACGCACGATCGCGCTCAACAAGTGCCGGGACGACGGCCGCCGTCGCGGCGTGCGTCGTCGGATCCTCGCGTTGTTCGCTGGCGATTGGGCATCGGCGCATGCGCCCATTGATCCGTCTTCGGACGATGCGTACGATGACGGCGACAGTCACTATTTGGCGCGACTGGATAGAGCGATCGCCGCCCTGCCGCGGCAATACAAGGAACCTATCCTGCTGACATTGGTCGCCGGGTTGACCCAACAGCAGGCCGCCGAACAGCTCAGAACGAGTCCGAAGGCGATCGAGATGCGCATACGTCGCGGCAAGGAGCGGCTGAGGCAGCTGTGTCAACGCGAGCACTCGAGTGGTCGGTACATCGGCGACCTATGGTGGGTCGCGCTTGATGAGTCGGGAACCGGCGGCAGCGGCACCTCGTGACCATGAATTCCGCGACGACCATCGATTCCGTCGCCGATCCCCGGGGTCCATCGGTACCGACGTGGATATCGAGTGTCCATTCAGGTCGTGCGCAGGACAGCTGCGCCGAACGGGGTGCGATCGGATCGCGCCGCGTGCAAGACTTCGAGCCGTATCCCGCATCGAGCGCCGACATGATCGAGCGTCGAGCCTCATCCCGGGCTTGTCGGTGGGCACCGACGACCAGTGTCGCCACTCACTCCGTGGACCGGAGTTCTGCAGCCTTCTCGCGAATTGTCAGGGCGGGCGATTCGAGCGATTCGCGCCGATTCGCTTCGTGGAGGAAGCGTCATGCAAGTCAACGGCTCTGATTCAAACGGAACGGAGTCGATGTACGGCCACGGCCACGACGCATCGACGTCTCCCAGTGAGCAGCGTGATCCGGTCTGTGGGATGAACGTGGAGCCGCAAGCGGCTCAGCATCGGACGGATTTCGACGGGAACACCTACTACTTTTGCAGCGAGCGCTGCAAAGCGACGTTCCTCGCGAAACCGGACCGCTACGCTCATTCCCACGTCGTCATCGAATCACCGCTGCAGCCGGCTCGGGCATCGAACCCGGAGACCGGAACGATATACACCTGCCCGATGCACCCGCAAATCCGCCAGTCGGGGCCCGGGACCTGTCCGATCTGCGGAATGGCGCTCGAGCCGATCACCGTGAGCGGGGAGCCGAACGAAAGTCACGAGCTGCGCGACATGACACGGCGATTCATCGCGGGGGCGGCACTTGCGACACCCGTTCTCGTCCTCGAGATGGGCGGTCACGTTCCCGGTTTGCACTTGATTGCGGCCGTGCCCATGAAGATCTCCGCCTGGATCCAGTTTGCGCTCGCTACGCCAGTCGTCCTCTGGTCCGGATGGCCGTTGTTTGAGCGCGCGTGGCTGTCCTTCATCCGCCGCTCGTTGAACATGTTCAGCTTGATTGGTCTCGGAGTCGGCGCTGCATATCTCGATAGTCTGGCCGCCTTGTTTGCACCCGGTCTCTTTCCCCCCGAGATGCGGGGCCCCGACGGTTCCATTCCTGTGTATTTCGAGGCCGCGGCGGTGATTACCGTGCTCGTCTTGCTCGGTCAAGTGCTCGAGCTGCGCGCTCGTGAGCGCACGGGCGGAGCGATCCGATCGTTGCTGAAACTGGCGCCCAAGACAGCGCGTCGCATTCGAGCGGACGATGTCGATGAGGAGGTTTCTGTCGATGCCGTGAAGATCGGCGACCGGCTTCGAGTGAGGCCCGGAGAGGCGGTACCGGTCGATGGCGGGGTCATCGAAGGCCGAAGCGCCGTCGACGAGTCGATGGTCACCGGCGAGTCGATGCCGGTCGAAAAGCTCGCCGGCTCATCGCTGATCGGCGGCACGATCAATACGACCGGCGCGCTGCTCATGCGGGCCGAGAAGGTTGGCGCCGATACGATGCTCGCACGAATCGTGCAGATGGTCGCCGAAGCACAACGTAGCCGCGCTCCAATTCAACGCCTTGCGGATCGGGTATCCGCCTGGTTCGTGCCCGCAGTCGTTGCGTCCGCGCTGCTCGCGTTCCTGGCTTGGATGATCTGGGGACCGGCACCCGCCCTGAGTCACGCGATCGTCGCCGCCGTCTCGGTGTTGATCATCGCCTGTCCGTGCGCGCTCGGCCTCGCCACGCCGATGTCGATCATGGTCGGTGTCGGCAAGGGCGCCGGTGTCGGCGTCCTCGTCAAAAACGCTGAAGCGCTGGAACGATTCGAGAAGGTCGATACGCTCGTCGTCGACAAAACCGGCACGCTGACTGAGGGAAAGCCGCGACTAGTGACCGTCGAAGCGGCGGCGGGAACTTCGGCCGCAGACCTGATCATGGTGGCGGCGAGTCTCGAGCGTGCGAGCGAACATCCGCTCGCCGCGGCAATCGTTGGCGCAGCCACGGAACGCGGAATGGCGTTGCAGCCTGTCTCCGAGTTCGAGTCGGTGACGGGCGAGGGCGTCCGTGGAGTCGTCGGGGGGCGCCGGATCGCCGTCGGCAACCTCGCGTTGATGCGACGGTTCAATATTGGCGTCTCCTCGCTCGAGGGACGCGGAGACGCCTTGCGCAAGGAAGGTGCCACGGTGATGTTCATCGCGATCGACGTTGCTCTCGGTGGACTCCTCGCGGTAGCCGACCCAGTGAAGAAGTCAACCCCCGCGGCGCTCGAGAGTCTGCGACGTGACGGCGTGCGCATCGTCATGCTAACGGGGGACAACCGCACGACAGCGACGGCCGTCGCCACGAGGCTCGGCATCGACGAGGTCGAGGCCGACGTGTTGCCGGATCAGAAGATTGCGGTCGTGAAGCGCTTGCGCGCCGAGGGGCGCGTCGTCGCGATGGCCGGCGACGGGGTCAACGACGCACCGGCGCTTGCCGCAGCGGATGTCGGGATCGCAATGGGAACGGGAACGGATGCAGCGATGCAGAGCGCAGGGATCACGCTGGTCAAGGGCGATCTTGCCGGAATCGCTCGTGGCAGAGCCCTCAGTCGCGTGACGATGCGCAACATCCGCGAGAACCTCGTGCTCGCCTTCGTCTACAACGCGCTCGGGGTACCAGTGGCCGCGGGAGCGCTCTATCCCGTGTTCGGCTGGTTGCTGAGTCCGGTCATTGCAGCCGCGGCGATGAGCCTGAGTTCGGTGTCGGTGATCGGTAATGCGCTACGTTTACGGCATGCACGTCTATAGCATGGAACGCGTGGGCCGCAGGCGCGAGCTGCGGTCGACCCGGAGTCGATCGAAATAGCGCGGCGGCACACGTTCTTCATGCCGGTGGGAGTGCAAGGTCGGCGCCGACTCAGCAGGGGGTGTAATGGCACCGTCGATGTCCTGGCGCATTATTCGTTAGGTCTCCGCGACCGATTATCTATATGTCGGCGCATACCTCACATTGTCGCTCACGGGCGTCGTGCCACCGCTGCATCTTGAGCTGAACAACGTGTGGGGTGCGAATTCGCCAAGCATAGCGTGAGACACCGTATCCGGGCAGTCTTGTGCTGGTCGATATCCTTGGTAGCCTGGATCGACGATGCGTGACGTGCTTCTGCTCGCGGTGCAATTGATCGTCACCTTGGCCACGCTCGCACGCCCCGGCGGCCTCCGGTCCGTCATCGCAGAATCCCTGTTGCTCAAGCACCAACTGAT
>Ga0307374_10014149_pt1 | contig 10897 bp, 12 predicted proteins | sample OX3MG_FD_202532 | JGI IMG/M metagenome (GOLD analysis project Ga0307374, IMG submission 202532) | Soil microbial communities from Risofladan, Vaasa, Finland - OX-3 | ecosystem: Environmental > Terrestrial > Soil > Coastal area > Acid sulfate soil | place: Finland: Risofladan, Vaasa | collected... | reverse complement strand
CGGACCCCGACCGGCTCGGAGAAGTGATGGCGAACCTGCTCACCAACGCCCTGCGACACACCCCCCCAAGCGGCACGGTCACGCTCGGCGCCCATCGCATCCCAACCGGGGCGCGGATCGAGGTCGCCGACACCGGCGATGGCATCCCCCCAGACGAACTCGAGCGGATATTTGACCGGTTTCATCGCGTCGACCCATCGCGAAGTCGCGCTAGTGGTGGATCGGGTTTGGGGCTCCCGATCAGCCGCGCGCTTATCCAGGCCCATGGCGGCACCATCCACGCCGAACCGGCCGCTGGTACCAACGGCCTTCGGGTGATCATCGAGCTGCCGGGCACCCTGCCCGCGTCAGATACATCGCCTGGCTCGCGCGACTGACCTTCGGGGATTCGGTTAGGCGTCCGCGCCCGTGGGAGCGCAGACGGGTAGCGGCAGGCGCAGGTGCCGAATCAGCCAGGCTATCCCGTCGTTGATTGTCGTCGCGATGACCGCCACCGGGCGCCTCACCTGAAGCGTTTCGGCCCCGCCGATAGGCGGACGGCGAGACCCAGACTCGAACTTGGGACACCACGATTTTCGGTCATGTCCATACCGCGTCAAAAACCCGCTGGCCGTTGTTCGCAACGGCGAACGCTGCCGTGGCTACGCGTGAGCCTTGTGCGCACGACGGGACGTACTATCATCGGAGCGCCTCGCTTTCGGTGTGGCTGGATCTTGCCGGCAGACGCTCGTCTCGCCCAACGGCAGAACGATCCCTACGCCTTTCGTGGATTCAAGGGTGCCGTCTCTCCCTCTTGGGGCGGCTCCGGCCTGACCTCCCGCCGCCTGCCTCCGTTGGGCACGTCGGCGCGGCGTCCGGTCGGCCGGGCCGCCCACGAGTTCGCATGATCGTCCCTTGACTGCCCCGAACCACCGATGCGCCTTCGTAGGTGGCCGCTTCGCCGCGTGTCCATCTGCTCGAGCGACGCCGAGCTGCCACTGCGTGCTCGGATTGGGCCACCGCAAGCGCATGCTCGGTCCTGGTGCGGTGCCCTGCGCCCTCAAAGCTCCAAATCCCCAGCGCTGCGACAGTGTGCCGTCTGCGCCCGCGCGACCGATAGTCGGTACGTGCCCTGCGAAGCGCACCCATGGTCGTCGAGAACGCGCGCGACTTCGTGGCGAAATGGCCGCGGTACCCCAGCATGTGCGCCCAGCGACGGACACCGTAAAGCTCGTCATCGAGCGCATGTGCGCGGATGACCATCTGTTTGAGATGGTCATCGATCGCACCCGTTGTCCGCTTGGCGCGTCCTGCGGGCCCGGCTGCGCTCCCGATGTCATCGGCGGACTTGGTGGCGTATTTGACCAGGTACGCAGCCACGGCATCCCTCGGTGCCGCATCCTCGGACGGTCCGGTCGGGTGGATCGCACAATGCGCGCCAAACCTGATGCGCCCATGTCCCAAGCCGTCTCCAGCGTGGTCGACCCACACCCGCGATGCCGCGATGCGTGCCGCCGCACACAGATCGCCCGCGTCGAGGCCCAACGCCACCGAGGCGAATCGCTCACCGGCACCGTCCAGGCGCAGGATCGCGTGAAGATGCACGACTCCGCGGCGCTGGAACTCGGCCACCTTGGCAAACGAGAGCCGACAGGCCCGGCAGAACCCCGCCTCGGAGGTGCGGAGCACGCGAGCCAGCTGGCGTCGGAGGTAGATCACAAACCTGCGCCAGAGCTCCGGTGCGTGCCAGTTGAACCGGACAGCGCCCTCGTGGTCGTAGCAGTCAGCACACAAGGGTGCTCCCAGGCGCGGATCGCCGTCTGCGTGATGCGCCTCGCACCACACCGGCCGACCATGCGGGCAGACCCCGTGACCCGTTCCCGGCCGGCACGACCTGTCGGCGGTTTGGGTGTGCACCACACCGAATCCCGGGGCGGTGAGCGTCACGAACGCCATTGGGTGCGTGGCGATGTGCTCGGGCACCCCCTTCCTGCCGCCGGCGACTCCCGCATAGAACAGCTGCCAGATATCACCCTGGTACTCCCATGCACACGACGGGCACACGCGTGCCCGGCGATTCCGGCAGCGCACGAGGATCACCCCGTCCGGCTCATGCCTGGTCGAATAGATGGTGCGAAGGGGTTGAGTCGGTAGTTGTGGTGTAGCTCGCCGCGGAGCCGGTTGTTGTCGGCCACCGCGGTGCCCATGATCGTCGTACCTGCGAAGTCCGACGAGAAGGAGGCACCACGATGACCGAGGGTCAAAGCATGACCGCCCGTGAGGCGGCCAGCAACGTGTTGGCGATCGAACACGCCGATGTGTTGCGCGAGTCGGTGGCGTTGATGGTCCGCGAGATCATGGAGTGTGAGATCGCGCAGCTGGCTGGTGCCGAGCACGGGGAGCGTGCGCCGGATCGCCGGGTGGCCCAGCGCAATGGCTATCGCGACCGGCGCTGGGATACGCGGGTTGGGGAGATCGAACTCGAGATCCCGAGGCTCCGCACCGGGAGCTATCTGCCCTCGTTTCTGGAGCCCCGCCGACGCGCCGAGCAGGCATTGGTTGCCGTCGTCCAGGAGCCTTGAGTGAACGGGGTCTCGACCCGAAAAGTCGACCGGTTGGTCGAGCAGATGGGTCTGCGCGGGCTTTCCAAGGACCAGGTGTCGCGGATGTGCCGCGGCTTGGACGAGCACGTCCAGGCGTTCCGCTCGCGGCCGCTTGGGGGCGCCTATCCATACCTGTGGCTCGACGCGAAGATCGAGCGGGTCAGGGAGCCCGGCGGGGTGCGCCAGAAGGCCCTGGTGATCGCCTATGCGGTCCACGAGACCGGAATCCGGGAGGTACTCGGCCTCGACGTCGGTGAGGCGGAGACCGAAGCATTCTGGACCGAGTTTTTGTTTTCGCTCAAAGCCCGCGGCCTTGCCGGCGTGCGCCTGTGCGTCTCTGACGCACATCAGGGCTTGCGCAATGCGATTGCCCGGGTGCTCGGCTGCCGATGGCAGCGCTGCACCGTGCATTTTTTGAGGGACATGCTCGGCCATTGCGGGCGCACCCAGCAGCCGATGATTGCCACCGCGATCCGCCAGATCTTCCAAGCCGACTCAGGCGATGAGGCGCACGAACGCCTCACCGACGTCGTCCAGCGCCTCCGGGCGCCGGCGCCGAAGGTCGCCGGGCTGCTCGAGGACGCCGCCGAGGACCTGCTGGGCTTCTACGGATTCCCGCGCGAGCACTGGTCCAAGCTGAGGTCCACCAATCCGCTGGAGCGGGTCAACAAGGAGATCGGCCGCCGCTCGGATGTCGTTGGGATTTACCCCAACGACATGGCGCTGATCCGCCTCGCCGGCATGCTGCTTATCGAGCAAACCGACGAATGGCTCGTGCAGCGCCGCTACCTATCAGACCACTCGATCCGACTCGTCCTCTCCGGGTCAGACGGATCGGATCACGACGACGCTGACACCACCACGGAGGTCATCGCCCTCAACGCCTAAAGAAGCCAACGTCCTAACGACGATCACGAGCTACACCACGAAACGCGACTTGACTTGCGAAAGGGCGCCCGAGGCCTCACGGACAAAGAGTTCTCCGCGCAACCGGATCGGGCGTCGGCAGTGCCCGACCGCGCGCACCTGCGCAATCCAGCGCTCGAGATCGCGGTGGTATGTACGGGCGACCTCCGCGATCAGCCGTGCGAGTTCAGGCGAGGTTGGCTCCGCAATGGTCCTGTGAGGGTCGCGCACTAGGCCGCCTCGTCGAGACCGGTCCACCCCTCGTTTTGGCGGGCATAGAACGCCGCGATGCGCGCGATCTCCGCGTCACTGATCCAGCTGGCGCGCACCCTGATCGGCTCGAGCATCCCGTCGGTGCGCACGAATCCCACCCCGGGTGTCGATTCAGGGATCCGGTCGCAGTCGGCACCGAGCTCACGCGCAGCGTCCCCTAAGACCATGTCGACTTGCGTGCGCTCGTCCAGCCGCAGGGCGATTTTGGTTGGAAACAGATTGCGCAATCCGAGGACCTCCTTGCGCGGGTCCTGCAGCGCCGCGACCACGCTGACCCCGACCGTGCGGCCTTGGGTCAGGAGCACCGCAAGCGCGTGGGTGATCCGCTCACGCAGCTTGCGGTCGGGCAGATACGCGGTCAGGTTGGCGACCTCGTCGATGAGGACCACGACAAGCGGCTCCGACCTGGATGGCCGGTGCTGGCGCGTATGGCCCGCCAGCCGGATCGCGCGGGCCCGCAGGAGCGCGACGGCGTCGTCTAAGAGATCTGCCATCTCGGCAAAGTCACCTGCGGCAAAGCGGGCAAAGAGCGCCTTGCCGGGTGCAAGCTCCATCCCGCCCTTGGGGTCGATCGCCCAGATGTCGACGGTGCGATCCCGAATCGCCGGGGCCAGGCGACGCACGAGCGACCAGACCACCGATCCGTTGCCCGCGCCAGTGACCCCGGCGATGAGGATGTGCGATCCGAGTAAGCGCACCTGCCACGGCCAGCCGTCCTCGCGCATCCCGATCTCAAGGCCTCCGAGATCCGGGTTGGCCATCAAGGGTGCCGGCTCGACGATTGCCCCGAGCACGTCGGCAAACTGCAGATCGAGCTGGACTACGCCCGGACCCAGGGTGCGCACCCGGCAATGGCAGGCGCGGTAGGCGTGGGCCAACTGTTCGGCCGCGGCATCGGCGTCGTCTGGGGTCTGACCGGTCACCAGGCCAAGTACGAGGTGATCGGTGTCGTGGCCCGAGACGACCTTCACGAGGCGTGGAACCGCGGCGTGTCCGTCGACCTGGCGTGAGAGGCCGACCAGGCGCATCCGCGCCCGCCAGCCAAGCTCGTAACGGAACACCCGCCGCCAATGGGATCGGTACCTGCGGCCGAGGATCCGCTCAAAGCTCTCCGGCCCGACGACATGCCAGGCCCAGAGGACCGTCCCCGCGAGTGCCAAAAACAGCAGCACCGGGGTGAATCCGATAACAAGCACGGCCCAGTAGGCGAGCACCAGCAGAATGAAGGTGCTCGGATGGCGTACCAGCCACCAACTGGCGCGCAACATGCTGCCTATCGTCCACGCCATGATCCGCAGGAACGTCTCAAAGGACACGGGCTGGGCTCCAGATCGAGCGCTCCGCGCACGCCGTGGGGTTGGTGTCGTTGGCGATCGCGATCGACATCACGCGTCGCCTATGCCGCCGCCTTCTGCTGTGCCGCCACCGGCGCGATGGCCTCCGCCCGGAAGGCGATGCCTCTGCAACCCTCACGGCTCCATGGGGTCGCGATAAGCCCGGTGACCTTGATGGGCTGACCGACGGCGACCCCCCGGGGTTGGCCGGAAATCTTGACCGGCCAGATCTGGGGCGCCTCGGCCCCAAAAGCGTCGACATCGACCCCGTAGACCGGCTCGCCGTTGGCATCGGCACGAGGTTGACGGGTCTCGAAATCGATGACCGGCTCCACCCGTCCAGCCAGAAGGGTGAGGTTCGAGGTGTCGGTGGGCAGCTGCATGTGATGTCTCCTGCGAAAGGGTTTGGACGCGGAAGGGCGACCGGCCGTCGAAGGGCGGTCGCCATTTGCGCCTTGAGGGGGGGCGCGCCACTTGAGCAACAACGAACCGCGCGCATCCAGCCGCAGGCCGGAGCGGCGGACGTCACCTGGCGTGCGGGCGCCTCGCGGATGGAATGGGCGGTGGCGGACCGGGGAGGGGGCTCCGTGACCCACGACTCTTCGCTCGCAGCGAGATTTCGTGCCCGGGGGGGACCGGAGGTCCGGCAAGGGCGCCGTGACACCCCTGCGTTTCCGGCACTTGTTCCTTCTGCTGAGTGTGTGCGACCCACGGAGGACATCCGATGAGTTCCTCGATGGCTGGCCGTGCCATCGGCTATCCGGCCGATCCGAGACGGTCAAGCACCGGAGCCGATCGATGACGACCAAAGCGTCCTTGACCGCCGACCAGCGTATGGCGGCCTCCTTGACCTTGACGACGACAATCAGACCGTTCCCCGAGGCACCCGAATAAGGTTCCTGACGGTAACCGAGCTCGTGCTCGAGCGACGCTTCTCGGTCAAGACCGCTCGGCGGCGGATCCACGCCGGGGAGATCCGTGCGGTGCGCGAAGGCGGACGGTGGTTGGTCAGCGAGCCCGAGTTGCGCCGATACGTGGACGGACTCCGAGCCCACGCCAGGGCTGCCCCCGTCGCCGCGCCCACCCGAGGCCGAGCTCCTGCCAGCGGGGCTCGACTGTGGGACTAGCACCACCCCCTGGACAACCGTCACTGTTCTGCCGCGGTCGCCGGTCCTAGCGTCGCGCCCATGGCTTTGAGGTATCCCGGCATCGACAGGCGGCAGCGGCACGGGCGTGTCGTCTGGCGCGCGCGCGTTCGTCGCCAGGGACGAGCGTTTGCCGCAGAATTCCCATCGGTCGAAGCTGCTCTCGCATGGCGCGCCGACGTGCTCGCGGCGCTCGCCGGCTCTGGCGAGTTACCCGAGCGCGCTGTCCGACCTGTGCCTCAGCGGCGCACGGCACGGGCGACCCCAGTGACCGTGGAGGATGCCTGTCGGGCGCTTGCGCGGGCGATGCGCGGTGGGACCGTGCGAACCAAACAGGGCGGACCGTATCGCCTGTCGGTCGTTCGCTCCTACGAGGAGAACTTGCGAACGCTCATCATCCCAGCGCTCGGCGAGTACCCGATTGCGTCGCTGACGCCAGGCGATGTTCAGGTTGCACTCGATGCCATCGCAGCAGACTGCACTCCGGAGCATGCACGGAAAGCGCTCGTCGCGATGCGGGTCGTCGTCCGCCTTGCGTTGCGTGACGGGATCCTCCCCCTTGGCTCTGACCCGTGCCGCGGCGCCCGGCAGCCACAATCGAGTCCCGCTTATCCCGATGTGCGGGTCCTTACCCCGCACGAGGCTGACGCCATTCTTGATGCCGCTGGCGCGGATGATGCGCGTCTCGCCCGGAGCCTCGCCGGACCCTTGGTTGCACTTCTCCTCGCACGTGGCCTGCGCACCGGTGAAGCGCTTGCCCTGGTGTGGGGAGACGGACTCGATCTCGATCACGGGCGGCTTCGGGTCGTACGCACCCTCGAGCGTGACCGCAATGCAGCAGGCAGACTCGCGCTCGTTCCGGGAGCCAAGAGCACTGCGGGCGTCAGAGAGGTTCCGTTGCCCCCATCCCTAGCCGCTCGCCTACGCCGCCACTTCTTGGCTACCGGCCGTCCACCCGACGGTGCGCTCGTCTTCGTCGACACGTCTGGTGGACCCGTCTACGCCAAGGGCACGCTCGCGCATCTCTGGCGTCGGGTCGTCCGCGCCGCTGGCTTGCGGCCCCCCGCTCCCAACGCTTCACCACCTTCGGCACACCTGGGCTGTGTGGTCGCTGCGATCCGGCATCGCACCGGAAGCGGTCCGGGCGCTCGGCGGGTGGTCATCGACCGCGATGGGCGCACGCACGGTACGGCCGGCACGCCTTCGGACACGAGCTTGCCGGTGCCGGTGAACAGCTCGATCGGTGGCGCGCCGATCAGGCCTCAAGCAGACCTTGAGGCTGGGACCAAAATCGGACCAAGCGGCGCCTGAACTGGACCGCCAAGGGCCTGCTTGGCCACCATCGAGACGTGGTGAGAAGACCCTAGAAATGGGCATTCTCGGGGAGTGCCCCCAACGGGATTCGAACCCGTGTTGCCGCCTTGAAAGGGCGGAGTCCTAGGCCACTAGACGATGGGGACCGCGCCGGGGAGATTACCGAGCCCCGGAGGCTCGCGCGGGACGGAAAAAGGCCCGGAGCACATCCGACAGCAGTCGGGGCGCTCCGGGCCCGGTGGCAGCAGTGGTTTGGCTAATGGGACGGATTACCCGCCCCCCGTGCTGCCGAGGTGCGCATGGGGACGCGTCCCCTAGCTACTGCCACCTCCACGTTGATCACAAATTGGGACCACCTCCTTTCTGTGGTATCTCGACATTAGAGGACCCTTAGGACGCAGCAAAGGCCCGTCGGCGGTGACAAATGCCCGGGGTATCGACGACCGATCCCCGGGGCGGCTGGCGGGGTCCCCAACTCACCTTCGGATCGCCCCCGGGGACCGGCGCGCGGTGGTCGTCGCCCGCACTGGGCGGTGCGCCCCCCGCGTGCCGCTCGCACGAGGTCGTCAATCTCCCGTCTTTCGTCCGCGGAAGCCGGCAGCCCCCGGAGGAGCCACCCGCCATGGCCCGAGCAGTGTGGAACGGAGCGGTCATCGCCGAATTCGACGCAACCGTCGAGGTCGAGGGCAATCAATACTTCCCGCCGGACTCGATCGATCGCGCCCTGCTGCGTGGCTCGGGGTACGCACACCATCTGTCCGTGGAAGGGCATGGCCAGCTACTACGACGTCATCGTGGACGGCCAGATTAACGCCGACGCGGCCTGGTTCTACCCGACCCCGAAGGATGCGGTGGCCAACATCACCGACTACGTCGCGTTCTGGCGCGGCGTGAGGACCGAGGTCTAGGCGGGCGGCGGTGCGGGGACCGCGGCGGTCCGGGTCGAGTCCGGCAGGCGATCATTGAAGGTCCGCGTTAGCACGAGCTGATAGTCGAGGATCGACCGCGCGCGAAACGCGGCCTCGCACGAGGCCAGATAGAAGCGCCAGCCGCGCATGAACTGCTCGTCGAACCCAAGCGCAAACACGGCGCCGCGCTCAGATTCGAATCGGTCACGCCACAGCTCGAGGGTCCGGGCGTAGTGGATGCCGATGTCCTCGACGTCCGCGACCACCAGCTGGGATCGCGACGCCATCGCGCTCGAACACGTGGATTTCGTGCACTCCGGCGAGCGCATAGGCGGCCCCGAGCCCGGCGATACCTGTGCCGATGACGGCGATCTTCACCCGGCGCAGGCAAGCGCGAGTTGCGCTGCGAACCGGCGACTACCGTACTCGGCACCAAACCGGTCAGGTGCGGCAACGCTGTCGGCCGATGACCACCGCGCCTGATGCCACGACCGCCCCGCCGCCCCCGGTCATCATCGGCACGGCCCGGGCGCAGACGAGCCCCGGCAGCCGTTTGGTCACACTCGCAGCGGTCGCGATTCCGCTCATCGGCGTGCTGTCGGCGGCAGGCGTCCTCTGGGGCGTCGCGCTGCGTCCGCTGGATCTCGGTCTGTTTGCGGTCCTGTATGTCTTCTGCGGTCTCGGGATCACGATCGGCTACCACCGCTTGTTTTCGCACCGTAGCTTTCAGACGTCGTCGTGGCTGCGCGGCACCCTTGCGATCGCTGGCGCGATGTCGACCCAGGGCCCGGTAACCCAGTGGGTGACCGACCACCGGCGCCACCACGCCCACTCAGATCGCGACGGCGATCGGCATTCCCCCCACGGACACGGGGATGGCTGGCTCGGACCCCTGAAGGGTCTGTTCCACGCCCACATGGGGTGGCTGTTCACCACCAAAGGCATGGAACGGGGGGCCGCCTGGGGCGGCGATCTCTACAACGACGCGGTCATCTGGAGGATCGACCGGCTGTATGTCGTCTGGCTCGTCTTGGGGCTCGGCATCCCGTTCGCGCTCGGTTGGGCGATCACCGCCAGCGTCACGGGCGGGATTGAGGCCTTCGTGTGGGCGGGCCTGGTGCGTGTGTTCGTGTTCGACCACGTGACGTGGAGCGTCAACTCGATCTGCCACACCTTCGGGCGTCGGCAGTTCGCGACGACCGACGAGAGTCGCAACGTCGGAGTCGTCGCGGTCCTCACCTTTGGCGAGGGCTGGCACAACAACCACCATGCGTTTCCCGGGTCCGCCCGGGACGGGCTCGGTCGCTACCAAGTTGACGTGAGCTGGCTGGTGATCCGCGGCCTCGAGCGGCTCGGGCTCGTCTGGAACGTCAAGGTCCCGACGCGCGATCGCATTGCACGCCGCTTGGCCTAAGCCGGCGGCTCGCCGGCGAACCGGACGAGCTCCTCGCTGACCAGCTCGCGCCAGTCCCGAGCATGCGGGAGGCGCACGATACGCCCGAATGGCCGAATCGCGATGCCATGCACGCCGCCGTGGATTACTGTGTGGCTCGCGTCCGCACCTGCCGCCCGGAGGCGCGCAACGCCCGCACGGGAATGATTCGGATGGACCCCCAGGACGCCCACGCGCGTGCCGTCGAAGCTCCCGTGAATGACACGGATCCGGGCGCCGTCGAGCTGGGCGAGCTCGAGTTGTTCGGGAATCCAGGGGGCAAGCGCAATTACCTCGCGAATACCCTCCTGGCCGGCGCACACCAGGCTGGCCGCCCCGCCCGCCGAGAATCCCAACAGTGCCAGTCGGCGTGCACCCCGCGCGCGGACCACTGCGACCGCGTCGTGTGCGTCGGCGACCAGCGAATCGAGCGCGCGCCAGGACTTGATGCGGTAGCGCACTTCCGCGAACCCGATCTCCGGAAAGCGCGGCGCCAGTTGCCCGACCAGCCACTCGATGCTGGGGCTCCAGTCTCCCGGGACAGTTCGGGCGACACCGCCGTTCATGCAGATGACGACCGGTCCGTCGGACGGCCCCACGAAGCGCACCGCCCCGCCTGAGGGCAGCAGTACCGCGTTCACCTGTCGCCGGGGGATCGGAGCACCGGCCGATCGTAGCGGCCGTGCCCGGTGCTACGCCTTGGTGTGGGGTTCCTCGCTGTGCACCAGGAGCACGGCGCACGGGGCGATCGCCACCAGCTTCTGGGTGAAGCTGCCCAGCACAGTCTTCTCCGGACCGCCGTGGCGTGCGACGACGATGACGTCGGCGCCGTGCTCAGCGGCCCAGTCGGCGACGGAGTGGGTCGGGTTGCCTTCTAAGAAGCTCTAACCAAATGAAGGGTCCTCGCCTTTGGCGCTGAACCCAGTGCGCGTCACCACCTACGCGATACTGGGAGGCACCGATGCCGGGTTCCCGTACCAAGCCGTGGATCGTTGACGATGCG
>Ga0307374_10014148_pt1 | contig 10898 bp, 9 predicted proteins | sample OX3MG_FD_202532 | JGI IMG/M metagenome (GOLD analysis project Ga0307374, IMG submission 202532) | Soil microbial communities from Risofladan, Vaasa, Finland - OX-3 | ecosystem: Environmental > Terrestrial > Soil > Coastal area > Acid sulfate soil | place: Finland: Risofladan, Vaasa | collected... | reverse complement strand
ACCGCACTCGCCGGTGGGTCCCCGGGACACGCCAGGGCCCGCCGCCAGAGTTACGGGATTGCCTCGATCGCTTCGTCGAAGAGGCGGAAGAGCGGGGGCAGCCCGTTGGCCTGGCGCAGGGCCAGGGCCTGGCGCCGGGAGCGGGCGGTGAGCTCCCGGGCCTCCCGGCCCGGCCAGGGCCGGGGCAGGAGCTCGGGGGGCAGGAGCGGGTCGCGGCCGAAGCACTCGGAGAAGGCCACCGCCATGCCCAGGGCCAGGGGGAGGAAGGTGGCGTCGGCCAGGCGCTCGCGGCGCTCCCGCAGGGCCGTCAGCTCGGCCGGGATACCGCCGTAGGTGTCGGTGAAGCGACGGTAGCGGGAGGCCAGGTCATCGAGTTGCCAGAGGCGACGGGCCAGCTCACGGGGGTCGCTCTCGCCTCCGACCTCCAGGTCATCGGTGGTGGCCAGGGTGATCTGGTCGGCCAGCCCGAGCCGGTCGGCCTCGGCCCTGACGTCCTTGTGCCACGGATGGGGCGAGACGTAGAGCCCGCCCTGGACCGCACTGCCGCCCAGGGCCAATAAGCGCTCCCGGAGGGCGTCCCGGGCGGAGCGGTTGCGCTCGGGAACGGCAAAGCCGACTAGGCGCCACTGGCGGTCCCAGCCCCGCCCGGCAGCGTCTTGGACGTAGGCCAACCGGGTCCGCTCCATGGTGGTGCCCATGGCGGCCAGGCCGGCCGGGGTGGCCTCGTAGACGGCGTCGCGCCCGCTTCCCCGGCGCAGGAAGAGGCCTTCGGTGACCAGCCGGCGCAGGCAGGAGCGGATCTGGTCCGGGCTCTGGCCGCAGGCCTCGGCCACCGGGATGACTTCGGCGGGCACGATCGTGTGGTCGGCCCGGGTCATGCCGAAGACGAGGACCCTGGTCGGGACCTGGACGGTCGTGCGGCTCACGACCGCATCCTACGGCGGCGGATGATCCCGGCGGCTATTCCGGCTTTGCGGGCGGTGCGGCGCAGGGCCAGGTCGGCGGCGGGGGGAAGGCCGCTGGAGGTCGGGGCAGGTGGCGCCGAGCGGGCCCGGGGCGGGCGGGGTTCGAATCGGGTGGAGGCGGCCAGGCGCCAGAGGGCCAGGGCCGAGCCCTCCAGGAGGAAGGCGGACAGAAGAGTCCGCCCGGGCACGGCGGGCAGGAGGGCCAGGACGCCTATGGCGATCCAGTCGGCCACCCGGTGGGTCCGGCGGCTGAGCAGCTCCCAGGCCGCCAGGGGTCCGTCGCTCAACACGGCCAGTACGACCAGGAAGGCGCCGCCCACGATGAGGAAGACCTGGGAGGGCCCGGAGGTGTGGATGCCGACCACTATGAGCAGGATGGCCAAGAAGAGCTCGGCCGCCTGGTGCAGGGCGAAGGGGATGAAGCGCTTGGCCACGCGGGCCCAGCCGGCTCAGCCGGCGGAGTCGGACTTGCCGGTCCCGCTGGCGTCGCCCTCCTTGGCCGCCGCATCCTGGCCGCCTTCATCGAGACCCTTGCGGAACTCGTGGGAGGCCGAGCCGAGGCCCCGGGCCAGTTTCGGCAGCTGGCTGCCACCGAAGAGGAACACCAGGGCGACTACGACGATGAGGATGATGGTGTCCGGTCCTGCCAGGTTTGCCAGAACCATGTGTCAGGCTCCTTTGCGAGCGGGCGCCGTAGATACGGCGTCAGCCTCCAGGGTAGATGTTGTGCCGCCTCAGGCGGTCATCTGAGCCAGACATCTCAAGCCAGACATCTCAAGTCAGACATCTCAGCCAGACATCTGCCCGGTTAGCTCCTCGGCCGAGGCGGGATGCCCGAACTGGTAGCCCTGGGCCTGGATGCAGCCCATGGCCGTGAGCACTTCGGCCTGTTCCGGCGTTTCGACCCCTTCGGCCACCGTGGTCAGCCCCAGGCTCCCGGCCAGACCCAGGATGGCCGAGACGATGCTCGAGTCCTCGGCGTCGTGGCCCAGGCCCCCGACGAAGGTCTGGTCCACCTTGAGCACATCGACCGGGAAGCGGCGGAGGTAGCCGAGGGAGGTATAGCCCGTGCCGAAGTCATCGAGGCTGATGAGCACGCCCAGCTCCTTGAGCTCGGCCAGGACGGTGGCCGAGACATCGGGGTCGGCCATGATCACGTTCTCGGTCACTTCCAGGGAGAGGCTGGAGCCGTCGATGCCGGATTCGTCGATCTCCCGACGCACCTGATCCACGAAGCCCGGGTCGCTCAGCTGACGCCCGGAGACGTTGACCGACATCTGCAGAGCGGGATGGCCGGCCGTGGTCCAGGCGGCCGCCTGCCGGCAGGCCTCGCCCATGACCCACTGGCCGATGGGGACGATGAGACCGGTCTCTTCGGCCACGGCCATGAAGTCACCGGGATGGAGCAGACCCCGGCGCGGGTTGTCCCAACGCAGGAGGGCTTCGGCTCCGACCACGCGGCGGTCATCTAGGCGGACGACGGGCTGGTAGACGAGGCGAAGTTCCTGCTCGACCAGGGCCCGGCGCAGCGAGGCCTCGGTCTCCATCCGCCCCTGAGCGGCAAACTGCATGGTGGCGTCGTAGAGCGCCGCCCGCGACCGGCCCTCCTCCTTGGCCCGGTACATGGCCGCGTCGGCGTTGGCCAGAAGGGCCCCGGGTGTGATGTCCCCATCCTCGGCCACCGCCACCCCGACGCTGAGAGTCACCTTGAGATCCCCCAGGGGGTTGACGGCCTGGGAGATGGTCTCGGCCAGACCGGTGATGCGCTGGGCGATGACCATGGCGGCTTCGGCGGTGGTGTCCTCGCACAGCAGCACGAACTCGTCCCCGCCGAAGCGGGCCACGGTGTCGCCCGGGCGCAGGAGAGACCGAAGCCGGCCGGCCAGGGAACGCAGGACCCGGTCCCCGGTGCTGTGGCCCAGGCTGTCGTTGATGGCCTTGAAGTGGTCCACGTCGGCGAAGAGGACCGCCAACGGCGTCCGTCCCCGCTGCAGCCGGCGCAGTGAATGTTCCAGGCGGTCCATGAACAGCGATCGGTTGGGCAGGTTGGTCAGGGGATCGTGGAGGGCCTGATGGGCGAGGGCTTCGGCCATCTGGCGCCGTTCGGTGACGTCTTCGACATTGATGAGGATCCCACCCACGTCGGGATCCGAGAGCAGGTTGGTGAACCGGCCCTCGAAGTGGCTGGTGGAGCCGTCGGGACGGTGGCGCCCGCCCCGGAACTCCACCGAGTGGGTCCTTTCGGGCCGGTGGATGGCCGCATCGAAGGCGGCGTTGAAGCTGGTCAGGTCCTCGGCCAGCACCAGGTCGTCGAAACAGACCCCGTCCAGCTCGCCCAACTCGGGGCCGAACAGGTCAACGGCTCTGTCGTTGGCGTAGCAGAGGGTCCCGTCCGCCTCGCAGACCAGCAGGGCGTTGCCGGTCCGGCCGGTAAGCCGGCGGAAGCGCCGGGCGCTGCGGGCGGCCGCTTCGGCCTGCTCGCGCAGTTCGGTGATATCGGTGAAGGAGGCCGCCACCAGGGGCCGGGCCTCGCCTTGGACGGATAGCGGGACGGCGTCGACCGAGAACCAGCGCCGCTGGCCGCGCCGTTCGATGCCGATGAGTGTGGCCCGGCTGGTCAGCCCGGTCTCCATGGCCACCCGGGTCGGGAACCGCTGGAGCGGAAGGTCATGGCCCTCTTCATCCACCACCGTCGCCTCGGACGGGCGGTCCCCGACCATGGCGGCCCGGGGCTGGCCGAAGAGGGCCTCGGCCGCCGGGTTGCACGACACGACCGATCCGTCCGGGTTCATGACCAGCACGGCGGACTCCAGCGAGGCCAGGATGGAGCGGTAGTGGCCCTCGCTGGCAATGAGGGCGCCCATGGCCACCTGGAGGTCGGTCTCATCGGCCACGGTCAGGACCACACCCCGGATGCGGGGATCCTGGAGCCGGTTGGCCGCCCGGGCGACCAGGTGGCGCCAGGTTCCGTCCGGGGCCTGGACCCGGAAGCGGGCCAGCTTCTGGGCCATCTCAGGCCGCTCCAGGTGCTTGGCCACGTAGTCGATCAGATGCCCCCGGTCATCCACGTGGACCAGGCCGATGGCCCGGGAGCCGCTCAGGGCCTCGGGCGGGGAGCCGGTCACTTCCAGGGCCGAGCCGAGGCTGGAGGTGACCCGCCCGGCGCGGTCGATGATGAGGATCAGGTCGCTGGTCGCGCCCACCACGGAGCGCGCGTCGTCTGGGGGAATCTCCACCCTCACCCTCCCCTGGGTCACTGCGGAAGAGGGTAGCGCGCCACTCATAGTGAAATAAAGCCCCTGAGTGACTTCTTTACGTGGTCGCGGCCCCCACCACAGGTGAATTGAGGGGTTTGCCCCCTTCGGACCCGGCAAAGGGGGCATTGCCGAAGGCGAATACCCCGCCGTCCCCGGCTACCAACCAGTAACCGGCGGCGTTGGCGGTCACGGACATCGCCCTCACCGGGGAGGTGAGGTGCTCGGCGCCGGTCGAGCCGTACCAGGCCGCGTCCCCGAAGCTGAACACCCCGCCGTCGGCGGCCACCAGCCAGTAGCCGAGGCCGGTGGCGGTCGGAGCGATCCCGACCACGGGGGCGACCAGGCCCCCGCCGGCCGCTCCGCCCCGGGCCGGGGCGTCACCGAAGGAATAGACGGAGCCGTCGGCGCCGGCCAGCCAGTAGCCCCCGCCGTCGGGGGTGGCGGCCATCCCCACGATGGGCCCGGGTAGGTGCGCCCCGCCCTCGGAGCCCTCGAAGCGGGCGTCCCCGAAGCTGAACACGCCGCCATCACGAGCCACCAGCCAGTAGCCGGCCCCGTCGGGGGTGGCGGCCATGCCCACCACGGCTGCGGCCAGGTGGATGGCGCCGGTCGATCCCTGGAAGCGGGCGTCCCCGAAGCTGAACACGCCGCCATCACTAGCCACCAGCCAATAGCCGGCCCCTTCGGGGGTGGCGGCCAGGCCGACCACGGGTGCGGCCAGGTGGATGGCACCGGTGGAGCCGTAGAAGCCGGCTTGGCCGAAGCTGAACACCCCGCCGTCGGCGGCCACCAGCCAGTAGCCCGGACCGGAGCCGTATCCGGGTCCGGCGGCCGGGCCGGGTGAGAAGGAGTAGGTGTCCGCGGCGGCGCAGGACGGCCCGCTGGCCGCGTCCTGGACGACGATCCGGTCGATTCCCGACTTGGGGAGGCTGGGCGGGGCCCGGTAGGTCAGGCTGAGCCGCCCGCCGGGCCCGGGGCTGAAGGCGGTCGGGGTGGAGCTGAGAGCAGCGCCCCCGACCGAGGCCGTACCGCCCCCTGCCGCCTGGTTCATCGACAGGTACACGGCCGGGGCCGAGGCCGACACGGAGAGAGTGGTGGTGACGCTCTGGCCGGCGCCGAGGGACGCGCCCGGGGCCAGGGGGTCGGGGGAGAAGGAGAACTCCGGGGCGGAAAAGGAATAGGGATCGAACCCGGCCACGGAGGCATTGGTGGCCCGGTCCTGGGCGACCAGCACGTCCATGCCGCTGGCCGGCGGGTCGGGAGGCGTCGAGTAGGTCACCAGGACCACGCCGTTGGAGTCGGTGTCGAAAGGCACCGGGCTGGTCCCGAGAGTGGGGGACCCGGTCGGGTTCTGGTCGCTCGGAACGGCGCCGGTGGCCACCGCGCTGCCGGCCGCGCTCGTGTCCTTGGCCGCGGCCAGGAGCAGGTACACCGGGCAGTCGGCCACCGCCTTGCCATCCGGGCCGGTCACGGTGATGGACAGGGTCTCGGACTGGTTGGCCCCCAACGACCCGGTCGGCGCCATGGGGTTCGACGACAGCTGGTAGCTCGGGGCTCCGTATTCATAGGTGTCGGTGGCTGTTTCGGTCGGGACGGCGGCCCGGTTCTGGACCGTTATGACGTCCTCTCCGGTGCTGGGCAGGCTGGAGCCGGGGCCGGGGTTGGCCACCGTGTAGTCCAGCGAGAGTTGTCCGTTGGCGTCGGTGGTGCAGGACACCGGGGCCGAGGCGATCGGCCCGTTCGAGCACTGGCCCCGGGTGGCCGACAGGCCGGCGCCGTCCGATGCGGTGGTGGTCAGTGAGACGAAGACGGACGCTCCCGACTCGGGGGCTCCGGAGGACTGGGTCACGGTCAGGGTGACCGGCACGCTCTGGCCGGCCTGGAGGCTGCCCGGTCCGGCCGGGGGATCAGGGGAGAAGCTGTAGCGGTCCGGGTTCGATCCGGCCCCGGCCGGAGCGTAGGAGTAGCTGTCTTCTGCCGTTATCGATCCCGGACCGGACGGACCCGAAGTGGCCTGGATCTGGTCGCTCCCGCTGGCGGGGAAGGCGGCGGGGACGCAGACCCCGCTGGCCGAGCACTGGGGGGCGGCGGCGGCATAGGCAATGGCCACCAGTCCGTTCTGGGAGGTGGTGAAGGGTTGAGAGGTGGAGGTGAGGGCCACCCCCGCCACCGACGCCGTCCCCTGCGCCGCCGCGGTGGAGGTGAGGGAGAGGTAGACGAGGCCGTCGTTGACCGCCGCGCCCGAGGAGTCGAGGGCGGTGAGGGTGATGTCCACGGCCTGGCCGGGAGCCAGGCTGCCGGCCGGCGCCGGCGGGGAGGGGGAGAAGGCCAGGGAGGCGACCGTTCCGGCCGCCGGGCCGGCGGCCCAGGCCGGCGCGATGCCGAAGCCCAAGCCGGAGCCGAAGCCGGACCCGAAGCCAGCCACGACGCCAGGGCAGGCGGCCAGCAGAGCGATCAGGAGGATCAGGACAACTCGATGGTTGCGTCCGCCCGGCACAGTCGCCGGACCCTAATGCGGCCCCGGCGGGTTGTCGGACCACGGATCCGAATGTTGAGAAAGTTGACTGGAATACTCAGGAATGCTCAGATGGGACCACGACCGCTGGGAGGGACACCGTGACGGACATGTTGGCGCTGGTAGATGAGGCCGAGTTGGCCGAGATATCGGAGCGGTTCGAGACCGCCTCGGCCTCAGCTGTCCTGCGCTGGGCCCGGGACCGCTTCGGCGCCTCGCTGGTGCTGGCCTCCTCCTTCCAGGACAGCGTCCTCATCGACATGGCCGTCCGCCAGTTCCCCGAGATCGAGGTCGTATTCCTCGACACCGGTTTCCACTTCCCCGAGACCCTCGACTACGTCGAAACCGTCAGGCAGCGTTATGACCTCAACCTGCGGGTCATCGGACCCACCCTGGGCCCGGACGAGTGGCCCTGCGGGACCGATCGCTGCTGCGAGTTGCGCAAGGTCGCCCCTCTGGCCCGGGCCCTGGAGGGACGGGAGGCCTGGCTGACCGGCCTGCGCCGGGCCGAGGCCGCCACCCGGGCGGATGCCCCCATCGTGGGCCGGGACGAGGGGCGTGGCCTCATCAAGGTGAACCCGCTGGCCACGTGGAGCGACCAGGACGTGTCGGGCTATGTGATCGACCATGGCCTGCCGGTGCATCCGCTCACCAACCGGGGCTTTCTCTCCATCGGCTGTGCTCCGACCACCCGGGCCGTCCTCCCGGGCGAGGATCCCCGCTCCGGGCGGTGGTCAGGCACCGACAAGATTGAGTGCGGGCTACACCTCTGAGGAATTCCTGCCCGGTCGTTTAGGGCGCTCCAACCCATCCTAGCTGGACAATCTCCCTAACCGATCGGTTATATCTAGAATAACTGTTGGACAGATGACGGCTGAAGTATTTCAATTGCTCTTGCTGGTGAGGTCCCGGACCCCCCTCCGGTAGAACCCCCAGGTAGGTAGCAAAGGGCCGGCATCCCCCCCGCCGGCCCTTTGCGCTGCCCGCCCTAAGGTAAGACCGTGGTAGGGAGGAGGCTCACCGGCCGACTCCTGGTGGCCAGCCCGGTCATGCGGGACCCCAATTTCGACCGGACCGTGGTGCTCATGCTCGAGCACAGCGACACCGGGGCGGTCGGTGTGGTCCTCAACCGGCCCAGCCACGTCCGGGCTTCGGACATCCTCCCCGACCTGGAGGGGCTGACCCTCCCACCCGGCACGGTCCATGTGGGGGGCCCGGTCCAGCCTGAAGCGGCCATCTGCCTGGTCAAGCTGGCTTTTCCGGAGTCCGGCCCCAGCTGGAGCCATCTGTTCGGCACGGTGGGGTCGGTCAACCTGGACAAGCCGGTGGCTGACCTGGGTCCGGCCAGCCTGGGGCTCCGGCTCTTCGCCGGCTATGCCGGCTGGGGGGAGGGCCAGGTGGAGACCGAGCTGGAGGCCGGGGGCTGGCTGGTGCTGCGCCGGGAGGACGAGGACGCCTTCGGGACCGAGCCGGCCGGGCTGTGGCCGGCGGTGCTGCGGCGCCAGAAGTCCGGCCTGGCCATGCTGGCCGCCTTCCCCCTCGACCCCACCCTGAACTAAGCCGCCGGCCGGAGGAAGGGCCGCCGCCAAACCAGCTGGGAAGGGTCGGGGCAGCGCCCACCGGTCCGGCCGGCGGGGCCCCTGTGCTACCCACCGGCGGGGCCTCCTAAACCGCCGAGGCTGGCCGTTGGAGGAGTTTTCACCTAGCGTGGCGAACTTCGTTGTGGGCTTCGGTCCTGACGGAGTAAGTCGATACACCCCCGGCCGCGCCCCTGCCCGGCCCCCCCAACCCCAGCGCCCTGATGGGGCGCGCCCCCTACGAGGTGATCGCCTAGCCGAAGAGACCCAGGGTTTTCCGTCTGCACCTCGTACGGACGAGAGTCCCGACCCGATCACAGAACCAACGCCCCTCGGCGGCGGCGCCTGCAGTCGGTCCGGTCGCGAGCTGAATGCCAAAAGGCGGTTGCCCGCACTCCACCACACCTGAAGGGCCCGGAACCCCGGCCCACTTCTCAAGGAGGCGTGAGATGCGCAAGCACCACTCCAGACATCGGGTCGCCCGTTTCCTATTGGGCATAGCCGGCACTGCTGCCGGAACGGTCACCCTCAGCTACACCGGCACGACACCTGTTGTTGCCGACCAGGCGCCCTCCTATTGGATGGCACATAGCGGCGGTCGGATCGACGCCGTGGGAGGGGCGGCGTCCCTCGGTTCGGACACGCCCGACGCGGGCGCCTCCGTGGCGGACATCGTCCCCACTCCCGACGGCAACGGTTACTGGCTGGCCGAAAGTGAAGGCCGAGTGGCTGCCTTCGGCGACGCCACCGGATACGGCTCACCGCAGGGACTAACCCATCCCATCGTCGGGATGGCCGGCACTCCGGACGGAAAGGGCTACTGGCTGGTCGCCTCCGACGGCGGCATCTTCAGCTACGGGGACGCCGCCTTCTACGGCTCCACCGGGGCCGAGCACCTGACCCAGCCCATAATCGCCATGGCGGCGACCGGCGACGGCGCGGGCTACTGGCTGGTCGCTTCCGACGGAGGCGTCTTCACTTTCGGTGATGCCAGCTTCCTCGGCTCCGCCGGCGGCCAGAACCTCTCGGCGCCGGTCACCGGCATCACCCCCACGGCCGACGGCCACGGTTACTGGCTCTTCGGCGCGGATGGGGGAGTCTTCAACTACGGGGACGCCACTTTCCTCGGTGCGGGCGCTCCGGCCGGTTCGGCCACGCCGGTCGACCAGATGGTGGCGGCGGACGACTCCCAGGGCTACTGGCTGGTGGACGGGGCGGGGAAGATCCGCGCCTTCGGCTCCGACGGCTCCACCCCGGCGGACGTGTTCTCGGCCATGGCCGAGTCGTCCCTTCCCCCCGTCTACGGCTCCACGCCCGCTCGGGCTCCGGCTCCGGCGCCGGCGGCGGCCCCGCCGACCCTGGCCCAGCGGGCGGAGAAGTTCGCCCTCTCCCAGGCGGGCAAGCCCTACTCCTACGGGGCGTTCGGGCTGGCCGCCTACGACTGCTCGGGCCTCGTCTACCGCTCCTTCCTGGAACAGGGAGTGACCCTGCCCCGCACTGCCGCCGGGCAGTACGACGCCGGCGCCCACGTCCCGCTGTCCCAGGCCGCCCCCGGGGATCTGGTCTTCTGGTCCTCGGGCGGATCGATCTATCACGTGGGCGTCTACGTCGGTGATGGGGACGTGGTCAACGCCACCCACAGCGGCAGCACCGTGCAGGTGATGGCCATCGGGGACATCGGCTCGGCCATGTCCGAAGCGACCCGGATCTCCGGCTGAGCCCGGGCCCGGCTGCGCTCTCCCGTAGCCGGGCCTCAGCCCAAGTGCAGCCCTTCCGTAGCCGGTTCCACCATTGGTCGAAAGGTAGGTTCCAGCCTTGGACCGGCGGACGGTGAGAGCCGAGGGGCGGAGGAGTCATGACCCGTATGGCCGATCAACCCACTGTCGAAGTGGAGATACAGGTGGCCGCTCCGGCCGGCGTGGTCTGGGAGTTGGTGAGCGATCCCGCCCTGCCGGCCCGCTTCAGCGCCGAGTTCCAGGAGGGCGGGTGGGACCCGGAGGCCCCTGGCCCCGCCCTGGGCGCCCGCATCCTCGGGCACAACCGCCATCCCGCCATCGGGGAGTGGCGGACGACATCCATCGTGGTGGCCTGTGATCCGGGGCGTCGCTTCTCCTGGGCGGTCGGCTCCGCTGAGAACCCGGCGGCCACTTGGTCCTTCGAGATAGAGCCCGATGCCGGCAGGGCCGATTCCGTCGTGGTCCGCCAACGGGCGGTCATGGGACCGGGACCCTCCGGCCTCACCGCCGCCATCGAGGGCCGGCCCGACCTGGAGGAGAGGATCGTGGCCCGCCGGCTGGCCGAACACGAGCGCAACATGAGGGCGACCCTGGAGGGAATCAAGGCTCTGGCCGAGGCCGCCGCCGAATGACCCTGAAGATCGGTGTGGCGGCCGGTGTCGGTGCCGAAGCGGCCGACTTTGTGGCCGAGGCGGAAAGACTCGGGGTCGACTCGGCCTGGAGCGTGGAGGCCTGGGGCTACGACGCCCTCACCCCGTTGGCGTTCCTAGCCTCCCTGTTTCACGCGGAAGTGAAGCAGCAGTTTCTGTCGTTCGCTGACGGGCTCTGTGGACCGCGAGCGGTTCTGC
>Ga0307374_10014147_pt1 | contig 10898 bp, 6 predicted proteins | sample OX3MG_FD_202532 | JGI IMG/M metagenome (GOLD analysis project Ga0307374, IMG submission 202532) | Soil microbial communities from Risofladan, Vaasa, Finland - OX-3 | ecosystem: Environmental > Terrestrial > Soil > Coastal area > Acid sulfate soil | place: Finland: Risofladan, Vaasa | collected... | reverse complement strand
GATAATTTCATCGTTGGCGGTGCGCGCATACTCCGGCCAGTCGGTGATGCCAAACCCGTAGGGGCCGAAGGCTCCGCCGATGCTGCGCGTGCCGAGCGGTGGGTATTTCGAAAAATCAACGGCTTGCTGCGCTTCTTCTCGCGTATTGACCATGGGAACCACCACGCCCCACGCGCCGGCATCGAGCGCCCACTTGAACCACTCGACGCCATGCCCTGGAAGGCGTGCCATAGGAGCGCAGGTTCCGGCATCGACGATAGTGGCGATCATGTCGGCCATGAGCACGGGATTCTGCGCGCTGTGTTCTATATCAACAGCGAGCCAATCAAAGCCGAGCCGGGCCATAATCCGCGCCGAGGGAACGCTGGGCAGGCTCAACCAGGCTCCCAGCGCTGGCTCACCGCGTTTAAGCTTTTCTTTTACATGGTTCGTGCGCATTGCTTGCTAGCCTTTCTGGTGTTTTTCATAGTAAGGGATATCTCGCGTCTTCGTATTATGACACCGCGCAATATGGAGACGCAATGGGGCGTCTTTTCCCAGCTATGAGCCAGCAAGCCGGGTCGCCTATCCCCTGAAGTAGCGTATGGCCTCAAATCGCGTATATAATGATGGCAAATCGAATTTCATCAAGGGAGTTGTCATCTTATGCGAGATCAGATATTCATTTGTCATTGTAAACAGGATGCGAGGTGGTTAAAGGCTCTCCAGACACATCTGAAGCCCCTGTTACGCCAGAAACCGCTCGTGATATGGGATGAAACGAAGGTTATGCCCGGTAAAGATTGGCGCAAGGAGATCAAGGACGCGATAGATACAGCGAAAGTCGCGGTTTTGCTGGTCAGTCCCGACTTCCTGGCGTCCGACTTTATCGCAGAAGAACAACTTCCTTCCCTCCTGAACGCGGCAGAACATGACGGACTAACGATCCTCTGTGTAGCGGTCCGCCCATGTTCATATGAAAAAATGGTGGCAATCGAACGGTATAAAGCTCTGAACGATCCCTCTAAAACGCTATCACAAATGAAACCGAATCAGCGAGAAGAACTACTTTCCAGGATATGCGAGCAGATTGCAGAAATAGCACATCAAGAAAGCAGCGAAAATGAACCTGAACCATCTCCACTTCCTTTAGTAGTCAATCTAGATGGGATTGGGATAACCGTACAGGGCGAACAAATCGCCAGCCGGGAAAGGATACAACAGGTTCTTGAGTCGTACTTCGACGTTGATGCCTGCTTTGTCAGGCAAATGGAGCTTGATCGCCTGCTTAATGTAGTCAAGCCTGGTTATTCTGCCATGATTCAAGGACCGCATGGAGTCGGAAAAACGGCGCTCTTGAAGCAATTACGGGCTGTTTGCCAGCAGGAACAAATCTCTTACAATTACCTTGACCTCGGTATAGCTGAAGCGCAACTCCAGACAACCCTGTCGCGCAATATTGTGATAGCTTTGACAAATACTGACCCCGGACCCATCAGACCAGACGACGTTGAGAAACATTTAGAATCTGCGCAACTGGTATCGCAAGCGGTGATCTGCCTGGACAATATAGATGAATTTGCGAGAAACCCTCGTATCGCATTTGAACACGAGATGCTACAGATACGCGCTCTTGGAACGCATCATGCCTCGAAGTTAAAGTTTTCTGTTATCTTAACATCGAATGAAGGTTTTACTATGCGCAATTATTATCAAACGTCCGGCAGTCCCTGGTTTACAAATTATCCTGAAACGAGACTCGCAACACTATCAGAAATGCGCGCGATACAATTGCTCGAGCTTGCCGGAATCAGCGATGATAAACAAGTGTCCTATTGCATCAACCATATAAAAAAACAGCTTCCTCTCGATTTGTTGCTGATGGCCTATCTCCTCAAAATAACATCTTCCGCGGGCGTTAGCAATGATAAGCTCGCGAAAGATGTCTACCTGCACGTTGAACCGCTACTTCGAGAGTGAAGCTCAGCCGTTCATCTCTTTGCGCACCATTTCCAGGGGTTTCTCTTTGAGCAACCATCCACGCGTAAGCCCTACTGGAATCCTAAACCTGCTGCTATCGGATACCGAGTCTCTGGCATCACTTGACATGCTCTCGATCAAATCGGCATCGACCAGTGTTTTTAAGGACGCCAGCAGGTATTCCCGTTTGAAAGAGATGCGATTGCGCCGGTAAATCTCTTCTATTTCAACGAGGGTGAGCCAGCGCCCCTCTTCTTTGCCGCCCTCGGCTATCGTGGAGAGCGCGACGCGTTCTTCTGGCGTAATCTGGTCCCAGAGCCAATCGAAGTGGAACTGGCCGGTTTGCATTACCTCGCGCAGTACGATATTAACGTCGTTGATCGTCACATACGTCTTGCGCTTTTCATTGCAGTAATCAACGATGTAGCGACATAAGAGATGGATCAGGTACGGCTGATCCGCCGTTAACTGGTGGATTTTTTTCACTGTCAGCGGCTCATACTCAAGATAGTCCGCCACTGGTTGTTGGATTAAATCCTCTGCTCCCTGTTGACTGAGTCTGGATAGGCGGCGGTGGTGAGCGATATGAAAGAAGATGGACCTGTACCATTTCGTGTGCTCGGTAATTTTGTGAGTGCCTGAAAAGAGAAAATTGATGTTCGGGCGATGCTGAACAATGTCGCGCAGGTAGTCGAACACCTGTGAGTCTAATCGTCCTTTCATGACCTGTTCTTCCAGCACCTCAAATTCGTCGATGAGCAGGATCAGTTTGCGCGTTGTGAACTGCTCCTCTATGCTGTCCAGGAAGAGATCGAACGCGTGGGTGGGGTCTTTCTCAAAATCTGCCATTTCTGGGAAGCAGACGGGCAGATGGTTCTTTCGCATGGCCTGGGCAATATAGCTGGCTACTTTATAGAGAAAACTCTGAATGGTTATCTGGTAGGAGACGCGCTGCATGTCGATGAGGACGGGAATGTACTCGTCGGAAACAGTAGCATTGATTAACTGGAGCAGCAGGGTTGTCTTGCCGGAGCGCCGCTGACCATACAGGACGATCACCGATTTGGCGTCGCGGGTCAGATTATCTATTAGAAAAGCCATATCCTCTTCACGGCCATAGAACATCTTGCGGTCAAGGGTGGGTGTGCCTGTCGAAAAGGAATTGGAAATATAGCGAAACTCCTGGCTCTCCTCCCCTAACTCAAGGCGATCGCCGAATTGCTCTATTTTCATGACATCTTCTGCGTCATCGTAGCAGATTTCAAAGACCAGGTCTAATAGCGTGGCATGTGGCTTGAGCGTGAACTCGGCGTTGGTGTCTTCACGCGGAAGAATAGTTTCGGTCTCGAAGGTGCTCGTTCCTTCGACTTCAAAGTTGCCGTTGTGTAAAAGCGTTACCTTTACATTCTGCGCCGAACTGCGACCTGTGTTACGTACGTTCAACCAGATAGCGACGCGGTCCTCGTAGCGTGTAAAGCGGGCCTGGAGTTCTGCTACAATCTCGGCCTTGCCGCGCAAAACATTCAGTTGCGCCTCAACCATTTCTCTCCAACGCCGCAGAATCAGAGTGAAAACTTTGTGATTGGGCAAGTTCGCGAGCGGCTCTCCCAGTAATGATAAAGAGTATTGCTGTTCTAGAAATTTGCTGGTTTTCTCAATCGCCGTGCTGGCTTCCATTAAGATGGTCATGCGATCGTTATCGCTTTCGCGCCTGAGATAAATCCTGAGCATGCGGCTGATCGAGTTCAAACGCCCGAACACATCGAGCAGAATGAAAGCAAATTCATTGTTGGGAGTGAATTGATTGGCAGCCAGGGAATACTGGTACTGAGCAAAATCATCTATCGAGTGGATAGCAAGCAGGCGGTACAGTTCGACATAGATGAGACACAAGTCTCTGGCATAGAGCAGAGCGGAAATCGCTCCTAACGCCTCGATAGCCTGCTGCGTTCGTTCCTGAGCGTTCTCGTCGTTCATATCGGTGAGTACGACATAGACGACATTGAGGTATTGCCTGACAACATGTGTGGTGGTAGCATGGGCGATGTGTTGCAGAATGTCAGGCTGGATCGCTTTTACAATCAGCAGGTGGACATAGACGATCAGGAGTCCTTGATTGCGGTCCAGGAAATGTGCCAGCGCGTGGGCGGCCTCCTGGCGAATCCATACCGATTCTTTATCCTGAGCAGCAGCAAGCAGCAGTTCAAAAATTTTGCTTTTCTTGCCCGGCTTTGCTTCAACCAGTTGTAACAACGCGCGCACGACCAGGCGCCGGATGTAGCGATTGGTATTCCTGGAAAAGCGCGCCAGGAACTCTAACCCGTAATCCCAATCGTGTTTCATTAACTCTGGAATGTACTGGATAAAGGCGCTTCTTACATCATCGTTCACATCAACCGACAACTGGCGCAGAATTTGACGCCCGTTTGAGGGGAAAAGCGGGTAGTGCGTCATGACCACGCGAACGAGCGCCTGGCGTACTTCCGGGACACCTGTCCTGGCATATTTTTCAAAGTCAGCGGCCTCACGCGCTGAGAGGTGATTTTGCTCAGCGAGTTTGCCCAGCGCGAAGGCTTGCAGCAATGGTTCGGAATGGTTCGGAATAGCCCCGATCAGATACTTGTGGGATTGCTTTTTCGTGAGCGCGGACCAGCATTGATCGATCAACATATTCACGTGTCGCTGGTCTACTACTTGCAGCACCTCGAGTTCGTCCTCAGAACCGACGGCAATCTCTACATTTTTATCATCATCGATATCCTCCACACGCACAGCGTAGATGCGATCACTGGCCTGGTAATTCCACAGGAGATCGCCCTCTCTGTTAAAAACGTACATGTAGCCATCGGCGCAGCCGACAATAACCTCGACCATATCGTCATGATCGATATCCGCCGCATCGACGCATGTAGCGTTATGGGGAAGGTAGTAGCGCCACAACAGATGACCGGCGCTATCCAGCACATGCACATTGCGGTCTTCGGAGCCGATAATCACTTCGACCCTGCCGTCGCCATTGATATCTTTGATGCAGATACCGCGAATATGGTCCCAGGTATCATACCTCCAGAGGCGTTCCCCTTTGCGCGTGTAGGCATAGACACTATTGCCCAGACTCCCGGCCACAATTTCCGGCATGCGCTCTTCACTCTGCGTATAGGTGCGCACCACCCTGATACCCTCTGGCGTGTCGATTGTATCGGTGGGCGTACTGAGGTCACTGCCGTAGATGTAGAGCTTTTTTTCTTCCGAGCCAACGATAATCTCAGGCGGAGTATGCCTGTTGGGGGCCGTCACGCTGATGCTCGACAGGCGGGTATCAATATAGGCGTCTCGTCGCTCGTGTTTTTTCGGCCCGGCCAGGATGTAGACACGATGATCTGAGGAACAGATGACAATCTCTTCCTGCTTATTGTGATCGACGTAGCCCGTTTGTACATCTACGATATGCTCTTTGAGATGGGTAGACCAGAGATCTTTGCCGGTCGAATGATAAGCCAGCACGTTGCCTTCGCTGGTTCCAACGATCACTTCTCGATTGGGATCGCTGGTGATGTGCCTGAAGCAGACGGTGCGGATATGGCCGATCTTCCCTTTCTGCCAGATCTTCTGCACTTTTTGTTGCCTGAGTCTGAGTAGAACAGCCAGGGCATCCGCGTAGCATTCCTCCTTCAACAAATCTTCGGCCTGCTTCAAGGTGACGAGTTCTTTTTTCTCCCCTCCCAGAATATCCTGGAGCAGATCGCGCTCATCGTCGTTCAATTCGGCAATACTGGCAGGCTCAGGCGAGCCGAGGAGCCGGTGACATTCGCGAATCTTTTTTTCCTGGCCCCTGTGTAAGCGGATACGCATTGCGCGCACGCGACCGTTTTCCGAGGCTAAAATGAGTTCGGGTCGCCTGTCATTATCGATATCACAGGCAAAGATGCCGAAGACGCGGTATTTGTGGTGGTGCCGCCAAAGTGTCTTGCCCTGGTCATCGAGGATATAGAAATGCTTATCCTCGGAACCGGCGATGATTTCCAATTGATTATCGTTATCAATATCAGCGACGCACAGGGAAAGCATGCGGTTGTCGAAATGATGCAGCCATTTTTGTTCAAGGCAACAACCGGAGGAGTCGTAATTCAGGGCAGCGAGGTCTTTTCCGTCGGTACCTACGAGTATCTCAACACGGCCATCCTGATCTACATCGGTCGCGCAAATTGTGCGCACCGCGTGTTTCATGTCAAGCTTCGTGAGCAACTGGCCGTCGTGGTCAAACACATACAGGTGCCTGTCAGCCGAGCCGACGAGGATTTCCGCTTTGCCATCCTGGTTGATGTCATAGGAGTAGACAGCGCGCACCCAGCCGTTAGTCTCATACTTCCAGCGCACTATGCCGGTATCATAATCAAGCACGTACACGCGGCGATCTTCTGAACCAACAATAATATCGGTAGGGCTGACAGGATTCACATAAATCTGGCGAATGACGTATCCGATATTCAACCAGCAGGCTTCCTTTTCAGCTTCTTCATCGATAGCTCTACCTTCCTCGTCAAAAGGAAGGGTTTTGCCATCCCTGGTAACAGTATTGCCATCTTTGTCCAGCACATACATTTTCCCATCGCGCGTCCCGGCGATAATACGAGCGGGGATTTCTTTTCCTTCGGCATCCAAATGGACTGCAAGGATGGTGCCGACCCAGACTTTCTCTCCAATAACGCGCACCCACCTGTCGGTCCGGTCTATTCCATGAGTCGAAAAGAGATGCACGCGGCCGTCGCGCGTAGAGGCAACCACCTCGAACGCGCCATCGTTGTCGATATCGGCGACATAGACGCTTGTCGCCCAGTCCTTCGCGCGATATGACCACACGCGTGTGACGGTACCGAGTCCAAGTCCAAGCGCGTCTTGCAGTTCATCGATGGCAGAGGTTGGCATATTTCACATCCTTTGTTGATTTCTCGCGTGTATTGATACATCACTGTATAGTAAAGTATATGCGTGGATACCGCTCATAATATGCCAAATCTATGACAACTTGCAATTACTACTGATGATGTACAACAATAAGAGCTGAAAGTAAAGATGTGGCACAGTTTTGGCACAGTTTAAGCAAACCGTGAGTTTATACTTCGTAAAATGAGTAAGTAGCACGCTGGAAGAATAGCGGCATTCTATGCAAGGAGATTGACAATGGGAGACCGTTCGCCAAATCCTTACCTCAATCTGGCAACAATCCATTCCCCCGATATGTTCTTCGGACGCGCTCACTTGCTCAGGCGTTTCTATGCTGCCATTGCCAATCGCCAATCCATTTCTTTGATAGGTCCGCGACATATTGGTAAATCGACCTTTCTGTGGTGCGCGTGCCTGGCAGAGACGCAAAGGCAGTTCACGTTTGATCTTAGCCAGCACATCTTCGTGCCACTTGACCTGCGCAAGTATCTCAATAAGACCTGTGATGATTTCTTCCATCTTGTCAGTGAACAGATCATACGGCAAAGCCGGAAATCTCACGGTCTTTCCCTGCAAGCCTGGGGCCAGGGCGAAGAGGAGTTCAGTTCCATACTGGACGAGGTCGAGGAACATGGATTTTTCCCGGTGTTGTTACTGGATGCTTTTGATAATATCACGCTCAACAAGCATTTCGGTCCTGAGTTTTTCGCTTTCCTGCGCGCGCATGCTACAAAAGTTGCTTATGTAACTGCCTCCATTGCTCCTCTGTACGAGGTATGCCATCGCGGTATAGCCGACTCGCCCTTCTTTAATATCTTCCATACCTACATGCTGGAGGCGCTGACCTATGAAGAGGCGCGAGATCTCATCAGCATACCTATGCGGGACAACGAGTTTCCTTTTTCGGAAATGGAGATCGAGTGGATTTTAAGAATGGCGGGCCGCCATCCCTTCTTCATTCAACGTGTCTGTCATATCCTGCTCGAAGAGAAAATACAGCAGAAGCGCAGCGAAGTTGATATGCAACATGTCAAAAAACTGGCTTACAGGGATCTGCGGCCACACTTTCAGGATAGCTGGGAACGCCTGTCAGACGCGCAACGAACGACGCTGCAGGACGAAGCTCAGCAAAAGGAACATCCACTGCGTGCCTTGCCTGAATTGAGCGAAAGCGCCCTTTTTCGACAGTTTGTGCGCAACACCTCTGACACTATGCTCTTCCACATGACGACAGAGGAACTGGAGCACGCGCTGGAAAAAATAGATGATCTCGAAGAGTTGGGGAAAACGAATGTAAGGCTCATGAAGGGCGTTGCTGAACGCCTTAGAAACGAAACATCTTCTACCAACGTGGAAAGAGGGATAGCGGTTCGTGAAATTCTTAACGAAGCCTTCAAGCGATTACAAGGACCTGGCTCACGCACAGATAACGCGGTTGAATGGTGGTTCTACAACATCCTCTATTATCGCTACTTCAAACATCATCTCAAGAATGAGCAGATAGCCGCCCGCCTGCAGTTCACCAGCGTGCGAACATACTTCCGCGAACGTAACAAAGCCATCAATGCATTGCTGAACATCCTGCTGGAAATGGAAAAGGCACTCAGCCTGGACGATTAGATCAGTGCATTTGCTCACAATGCTTCATCCTCTTCAAACCATCTGAAATGGCGTTATGCCATTTTTGGGATCATTTCATCGATTTTTTATTTTTCAAGTATTACTACGTCTCTTCTGATAGAACTCGTCTACAGGCGCTCCACCGTTATTTTGAGTGTATGGGATTATTACATGCAAAGCAACAGACTTACTTTGCTATTGATGGCAGGGCTGCCCGGTGCAGGAAAAACTACCCTGGCCGGTAGTTTAGGCTGTGCACTCGGATGGCATGTGATTGATAAGGATAAACGCAAACAGGAGATGATGAAACAGGGAGATGATGACGACACATCCGGGAGGCGCGCTTATGACCTGTCTTTCGCCAAAGCCCGCGAAATGCTTTCGATCCAGCGGACATCCGTTATTCTGGATAGCGCGGCTCTGCAAAGATTTATTCTGGCGAGCGCCAGGGATATTGTGTCCAGCGTCGAGAACGCGCGGCTCAAAGTCATTCTTTGCGTAGCAGACCGTGATTTGCGCAATGACCGGCTGAGAAAAAGACCTGCTCAGATTACAACGATCCGCGTTGACCCGTTCAGCATCATTGACTATCTGCAACATTTTGAACACCTTCCATCAGATAAATTGACCCTCTTTACTCACATTCCGCTTGAAGAATGTCGCGCGCAAGCCATTGATTACCTGAAAACTTGATAGTGGCACAAAACTGGCAGTAATTTTTCATAGTAAGTGATATATTAGAGGAAAATAGACACAAAAGGTAGTAGCGGAAATGTTAACAAGATATTTGATACGTCATGGATTGAGCCAATCTAACGTGGGAATGCCAACATTACATCCTGAAATCGTAGAGCTTACACGGTTGGGATATGAGCAAGCCGAATGTATCGCACGATTTCTTGAAACCCAGGCTTCTCCAGACCTGATTGTAAACTCGTCATACAAACGCTCGCGGCAAACGACAGAGCCAACCCTATACCGTTTCCCAACAGTCCGTCATGAAGAATGGCAGGTGCAGGAATTCACCTACATTTCATCGTGGCACAATGAGCCGTCAACGTTGGAGGAAAGGCGACCGATGGTGGAAGCCTACTGGGACATGGCTGAGCCGGCATTAGTTGACGGACCCGGATCGGAGTCATTTGAACAGTTCATCGCGCGCGTTAATGAAGCAAACGCGCTTCTCATGCATAGGAGAGAGAATACTGTCGCTATGTTCAGCCACGAGCTGTTCATTTGCGCGTTTGTATGGCTCTTGCAAAACAAGCAGTCTACGAGAAAACTCGACCAGGAAGACATGAGAAACTTCAGAAGATTCCATTTATCGCACAGGGTTTCCAATGGCGCAATTATAAGATTGGAACTGGACGATAATCATGTATGGAGAGTATGTGAGACGATTACGTCTCACATAGATGAGCTACAAAAAGTTCCCGCGGGCAAGGTGATGTCAACAATCTAATACATCACCTGCCCGCGGGAACCTGCTTTCAATGAGCGGCTGCACACCGCTTACATTATACTACATGCTGCACTACAGGGACTCGCTAGTAATCGTAGCGTCGATTGTACGAACCTGAAAAACGCCGGGGGCGCATCAGAGATACGCCGATGACAATACCTCCGATTAATGAAATCAGGTCACAAACGACTACCCAATCGGCACCAATAAGCATTTCGACTCCTTCCGTGTATGCGAGACAACGGTATGTATATCAGCAGCACTACTTGTTCGATACAAAACGTACTGATCCTCTGACCTCAAACGGCTGGCCGCGCTAGCGCGAACGCAGCATCGCGATGCCAATCATGAGGCCGATGAATAAACAGATCAACATCGATATAAGAGTAACCACTATTGACATATGTAGCCTCCTTTTATCTCAAAGAAATGAGTACCACCTGCGCGCATGCATCTACACTTGCGAGTGTACCTGCTTTTTTCTGCCAAACATCTACTGTACGCTGTCAGAACTGTGCCAATATGTGTCATGGTGTAATTCTCTGTTGGCAATGCGCTGTGCCTGTGCTGAGCGCTCTTCATCTTTTTTTTACACTTTCTTACAGTTAATTTACACATCTCTGCGCTTTATTTGATTGGCATACGCTATTCTATTGATATAAAGACGTGGCAGACACATGTATAGCAAAAAATAGTATGCTGCAAGATAGAGCAAAGGACAACGAAAATGCTGCAAGAAGAGTATGGATTATATGAACCTTATCAGTCACCATCTTACTATTCGCCATCCTCACCAGTAGGGACGTTAGATAAATATCCAGTCACACAAGTGCCGTCAGAACAGGTCGCGTTCCAGCCGCCCAGATTTCCGACGGGGCCGCTGCCAACGCCAACAGCGCCACCTGAGCCACCT
>Ga0307374_10014146_pt1 | contig 10898 bp, 8 predicted proteins | sample OX3MG_FD_202532 | JGI IMG/M metagenome (GOLD analysis project Ga0307374, IMG submission 202532) | Soil microbial communities from Risofladan, Vaasa, Finland - OX-3 | ecosystem: Environmental > Terrestrial > Soil > Coastal area > Acid sulfate soil | place: Finland: Risofladan, Vaasa | collected... | reverse complement strand
GGGACCACGCCCATCGTCACATTCATGCAGGTCGTCTTGCCGGCGCCGTTGCGGCCGAGCAGCCCCAGGAGCCGCCCTTCGCCGAGGCGGAAGCTCACGCCGTGCAGCACATGGCTGTCGCCGTAGAAGGCGTGGATGTCGGCAAGCGCAAGGGCGTCACGCGCCAAGGTAGATCTCCGCGACGCGCGGGTCGGCCACGACCTCGGCGCGATTGCCCTCGACTACCATCCGGCCGAAATGCATCACCGTGATGCGCTCGGCGAAATCGAGCGCCACGTCCATGTCGTGCTCGATCATCACGATCGTCACGTCGCGCGGAATGGCATTGATGAGGGCGAGCACGTCGCGGCGCTCCTCGCTCGAAAGCCCGGCGAACGGCTCGTCGAGCAGCAGCACCTTGGGACCTTGCGCCAGCGCCATCGCGATCTCGACGCGGCGGCGCTCGCCATAGGATGTCTCGGCCAGCGGCCGGTGAGCGAGATGCTTCAGCCCGACGCGCTCGAGCGCCGCTTCCGCGCGCTGCGCCAGCGCCCGCTTGCGCGCCAGCAGCACGACCGGATTCCAGCGCAGCGGATCGATCCCCATGAGCGACAACAGGACGTTGTGGAGGAGCGTGTCGCGCGCGAACAGGGTGATGATCTGAAAGGTGCGGGCGAGGCCGAGATGGGCGCGCGCGCGGCTCGGCAGGCGCGTGAGCTCGCGCCCGAACAGCGCGATCGACCCGGCATCGGGCGCAAGCTCGCCGGCGATGAGGTTGAAGAGCGTCGTCTTGCCGGCGCCGTTGGGTCCGATGATGAGCCGTCGTTCGCCGGGCGCCACCTCGATCGACAGCCCGTCGGTGACGCGCAGCCCGCCAAACGACTTATCGAGGTCGCGCACCGCCAGCGCGGTCATGGCTCGCCTCGCGCCGCCGTCCGCGCCGGCCGGGCGCGCAGGCTGCGCAGCGCCCAGCGCACCAGCCGCGCCGAGCCCGGCACCAAGCCCTCGGGCATGAACAGGACGATGCCGACGAAGATCGCGCCCAGAAGCAGGTTCCAGCGCGCGACATAGGCGCTCGCCACGCTTTTCACGACGACGACCAGCGCCGCCCCCGCGATCGGCCCGAACAGCGTGCCCGACCCGCCCGAGATCACCATCAGCAGCACCTCGGCCGAGCCGGCGAGCGAGATCGCCTCGGGGCTGATGAACTGGTTGTAATAGAGGAAGAGCAGCCCAGCGACACCGCTGACGAGGCCCGAGAACAGACAGGCATAGAACCGGATCAGCCAGACGTGATAGCCGAGTGCCGTCATCCGCCGCGGCTGGTCGCGCGTGCCGCAGAGGCTCGCGCCGAAGGGCGAACGCACGAACACCGCTACCGCCGCGAGCGTCAGCAGAAACACGGCGAGGGTCGCGTAATAAAACGGGATGGCGCCGTCCAGACTGATGCCGAAGGGCGCCGGCCGCGCGGTGACGTTGATGCCGTTGTCGCCGTTGGTGACGCTGAGCCAGCGATAGGCGAGACCCCACAGGATCTGGCCGAGCGCGAGCGTGATCATGATGAAGCCGATCCCGGACGCGCGCAACGCCAGGCCCGCGAACGCCGCCGTGCCCACGAGCGTGACCACCAGGCCGCCCGCCGCCGCCGCCGCCTGGCCCCAGCCATGCGCCAGCATCACCGCCGCGCCATAGCAGGCGAGGCCGAACAACCCGGCATGGCCCAGCGACACCAGCCCCGCATACCCTACCAGCACATTGAGGCCGAGCGCGAACACCGCCGCGATGATGATCTGGCTCGCGACGTTGACGTAATAGGTGCCGCCGATCCAGCGCGGCAGGCTCAACGCCAGCGCCAGCCCGATGATCGCGGCGAGCACGCGCGTCTTCACGGCGCCCGCCTGCCGAAGAATCCTTGCGGCCGCAGCGCCAGCACCAGCACCATCGGCAGGAACAGCACGAAATAGGCCAGCTCCGGCAACAGCGCCTGGCCGAAATTGTAGAGCACGCCGACGACCAGGCTGCCGGCAAGCGAACCGAGGAGACTCCCGGTCCCGCCGAGGATCACCACGACCAGGGCGAGCGGCAGCATGTCGGTGTCGAGCCCGGGATAGACCGAAAGGATCGGGGCGCCGATCATGCCGGCGAAGCCGGCGAGCCCGGCGCCGAGCGCGAACACGATGGTGAAGAGCCGCGAGACGCGAATCCCGACCATGCGTGCCATCACCGGATCATCGACCCCGGCGCGGATCATCGCACCAAGCCGCGTGCGGTCGAGCAGCAGCCACAGCGCTACCGCGACGACGAGCGCGATGACGATGATGGCGAGGCGGTAGATCGGGAACGCCATGCCCAGAATGTGCGTGGTGCCGGTGAGGCCCGCGGGCGTCGCCACCGAGATCGGATCGCCGGTCCATTCCATGAGGCAGAGATCGGCGACCATGAACGATATGCCGAGCGTGACCAGCACCTGAGCCAGCTCGTTGCCGGCAAGCCGGCGCAGCACCAGCCGCTCGATCACGCCGCCGATCACGGCCATCAGCACGCCGGCCGCCAACGCCGAGAGCCAGAAATCGACTTTGTACCAGAGAAAGAAGCTCGCGCCGAAATAGGCGCCCAGCATGAACATCGAGCCGTGCGTCAGGTTGGGAATGCGCATCAGCCCGAAGATGAGCGAGAACCCCGCCGACAGCAGGAACAAGAGCCCACCCAGCGTAATGCTGTTGATCGTCAGCAGCAGCCACAGATTCATCGCACCGTGCCTCTCGCCGCCCGTTCCGCGGCCGCGGGCGGGACGGGAGCGAGGAGCCTCATGCCGGTCGTGCCGAGCCGATCACGATTATGACTTGAGCGGCGGATAGTCGCGCGAATAGACCGGTTGCTCGAGGAACCATTTCTCCGGGAAGGTCCAGAACTGGCTCACGTTGTGATAGGTCTTGATGGTGTGATTGAACAGCTTGCCGTTCTTCTTCTCGGCGCGGCGGATGAAGATGTCGCCGACGACGTTGCCAAAATGGTCGAAGCGGACCGGTCCGCGCAGCGTGTCCTTCAGATCGACGCTGCGCAGCGCCTTGATCAGCGCCTCCTTGTTGTCGGTCTTGCCGCCGGTCTTCTCGAGCCCGGCCTCGATGACCTGGCCGTTGAGCCAAAGCAGCGCCGAATACTGCCCCACAAGGACGTGGTACTCCTTGGTCATCGCCGCGATGAACCGCTCGTTGGCTTCGTTCTGGAGATCCGCGGTGTAGGGCGCGGCGCTGACCAACCCGATCACCTCGTCGCCGAAGCTGTTCATGAGAAAGTCATCGCACCCGGCTTCGCCGGCGAGCACCGGATATTTGAGCCCCTGGTCGGCGTATTGCTTCATGAACTTGACGGGGTTCGAGCCGGCGAATCCCTGGACGACCGCGTCGACCCCGCTGATCTGGGCGAGATAGGGCGTGTAATCGGCGGTGACGAGCGGCGGCCACAATTTCTTCAGGACCCGCCCGCCTTCATCCTCGAACACGCGCTGGAACCCGCCCATCTGCTCGTAACCGAAGGCGAAGTCCTCGGAAATGGTGATGACCTTCTTGTACTTCAGCTCCTTCGCCGCGAAGTCGGCCAAGGGCTGCATCGCCTGCGCCGCGGTCGCCGAGGCGCGAATGAAATAGGGGTTGGGCTTGCGCTGGGTCATGTCCTCGGCGGCGGCGAGGCTCAGCACCGGGATCTTGTGCGCCGCCGTGTAGCTCGAAATGGCCAGCAGTTCGAACGCCGCGAGCGGCCCGGTGATGATATCGACCTGATCGCGCTCGATCAGCTCCTGGGCCTTGGTCTTGGCGCCGGCGGGATTGCCGCCGGTATCGGCGACGATGAGATCGACCTTGCGGCCGGCGAGGGTGAAGTTCTTGCTCTTGAGGAACGACGTCAGGCCCTGTTCCATCTGGATGCCGCCGGCGGCGAGCGGACCCGTCTTCACCGTCAGGAGCCCCAGTTTGAGCGGCGCGGATTGCGCGAACGACACCTGCAGCGGCAGCGATGCGGCGCCAGCGGCCGCCACCGTCCCCGCCATGAATCCGCGACGGCTGATGGATTTGCGCATTCGTTCCTCCCTGATTGGGCCGCCAACCGACGGCATCGCTATTGCCTCACCTTAAGCACAACCGTCTGCGGTCGCCAACCCTTCTTGACCGGGCGCGCCCTCTGCCTAGGATTTGAGCGGCGGGTAATCGCGCGAATAGACCGGCTGTGCCAGGAACCATTTCTCGTCGTAGGTCCAGAACTGGCTCACGTCGTGATAGGTCTTGATGGTGCGGTCGACGAGATGGCCATTCGCCTTGACGACGCGGCCGCCCGGGTCCTCGAACACCCGGTGAAATCCGCCCATCTGCTCGTAGCCGAAGGCGAAATCCTCGGAGATCGTGATCACCCGCTTCAGCTTCAGCTCCTTGGCGGCGTAGTCGGCCAAGGGCTGCATCGCCTGCGAGGAGGTGCCCGAGGCGCGGATGAAATAGGGGTTGGGGCGGCGCTGGGTGATGTCGTCGGCGGCGGCGAGACCCAAGGTTGGAATCTTGTGCTGGGCGATGTATTCCGTGATCGCCAGCAGCTCGAACGCCGCGAGCGGCCCGGTGACGATGTCGACATTGTCGCGCTCGACGAGCTCCTGGATCGTCGTCTTGGCCCCGGCCGGGCTTCCGCCCGATGGGCGACGATGAGACCGATCTTGCGCCCGGCGAGCGTGAAGTTCTTGTCTTTGAGAAAGGCGGTGATCCCTTGTTCCATTTGGATGCCGCCTGCCGCGAGCGGGCCGGTCTTGGCCGTCAACAGGCCGATCTTGAGCGGCGCGCTCTGCGCGAACGCCGCGCCCAACGGAAATGATGCCGCCCCTGCGGCGGCGGCCGCTCCCGCCAGGAACGCGCGCCGATCGACGGATTTGCGCATGGGTGCCTCCCCATTCGTGCGGCTTGAGGCGCCGCCTCGCAGTTGTTGTTGGAGCATAAACGCAATCGCACGCCGTGCCAACGGCGCCGGCATCAACAGGGATCGGCCGGGTTCAGTCTTGTGCGGGAAGCGGCCGCGCCCGCGTGCTGAGCGGGTCGATCGCGCCGGTGCCGAGCCGATGGCCGCCATAGGCCGCCGCGGCGGTGTTCCAGACGACCGAGATATGCGAGGCAGCCGCCTGGATATCGCGCAGGCGTCGCTGCAAATCCGTCCGTGCGTAAAGGGCGCGCCCGCCGGCCGCATTGAAGAGGCGCTGCACCGCGCCGAGCGCGAGTTGCGCCGCAAAGCTCGCCTCGAGCCGGGCGCGCAGCCGCAGTTCATCGCCAAGCCGTTCGCCGCGGGCGAGCGTCGCCATCGCCTCCTGCGCCGCGCCGAGATAGAGCCGCGCTGCGGTATCGATCTCGATCGCGGCTTGGCCCGCGTCGATCTGCGTCCCCATGAGTTCCGCGATGACGAGCCCGCGCGAGTGGCGCCCGCGCGTCCAGTCCGCCCACTCGGCGAGAAAGCCCTCGGCAATGCCGACCGCGACGGCGGCGAATCCGGTCGCGGCGATGCTCGCGAACGGCACGCGAAAGATCGGCGCCTTGTTGACGCGCGTGCCCGGCCCGGCGCCGTCGTCGGCGACGAATGCATCGAGGATGCGGTGGTCCGGGACGAAGCTCTCGGCGATCTCGAAGCTCTTGCTGCCAGTGCCGGCGAGTCCCATCACCTGCCAGTCGTCGATCACTCTCGCTTCGCTTTTCGGCACCAGGAAGAAACAGCGCTCGGTGGCCTTGCCATCCGCGAATATGTGGCCGCCGCAGATGAGCCATTGCGCGTGATCGATGCCGCTCGAGAACCCGTGCCGCCCGGAATAGATCGCGCCGCCCGCGACGCGACGCGCCATGCCGACCGGATCGAGCCCGGCGGCGATCCGGGCATCGGGATTCTCGCCCCAGACATCGTCCTGGGCGCGAACGTCGAAGCTGCCGAGCTTCTGCGAATGATCGGTCAGGATGTGGTGAACCCAGGCCTGCGACCCGCAGCCGCGCGCCAAGGTCTGACACACCTCGCTGCGCACGTCCCAGCCGAGCTCGTAGCCGCCATAGCGCGCCGGCTGGCAGATGCGGATGAGGCCCTGGGCCTCGAAATCGGCGACGGTCTCGTCGGGGCAGCGCCGCATCGTCTCGGCGCGCGCGGATCGCTCGCGCAACGCCGGTACGAGCGCTGCGGCGCGGCGCAACAGTTCCTCACGCACGGGAACGGCATCGCGTGGCGCTGACGACTTCTTCGCATCGGGCATGCGGGAACCCCTGACGGCCAACTCGGCCGATCGGCTTACTAGCACCCCGACCGACGCGGAAGAAGCGACCGCCGCCGCGGCAGCGGCGCTGTTGCTTCTTGGCGCTCTTCGGCGAGAATGGCGCGCCATGCCCGATGCCGAGACCAGCCCGGATGATTGAGCCGCCCGATTTCGCCACGCTCGAAGCACGCGCGCGGGCGCTCGTGCCGATGCTGCGCGAGCGCGCCGGCGAATGCGAGACACTGCGCCGCGTCCCCGACGCGACCATCGCCGATCTTCATGCCAGCGGCCTCTTCCGCATGTTGCAGCCGCAGCGCGTCGGCGGTAGCGAGCTGCCGTTGCGCACGCTCATCGAATTGGGCGCGATCGTGGCCGAGGGCTGCGGTTCGACCGGCTGGGTGCTGACCAATCTCGCGAGTCATCATTGGATGCTCGGCATGTGGCCGGCGGCGGCGCAGGACGACGTATGGTGCCGCTCGGCCGATGCGTTGATCGGGTCGGCCTTCGTCTTTCCCTGCGGCCGCGCCCGCGCGGTCGAGGGCGGCTACGTGCTGAGCGGACGCTGGCCGTTCTCGAGCGGCATCGATCCCTCGGACTGGAACATGGTCGGGGCCATCGTCCGCGACGAGCGCGACCGGCCCCAAGAACACCGCGTCTTCCTGGTCGAGGCCACGGATTATCGCATCATCGACACCTGGTTCGTCGCGGGGCTGCGCGGCACTGGCAGCAAGGACGTGGAAATGGCGGACGTGTTCGTGCCGGCGCACCGCACGCTCCCTTTGAGCGCCATCGCCGGCGGCGCGACGCCGGGCAGCGCGGTCAATCCCGGCGCGCTCTACAAGCTGCCGGCACTCGGCCTCTTCTCGTTCGTGGTCGCCGCCGTGTCGCTCGGCATCGCCGGCGGCGCGATCGAAGGCTACCGCGCCGCGATGCGGGACCGCGTCGGCTCCTATACCGGCAAGAAGCTCGCCGATCTCGCCAGCATCCAGCTTCGCCTCGCCGAGGCGTCGGCGCTCGTCGACATCGCGGCAGCGCTCGTGCTCAAGGACTGCGACGAGGCGACGCGGCTCACCACCTCGGGCGCCGAACCCGACGCCATCGACAAGGCGCGCTGGCGCCGCGACGGCGCCTACGCCGCCGGCATGTGCACCAAGGCGGTGGAGCTGGTCTTCACCGCCTCGGGCGGCGCTGCCATCTATCTCGATCAGCCGATCCAGCGCGCCTTCCGCGACGTGCACGCAGCGAACGCGCATTACGCGCTGAGCTGGGACGTCAACGGCACGCTGTGGGGCCGCGTCGCCTTGGGCCTGCCGCCGGAGGCGACGCTGTAGCCGCCCGTCACGGCGCCGTTCCCGGCCGCGTATAGGGCGAGGCGCGTTCCGCCGCCGTCGGCGTCGCGCCGCCGCCGAAGATGGCGTGCAGAAGGCCTTGCAGCAGGCCGCCGCTGTGTGCTGCCTCAGGTGCGGCCGAAGCGACCCGGGCCGGCGGCGCCTCGTCCATGGGCAGCGGCCGCACCGGCATCCCCGCCGTGGCCTTGACCATGAACGCCTTCCAGGTGCGCGCCGGCAGCGTGCCGCCGGTGACGCGGCGCATCGGCGCGTCGTCGTCGTTGCCGAACCACACGCCGGTGACAAGATCGGCGGTGTAGCCGACGAAGAGCGCATCGCGATAATCCTGCGTCGTGCCGGTCTTGCCCGCCGCCGGGCGGTCGAGCCGGGCGTTCCTGCCGGTGCCATGCGCGATCACGCCCATCAGCATCCGGTTCATCTCGCCGGCCAGACCGGGATCGATAACGCGCCCGGGCCCCGCGCCGCTGCGGCGGTAGAGCACGGTGCCGTGGGTGTCGCGGACCTCGGTAATGCCATAGGGCCAGGCGCCGATCCCGCCCGAGGCGAAGGCGGCGTAGGCCGAGGTGAGGTCGATGAGCGTCACGTCGCTGGTGCCGAGCGCCAGGCTGTCGTCGCGGGTGAGCGGCGTGGTGATGCCGAGCCGGTGCGCCACCGCAATGACGTTGTCGACGCCGGCGCGCTCGATCACCTGCGCCGCCACGGTGTTGATGGAATCGGCCAGTGCCTCGGCGGCGGTGACCTCGCCGACATAGCGGTTCTCGTAGTTGCGCGGCTCCCACTTGCCGATGCGGATGCGGTGGTCGTTGAAGCGGTCGCCGGGCGTCATCCCGCGTTGGAGCGCCGCCAGATAGACGAACGGCTTGAACGACGAGCCGGGCTGCCGCAGCGCCTGGGTGGCGCGGTTGAACTGACTGTCGGCATAGTCGCGGCCGCCGACCATGGCGCGCACGGCGCCGTCGGGCGACATGGCGACGAGCGCGCCTTCGCTTACCCGCGAGGCGGTGCCGTCGCGGTCGAGCGTGTGCAGCACGGCCCCCTCGGCGTCGGCCTGGATGCGCGGGTCGAGCGTCGTCGTCACCACCACGTCGCGGCCGTGGACCTCGTTGAGACGGCCGAGCTGCTCGGCGACCCAGTCGGCGAAAAAGCGGCTTCCCGGCGGCGGCTGGCGGGAGCGGGCGAGATCGCGCCCGGTCGCCGCCGCGGCGCGCGCCTGGGCTTCGTTGATGAAGCCCGCCGCCACCATGTTGTCCAGCACCTGCCGCGCCCGCTCGGCCGCCGCCTCGCTGTCGCGCGCCGGCGAAAACCGCGTCGGCGCCTTGAGCAGCCCGCCGATGACCGCGGCCTGGTAGAGCGTCACGTTGCGGGCGGATGTGCCGAAATAGCGGTGCGCCGCGGCGTCGACGCCATAGGTACCGGCGCCGAGATAGACGCGGTTGAGATAGATCTCGAGGATCTGATTCTTGGTGAACTTGTGCTCGAGCCAGAGCGCCAGCAGCGTCTCGCGGATCTTGCGGCCGAGCGTGCGCTCGTTGGTGAGGAAGAGGTTCTTGGCGAGCTGCTGGGTGATGGTGCTGCCGCCCTCGACGACATGCCCGGCGCGGAGGTCGGCGACGGCGGCGCGCAGGATGCCCCAGGGATCGATGCCGAAATGGCTGTAGAAGCGCCGGTCCTCGGTGGCGATCACCGCCTCGGGAATGTAGCGCGACATCTGGTTGAGCCGCAGCGGCTGGCCGAACAGGTCGCCGAACGTGGCGATGAGCGACCCGTCGGCGGCGAGCAGCGTGACCGATGGCCGCCGCTCGGCGACGGCCAGATGGTCGAGCGGCGGCAGCGTCAGCGCGAAATAGGAGAGCCCGCCGCCGCCCAGGATCGCCGCCCAGAGGAAGCACAACAGCGCCCGACGCCACAGTCGGCCGCGCGGGCGTCCCTTGCGCGGCGCGCCGTCGCGAGCCGCGCTGCGGCGGGCCGGTCCCTCCTGGGGATTGGCACGGAGATCGCCGCCTCGGGTGCCCGCCATCGCCTATAGCCGCTGTCGCCGCACGCGCGCGCTTTTACCATGGAAGCCGCGCGCTGCGAGAGCCCGCGCACCACTGCCGCAAAATTGCCCAAGATATGAAGGCCGGGCCGCGCGCGCTTTGCCGGTTGCGGCCCCGGCGGCCGGCGCGGCAGAGTGGACGGCGCCCCCATCCGGCCGGTCCCGTGCTCGCCGCCCTCATTTTCATCGCCACCTATGCGGTTGTTGCCATCGGGCGTCTGCCCGGCGCGCGACTCGACCGCGCCGGCGCCGCGCTCATCGGCGCCAGCCTCATGGTGGCGAGCGGCACGTTGTCGCTCGACGAGGCCTATCGCGCCGTCGACCTGGGCACCATCACGCTGCTGCTCGGCATGATGATCGTGGTCGCCAATCTGCGCTTTGCCGGGTTCTTCGGACTGGCGGCGCGGGTGATCGCGCAGCATGCGCGCCATCCGCTCATCCTGCTTTTGGGCATCGTCGTGGTCTCCGGCGGGTTGTCGGCCTTTCTCGTCAACGATACGGTGTGCCTGATGCTGACGCCGGTCGTGGCCGAGGCGGCGCTCGCCTTGGCGCGCAATCCGCTGCCCTATCTCCTGGCCGTCGCGATGGCCTCCAATATCGGCAGCGCGGCGACGATCACCGGCAATCCGCAGAACATCATGATCGGCAGCGTCTCGCGCATTCCCTATGTCACCTTCGCGGCGGCGCTCGCGCCGGTCGCCGCGCTCGGGCTCGGCGTGGCCGTGGCGATTCTCGTGGTGTCGTTCCCCCGCGAGTTTCTGACCCGCGCGCGCCTGATGCCGATCCGGCTCCGGGTGCGCGTCAACCGCGTGCTGCTGGTGAAGTCGCTGATCGCCGCGGCGGCCATGGTGGTCTTGTTCTTCGTGGGTCAGCCGCCGGCCAAAGTCGCGATCGTCGCCGGCGCATTGCTGCTGTTCACCCGCCGCATCAAGCCGGCGCGCATCTATGCCGAGATCGACTGGGCGCTGCTATTGATGTTCGCCGGCCTGTTCATCCTCGTCGCCGGCGGCGAGAAGGCGCTGTTCACGCCCGGCTTGCGGGCCGACGTGGCGGCGCTCGGGCTGGACCGGCCGGACGTGCTCGCTGCCGTGGCGGCGATCCTGTCAAATCTCGTGAGCAACGTGCCGGCGGTGCTGCTGCTGAAGCCGTTCGTCGCGGCGCTTGCCGATTCGCACCGGGGCTGGCTGGTGCTGGCGATGGGCGCCACGCTGGCCGGCAATCTCACCATCCTCGGCTCGGTCGCCAACCTCATCGTCGTCGAACGCGCGCGCCGGCACGG
>Ga0307374_10014145_pt1 | contig 10900 bp, 13 predicted proteins | sample OX3MG_FD_202532 | JGI IMG/M metagenome (GOLD analysis project Ga0307374, IMG submission 202532) | Soil microbial communities from Risofladan, Vaasa, Finland - OX-3 | ecosystem: Environmental > Terrestrial > Soil > Coastal area > Acid sulfate soil | place: Finland: Risofladan, Vaasa | collected... | reverse complement strand
AAGCCCGGTTCCGCCTGCCCCCGCCGCGCGCCGGTGCCCTCAGCCTGCAACAGTTGCCCTTGCCCGCTGCCACCCGCCTCGCCCTCCGCCGGCAGCAGCAGCGGCTGCTGCATAGCGGCCAAGCCTCCGCCCGCCTGCAGCGCCAACGCCAGGTCTTCCACTTGGCGCCGCTGCTGCTGCAAACCGGCCAGGAGGCCGAACGTCAAATTTTGGTGATTTGCGAGCTCGCCGAGCCGCTCCCGCTGCCTTCCGCCTGAGCCGCCCCTGCCCGGCCGGGCCGGCCCGCTTTTCGCGGCCCTGGGAGGCGCAGCGCCGGCTTGGGGCCTTGGGCCCCCAAGCCGGCGTGAGCACAAGCGGGACGCGCGGCACAGCCGCGCAGGGGCCCGCGCCAACTTTTGGTGGAGCTGAGGGGGTTCGAACCCCTGACCTCTTCCATGCCATGGAAGCGCGCTTCCAACTGCGCCACAGCCCCACTCCCGATCTATTGTGCCACAGCCATTGCGCAACTGTATAATCGGACGTGCGCTACATCTTTGTCACCGGCGGGGTGGTTTCCTCTTTGGGCAAAGGCCTGGCCGCCGCCTCCATCGGTGCCCTTTTGGAAAGCCGCGGCTTGCGCATCGCCCTGCTCAAGTTTGATCCTTATCTCAACGTTGATCCCGGCACCATGAGCCCGTTTCAGCATGGCGAGGTCTTCGTCACCGACGACGGCGCCGAGACCGACCTCGACCTGGGCCACTACGAGCGCTTCACCTCCGCCCCCCTCAGCCGGGCCAACAACGTCACCGCCGGCCGCATCTACGAGACCATTCTGGCCAAGGAGCGGCGTGGCGATTATCTCGGCAAGACCGTCCAGGTCATTCCCCACGTCACCAACGAGATCAAGGACGCCATCCGCAAGCTGGCGCAGGGCGGGGAAGGGCCGCCGCCGGACGTGGTTATCGTGGAGATCGGCGGCACCGTGGGCGACATCGAGTCGCTGCCCTTCCTGGAAGCGATCCGCCAAATGCGCCAGGAGGTGGGGCGCGAAAACGCCCTTTTCATCCACCTCACCCTGGTGCCCTACATCGCCGCCGCCGGCGAGCTCAAAACCAAGCCCACCCAGCACTCGGTGCGCGAGCTGCGCGAGATCGGCATCCAGGCCGACATCGTGCTCTGCCGCACCGATCGCCCCCTGCCGGCGGAGATGCGCGCCAAGATCGCGCTGTTCTGCAACGTCGCCGAAGAGGCCGTCTTCACCGCCCTCGACGCCGCCAGCATCTACCAGGTGCCGGTGCTGCTGGGCGAGCAGGGGTTGGACGCGCTTGCCCTGCGCTACCTCCACCTGCCTGCCCCCGCCAGCGACCTGCGCCCCTGGCGCGAGCTGATCGCCCGGGTCGAGCATCCCCGCAGCGAGGTGCGCATCGCCGTGGTGGGCAAGTACGTCGAGTACGAGGACTCCTACAAAAGCCTGAAAGAAGCGCTGGTGCACGCCGCCCTCTCCCACTACGCCAAGCTCACGGTGGATTGGGTGGAGAGCGAGAGTCTGGAGGTCGCCGGCGGAGACGTCGCAGTGCGCGAGGCGGTGGCCACGCGCCTGGCCGCGGCCGACGGCCTGCTGGTGCCGGGCGGCTTTGGGCAGCGCGGCATCCCCGGCATGCTCAACGCCATCCGCTACGCCCGCGAGACCGACACCCCGTTTTTCGGCATCTGCCTGGGCATGCAGTGCGCCGTCATCGAGTATGCCCGCAACGTCTGCGGCCTAGCCGACGCCAACAGCTCCGAGTTCGACCCCGCCACCCCGCACCGTGTCATCTACAAGCTGCGCGAGCTGCTGGGGGTGGAAGAGATGGGCGGCACCATGCGCCTCGGCGCCTGGCCCTGCCAACTGCAGCCTGGCTCCCGCGCCGCCGCCGCCTACGGCAGCCTCGACATCAGCGAGCGCCACCGCCATCGCTACGAATACAACCGCGACTACGAACCCCGCCTCACCGCCGCCGGCCTCGCCATCACCGGCTCCAGCCCCGACCGCACCTATGTCGAGGTGGTCGAGCTCGCCCAGCATCCCTGGTTCCTGGGCTGCCAGTTCCACCCCGAGTTCAAGTCGCGCTCGCTCGCCCCCCATCCCTTGTTCCGCGACTTTGTCGGCGCCGCGCTGGCGCAGCGCGTTGGCGCCGCCGAGCCCGCGCGGGCGGTCCGGCAGTGAGCCCCAGCCCCGCCGCCCCCCTGTTTCTGGTCGCCGGACCGTGTGTGATCGAGAGCGAGGCCCACGCCCTCCACATGGCCGCCGAGATCGGTCGCCGTGCCCAGGCGCGCGGCCTGCGCTACATCTTCAAGGCCAGCTACGACAAGGCCAACCGCTCCAGCGCCAGCGGCTTCCGCGGCCCGGGGCTGACCGAGGGGCTGCGCATTCTGGCCGAGGTCAAGCGCCAGTGCGGCCTGCCCATCCTCACCGACGTGCACCAGGTCTCCGAGGTGGCGCCCGCCGCCGAGGTGGCCGACGTGCTGCAGATCCCCGCCTTCCTCTGCCGCCAGACCGACCTCATCCAGGCCGCCGCCCGCAGCGGCCGCGCCGTCAATATCAAAAAGGGCCAGTTCATGGCGCCCTGGGACATGCGCGGCGCCGTGGACAAGGCCCGCGCCGCCGGCGCCCGCGAGGTGCTTCTCACCGAGCGCGGCTCCAGCTTCGGCTACAACAACCTGGTGGTGGATATGCGCTCGCTGGCGATGCTGGCCGAGCTGGGCGTGCCGGTGGTGTTCGACGTCACCCACAGCCTGCAGCTTCCCGGTGCCGTGGCCGGCCTTGGCGGCGCCAGCAGCGGCGGCCTGCCGCAATACATCGAACTGCTCGCCCGGGCGGGGGTCGCCGCCGGCGTGGACGGCCTCTTCCTGGAAGTCCACGACCAGCCCGCCCGCGCTCTCTCCGACGGCGCCAACGCCCTGCCCCTGGAGCGGCTCGAAGGCCTGCTCGATCAGGTGCTGGCGATTGACCGCTTGGTCAAGCTGGCACCCGGGTAACGTTCTCCGCCTGCGGTCCCTTTTTGCCCTCGGTGATGTCGAACTCGACCTCGTCGCCTTCCTGCAGCGACTTGTAGCCCTCTTGCGTGATGGCCGAGTAGTGGACGAAAACGTCGTCGCCCCCATCGCGCCCGATAAACCCGAAGCCCTTGACGTTGTTGAACCACTTCACTTTTCCGCGAATTCGTGCCAATGGTCTTTCCTCCCCTGGAAGCGGTCTTGAGCGCCACTGCAGCGCATCCTGTTGTGACAATTCTGGAAGCGCCGGCCAGCCGTGTCAAGCGGGAGGGAGGGGGGCGAGGCGCTCGTAGTGGTGGGCCAGCGCCAGCAGGCGAGCCTCTTCGAAGGCGGGGGCGATGAACTGCACCCCCACCGGCAAGCCTTGCGCGCGGCCGCAGGGCAGGGAGATGGCGGGCAGCCCGGCCAGGTCGGCGGGCACGGTAAAGATATCGGCGAGATAGAGTTCCAGCGGGTTGGCGGCCTTCTCGCCCAGCTCGAACGCCGGGGTGGGGGTGGTCGGGGTGCAGATCAGGTCCACGGCTTGGAAGGCGCGCTGGAAATCCTGGCTGAGCAGCGCCCGCACCTGCTGCGCCTTGCGGTAGTAGGCTTCGTAGTAGCCGGCGCTGAGCACATAGGTACCCAGCAGGATGCGGCGCTTGACCTCGGCTCCGAAGCCCTGGTCGCGGGTCTGGCGATACATCTCGGTCAGGGAGTCGGCGCCGGGGGAGGGGCGGGCGCGCAGCCCGTAGCGCACGCCGTCGTAGCGCGCCAAGTTGGAGCTGGCCTCGGCGGTGGCTAGCACGTAGTAGACGGCGATGGCGGCGTCGTTGCGCGGCAGGCTGATCTCCACCAGTTGGCAGCCGGCCCGCTCCAGCGCGTCGAGGGCGGCGCGCACCGCCGCGGCCACGCCCGGCGCGATGCCGGGGTGGTCAAAGACCTCGGTGGGCACGCCAATGCGCAGCCCCTTCACCGGCTGCTCCAGCGCGGCGACATAGTCGGGCACCGGGACCTCGGCACTGGTGGCGTCCAGCGGATCGCGGCCGGCGATCGCCCCGAGCACATAGGCGGCGTCCTTGGCCGACTGCGCCAGCGGGCCGACGTGGTCGAGCGAGGAGGCGAAGGCGGCCAGACCGAAGCGCGATACCCGCCCGTAGGTGGGGAGCAGCCCCACCACGCCGCAAAACGCCGCCGGCTGGCGAATGCTGCCGCCGGTGTCGGTGCCCAGCGCCGCCACCGCCAGCCCGGCCGCCACCGCCGCCGCCGAGCCGCCGCTGGAGCCGCCCGGCACCCGGTCCAGCGCCCGCGGATTGCGCGTCGGCCCGTAGGCCGAGTTCTCCGTGCTCGAGCCCATGGCGAACTCATCGCAGTTGGTCTTGCCCACCACCACGGCCCCGGCCGCCTCCAGCCGCGCCACCGCGGTGGCGTCGAAGCGCGGCACGTAGTTCTCCAAAATGCGCGAGCCGCAGGTGGTGCGCACCCCCCGGGTGGAGAGCACGTCCTTCACCCCCATCGGCACCCCTGCCAGCGGCGGCAGCGGGTCGCCGCGCTCGGCCAGCGCGTCAATGCGGGCCGCCTGTTGCAGCGCCCGCTCGCGGCAGACGGTCAAATAGGCGTGCACCTCGCCGTCGCCGGCGGCGATCGCCGCCAGGCACTGTTCCGCCAAGCCGGTAGCCGTGGCCTGGCGCTCGGCTATCGCCGTGCGGATCTGTTCGATGGTCATAGGCGGGTCTTCAGCCCAGAATCTTCGGCACCTCGAACATGCCGTCGCGCTGGGCGGGCGCGTTGGCCAAGGCTTCGGCGGCGCTGAACCACGGCCGCACCTCGTCGGCGCGCAGCGGCGTGTCGGCCACGATGGCCTGCGCCATCGGCGCCACCCCCGCGGTCTCGATGCGCTGCAGTTGGGCGATGTAGTCCAGGATCGCCTCCAGGTCGCGCTGCATGGCGGCCGATTCGGCCGGGGTCAGCTCGAGCTGCGCGAGTTGGGCGATGGCGTCGAGGTTCATAGTGCGATCTCCAGGCGCTGCACGCGGCGCGCCCCCAGCATCTGGTTGAGGCTGCGGCACAGTTCCGGGGCAATGCTGGCGAGCTGGCGGCGCGTCTCTGCGTCATCGGCGCGCAGGTGCATCGCCCCTCCGCGCAGCTCCATAAAGTGCGCCCGCGCCGCCCACACCGGGCCCGCCGCCAGCGTCCAGGCCAGCGCCGGCGCCAGCTCGGGCGGCAACTCCGCCGCCGGCTGCGGCACTTGGGCCAGTATGTCGCGCATCCGTTCCATGCCTGTTGGGGCGGATCTTTCCGCCGTCCCAAGTAATAGTAGCGCGGCGGTGGTATTCTGGAGGGGCACGATGCAACGAAACCTAGAGATCCTGCTTGAGATCCAGGCGTTGGAGCAGCGGCTGCGGGAGCTGGACGCCGAAATCGCCGCCCTGCCCCGCCGCGTTGCCGCCATTGAAGCCAAACTGACCGGCACCCAACAGGCGCTCGAGCGCGCCCGCGCCGCCCACGCCGGCGGCCAGAGCGAGCGCCGCCAGGTGGACCGCGAGATCGAGTCCCTGCGCGCCAAGATCGACAAGATCCGCAGCCACTCCGGCGAGGTCAAGACCAACCAGGAGTACAAGGCCCTGCTCGACGAGATCGCCTTCGCCGAGGCCCAGATCGCCAAGCATGAGGAGCGCCTGCTCGAGGTCATGGAGCAGGCCGAAGGGCTGGAACGGCAAGTGGCCGAGGCCGAAAAGGTGTTGGCCGGCCAGCAGCGCGAGGTCGAGCAAGAGGCCGCCGCCGCCGCCGCCCGCACCCAGCAGGACCAGGCCGAGCGCCACAAGCTGGTGCAGGAGCGCGACCGCCTGCGCGCCTTGGCCGAGCAGGACTGGCTGCGCCGTTTCGACCGCGTGCTGCGCATGCGCGGCCAGGCGCTGGCCATCGTGGACCGCGAGGCCTGCTCCGGCTGTCGCGTCCGCCTGCGCCCCCAAATCTTGCAGGAAATGGCCGCCCAAGCCGAGCGCCTGTTTGTCTGCGAAAGCTGCGGCCGCATCCTCTACCTCGAGGAAGTGGCCATCAGCCACAAGCCCTAGCCCGTCCTTCCCCGGCCATGGCTTCTCTCATCCTCCGCATTGATGGCGGCTCGCGCGGCAACCCCGGCCCGGCCGGCTACGGCGTCGTGGTCAGCGACCCCGGCGGCGCGGTGATCGAGCGCCTGCGCGCCAGCGTCGGCATCCAGACCAACAACTATGCCGAGTACTGCGGCCTGCTCGCCGGCCTGCGCTACGCGGTGGAGCAGCAGGCGGCGCAGGTGCGCGTCTACGCCGACTCCCAGCTCCTGGTGCGCCAGATGCAGGGCCGCTATGCGGTCAAGAGCCCCAACCTGCTGCCCCTGTTCCAAGAGGCCCGCCGCCTCGCCCGCCAGATCCCCGACTTCGCCATCGCCCACGTCTACCGCGACGACAACTCCGAGGCCGACGGCTTGGCCAACCTGGCCATGGACGAGGCCCGGGGGTGAGCGCCGCCGCCGCGCCGGGCGTGCTCTACATCGTCGCCACCCCCATCGGCAACCTCGAGGATCTGACCCATCGCGCCGCCCGCGTGCTGGGCGAGGTCGAGCTGATCGCCTGCGAAGACACCCGCCACAGCCGCAAGCTGCTCGACCACTACGGCATCCACCGCCCCCTGGTCAGCTACTACCGCGAAAACGAAGCCACGCGCGGCGAGGAGCTGCTGCGGCGGCTGCAAGCGGGCGACAACGTGGCCCTAGTTTCCGACGCCGGCACCCCGCTGCTGTCGGACCCGGGCGCGCGCCTAGTGGCGCGGGCGGTGGCGGCCGGCATCCGCGTGGTGCCGCTGCCCGGCGCCTCGGCTCCGCTCGCCGCCCTGATGGCCTGCGGCATCTGGGGCGAGGCGGGCGAGCCGGTGGCTTTCTTGGGCTTTCCCCCCGCCCGCGCCGGCGCCCGCCGCACTTGGCTCGCGCCGTGGCGAAGCTGGCCCGGCGCGCTGGTGCTGTTCGAGTCTCCCCACCGCCTGCCCGCCTCCCTGGCCGCGCTGGAAGAGGTACTCGGTCCCGAACGCCCGCTGGTGGTGGCGCGCGAGCTGACCAAGCTCCACGAGGAGTTTCAGCGCGGCACCGTGGCCTCGCTCGCCGTCCTGTTCCAGGATCGTGCCCAAGCCAGTCCCCTGCGCGGCGAGTGCACCCTGGTGGTCGGCCCCGCCCCGGCTTCCGCCCCGCCCCTAGCCCCGGCGCCGCCCCCGCCCGAGATGACCCGCGCCCAGCTCAAGCAGTGGGCCCGCGCCCAAGGCTGGTCCCGCAGCGAGGCTTACCGCCGCTTGCAGCAACTTCGGGGTACTATTAAAGATTGACGGGGGGTGATTGTATTGGCGGAAGTACGCCTGCAAGAAGGCGAATCGTTGGAAAACGCCCTGCGCCGCTTTAAGCGCAAGGTGCAGCAGGAAGACATCATCAAGGAGGTCAAGCGCCACTCCTTCTACCTCAAGCCGGGGGAGAAGATGCGCTTGAAACAAGCCTTGGCGCGCAAGCGCAACCGCAAAAAGGCCCGTCGCGAAGGCGGCGAGTAGGCCTGGCCGCAAGCGGGCCAGGGGGGCAGCCATGCTGGCCGCCCCCCCTGGCCCTCGCTTTGGGAACGAGCTCAGTTCATGAACGCGGTGCTCGCCAACGCGCTCTCGATCGAGGCCAGCGAACAGCCCTGGCGGCCAAACTCGATCGCCGCCCGCGTCGCCGATTCCGGCGAGATGCCGTAGCCGCGGCCGGTCATGAAGGCACGAATGACCTCGCTGGCGCCACAGTAGTCCGGCCCCATCTGCAACAGATGGCCGCGCAAGCGCTCCAGCTCTTTCCGATCCCAATGGATGGTCATGGCTGCCTCCTTCATGCCCTATAGATTCACCTGCCCTGGTTTACGTTTCAGAATCGGATTTGGTTGCGGGGTATACTGAAACCTCCCGATCACCACGCAACATGCCTCGCTCGAAACCCCCCAAAGTACGTTCCACCACAGTGCTCAGCGTGCGCGCCCGCGGCAGCGTGGTGCTGGCCGGCGACGGCCAGGTCACGCTCGGCGAGGGCGTCATCAAGCATCACGCCCGCAAGATCCGCCGGCTCTACAACAATAAGATTCTGGCGGGCTTCGCCGGTTCCACCGCCGACGCCTTTTCCCTCTTCAGCCGCTTCGAGACCAAGCTGGAGCAGTACCACGGCAACCTCAGCCGGGCGGCGGTGGAGCTGGCCAAAGACTGGCGCACCGACCGCGCCCTGCGCCACTTGGAGGCGCTGCTGGTGGTGAGCGACGCCACCTCGACCTTCTTGCTCAGCGGCCAGGGCGACGTCATCGAGCCCGACGACGGGGTCTGCGCCATCGGCTCCGGTGGCCCCTTTGCCCTGGCGGCGGCGCGGGCGCTGCTGCGCCACACCGAGTTGCCGGCGCGCGCCGTCGCCGAGCAGGCGCTGGGCATCGCCGCCGATATCTGCATCTACACCAACCACGACCTCACCATCGAGGAGTTGACCGCCGCCGAACCCGGGGCGGAGGCCTAGCCCATGGCCCTCTACCTGCCGCTCGAGGCCGAAGAAGAAGCGCCGGCGCTGGACGAGCTCACCCCGCGCGAGATCGTCGCCGAGCTCGACAAGCACGTCGTCGGCCAGCCCGCCGCCAAGCGCGCCGTGGCGGTGGCGCTGCGCAATCGCATGCGCCGCCAAAAGCTCGCCCCCGAGCTGGCCGAAGAGGTGATGCCCAAAAACATCATCATGATCGGCCCCACCGGCGTCGGCAAAACCGAGATCGCCCGCCGCCTGGCGCGGCTCGCCAACTCCGCCTTCCTCAAGGTCGAGGCCTCCAAGTTCACCGAGGTGGGCTATGTCGGCCGCGACGTGGAGAGCATGATCCGCGACCTGGTGGAGATCGCCATTGACATGGTGCGCGAGGAGAAGCTCGACGAGGTGGGCGACAAGGCCGAGCAAAACGCCGAGGAGCGCCTGCTCGAGCTGCTGCTGCCGCCCTCGCCACCGCCCCCGGGCGAGGCCAAGGCCTCCAAGGAGCTCGGCTTCGGCCTCGCTCCCGAGCCCCGCCCCGCCGCGCCCCCGCCGCCCTCGCCCAACGACAGCAAGACCCGCGAAAAGCTCCGCCAGCAGTTGCGCGAGGGCAAGCTCGACGACAAGCTGGTCGAGATCGAGGTGCGCGAGCGCAACTTCCCCAGCTTCGAGTTCATCGCCAACCAGGGCATCGAGGAGATGGACATCAACATCAGGGACCTGCTGCCCAACCTCTTCGGCCCCAAGACCAAGAAGCGCAAGATGAAAGTGTCCGAGGCCATGGACTACCTCACCCAAGAAGAGGAGCAGCGCCTGGTGGACATGGACCAGGTCACCCGCACCGCGGTCGAGCGGGTCGAGCAGAACGGCATCATTTTCCTCGACGAGATTGACAAGATCGCGGGCCGCGAGGGCGGCCACGGCCCCGACGTCAGCCGCGAGGGGGTGCAGCGCGACATCCTGCCCATCGTCGAGGGCACCACCGTCAACACCCGCTACGGCATGGTGCGCACCGACCACATCCTGTTCATCGCCGCCGGCGCCTTCCACGTCTCCAAGCCCAGCGACCTCATCCCCGAGCTGCAGGGCCGCTTCCCCATCCGGGTCGAGCTCGACTCGCTCAGCCTCAACGATTTTGTCCGCATCCTGAAAGAGCCCAAGAGCGCGCTCATCAAGCAGTACACCGCTTTGCTGGAGACCGAGGGCATCCACCTCAGCTTCACCGACGACGCCCTGCAAGAGATCGCCAGCCTCTCGGCGCGCGTCAACGAGGCCACCGAGAACATCGGCGCCCGCCGCCTGCACACCATCATGGAGCGCGTGCTGGACGAGATCTCCTTCGCCGGCGGCGAGGCCAAGGAAAAGAACATCGTGATTGACGCCGCCTACGTGCAGCAGCAGTTGGAGAGCATCGTCAAAGACCAGGATTTGTCGCGCTACATCCTCTAGGATGAGGCACAGGATCGCAACGTGGCGACGACCGCGTGGTCTCGGGGTAGACCAGATCGAGGTCCCCGGAAGCAATGGTCCGGGGTGCCCTACCGGTCCCGCTCCGTCGCCGGCAAGCAAAGCCTCGCCTCCCGAGCCACCTCGACCGTCCCAAGGCGGCCGACCCCCCCGGCGCTGCTACAGCCGGGGGCGGGGAGGGGGCCGCGACCAACGGGGCCCCCGAGACGCTCGCCTCTCGGGGCGGGAGCAACGGGAGCGGGCCGGGGCGCAGCCCCCGATCCAGGGAGGCGCAAGCCTCCCCCTTCCCTGGCTGTTGCGGTTCGCCGCCGCGGCGCTGGTCGGCCTGGCCGGCTGCGCCCAGGTGGGCCCGGTGCTGCCGCCCAGCGCCGGGCTGCCCCGCCCGGTGGAGGACTTCGCCGCGCGCCGCAGCGGCGCCGCCGTGGAGCTGCGCTGGACCCCCCCCCACCTCACCAGCGACGGCGTGGCCTGGCGCGGCCCGCTGCGCTACAACCTCTGCTCCTGGCCGGGGCTGGAGCGCGGCCGCCGCCCCGCGCCCTCGGTCGCGCTGCCCGGCACCGTGCCCGCCGCCCCCCAGATCCCCTCCCCGCCGCCGCGGGTGCGGGGCGGGGCCGAGACCCCCTCCGGCGCCATTATGCCCGCCTGCCCCCGCCTGCTCCACTTGGGAGCCGCCGCGCCCGGGGTTACCGTGCCCCTGCCCGGCCTCGGCGGTGGCGGCAGCTTCGCCACCCTTGCCCTGTACGCCCTCAATGCCCAGGGCCAAGGCGCCGGCTGGTCCAACGCGGCGGTGGTGGCGCTCACCCCGGTCGGCCCCCCGCCCTCCCTCACCGCCGCCCGCGCCACCGCCGACGGGGTGGCCCTGCGCTGGACCCCGCCTGCGCCCCCGCTCGATCAGATTCTGATCTA
>Ga0307374_10014144_pt1 | contig 10900 bp, 10 predicted proteins | sample OX3MG_FD_202532 | JGI IMG/M metagenome (GOLD analysis project Ga0307374, IMG submission 202532) | Soil microbial communities from Risofladan, Vaasa, Finland - OX-3 | ecosystem: Environmental > Terrestrial > Soil > Coastal area > Acid sulfate soil | place: Finland: Risofladan, Vaasa | collected... | reverse complement strand
ATGATCTCGACGACCTGGCTGCCGAGACTGTTGAAGATGCCGGCGAACTCGACGGCGATATAGCCGCCGCCGACGATGACGATGCGCCGGGGCAGCGCCGGCAGGTCGAGCGCCTCGTTCGACGAGATCACGTGCTCGATGCCGGGGATCGCCGGCGTCTCGGGCCACGAGCCGGTCGCGATCAGGATGTTCTCGGCGGTGTAGCGCTTGTCCCCAACCTCGACCGTGTGCGGGTCGACCAACACGGCGCGCGCCTCGAAGATCTTCACTTTGCTGTTGTTGAGCAGGTTGATGTAGATCTTTTCGAGCCGGTCGGTCTCCTTGTTCTTGGCGGCGATCAGCGAGGGCCAGTCGAATTCGACCGGCGGCACGGTCCAGCCGAACCCGGCGGCGTCGGCAAACCCGTCGGCGAACTGGGCGCCGTAGACCAGCAGCTTTTTCGGCACGCAACCGCGCAGCACGCAAGTGCCGCCGATGCGCCATTCCTCGCAGATCGCGGTGCGCGCGCCATAGCTGCCGGCGCGGCGCGTGCCCGCCACCCCGCCCGAGCCGGCCCCGATCGTCAGCATGTCGAAATCAAAGCGCGGCATTGCGGGGGCCCTCCGGCAGTTGAACATCGCGATTCGATGTTCTGGTTGTCACAACCGGCGGCGCATCGCAAGCTCTGCCCTAAACCCGCATGAACACGGAGGGTCCGATGGCCGTTACTCTCGACCAGTACAACGATCTGCTCGGCGCCAAGAAGGCGTTTGCGCACCTGGCGACGATCATGCCCGACGGCACCCCGCAGGTGACGCCGGTGTGGTTCGACTATGTCGGCGGGGTGATCCGGGTGAACACCGCCAAAGGCCGGACCAAGGCACGCAACATGCGCGAGGGCGCGCCGGTGGCGCTGTCGATCCTCGACCCTGACAACGCCTATCGCTATCTGCAGGTGCGCGGCCGGGTGCGGAAGGCGACCGAGCAGGGAGCCGAGGCGCATATCGACGGGCTCGCCAAAAAATACCTCGACAAGGACAAATACCCGTTCGCTCAGCCCGGCGAGGTCCGGGTGATGTACGAGATCGAGCCCGTCTCGGTGCAAGGGATGAGCTGAGGGACCACGGGGAGGGAACGATGGATTTCGGGATCGGCATCGCGACCGCCGCGGATTCGTGGAAGGTGGCGCTGCGCGCCGAAGAGCTGGGCTTCAGCCATGCCTGGTTTTTTGACACGCAGATGATCACCGCCGACCCGTTTGTCGCGATGGCCGCGGCGGCGGTGAAGACCACCAAGATCCGCCTCGGCACCGGGGTGCTGGTGCCGTCGAACCGGCTCGCCGCGGTTACCGCCAACGCCTTTGCGACGCTCAACGGCCTCGCCCCGGGGCGGATCGATTTCGGCGTCGGCACCGGGTTTTCAGCGCGCCGCGCGATGGGGCTCGGCGCGATGAAGCTCGCCGACATGGAGGAGTACATCCGAATCGTCTATGGCCTGCTCGCCGGCGACATCGTCGAGACCGAAATCGAGGGCCGGAAGCGCAAGATCAAGTTCCTCAACCCCGAAATCGGCCTGTTCAACACGCAAGACCCGATCCGGCTGCACGTCTCGGCCTATGGGCCGCGCTCGCAGGCGCTGACCGCGCGGCTCGGCGCGGCCTGGAAATCCTTTATCCAGGACGTGGCGGGCGGCACTGCCGCGCTCGAAAGCATGCAGCAGAGCTGGGGCGAAGCCGGGCGGGCGGCCGGCGAACTCTATGCCACCGCCTGGGCCTGCGGCTGCGTGCTGCGGCCCGGCGAGAGCCTGTCGAGCGAGCGGGTGATCGCCCAATCCGGCCCGCGCGCCGCGGTGCTGCTGCACCGCCATGCCGATCTCGACCAGCAGGGCTGGCAGAACACGATGGCGGTCGCGGCCCCCGACGGCATCGCCGACGAGGTCCGCGCCTATGTCGAAATGGCGCGTGGGTTCCAGCCGCCGGACGCGCGCTACCTCACCAACCACCGCGGCCATTTCGTCTTCGTCAAGCCCGAGGAGCGGCACCTGATCACCCCCGAATTGATCCGCCGCACGACCTTTACCGCGCCCGAAGGCGAGATGATCCAGCGCATCGAGGCGCTGCGCAGCGCCGGCTGGAGCCAGATCGTGATCCCGATCGTCCCGGGGCAGGAAGACGCGCTGGAGGATTGGGCGCGGGTGAAGGCGGCGTTTGCCTAGGCCCAGATCGTTGGCGCCGCGCCCCTAGGCCCTCGTCGGCCGCTACCCGGCCGCCTGCCAGCGCCAGTTTCTGACTTCGGGCAGGTCTTCGCCGTGCTCGCGGATATAGGCCTTGTGGTCGATCAGCTTGTCGCGGATCTCCTGCTTGGCATAGGCGGCGGTGTAGCCGAGCTGCGGCAGCCGGTCGATCACGTCGGCCGCGAGGTGAAAGCGGTCGAGGTCGTTGCGTACGACCATGTCGAACGGGGTGGTCGTCGTCCCCTCTTCCTTGTAGCCGCGGACATGGAAATTGTCGTGGTTGGTGCGGCGGTAGGTCAGCCGGTGGATCAGCCACGGATAGCCGTGATGGGCGAAGATCACCGGCTTGTCGGTGGTGAACAGCGCGTCGAAATCGCGCTCGGTCAGGCCGTGCGGGTGCTCGCTGTGCGGCTGCAGGGTCATCAGATCGACGACGTTGACGACCCTGATCTTGAGCGACGGCAGCAGGCGGTGCAGCAAATCGACCGCAGCCAGCGTCTCGATGGTCGGCACGTCGCCGGCGCAGGCCATCACCACATCGGGCTCGCCGCCCTTGTCGTTGCTCGCCCACTCCCACATGCCGATGCCGGCGGTGCAGTGCCGCACCGCCTCGTCCATCGCCAGCCATTGCGGCTGCGGCTGCTTGCCGGCGACGATCACGTTGATGCGGTTCCAGCTCTTGAGGCAGTGATCGGCGACGTGGAGCAGGCAGTTGGCGTCGGGCGGCAGGTAGACCCGCACGATGTCCGACTTCTTGTTGCAGACATAGTCGATAAAGCCGGGGTCCTGGTGGCTGAAGCCGTTGTGATCCTGGCGCCAGACATGCGAGGTCAGCAGGTAGTTGAGCGACGGGATCGCCCGCCGCCACGGGATTTCGTTGCACACCTTCAGCCATTTGGCGTGCTGGTTGAACATCGAATCGATGATGTGGATGAATGCCTCGTAGCAGCTGAACAGGCCGTGCCGGCCGGTCAGCAGATAGCCTTCGAGCCAACCCTGGCAGGTGTGCTCGGAGAGGATTTCCATGACCCGACCATCGGGTGCGAGGTGATCGTCGTAGGATAGCGTCTCGGCGTCCCACGCCCGCGCGGTCGCCTCGAACAGATGCGACAGCCGGTTCGACGCGGTCTCGTCCGGGCCGAAGACGCGAAAATTGCGGCGCGCCGCGCTCGCCCGCATCACGTCGCGCAGATATTCGCCCAGCACCGCGGTCGCTTCGCCATCGTGGGCACCGGGCCGATCGACCTTGAGCGCGTACCGGGCGATGTCCGGCAGGTCGAGTTCGCGCATCAAGAGCCCGCCATTGGCGTGCGGATTGGCGCTCATGCGTCGGTCGCCGGCCGGCGCCAGCGCGGCGATCTCGGGCTTCAGCACCCCGCTTGCGTCAAACAATTCCTCGGGCCGGTAGCTTTTCATCCACTGTTCGAGGAGCTGCACGCGCCCCGGCTTTGTCGCCATCCCGGAAAACGGCACCTGATGGGAGCGCCAGAACCCCTCGGTCTTCAGCCCGTCGACCTCCTTCGGGCCGGTCCAGCCCTTCGGCGACTTCAGAATGATCATCGGCCAGGCCGGGCGCCCGGACTGCCCGTTGCGCGCGCCCTCGCGGATCGCCCGAATCTCGTCGAACACCCGGTCGAGCGTTGCCGCCATCAGCCGGTGCATCGTCGCGGGGTCGTCGCCGGCGACCAAATGGGGCTGGTAGCCATAGCCGACAAACAGGCTCAGCAATTCCTCTTCGGGAATGCGCGCGAGGATCGCCGGGTTGGCGATCTTGTAGCCGTTGAGGTGCAGGATCGGCAGCACCACCCCGTCGGTCACCGGGTTCAGAAACTTGTTCGAGTGCCACGCGGTCGCCATCGGCCCGGTTTCCGCCTCGCCGTCGCCGACGACGCAGGCGACGATCAGATCCGGGTTGTCGAACGCGGCGCCGAAGGCGTGCGACAGCGCATAGCCAAGCTCGCCGCCCTCATGGATCGAGCCCGGCGTCTCGGGCGCGGCATGGCTGGGGATGCCGCCCGGAAAGCTGAACTGCTTGAACAGGCGCTGCATGCCGCGCTCGCTTTGCGGCACGTGCGGGTAGACCTCGCTGTAGGTGCCTTCGAGCCAGGTATTGGCGACGAGGCCAGGCCCGCCGTGGCCGGGCCCGGAGATGTAGATCATGTCGAGGTCGCGCGCCTTGATCACCCGGTTCAGATGCACGTAGGCAAAATTCTGCCCCGGCGTCGTGCCCCAATGGCCGAGCAGGCGCGGCTTGATGTGTTCGAGTTTCAGCGGCTCTTTGAGCAGCGGATTGTCGAGCAGGTAGATCTGCCCTACCGACAGATAGTTTGCCGCCCGCCACCAGGCATCGATCCGCACGAATTCCTCGTCGGTGGGCGCCTTTGCAGCGCGGTGATCGGTCATCGTGATGGCTCCGCGGACAGGGAAGAGGGCAACGTGCTGGTGGTACGAGAGGCCGGCTCAGCTCGGCCCGATGCCAAAAAGGGCCGATCATCCCTCGCCGTTTCGCCGGGAAATTCGACAGTGCGCGTGCCACGATGCCGCCGCCGCAGACGTCATCGTTTTCGTCTGACCGGGGGGATACGGCGTCGGCGGTATCGCTGCATTGACCCAGATCAAGCCTTACTCCACGTTGATACGCCATTCTGCGCACGCAGTTCCCGTCGGGACCGTTGCGGAATTCCGAAGCACGTCGAACCTCGCTACCATCGCAGCTGTTCGCTGCCGGGCGGGCTCACGTACGTCCGCGGCGAGGCGCACACGAACACGGTTGAGGGTTATTTCTCGATCCTCAAGCGCGGCATCGTCGGCACCTACCACCACGTCGGCCAGCAACACTTGAAGCGTTATCTTGCCGAGTTCGATTTCCGGTACAACGCGAGGACCGCGCTTGGCATCGGCGATGTAGAACGCACCGAACGGGCGCTTCGAGGCTGACGTATCGTGGCACTGATCGCGAAACCGCCCATGGGCGTGGATACCCTATCTGCTGCTCTCGGCCTGCTGCTCTCGGCTCCGCACCAGGTGTTTGGCAAGTATCTAAATCCCCCTGCGGGCGGCTTGGCCGCGGCTGCATGTCGGCGACCCGGCGGTGGCGCAGAACGGCGACGCCTGGCTGTTTTCGGCGCCGGTCTACTTTGCCGAAATCGTCGCCGGCGACGTGGCGGTCGAGCTCTATGCCGAGCCGCAGGGTAATGATGCGGCGCCTGCCGTCATCGCGATGAAGCAGGAAACACCGATCCCCGGCAGCATCAACAGCTACATCTATTCGGCCGGCGTGCCCGCGACCCGGCCGGCCCGGGATTACACGATCCGGATCAGGCCGGAGAGTGTGGGGGCCGAATTGCCCGCCGAACTGGGCCTGATCCTGTGGCAGAAATAGCCGGCGAGGCGGTCGCGCATCATGACGCCGGCCGGGCGTCGAGGATGCAACGCATGTGGCGGGCGACGACCAGGTTTTCGTCGGTCGGGATCATCCACGCCGACACCGGCGAGCTGCGGGCCGAAATGCGCGGGCCGCCCGCATCGTTGGCGGCCTCGTCGAGCCTGACGCCGAGCCAGTGCGCGTCGCGGCACACGCGGGCGCGGATCGTCGCCGCGTGCTCGCCGATACCGCCGGTAAAGACCAGCGCGTCGAGCCCGCCGAGCGCGGCGGCGAGCGAGCCCAGCTCGCGGCCGAGGCGGTAGACGAACAGATCCACCGCCTCCTTCGCGGCCGGTGTTTCGCTGCCCAGCAGGGTCCGCATGTCGCTCGACAGGCCCGAGACGCCGAGCAATCCCGATTGCTCATTGATAAGCCGCTCAATCGCCGCCGCGTCCATCCCGTCGTGCCGCAGCAGATACAGGATCACGCCAGGGTCGAGCAGCCCGGTACGGGTGCCCATCACCAGCCCGTCCACCGGGGTGAACCCCATCGTCGTGGCGATGCCGGCGCCATCCCTGACCGCGCACAGGCTGGCACCATTGCCGAGATGGGCGATAACCATCCGGGCGCGCGGCGCATCGCCCAGCACGTGCGGCGCGACCGAGACGATGTATTCGTATGACAGCCCGTGAAACCCGTAGCGGCGGACGCCTTGTTCGTAAAATACCCTCGGCAGGGCAAAAATCTGCGCGAGCTTTGGCTGGGTGAAGTGGAACGCCGTGTCGAAACAGGCGATCTGCGGCACCCCGGGCGCGGCCGCGGCGACCGCGCGGATCGCCGCGATATGGTGCGGCTGGTGCAGCGGCGCGAGCGGCACCAGCGCCTCGAGCGCCGCGATCACCCGATCGTCAATCAGCACCGGCTGCGAAAATTCGGCGCCGCCATGCACCACGCGGTGGCCGACGCCGGCAAACGCGGACTCGCTGCCGATATCCGCTGCGAACCAGTCATTGATCGCGGCGATCGCGCCGGCATGTCCGCGGGCTGCGACTGGCCCGCTCGCGAGCGAGCGGCCCTGGGCGTCGACGATCGAGAGCCGCGGCGCCGTGTTGATCTCCTCGACCATGCCGTGCGGGCCGGCGGCGAGCGAACCGTCGGCCGAGGTCTCGAACAGCGAGAATTTTAAGCTCGACGACCCCGCGTTGATGACCAGGAGAGGCTCGCGCATCGCTCTCTCGCGCTTGCCAACCACGCAGCCCGCGGCGCCCTCACCACTTGTTGCGCAGTTCACGCAGCTTCAGAAACACGGTGCGCGGGTCGGGATGCTCGGCCACATCGGGAAAGGTCTCGCGCAATCTGGCGATGACGCTCGGGCTGGTCAGCCGGAAAAACGTGTTGATTTCGCGCTCCAGCGCCAGGTTCGTCACCAGCGGGTGGTTGGTGTCCTGCTTCTCGATCGCCGGCAGCATTTCCGCCGCCTTGGCGTTGTCCGGCTCGCGCGCCAGCGTGAAGCGCAGGTTGTTGGCGATATAGTCATGCCCCGGGTAGATCAGCGTGTTTTCCGGCAACCCGGCGAGCTGCTGCGAAAACGTGTTGTAGAGCTCGCTCGGATGCCCGCCATTGTGGCAGTTGCCGGCGCCAGCGTTGAACAGCGTGTCGCCGCAGAACAGCGCCGGATGGTCGCCGTGCGCGCGCACGCAGATATGCGCCATCGTGTGCCCCGGGGTGTCGAGGCATTCGAGCTCGGCGGTGCGGCCGATCTTGATCACGTCGCCGGCCTTGAGCCCGCGGTCGATGCCGTCGATGCGCGCGCTGTGATGGGCCAGGAGCTTGGCGTGGGTGGCCGCGATCACCTGGTCGTTGCCGCCGGTATGGTCGCGGTGCTCGTGGGTGTTGAGGATCTGGGTGATCGTCCAGCCTTTGGCCTTGGCTGCGGCCAGGCATTTCTGGTGGTCGAGCGGGTCGATCGCCAGCGCCTCACCGGTTTCGGCACAGGCTACCAGATAGTTGAAGTTGCGGCCGTTGTTGCCGGTCCAGATCTGTTCGACGAGCATCGTTGCTCCTTTGCTGCGCGCTTACCCTGTTATGCCGGCGAAGGCCGGTATCCACGGCAGGCCTGGGTCCCGGCCTGCGCCGGGACGACATGGAAAGAGATAGCGCGAAGAAGCGGGGCCGGCCACCCGCTCAATCGTGTTGCCTATCGTTTCCGCGCCGGCACCGGGATGCCGGCGATCCCGACCTTGACCGAGCCGAGATGGTTGCGGCTGGTGAAATAGAGCGTCTTCCAGTCCGGCCCGCCGAAGGCGATGTTGGTCGTCGCCGAGGCGCCGTGGACGATGCGGCCGAGCTTCTTGCCGGACGGGTCCATGATCCAGAGGCCGCCGGCGCCGCCGCAATAGACGTTGCCCTCGACATCGACCTTCATACCGTCGGGCACGCCCGGCTCCGGCCCGCGCAGATCGACGAAGACGCGGTCGGTCTGGTGCGCCAGCGTGCCGTTGGGCATCAGGTCGAAGGCGCGGATGTGGCCGCGCCGCGTGTCGTTGATGTAGAGCACGCTTTCGTCGGGCGAGAAGGCGAGCCCGTTAGGCAATACGAAATCCTCGACCAGCAGGGTCAGCGTGCCGAGATCGGGGGTCAGCCGGTAGACGCCGGAAAACGTCAGATCCCATTGCTGGCGCGGGTTCGGGCTGGTCCACGGGTCGGTGAAATAGATGCAGCCGTCGGATTTGACGACGACATCGTTGGGTCGGTTGAGCTGGCGGCCCTGAAAGCTGTTGCAGATCACGGTCAGGCTGCCGTCGAGCTCGAGCCGGGTGACGCGGCGGCTGTCGTGCTCGCAGGCCAGCAGGCGGCCTTGCAGGTCGCGGGTCAGCCCGTTGGCGCGGTTGGTCGGTTCGAGGAATAGCGAGGCGCCCTTGCCCGGCTCGTATTTGTAGCGCCGGTTGTTGTGGATGTCGCTGAACAACAGGTAGCCGCCCTCGTGCCACCACAGCGGCCCCTCGGCCGGCCCCTGCTCGCCGCCATAGCCGTCGCACAAATACTGGATCGGCTCCGAGGTCGAGACGATGCGGTCGAGCGCCGGGTCGAGCCGCTCGATGCGCGGCGAGGTGTCGGCGGCCATCGTGTTCCTCCCTGATCGTTGCGGTTTGGCGGGGCGGCGCGCTCAGGCGAGCGCGCGGCCCTTGCGCGCGATGAATTCGGGAAACGCATCCTCGGCCTTGGCGCCGCGCACGACATGGGTCGTGAAGTCGTGCTCGGTCTCGTACTGCTCTTCGAGGTTCTGGCTCATCTGCTGCAGCATCAGGGTCTTGATGCCCACCACCGCGGCGCGGTTGTTGGCGGCGATCATGCGCGCCAGCTCCATCGTCTTGGCGCGCAGCTCGGCGCGCGGCACCAGGTGGTTGAGGAGGCCGATGCGATAGGCCTCCTCGGCCTCGACGATGCGGGCCGAGAACAATAATTCCTTGGCCATCGGCCAGCCGACCTGGTTGGGCAGGGTCCAGGTGCTGTTGATGCGCCCGTAGGCCGCGGCGAGAAAGCGGAAGCGCGTGTTCTCGCAGCCGATCCGCATGTCGAGCGAGGAGGCGAGCACCCCGGCGCCGCCATAGGCCAGACCGTTGATCATGCCGATCGTCGGCTTGGCACTGGCGGCGATCTCATAGCTGCCGCGGGTGCGGCGGGCATCGAGCTCTTCCTGCGTATAGCGGCGGTCGTCCTCGCGCTGCTCGTGGATGTCGCCGCCGGCGGAAAACGCCTTGTCACCGGCGCCGGTGATGACGATGCAGCCGATACCGTCATCGGCATCCATCGCTTTGACCGCATCGCGCAGCTCGCTCGACAGCCGGCGGTTCATCGCATTGAGCTTGTCGGGGCGGTTCATCGTCAGGATGCCGACCCCGTCCTCGCGCTCGACCAGGATGTGCTCGTAGCTCATGCGCTTCCTCCGCTTGCCGCCTGGCTGCTATCCTGCGGCGAAACCGACAACCGCGCCAGAGGGGCTTGCGCATGGCGACGATCCGAACCGGCGGGTGCCTATGCGGCGCGATCCGCTACGAGGCGGCAGGCGAGCCGGTGTTCTCGCTGTTGTGCCATTGCCGCGACTGCCAGCGGCAGAGCGGCAGTGCCTTTATCGCTGCGGTCCGGTTGCCGTCCGCCGGTTTTCGCATCACCAAAGGCAAGCCGAAACACTATGTCGGCAAATCCGACACCGGCAACGACATCACCCGGGTCTTCTGCGGCGATTGCGGCGCGCCGCTCTATGTGCAGGTGTCGACCCGGCCCGACCTGATCGGGCTGCGCGTCACCAGCCTCGACGACCCGAGCTGGTTTCGCCCCGACGCCAACATCTTCACCAAGAGCGCGCAGCCCTGGGACCACATGGACCCGGTGGTGCCGCAATACCCGACCTATCCGCCGGGCCACGCCTATCCGCCGCCGAAGCCATAGGAGAACGATGCGATGCTGACCCTCTATTTCTCGCCGGGATCGAGCGCGATGGCGACGCATATCGCGCTGCACGAGGTCGGCGTGCCGTTTGAGCGCAAGCTGGTCTCACTGTCGGACAAGGCCCAGTTCATGCCCGAATACCGGGCCATCAACCCCGAGGCCAAGGTGCCGGCGCTGGCGATCGACGGGCGCGTGCTGACCGAGGTCGCGGGGACGCTCTATTACCTCGCCAAGCGCTATCCCGAGGCGCGGCTGTGGCCCGAAGGCGGGCTCGAAGACGAAGCGCAGGCGATCTCGTGGATGTCGTTCATCGCCTCGACGATCCATCCGGCGCGGCGCGCCGGCGACCAGCGCTGGAAGGAGGCGTTTCTGCTTGCCGAAGAGCGGCTCGGCGGGCGCGAGTGGACCGTCGGCGGGCGCTATTCGATCGCCGATATTCATCTGTTCCGGCTCTTTTGGCGCTTTGTCGACGCGCTGGGCCCGATGCCCAAGGAGTATCCCGGGCTGACCGCGCATTACGACCGGATGATGCAGCGCCCGGCGGTCAAGAAGACGATCGAGGTCGAAAGCGGGATCGGCTACAACCTGCCGCGGTGAGCCTCACACCGTCGTCGGTTCCTGCGCCTCCTGGTGCCAGACGAGCAGGTGGCGGCGCAGCATGCCGATGCCTTTGACAAAGCAGAACCCGGCCGCGCCGATCTCGATAATCCCGGCAAATACGCCCGGTGAATCGGCAAAGCGCGAAGCCTGGATCATCGCCCCGCCGATACCGGTGCCGCCCATCAGCACCTCGGTAACGATGTCGACGATCATCGATACCGGCAGCGCCACCTGAAGCCCTGTCAGGATCTGCGGCAGGGCTGCGGGCAGCACGAC
>Ga0307374_10014141_pt1 | contig 10901 bp, 8 predicted proteins | sample OX3MG_FD_202532 | JGI IMG/M metagenome (GOLD analysis project Ga0307374, IMG submission 202532) | Soil microbial communities from Risofladan, Vaasa, Finland - OX-3 | ecosystem: Environmental > Terrestrial > Soil > Coastal area > Acid sulfate soil | place: Finland: Risofladan, Vaasa | collected... | reverse complement strand
GTGGAGTATATTACCGCATGGATGATTCCGATAGCAGAATGAACAAGGCATCTTTCTCCGTTATCTCCCTGGCTGAAGCTGATGATGATCCGCGGTACTGGCGAACCCAAACTGCATAGCGGTGTCTCAGGGCAGTGGAAATGATTCGACAGACTCTCAATGGCTTTGGCTCTGCTGCCCCGCGACTTCAAGGAGTTCTTACGATTGCTCGACGAGAACGACATTGAGTACCTCCTCCACAGGCTCGGATGGCGGCCGTTCCCGCGCGATCACTGGCTTCTGCGCTCGTCTGTTCCTGCGAGACGCCTGCGCTCCGTTATCCAGTCGGCGCACACCTGAACTGCTTCACCGGCGCCCTCGCCAGCCAACCCGTCCCGTAGATGAGCAGGATGAAACCCCGCCAATGTAGAAGCGATTCAGTGGACGGCGCCGCCCTGGCGCCGACCGCGAATGGAGTCATCGAGTGTCGCTCGTTCATAAGATCGTCTCGCCCAGCGGCTTGCCGCTCGCCAAAGCAATGGCATTTTACCTCCTCGCTCTCCCGCTTATGGCGCTCCTCTCTGGATGCGGTTCCAGGAACACGGCCTCGATCGCCCGACGACGGGTTCCCGCTCAGAACGTTCCAAAGAAGTCAGCGAACGAATACGTGGGAAGCGAAGCGTGCGCCGAATGTCATGCGTCGGAGTTCAAAGCGCAAAGCCGCTCGAGGCACTGGAATGCGCTGCGACCTATGGACCTCGAAAGCCTGGGAGCGCAGTCTCCTCCTGTTGGACCGATCCACGGGACGCCATTTTCTCTCGCGCTTGCAGGGGACGGGTTTGCATTCGGTTTCACGGGAGGCGAGATGCACCGTCTTGACCTGGCGTTTGGATCTGGCAAGACCGCCATGGCGTTCACCACGGTGCTCGACAACGATACCATGGCCGAAGCGCGATTCAACTACGATCCACGATCAAAACGATGGTTTATCACCCCGGGCGATACTGGCTTGCCGCCCGATCGTCTGGGCATCACGTCCAAAGGCGCTGCTGCAAGGGACTGTTTCCCCTGTCATACCGTCACCACCTCTCTCCATTCGTTAATGCCCGAACCCCGGTTCATGGGCGTGCGCTGCGAAGCCTGCCACGGGCCGGGCGGCGCCCACGTCGCGGCGATGAGCACGGGAGATCTGAGACACTCTCACATGGCCGATCTGAGCGCCGCCAGCGCTGAACAGATCGTCGCGCTTTGCGGACGCTGTCATCACACCAACCGCGATGTCGCAGCCAAGCACTTTTCGAAGGCGCACACGGACTTCTTCCAGGCGCTCGGCATCCAGGAGAGCCAATGCTATCTTAAGACTTCGAATCGCCTGAGCTGCATTACCTGCCATGATCCTCACACCGACGTGAATACCGATGAAAAGCATTACACCCCGATCTGCCTGCAGTGCCATTCAGCGGCGGCGCACCCTGGGGCAGTGGCGCAGGGAAAGTCGTGCCCCGTAAGCCCTATGAAGAACTGCACAGGGTGTCACATGCCCGCTCGGGCGGAGCCGCTCTACCCTGGGTCGACCCGGACGATGGCCGACCATTTCATCCGTGTTTACCCTCAAGACATCGAGTCATTTTCTCTCTCCGAACATAGTCCAGCCGCATCGAATCGGAAGCGTCATTAGACAAAGTTCGGGGGAGGACGGAAGCCGCCAAATTCGCGAGAGAGAAGCCCTGCAAACCTGATCGGCATCCGGTCCTCCAGATACGGCCCGATCGCTTGCAGCCCGATGGGAAGCCCGGCGCGCGTCAGCCCGGCGGGAAAGACGGTGACCGGCTGCCCTCCCAGCGAGGCGACCCCCGCGTAAACAAGCTGCAGATAGTATCCAACCTCGCGCCCGTTCACTTTGATTGTGCGATCCGGCGAGTCCGAATTGGTATAAGGGAAGGCATTTACAATGTTCGCCGGCGTCAGCAAAATGTCCCACTCCTCAAAGAAATCACGGAACGACGCGCGGACGCGCTCTCTTTCGTCGATCCAGCCCAGATAGTCAACCGCGGAGGCGGTGAAACCGCTGCAGTAAGCCTGCTCGAACTCTCCCTCGCACTTTTTTTCAGCCTGCTCCCGACGCTCGCTCTCGGACCGCGAAACAGCGGTCATGGCGCCAAGAAGCGAGCAGAATGTCTGATGGCGCTCGCGCAGGTCATTGAGAGCGTGAGGCTGTACGAGCTCAACCGCCGCGCCGGCGAGCGCCAACCCACCCGCGAGCCGATCCAGCGCGGATGTAATTTCATCATCAACCGGCAGCCAATCAACGGACGGCATGACGCCGACTCGGTAGTCGCTCAACCGGTTGTGTCGAGGTGGCGGAATATCGAGTCGCCAACCGGTATCCTCAACCGGCTCCGGGCCGGCGATAATATCAAACGCGAGTTCCAGATCCTCGGCCGATCGGGCGAGTGGTCCAATGGAAAGAAATACGGCCGCCGGATTCTGAAGGTGGCTGCCCGGGAAGTGACCGCTGCGGGGGACGGCGGTTTCGCTCGGCTTATGTCCGTAAACGCCGCAGAAGGCGGCGGGGACGCGAATGGATCCGCTGATATCGCTTCCCAGTTCGAGCGGACTGAGACCAGCGGCGACCGCGGCGGCCCCTCCTCCTGTGCTGCCGCCCGGAGTCCGAGAAGGATCCCAGGGGTTTTCGGTGCGCCCGAACAGTGGATTTTCACATTCCCAATCGGACGCGAGCGGTGGAACGTTCGTCTTCCCGAGGAACACCGCGCCAGCTTCGCGAAGGCGCGCCGCGACAGGTGAATCGTGTCGAGGACGCCGTTGAGCGTGCTCGGGCTCACCCGCAGGACCGCGCATCCAGCGCACGTCAATGCAGTCCTTGACCGTAATCGGGAGTCCTAACAAAGGGCCGTCTGAACCGCTCTTGCGCGCCCGATCCGCCTCGTCGGCTGCCTCGCGCGCATGTTCGAAGTCATGTATTACAATCGCGTTGAGAGCTTTGTTATAGCGCTCGACCCTTTCGAGATGAAACTCCAACAGTTCCCGTGCCAAGGTTACCCCCCGACGGAGGGCCGCCATCATTTCGACCGCCGACTCAAAAGGTTTCACATTAAGACTCCAGCACGGCGCCTGAGACCCTCCAGGCGGGCCCTCGCAGACCAGACGAGAGCCGCGAGAGAAACCCGCGTAGGCCCGCCATCGACGTGGAAACTTCCTGAACGAGTCTACCCACCTATGGGCGCTATTCCTTCGCCGGCGGCTTGGAAGTAACCCCAGCAAGACAAGACGGCGCCAGAGTTGGCCCGGGGTATTGAGTTTACCCCCAAAACTCGCATCGAAAAAAAGAGGAGCAGGCCAGGACTCCAGCGAAGAGATAATGCAGGCAGAATAGAAGATGATGAATTGAATCCAGCCTGTCCGGCAGCGCGCCCCTCGCGCTGAGACGCCCGTTTTTTGTGGAGACACCCCGAATGCGCCACGTTTTCCGATCGCTCACTGCGATGTTGTTCGCCTCTATCCTGTGGGCGGCGCCGGCAGTGGCACAGAGCGTCTATGGCCCCGGCGGTCTTTTCATTAATCCTACCGCCAAGATAACCCCCACCGGTCAGTTTGAGCCGTCCACTCTGGTGCTCACCGAGCACACGCCTTACGCTGATGCGCCGAACGGCTTCCATCAAAGCACCTGGATTTCCAGCGCGGTGGACTATGGTGTTTCGCCCCGGCTTGAAGTTGGCGCCGCCATTGTAACGATCACCAATGCGCCCGACGCGGGCGACGCCTCAGTCGGTGGTTATGCTAAGTACTTGCTGCTGGGCGAAACGGTGACTCGCCCTGCCCTCGCCGTGGGAGCAACTTATCTTGGGGGTGGGCAGACCGGATTTCGGGAAGGCTTTATGGCCCTGCGAAAAAAGATCCCTCATTCCCCGGTCACGACGCACTTCGGTGTTCAGTATGCGGATCGGGTGGATGGTATCGACAAACATTCCTTCGAGCCATTTTTGGGTGTTGAGTTGAAGCTGTTGAGAAATTGGAGCCTGTCCGCCGAAGGACGCCCGCGAATGAATGGGGAGAACGGGCAGCCACTGGCGCTTACCCTCGTCCGCAGTACTCCGCGCGGCTACCAGGTCGCGTTCACGTGGGCAAATAATGGCCCGAGCAGCACGCCGCAGCTAGGGTTCGGAATCGGCGTTGCACTTGGTTCACGACGGTAGCCCACGCGCTGGCCGGCGTCACTCTGCAAATTCCGACTCCTCCAATTAGCGCGCTGTTCCAATGAGCGCGCTGCTCCGATTCATATCGCCGGTTCGAGCGTCGGGAGTTTCTCCAGCCAGGGAACAGCGCCCAAATGTGTGATCGCGGCTACGGCCTCCTCGTGAAGGCTTCGCGCGCGCGGCCGTTCTTCCGGTTCGCGAAGCGCGGCCGCCAGGTGCGCACGGGCGCGCGCGGCGTCGAGGATTTCTTCGGAAAGGTCAAAGTATTCTAAGGCCGCGGTCAACTCTTCAGCAGCCGCCTGGTACTCTCCCAACTGAGTGAGCGCCTTCCCCAGCGTCAACCGGGCGGCATTGAGGCCCGAGTCATAATGCCCTTCCCTTGCCAGCGTTACTGCCTGCCGCGCGAGGTCAGCGGCTTGAGCCGGGTTCTCCTCCGCCAGTCCGAGCTCCGCCTCAACGATCAGCAGATGCACGTGAACGAACGGGGCTTCCACCTTTTGCGCGTGCGTCTCCGCGTTACGGTGGGCGTCTCGGGCGTCATCCAACCGGCCCGCGAGGCGCAGCGTATCGCCGAGATTGCAGTACGTGATGGTGAGGCCAAGATGATGTCCCATTGACATAAACTGATCGCGCGCCGCCTTGAATTCTTGTTCCGCCTCTGACCAGTCGCCGCGATTAAGATAGAGCGTGCCGAGGTTAGCCCGGATCAACGCCGCCTTCTCAGCGTCACCTATTTGCGCAGCCCACTGCAGGCCTTGCTCATACGCCGCCACGGCCTCGTCGAAGCGGCCCACCGCCTGAAGTCCATTGGCGAGATTGATCCAACACGCCGAGGCCACCTGCATCTGTCCGCAATCTTCCGCGCGCCGGGCGGCCTCAGCGAGCTCCCGTTCCGCGGCGGGCCAGCTACCAAGCGCCGGGTAAACCCGTCCCAGGGCTGCGCCTGCCGCAGCGATCTCGTCCTCCCACCCCGCCTCCTCCGCCAACTGCTTCGCGGAGCGCGCCGCATTCGCTGCATCCTCCGGCAGCCCGAGATCCAGCAGCAGATGCGCCTGCTCAGTCAGACACCGGACATGCTCCTCGCGGAGATCGGCGGCTTCCGCGCCGTCCGAGAGCTGGAGCGCGTGGTCCAGCGCCGACCGTGCGCTGGCTGAGGCGCCCCTGAGCGCGAGCGAGCGCCCCTTTCGGCGGAGAATTCGCATCTTGAGCAAGCGCAGGTCAGGTAGATCGGAGTCAAGCCGGTCGAGCTTCGCCAGCGCGTGCTCGTACTTCTCAAGCGCGGCGCTGAAGTCACCGGCGTGACCCAATAAATCACCCAGGCCCATTTCCGCGCGGGACTCCGCTTCCGGATCGTCCAACCGATGGGCTTCATCCAGCGCCTCCTGGTACTGACCCCGAGCCTCATCGCCTTCGTGCAGCCATGCCGCTCGTTCGGCTGAAATGAGCGTCCATTTGAGCGCCAACTTCTCATCCCCGGCGCCGCGCCAGTGCCACGCGGCTCTGCTGGCAAGATGATGGTCGCTTCGGATTTCCGCTTCGCGAGTGATGACCGCGGCGACTTGCGCGTGGGCGCGTGCGCTCTGGGCGTGCAGCAATCCTTCGTAGACGACCTCCTGAATGGCGCCATGCTTGAATCCCAGCTCGCGATCCGGCGGCGGCGCGATTTCTTCCAAAAACCCACGTCCCTCGAGCGCGCGCCACGGCGGCGACTCACCGGGCGCCAATGGCCAGAGGGCCTCCATCCATCGCTCCGCGAAGCTCTTTCGCAGCACCGACGCCATCTGCAGAGCCTGCCGCTCGCGCCCCGGCAGCGCGTCAATCTGCGCCTGAGCCATGGCGTAGAGCGTATCCGGCACGGCCGCAAGCGCCGCGATAGGGTCCGTCGAACGCGTCGCCTCCTGAATCATCTGTTCCAGGAAGAGTGGATTGCCGCCCGATCGAGCCGCGAGCGCCTCACAGAGTTCCGGCGCCGCCTCAATCTCCGGTATCATCCGTTCCAGCAGCTCCCGAGCGGCGGTTGAGCGCAGCGGGTCCAGACGCACGATGGTCGCGTTCTCCGGCAGCGATTCCGGTACCTCGCGACCCGCTAAGATTACCAGCAGTGGCGCGTCGGCGTCTGCGGCCAGTTCGGTCAGCAGATCTATCGAGAGCGCATCCAGATGATCCGCTTCATCTACCAGGAGCGCCGCCGGTTCTCGCTGCTGCCAGTGGTTCATCAGCGCTCGCAGCGCCCCTCGCAGCACGAGATCACGGGTCTCCGAATCCAGGCCAACCAGCCGGCGAGGATCCACGGCGAGAGCGGCAAGCCACTCGGACCACGCGACGCTGATGGAGTGTTCCAGACTGGCGCCAATCGCGCTGACCGCGTCCTTGTAGCTTTGATCCGCAGTCACCGGCATAAGTGAGAGGAGCCATCGCCGCCAGAGCAAGAGCGGCGTTTCCTTCCCACCCTCCGGCGCCACGTCCATAAGGTATCGGTGACCCTGCGTCGCGAGCTCCTGCGCCGCTTCGGCGAGGAAGCGGCTTTTGCCATGGCCCGTTGGACCGGTGACAACCATCAAACCGCCCTGTTCTCGCTGCAGCCTGCGTACGGCGTCCCGGACGGTGTCCAGCTCAACCTGCCGACCGACGATGGGCAGCGGCGCTCGAGGCGCGGCGGCGTCTGATCGCTCCTCAGATAAGCAATAGACGGGCAGCGGCTCAGCTTTTCCCTTGACCTGCCTATGACCGTGCGCCTCATATTCGAAGAAGCCGCGTGTGATCCGGTAAAACGGCTCGCTGACGCAGATAGAACCCGGATCGGCGGACGCCTCCATTCGCTGCGCGACATTCACCGCATCGCCGAGCACGTCGTAATTCGCTCGTCCCCCCGAGGCGATAGAGGTGGTTACCACGCTCCCATAGTTGATGCCAACGCGCACGAGCATTGGCAGCCCGATCTCCTTTTCTTTCAGCCGGCTGAACCCGCTCACCCATTCTTGCAGCCGCAGCGCAGCTCGCCCGGCTCTCAGAGGGTCGTCACCATACGCCACCGGCGCGCCGAACAAGGCCATGAGACCATCACCGAGTGTCTTGACGACATATCCGCCGCATTCGCCCACCACCCGGGTAAGCCCGTCGAGGAACTCTTGCACAATACCGAACGCCACCTCGGGATCCAGAGCATCGGCCATCGCGGTGGACCCGCAAAGATCGACGAATAATATCGCGACGCGCCGGCGAGCCGGAAACTCGGCCACCGCCTCAGTCTCTCGGCAGGGGATGGGAGTATCGCCGACAATTATGCTGGAACTTGGGGCCAACGGAGGGGACGAAGAAGCGGTCGCATCATTGATCATTGAATGACCGGGCGTCGGAGAGGAAGACGAGGGCATCGGCGCCGGGTGGTTCACGACCGGAGAAGAGCCGTCTGGGTCGGCTGCGCTCCATTGACCTGGTGTGGGATGAGGCGCCACTATGGGATGCGCAGGCGGCGTTATTGGGCGCTGTGACTTCGTGACAGGCAGCGGTGTATCGGTGGACGACGCGCCATCACCGAGCCGCGCGAGCGCTTGACCGCACTGACCGCAGAATCTAAAACCGCCGGGCATCTCAGCGCCACAGCCCGGGCAGAGAAGCAGCAGCGGAGCCGCGCAATACCCGCAGAAGCGAAATGCCGCCGGCATCGCTGCCCCACAGCCAGAACACTGCTGCGGAAGCGGAGAGCCACATTGTCCACACTGTGCGTTCATCCGCTCCGGATCCCCTTCATAGCTTAGTAGTTCGGGGCCGGGCGCTCATTCTCCTGTCGATGTCTCCATCATTGTGGAAATCTCAGGGAGCAAGGCGCTACCCACTGCAGGCTGCGCCAGACCCACCGAGCGAGGCGCCTTTGGTGAAGCGCCGTCTCCGTTATTACGAAAGAGACGGTTGCCGCCATAAGTCGTGACGTAGTGATCCATACAGCCGCCGAGCGATCCGCCGCTTGTTGATCCTCCGATGACGGCGCCGGTTTCCGCGTCTCTCCAGAAAACAAACTGGTTCTCATCGCAGTTAAACTGGCAGCTCCACGCAATCCTGGGTAATGGCGAGAGGGCAAACGCGAGTGCGGGGTCCCCCGAGGGCCATAATTGGTTCGGCAGAACCACGTATAACCGCAAATCCGGATGAAGGGATTCAACTCCCGCTGCTCGCAGCCCGTCCCGGGCGGTCTGAGTCCAGAGTGAGGCGCTGGTGTCACTCAGGCCGGCCCAATCAGATTGCGATTTGCGCGCCGTGGCTTCCGCCTGTTGACCGCTTATCTGAACTTGAGGGAGCGCTGCGGGCTCTGATAGGAAGTTTAGGTGAAGGCTAAGCGGGTCGCCGGAGCTCGCTTGCAGCCTCACCGACGCCAACTGGCCCCAGTACGGGATCTCCCCGTACACCCTCTGCCACCCAATAAGCCATGAGTGACCATTGGCGTACAGCGGCGTACCCGTGCCACGTATAATCGCATGATCGAACGCCTGACCGGTGGCCGCATTGACCCCTTCAGCCCGCTGAATGGCTTCCGCCACGTCGAGAGGTGTCCCCGATGCACGACAGCGGATCATCTCTGACACGACTGTTCCGGAACTTTTGCGCCGGGAGCGGGACACCCAGGTAAAACCTTAGATCGGGCAGGAACAGCGTCCGCCTACGTCTAACTAGATAAAGGTGACCAACTCCATGTTCGCATCCGCGCCTTGCTGGCTATGAAACATCCCGAGAGCCCCTCAAAACCGCCGCCCATGATGCGCCGGGCTGTTGCTGTCGTTTGTGCAATCGCTCTGCTCGCCGCCCTCGCCTTCCTCGGCTGGTTCTGGGGCGCCTGGCGCCGCCCCGGAATGCGACATTATCTCCAGGGAATGACGCTCCTCTCCCATGGAAACAGCCGGGCCGCGGAACAAGAATGGATCGATGGCGTCGAGCAGGACCCCAACGATTACCATTGCTACGCCGAACTTGGAGATTACTACGCCCAGCTCCGGCTCTATGACAATGCGGCAGCCTGTTACCACGCCGCCTGTGATCACCGGCCCCGAGATGGAAACCTCCGACTTCGTTGGGCGGAAGCCGAGCAGAAATCCGGACATCTGGACCTTGCCGCGACGGCAGCGTCGCAGGCTTATCGACTGCTGCCCAACGACGCGAAGGCTGCTGGACTTTATGGGCTGATCGAAACCGAGGCGAAACGCCCCAATCTCGCGGTCCCGGCTCTAAGACGCGCATACCAGCTAAGACCGACAGACCTGTTGCTCTTTCATAAGTTGATAAGCGATGAAATGGACGTTCTCGATTTTCGGGCGGCCGAGGCGGATCTGGCGCCATATCTAAGAATGCACCCCGTCGATGCGCAGGCCTGCCTTTGGATGGCCCAGATCGACAGCCACAAGCCGCTGACTCGCGCGAATTTAAGCGAAGGTATCAAGTTCGCACGGCGCGCGCTCACCGGTCTTCCCACTTCCATCCCCGCATGTACCACGCTTGGAGAGCTCTATCTGAACGCTAATCAGCCGGCGGACGCCCTGGCGGCGTATCAGGCCGGACAAAAAATCGATCCCAATTCCGAGGCGATTCTCCGCGGTCTCTCCAACTGCTATGTCCGCATGGGCAAAACGGCCGATCTGGCACGCGTCTCGGCGCATTTCCAGCGGGTTCTCACCCGGCACGATCGTATCACAACCCTGCAGCGTATGCTGGACGCCGATCCTCACGACATTCCACATGCTCTGGAACTCGCCCGGTTGGTAAACGAAGATGGCCGCTATGCTCTCGCCAGAGATTATTATGCGCGCCTCGCTCACGCGGCTCCCAACGATCCGCGCGTCCGCCGCGCACTCACCACTTTCTATAGCCAGTTCGATTCTGCCAACCCGGCAGGCGCGCTCCAAGGCAGCGCACTCGCCCCCATTTCAAAGAATAAATCCGCCCCACTGTCAATTCCGAACCCGACTCCATGAAGCATTCCCAACCCCGGCGCCATCGCGCCCAATCGCCGGGTCGCTCCGAGGCGATTTACCGATCGCTTACGCTCATTCTCGCCGGCCTCTTGCTCTCGACCGCGGGCTGCGCGCCCCGAAAGCCCGCGAATCATCCTCGGAGTCCCGCCGTTCGTCGCGCGGACTTTGTGGACATCGCGCTCAGATCCGGGCTCAAATTCAGTTGGACCAACCACAGTCGAGGGCCCTGGACCAACATTGAATCCTTTGGCTGCGGCTGCGCGTTCGTTGATTACGACAACGATGGCTGGATGGACATCCTTCTCGTTGGGCGGCCCCGCTGCGCTCTGTTTCACAACAACCATAACGGAACCTTCACCGACGTCACGGCGCGCGCCGGGATCACACAGGAGGGAGCGTGGACCGGAGTCGCCGTGGGAGATTACGACAACGACGGATATGAGGACATCTATGTGTCCGGCTTCCACTGCTCAATGCTTCTGCACAACGACGGCCATGGCGGATTCAAGGACGTAACCCGGCGGGCGGGCCTGAACGAGACGCAGTGGGGGACGTCCTGCGCCTGGATCGACGCCGATAACGATGGACGGCTCGATCTCCTGGTGGGCCACTACGTGATAACCGGTCCCGGCTACCCAAAATTCTGCCCCAGTCCCACGGGCGTGCTCCTCGGCTGCCGGCCGGAAGTTTATCCTCCCCAATTCCCACGCCTCTATCACAACAATGGGAATGGAACCTTTTCCAATGT
>Ga0307374_10014137_pt1 | contig 10904 bp, 5 predicted proteins | sample OX3MG_FD_202532 | JGI IMG/M metagenome (GOLD analysis project Ga0307374, IMG submission 202532) | Soil microbial communities from Risofladan, Vaasa, Finland - OX-3 | ecosystem: Environmental > Terrestrial > Soil > Coastal area > Acid sulfate soil | place: Finland: Risofladan, Vaasa | collected... | reverse complement strand
GCAGTGGGTGGAGCAGATCACCGACAGCACCACCAACGCCAACAGCTACGGGGCCTTCCATCCGGGCAGCAACATCAACCTCAACGCCACCATCCAGCAGTTGGGCGGGGCGGGCAGCGCCAGCCTCACGATCGGCCCCAACGGCCAGGTGGAGCCGGGCGCCCAGGGCCTGTCGGTGCAGGGCCAGGACAGCAGCAACGTGCTGATGAGCAGCCTGGTGAACGACAGCAATCCGCTGACCATCTTCCTGCAGGCGCAGGGCGGGACCATCGCGGGCAACCCGACCATCATCGCCCAGGACATGCCGGCGTCGGTGAGCATCACCAACGACAGCAACCTGAACCTGATCCTGCAGCAACTGTCGCCGATCGCGGGCAACAACGGGCAGCCGGCGCTGACCACGCAGGCGGACACGGTCAACCTGAGCCCGACCTTCGTGGAAAACCAGACGCCGACGGCGATCACCATCGCCAACAACGGCGCGGGCGACGTGGTGTTCACCAACACCATCGCGGACCAGCCAGGCAGCCTGAGCGTGACCAACGCCGGCGGCGACATCCTGGGGACGGTGAACAGCCTGCTGGAGGTGAACCAACTGGCGCTGGACGCGCCCCACGGCAGCATCGGGAGCGCGGCGGGGACGAGCTTCGCCTGCGCGCTCTGCGCCTTCGCCAGCGGCGGCAACCTGGCGCTGGGGGCGCTGAACGCGCAGCCGGTGGAGGTGGCGCTGGCGGCCGACGCCGCGCCGGCGGTGCCGACGGTGTCGGCGGTGGCGCGGGGCGACATTGACCTGGCGCTGACGCCGTTCCAGTCGGTGTCGGGGCAGGTGCTGACGGCGGCGCCGAGCGTCAACCTGACCAACATCCTGGCGGGGGGCAACGCCAACCTGACGCTGAACCCGGCCGCGGTGCAAGGGGTGGAGTTGAAGACCTACACCCTCACCCTGGGGACGCTGCAGTTCACCTTCACTTATCCGGTGCCGGTGAACGGGCCGGCGGGCAACACCGATTACAACGTGGGGGCGGGGCAGTGGCTGGCGGCGGGGGGCAACCTCAACCTCGACGCCAACGGCAGCAGCGGCAGCCAGGTGACGCTCAACGACAACGGGCTGGTGGCGAGCGGCTTCCAGAACCTGGCCTTCGTGCTCGGGCCGAACGGCGATCCCAGCTCGCTGGTGAGCGCGGACGGGCAGAACAACGCCAGCCTGTTGAACTACCTGCAGAACTTCGGCGGCGCGCCGGTGCTGAGCAACCTTGACGTCTCCGACGGCGGCCACATCGCCCTGACCGGGAGCAACGGCGCGATCGCCGGCAACGGGGTGCTGGGGGTGCTCTCCGGCCAGAGCGGGGTGCAGATCGCCAACAGCGACCCCCAGCAGAACCTCACGGTGCAGAACCTGAGCGATGCGGGGACGATCGGGAGCTCGATCCAGGTGTTCGGGAGCGCGCAGCCGCTGAGCGGGACGCTGGCCGGGACGGGCGTCGGACTGGCGCACTACGGCGACACGGGGGGCCTCATCAAGGTGACCAGCGCACGTGGGCTGGCGCTGGACGGCGTAGTGGCGGCGCCGCTGGGCCAGGTAACGCTGGAGTCGCAGAACGACCTGGACACCAGCCTGGGCAGCATCGTGGCGGGCACTCTCGCCAACCTGAGCAGCAACCAGAACGCGGTGCTGGGGCCCATCCAGGTGCTGAACGGCGACTTGCAGGCGCAGGCGGGGGACAATCTCACCGCCAAGGGCATGATCACGGTGTCGCACGATGCCACCCTGCGGGCGGGGCAATCGCTGACGGTGAACCAGCTCACGGCCGGCAACGACGCCAACCTTAGCGCCAACCAAGACATCAACGTCGGCGTCTTGGACGCGGGCGGACTCGCCACACTGGTGGCGGGCCGAGACCTCGGCGTCGGCAGCCTGGCCACTGGCCGGGACGCGTCGCTGGAGGCTCAGGGCAACATCAGCGCCAACACCATCATGGCCCAGGGCGGCGCCAACCTGAGCGCGGGCCGCGGCATCGCTGTGGGCACGCTCAGTGCCCAGAACGACGCCGACCTGATCGCCGCACAAAGCATCACCTTCAGTGCGCTGCGTGCTGGGCAAAACGGCAACCTGAACGCGGGCGGCAACATCGTGGGCAACGGGCCGCTCAACGCCGGCCTAAACGCCAACCTGCAGGCCCACAACGGCGGGATCTCGCTGCAGACCTTGTCCGCCGGGCTGGACGCCAACTTGACCGCCGGGCAGGACATCAACCTGGGCGTGGTCAACGCCGGCGCCGACGCCAACCTCTCGGCCGGGCGCAACCTCAACGCCGCCAACGGCACGATCGCTGCCGCCGGCAACGCCAGCCTGGGCGCGGGCCAGGATATCAACCTGGGCACGCTCTTCGCCGGGCAAGTGGCCGCGCTGCAGGCGGGCCACGACATCAACCTCGGACTCGATCCGGGCAGCATCACGGCCGGCGGCGACATATCGCTCACCGCGGGCAACGACATCAACAGCCCGACCGGCAGCATCACCGCCGGCGAGGACGCCACGCTGACTGCGGGGAACAGCATCACCCTGGGCACGGTGACGGCGGGCAACAACGCGACGCTGACGGCGGGCCAGGACATCAACCTGGGCACGGTGACGGCGGCGGGCAACGCCAACCTGACGGCAACCGCGGGGAGCGTGAACTTCGGGACGGTCACAGCGGGCACCGACGCGAGCCTGACAGCGGGCACGGACGTCAACGGCCCCAACGGGTCGGTCAGCGCCGGGCATGATGCAACGCTGACGGCGGGCAACAACATCAACCTGGGCACGGTCGCGGCGGGCGCGGACGCGGTGCTGGCGGCGGGCGGGAGCATCAACGCCGCCAACGGCACGGTGACGGCGGGCAACAACGCGACGCTGACGGCGGGCCAGGACATCAACCTGGGCACGGCGACGGCGACGGCGGGCAACGCCAGCCTGACGGCGACGGCGGGGAGCGTGAACTTCGGCACGATCACGGCGGGCACAGACGCGAGCCTGACGGCGGGCACGGACGTCAACGGCCCCAATGGGTCGATCAGCGCCGGGCATGATGCAACGCTGACGGCGGGCAACAACATCAACCTGGGCACGGTGACGGCGGGCGCGGACGCGGTGCTGGCGGCGGGCGGGAGCATCAACGCCGCCAACGGCACGGTGACGGCGGGCAACAACGCAACGCTGACGGCGGGCAACAACATCAACCTGGGCACGGCGACGGCGACGGCGGGCAACGCCAGCCTGACGGCAACAGCGGGAAGCGTGAATTTCGGGACGATCACAGCGGGCACCGACGCGAGCCTGACGGCGGGCACGGACGTCAACGGCCCCAATGGGTCGGTCAGCGCCGGGCATGACGCAACGCTGACGGCGAGTAACAACATCAACCTGGGCACGGTGACGGCGGGCGCGGACGCGGTGCTGGCGGCGGGCGGGAGCATCAACGCCGACAACGGCACGGTGACGGCGGGCAACAACGCAACGCTGACGGCGGGCAACAACATCAACCTGGGCACGGCGACGGCGACGGCTGGCAACGCCAGCCTGACGGCAACAGCGGGAAGCGTGAATTTCGGGACGATCACAGCGGGCACCGACGCGAGCCTGACGGCGGGCACCGACCTCAACGGCCCCAGCGGCACCATCACCGCGGGCCATGACGCCACGCTCCAGGCGGACAACAACATCAACCTGGGCACGGTGACGGCGGGCAACAACGCCACGCTGACCGCGACCGACGACATCAACATCAACCCCGCCGGGACGATCACCGCCGGCAACACCGCCAGCCTGACCACGCTGGTGAACGACATCAACCTGCTGGGCACGGTGACCGCGCCGACCGCCTTGCTGACCGCCAACCGCAATATCAGCGGCGGGGGCACGGTGAAGGCCAACGTCACGCAACTGGCGGCGGAGACCGGCGCCATCGGCGCCACCGGCGACGCCATCAACCTGGAGCTAAACACCATCCTCGGGGTGACGCCGACGCTGTCGGTGGCCTCGCGCTTGGACAGCAACCTGAACCTGACCGCGGTGGATCCGCCCGACCCGAACTCCGGCGGCAACACCGGCGGCCTCACCGACCCGCAGGAGCCGGTGGGCAGCGGCCCCACGCTCTTCGCCGACATCGTCAACATGTTGGTGGGCGGCGATCTCAATATGAATCTCAACCCCGGAGTCGAGACCCTGGCCGGCGGCGCCACGCAGGCGGCGAACGCCTGGTACGAGATTCCGGCGGGCGACATGGCGGTCGCGGGCGGAGTGGTCAACGTCAACGAGGCGGGGCAGAACCGCGACTACAGCGCTGTCACGCTGGACGTGGACGGGCTGCTGGCGAGCGGTTTCCAGAGCCTCAACTACACCGTGGGCCCGACCGGGACCTGGACCACCACGGTGACCGCGGACGGCAAGACGGCGACCGGGCCGGTCAACCTGGCCACCATCGCCAACGGCATCATCAACCTGAGCGACATCAACGCCAACCAGGGCGGCGTGATCAACATCACCGGCACCGGCCAGCTCGCCAACCGCAGCAACCTCTGGACGCTGAACGGGCCGAGCTCGGTGACGGTGGACAACCAAGACCCCAACCTGCTGCTGCAGGCCAACGACATCGCCTTGGGCTTCGGCCGGGGCGAGATCAACATCGCGCATCCGTCGCGCACGGGCGGCATCGTGCTGATTGAACAGAAAGGCGGCGGGGACCACGGCGACCATGGCGACGGCCACGGCTTTGGCGACATCGGTATCGGCAACGACAAGAGCAACGGGCAGGAGACCGGCGGCGGGAACGGCAACGACGGCTTGGGCGACGGCACCAACGACGGCACCGAGAACCTGCCCCACTTGACGCTGAACAGCGCGGCGGGCATTAACCTGGCGGGCACCATCTCCAATGCCAAGGGGGTGACCGAAATCACCGCACAGGGCGACATCACCGGCTCCGGTCTGACCCTCTCGCGCTTCCTCAACCTGACCTCGCTGGGCGGAGGCATCGGGGCGCCGGGCGCGGCGCTGGCGATCGGCGTCGGCGACCTGGACGGGGAGATTGACGGTCTGCTGAACGCCAACGCCGCGGGCGACATCAACCTGACGGCGCCGGCGAGCGACCTGCCGGTGGGCAACATCACCACCCCGGGCAACATTGCGCTGAGCGCGGCGGGCTCGATTCTCAACGCGCTGGGCGATCCTGACAGCGACCACAGCCGCCACGACGCGCCGCCGGCGCCGAACCTCAGCGGCAACAACATCACCCTCAACGCCGGCGGCTCGATCGGGACCGACGACAGGCCGCTGACCGGGACCGCCACCGGGCAGTGGAACCTCTCCGCCGGGACCGGCATTAACCTGGCCAGCCAGGGCGACTTCAACGCCGGCGACGTGCAGACGCTGAACGGCGAGGTGGAACTGCTGGTGAACGGCAACGCCAACCTGGGCCAACTGAGCGCGCCCTCAGCCTCGGTGGACGTAAACCAAGCTGGCGGGAGCCTGAGCATCGGCCAGGCCAGCATCGCCGATGGGCTCGACGCCAACGCCGACAATATCCTGATCGCGCTGCTCACCCACACCGACGCGGTGCAGCCGCTGCGGCTCTCGCTGCAGGGCTACCGCGACGGCATGGCGCAGAGCATCACTGCCAACGTAGCCTCGACCGCGCCGGTGCTGCTGGAGGAGTACGCCAGCCAGAACGGCGCGGTGAACGTGGCCGGCGACTGGCTGGACGTGGAGGACGCCCGCATCGGGCAGGCCGCGACCTTCTCCAACGCTTGGCTGCGGGTGGCGCTGGCGAACACCGACCGGCGCGGCCGGCCCGAGACCCTGAATTTGGACATAGTGGGCAACCGGCAGCGCAGCCGCGGCGATGACCTGAGCAGCACCGTGACCTCGTTGCAGTCGGGCACCTTCTCACTGCCGGCGACGCTGACCCCGACCGAGCGGGAGATGGTGCGCGAACTGGGCCAGGGCCACTAGAGCGTAAGCACCATTCCCGGCTGGAGCCGAGGTTGGGTACAGTGGACAGATGACTTTGCTTCGCCTTCTGCCGGCGGGCCTGCTGGCGGTGGCGCTGGCCGTTGCCGCCCAGGCCCAGGGCACGGTCGCCGCCGGAACCGTGCAGCAAGGGGCGCAACAGACCCAGCAATTCGAGCAGTTGCAGCGCCAGCTCGAGCGGCGCGGCGACCCCACCCATCCCGCCATCGCCCATTCCGGCGCGGCGGAACCGCCGGCCGCCGCCACCGGGCCCTCGTTCCGCCTGAACCACATCGTCACCAATCCCTCGGCCATCTTGACGGCGGCGGAGATCGCCAGCGTGACCAGCCGCTACCGCAACCGCCAAGTGACGCTGGCCGACCTGCAGCGCGCGGTGGCGAGCATCAACCAGCTCTACGCGAAGAGGGGCATCCTCACCGCCCGGGCGGTGCTGCCGCGCCAGCAGGTGGCCGACGGGGTGGTGCGCATCCAATTGATCGAAGCGCGGCTGGACCGCATCGCCATCGTGGGCGCGCGCCAGACCTTGCCGGGGTTCTTTCTGAGCCGCCTGCATGCGCGGCCGGGGCAACTGCTGCAGCTCGACTCGCTGCGCCACGACCTGATCCTGCTCAACACCGGCAACGACCTGCAGGCGCGGGCACTGCTGCGGCCCGGCCCGGCCTTTGGCACCACGGATCTGGTGGTCGAGGTGCAAGAGCCGGCGTCGCTCTCGCTGGCGCCTTCGTTCGACAACGTCGGCCGGGCCAGCGTGGGGCTGCGGCGCGTGGGCTTGAATGCGAGCGATGCCAGCCTGTTCGGGTACCGCGATGCGTTGACGTTCAACACTTCGTGGGCGAGCGGCACGCTGAGCGAGGCGGCCAGCTACAGCGTGCCGCTCACCGCGGCCGGCACGCGCATGACGGTGGGCGCCGATTATGCCGGCATTCGCATTCTCTCGGGGCAACTGCGGACGCTGGGCATTACCGGCAAGTCGGTGGACGTCAGCCTGGGCGTGAGCCAGCCGCTGGTGGCGCGCCAAGGCTTTATCTTCACCGGCAACGCCACGCTGCACGTAATGAAGACCTCCACCGACAGCGCCGGCGTGGCGCTGTCGCAGCAGTTCGTGCAGGCCGGGGAGTTGGGAGGCACGCTGCAGGGATTCGACCGCGGCGGCGCCTGGATCGCTAGCGGCCTGCTCGACTTCGGCACGCTCAACGTGCCGGGCCGCCACTGGTTTGCCAAGGATTCGGCTTCGCTGGTGCGGCAGGAGAGACTGGGCAGCGGCGTGACCGGGCTGTTTCGCTTCAGCGGACAGTCGCGCCTGAGCGCTCCCGACGCCGGGTTGCCGCTGGTGGAACAGTTGCAGTTGGGCGGGCTCTCGAGCGTGCGCGGCTACCCGGAGGGCTGGCAGATCGGCGATGTCGGCTACGCCCTGACCACCGAGTTGGACGCTCCCTTGCCGCTGCGGCAGTATTTCTTCGGGGGTTGGTTCAGCCGCGGGCTGCAGGGAGCGCTCTTTTTTGACCACGGCGGCATCTTCGGCCTGCCCGGCGCGCACTCCGGGCCCCGCGCCACGCCGCGCGACCTCTACCTCAGTAGCGCAGGCTTGGGCGTGATCTTCAATGCGCCGTATCTCGGAGGGCGGCTGGATTGGGCGGCGCCACTAGAAAACCGCGCGGGACTGCCCAAGGTGGGATTTGATTTTTATCTGCAGCCCCGCCCGCCAACCTCCTGGCTGGCCTTCTGGCGGTAGCGAACGGGGCGGGGACGTGACTAGATGCCGCCACCGGGTTTCTTGACCGGCGCGGCGGTCTTGCTGGCCGGCTTCGGCGTGGCCGCAGTGCCAGTGGCTGCGGGCTTGGCGGCGGCCACGGGGGGCTTGTAGCCCTTGGGCACGAAGCTCAGCGTGGCGGCATCGAAATCCCAACTGGCGGCGGGCACATTGAGCTGGGTGCGCAACTGTGTCAGGTAGTTGTTGAAGACCTGCGCCGAGCGCTGCTCGCCGATCAGGGCCCCGGCCAATTGCACCTTCACGAGCTCGATCTGCTGCTGCGCCAGCTTGACGTCTTTGGCATCATTTTCGATCTGCAGTTGCTGCTCGTGACTCAGCGGCAGGGGCTTGGGTTGCTGGCCGACGATCGGCACTACGGCCAAGCCTAAAGAAAACAGGGTAGTTAACGCAAGGCCGCGAAAGACGGGCTTCATAAGGTTTCTCCTGGAGGACTGCAACTTTGGGGGGCTGTGCCTAGGCGATTGTGGCACTCACCTATGTGGACGTCAATAGGGCTTGTTGCAGGCCGGCGCCCCAGGTCCCGACCGTCGCGGCAATCTGTCCATACTGCCACAAGAAAACGCCGCCCACCGAGCCCCAGGGGGCGAGGGTGCGATTCAGCGCCCGCAAGGCCTGTTCGCAAACCGGCAAGCTTTGGTGATAGCGCGGCTCGAAGCCGGGGATGAGCGCCTCCCAGGGGCGGGGGATGCCGGTCGAGGCGCGCTGCGTGAGCATGGGGCGGACGAGTTGATCGCGGTAGAACTCGGGAATCGAGGTGGGCTTGGGGTCGCCGGCCTCGTAGAACTGCACGTTGAGCCAAGCGATATTGTTGCCGCGGGGCGAGCGCGTGGCTTCAAAGAGCGAGCCCGGTACGCCGCGCACATGACCGTTGCGGGCGTAGAGGCGGGCGGCGACGCTGGCGATGGGGGCATGGGTCACGACATGGCCGGGATGGCGGCGCATGTAGCGGTTGGTGAGCTCGACTAGGGTGGTGCCCAGGTCGTCATGCACGGCGTGCCAGCCCGCCGGCGTGTTCTCGGCGGCGGTGCTGGGCTCGAGGTCCAGGTCGAGGCCGTCCAAGCCCAGGGGGCCGGTGATCTCGCGCTCGATCTGGGCCAGGCTGCGCTCGACCCCGGCGGAGCGGATGGCCTCGAAGGTGGCGCGATTGCCCCACCCGCCCAGCGAGATCAAGAACGTTTTGGGCTCGTCGTAGCCGTGGCGCAGTCGGCGCAGGTGGGCCGCCAGGGCGCGGGGCAGGCGGCTGGGCGCCACGCCGTTGTAGCTCAGCCGCAGGCCATGCTGGGCGGAATAGCGCGCATACAAAAAAGCCAGAATGCCGACGTTGAAGCCGGTGGGGCCGAGGCGGTCGACCAAGGGGCGGTCCACATGGCCGGCGATATAAAGAATGCGCCGCGCCGGCGGGCGGCTGGCTCGAGTCCCACTGGCCCAGCTTGGCACCACCAGTCCCACCGCCGCGCTCGCCCCGATCCGCAGGAAATCCCGCCGATGCCGAGGCTCCAGCAGAGAGGAAATCATGCCACTACTATACGCGCTACACTGTGCATAACCCATGCGTGCGGAAGCTCCGCCCCGCCCGCTTCCCTGCTTCATGGCTGCCGACCCCTCGATACCCGAGCCGTGCTTTGTGCAACTGCTGCACTTGGCGCACGACGCGATCATTGTGCGCCGCCTGTCCAGCGGCCAAGTCGAGTTCTGGAATGCCGGCGCCGAGAAGATCTATGGCTGGACGGCGGCCGAGGCGATGGGCCAGGATCTGCACGCGCTGCTGCAGACGGAATTTCTCGAGCCCTGGGGAACGATCGAGCGGGAGCTGCGGTCCGCGGGTTGCTGGGAAGGCGAGTTGATCCACCATCACCGCGACGGCACTGCCATTCGCATCGGCAGCCGGCGCGTGCTGTATGACGACGGGGGAGAAGTGCGCCTGTTCGAGATCAATCGCGACGTCAGCCACCACTACGCGGCGCGGGCGGAGCTGGCGCGCGTCAACCATCTGCTCGACGCGCGCAACCGCGAGGTCGAGGCGCTGCTGCAGACCAAGGATCGCTTTCTGGCGGTGGTCAGCCACGAGCTGCGCACCCCGCTGAACGCCATTCTGGGATTTTCCGGCCTGCTGCTGGAGCCCGGGCAGGGCGCATGGAGCGACAAGCAGCGGCGCTTTCTGGAACATATCCGCAATGGCGGGCGCCATCTGTTGGAGTTGGTGAACGAGCTGTTGGATCTGGCCCGCATGGATGCAGGCCACTTCGAGCTCACACCCTGCCGGCTCCACCTGCGCTACGTGGAGGACCTGATCCGGCACGATCTGGAACTATTGGCGCAAGCCCAGGCGATTGCTCTGGAGTTCCGGCCGCACCCGGAGATGTGGGTATGGGCCGACCCTATGCGGCTGCAGCAAATCCTCTATAACCTACTTTCCAATGCCCTTAAGTTCACGCCTGCCGGGGGGCGTGTCTGGCTGGAGGCGCGCGCGGTGGGCGCACAGGTGGAATTTACAGTCGGCGATACCGGCATTGGCATCCAACCTAGTGACCAGAGCGCGATCTTTGACGAATTTCGCCGCGCCGGCCAGGCGGGGGGCGCCGGCTTGGGGTTGGCGATCGCCAAGCGCCTGGTCGAAGCCCATGGCGGTGCGATCCGCCTGGAAAGCGAAGTGGGAAAGGGCAGCCGCTTCTATTTTTTGCTGCCCGCGGCGCCGGAGACGAACAGCGACCCCGGCGCCTCTGCACGCCAAGCCGCATGACTGCCCAGGGAAAGACGATCCTGGTGGCGGAAGACGACGCCGCCAGCCGCGAACTGCTCGCCGAGATCCTGCGCGCCTCCGGCTACACCGTAATCGAAGCGGCCGATGGCGCCGAGGCGGTGGCCGAGCTGGAGCAAAGCCGCCCGGATCTGGTGCTGGTAGATATCCAAATGCCCAAGCTCAGCGGCTACCAGGTGCTGAGCCATCTGCGCACGCATTCCTCGCAACCCTCGATTCCGGTGGTCGCCATCACCGCCCACGCGATGCGCGGCGACCGGGAGCAGGCGCTGGAGGCCGGCTTCGACGGCTATTTTGCCAAGCCGATCGAGGTGGCGGAGCTGCGGCAGCGGGTGGCGGAACTGTTGCAGTAGGGGGCGCCCAAT
>Ga0307374_10014135_pt1 | contig 10904 bp, 15 predicted proteins | sample OX3MG_FD_202532 | JGI IMG/M metagenome (GOLD analysis project Ga0307374, IMG submission 202532) | Soil microbial communities from Risofladan, Vaasa, Finland - OX-3 | ecosystem: Environmental > Terrestrial > Soil > Coastal area > Acid sulfate soil | place: Finland: Risofladan, Vaasa | collected... | reverse complement strand
AGATGCTGAGGATGACGACACCGGCGAGTTCGTCCCCCTACGATCGGTTCCCCGAGGAGCGGTGCCAGGTTCCTGCAACCCTCGTTCGCGTAGAGCCGCAAATCGGTCCTGGTGGCAGTGACTTGAAGACCTCACGCGCACGGGCGATCAAGGAGAGGCGGCGGCGACAACTTCTAGCCCAGGCTCTTCGTGCGTCCAGTAGTTGGAGGTGATGCCACTGAGCTGATCTGACAACGACAAGCTCGTCGTCGCCTGCCGGTGCAAGTCCGGTCGTGTGCCCATCAGCTTGGGCGCCATGGCAGAAGGAGCGATCCAGATGGCATGACGAACTGAGCGAACTGGAGATCGCCAGCCAGGGAAGATCTGGTCCGGGGAGACGTCCGGGCCCCCGGTAGGGGCGCCCCCGTGCGTGGTCGAGAGGCCGGGTGCGAAGCGGGGCGAAACAACTGACCAGTCCGTAGCGAGTGCGAAGTTGCGAGGCCTGACAAGCGTCGTCATTACACGCCGCCGAGAGGCGGACCAAGGGGATGCCGAGCCGTTGGCCGGACGGCGAAGGCCATGGAAGGTGCCAGGGAGCCGGAAGCGGGCACCGAAGAATCCCCCGGCGCAGTGGGCTCGGAATGGTCAGAAGGTGGTCTCCGGAAATGGGGAGATCCTCCTCGGCCCCGTCACGGTGGGTGGCGGGAAGCGATGCCTGTCTATAACCGGCGAACCCGGGAAGTGCCAGGCGGCCGAGAGGAGGTCGGAGGGGGTCAGTAGTAGCAGACGACGGCGGTGGATGGCACAGCCTCGCCCGATGCGAAGGGCCCCTGCTTCATCGACGCACGACGTTCGAAGCGAAGGAGCTGGCAAGTGACCGATGGTCTAGATGAACCGGCCTGGGTTTGATGGAGACTCGCCAGGTTGGATCGTTCACGCCACATCAGCGCGAGCGAGGCGAGCGTAGTAGTCGTCTTCGACCTCAGCGGGGGTGCGGTCCGAAAGCTCGGAGTGGAGGCGCTCCTCGTTGAACCACGAGACCCACGCGGACGTCGCGAGCTCGAGGTCGTCGAGGCCGCGCCACGGTCCGCCGTTCGCGAGAAGCGCCGCAGGGTTGCGATGGAGCTCGGCCTTGAACAGTCCGTTGACACTGTCTGCAAGGGCATCGTCATAACTATCCCCGATCGTCCCGATCGAGGGAGCCGCGCCGATCTCGGCGAGGCGGTCGGTGTAGGTGATCGAGCTTGCCCTGGCTGCCGGCGTCGGAGTGGCAGACGACGCCGTCGATGTCGCTGTGGCGCCTCGTCCACGCCGCCATGTTCAGCGCGTCGAGTACCAAGGTCGTCGTCATCGATCGCGCCGCCTTCCAGCCGACGATGCGGCGCGCGAAGACATCGACGACGAAGGCGAGGTAGACGATGCCCGCCCACGTCGAGCAGTAGGTGAAGTCGGTGACCCACAGCTGGTCCGGGCCCTCGGCGGTGAAGTCCCGTTTCACGAGATCGGGCCCTCTCGTGTGGGTTGGGTCGGCCTTGGTCGTGAAGCGCCGCTTCGCCCTCGTCGCGCCGACGAGGCCACGGAGTGCCATCAGCCGCGCGGTCTGGTCCCGGCCGACGTCGAGCCCGGCTCGCCGCGCCGCCTTGTGGAGCTTGCGCCGGCCATAGACCGAGTAGTTCTTCTTCCAGAGCTCCTCGAGCTTCGGACCAAGCTCCTCGTCGCGCAGCTGGCGGGCGGACGGCGGGCGGGACTTCGCCGCGTAGTAGGTGGCGGGGGCGAACTGCAGCACGCCGCAGATCGGCTCGACCCCCCATCGACGCCCACCGGTCTCGTCGTCCCGGTGGGCGTCGATGAAGGCAACTACCTCTTCTGCCGGCGGTCGAGCTCCGCCCCAAAGAAACTGGCCGCGGCTTGCAAGATGTCGTTCGCCCGGCGCAGTTCCTTCACCTCCTTGCGCAGCTCGGTGAGCTCCTGGCGCTCGGCCGTCGTCACGCCGGCACGACTGCCGCCGTCGACCTCGGCCTGGTGCCCCAGGTCCGCAGTGACTCGGTGCCGACGCCGAGCTGGCGGGCCACGCGGCTGATGACGCCGTGATCGGTCGGGTCCTGCTGCCGGAGCTCGGTGACCATCCGCACCGCTCGCTCCTTCAGCTCAGCCGGATACCGCTTCTGGGATCCTTGACTCGTTGCCATGCTCCATCCTCACTTCCAAGGTATGGAGCCTCCAGGATTTCCAGGCCGGTTCAGACCGCATCGTGCAGGCGGCGTTGAAGACGGCCCAGAGCGCTGCCGATCGATGTGCAGACAGCGTGGCCGGCAACAGCATGCGCCACTGTGGAAGTACTGGCAGATATAGTTCTTACTTGACCCAAAGCGGAGGTATACTGAAGTGCGTACAGCCCTAGTAACAGGCAGCAGCGGGGGCATTGGATCGGCCGTGGTGACGAAGCTTGAGCACTCCGGCCACCACGTTATCGGTGTGGATATCGACCAATCGAGTGGCCGAGCCGACGATATGGTCGATCTGAGTTCCTGGACGGACTGCGTTGCGGTGGCACGGAGGCTGGCTCCGGTCGATGTGCTCATTAATAACGCGGCGATGTTGGTCGAGTTGCCGAGCGAAGATATAACGAAAGCCGAGTTCGATGCGGTCATCTCGGTCAATCTCGTGGCCCCGTTCCTCCTGATGAGAGAATTAGTGCCTGGAATGGCGGAGAGAGGATTCGGCCGAGTTGTCAATATCGCGAGCGTCGCGTGTAGGACCGGCGGGACGCGAGTAACTGGCGTGTACGCCGCAAGCAAAGCGGGGTTGGTATCGTTAACGAAGAACTTCGCAAGAGAGTATAGTGCACGTGGAGTTACCGTGAATGCAGTCGCTCCCGGCGCGATCGACACGCCGATGTCACGCGGCCAGATGTCTCGCGACGAGGCGCTTGAGCGACGCATTTTGGCACAATTGCCAGTCGGACGGTTAGGAACGCCAGTTGAAGTAGCCGCGCTTGTTTCCTTTCTTGCCAGCGATGATGCCTCCTTCGTGACAGGGACCACCATCGACGTGAATGGTGGATTGGTCATGTACTGACTTCGATCGTTGACCCAGCCGGCAGCTCGGACATTCGCTGATCCCCGATCGGGTGATTCCGGGAAGTTCGCCCGGCTCGCAGGTCGTGGGTCGACCGAGTTGGTCGGCATTGGACGGCTACGACCGGCTGGGAGCGCGGTAGGTCCACCTCGTGCCGTGTTGCCCAGGGTCGGGTGCGTTCAGGTGATCAGTGCGATCCGCCGGTCGGCGGCGAGAAGCGCCTCGACACTTGGCCAGCCATCGAGGATGCGGACGAAGTCCCGTCGGGCGGAGCGGACGAGGCGACCCGGCGCGTGGAAGAGCGACCAGCGCAGCAGGTTCGGGCGGGCGGCGGCGAGCTTGCCGTCCAGGCAGACGAGCTGGAACCACCGCACGAGGTCGGCACCCGCGGCGACGACCATGAGCCAGCGCCGATTCGCCTCGTGAACCGGCCGGCGCCCGGGCGACTCGCCAGCACAGCTCGAGGGCCGAGACGCCCTGGGAGGAATAGACTGGCGTCCGCGGCGATCGCGCCCGCAAGACGCACATCTCGCCGGCGGTCGAAAGGCGGTTCCGCGTGTAGTCGCGGTGCCAGCCGCTCAGCTAGACGAGCTGGTCGAGGAGCGCGCTTTTCTCGGACCGAGACCCGCGCCGATAGGCGGCAGCCATCTTGTTCGTGACCGCGCGTAGCTCGCCCATCGAAAGCTCCATCGATCAGGCGTAGCTCGCGGCGTCACCCAGGCGGAGGTTTACGTGAGGCAACGTCGCGCGCCACGCGGAGGTTTACGTGAGGCAACGTCGCGCGCCACGCGGAGGTTTCCGATGAGTCAATGCGGGCGCTTGCGCTCTTACCTCAGCCACGGATACGATACCGGCAACGTTTGCTACCCCAGGTCGAGAGTGAATGCTCGAGAAATATGCTCCAGCAGCATGACCTACGTGGTTGTCAATCGCGTTCCAGCTGTGGACCAGACGTTGATATGTCCTCACATCGGGAGTGGCTGGCCACGTCGTGGGACTTCCCGACAGGGATCGCTCTCGAAGATGACGGTCAACCCGGAATCCCATGATCGCCGGCCCCTCAGCCCGGCAAAAGCTCGTATTGAGGCGATACAGGACAAACAGTCCTTGCTTATGCGAAGGCAAGCCACAGAGAACAGCCCAGATTGCATCGCAACAGGAACTTTCGCGACTCTCACGGGTATGTTGCATGCGGCGAACCTCGGAGCTGGCGATCCCTCCGTTAGCACTGATCTCGGGTTGCAGGTCATCGCCGCTGTCGTAATCGGTGGCGTAAGCGTCCATAGGCGCCGTCGCTACCGTTTCGAGAATGTCGCTCGACATAGTAATGCTCCTGCTGTTGACCGTTGTTCTCGTCCTGTTGCACTACAGCGGCAATATGCAGGATTTCGCCGTTGGAGTGGTGATGGCGATCGCGGTATCTGTCGACCGCGAGCGGCGCTCCCGAATGTTGCGGCCTTCGATGCGGTAACGCACGCGATTGAGACAGCATCCCTGCCATGAGTAGTCAAAGACCGGTCATCCAGAGCGGGTCGTCATCTCACCAACAACGGATGGAGGCGGAGCTACGGCATTTGGAGAAGCCATGTCTAGTTTTCTAGGGTTCCCCTTTAGCTGCCGCTCTATAGCGCGAGCAGTTCAGTCCCTCCCGAGCCGACACGGCGGCAAGACATGACGTACATCATCGCCGTCGGGGGCATCCGCTATGAGACGAACTCGTTCGCAGCGGGACTTGCTCAACTCGCGGACTTCGAGAGCCACTTCCTTCGCGAATCGGACGCCGTCTTCGATGCGGAGCCCAACACGGAGATCCGAGGCGCGAGGGAAGAAGCGGTCGAGCTGGGCGTTGTGCTTCGTGGATTGCTCGACACCTTCGGAGGATGTGGTCCACGCGTCGAGCACAGAACATATCTAGACTTGAAGCAGCGGTTCCTCGAACTACTTGAGTGGCATCGTGCTGAGCTTCATGCCGTGTATCTGCCGCTTCATGGCGCAATGACGACGGATCGATGCGACGATATCGAAGGAGATCTTGTCTGTGCGGTGCGAGACACAGTTGGGCTGGAAGTACCTCTCGTGGTGTCGTTCGACCTCCACGGAGCGCCATCCGATCGACTGCTTGTCGCGTGCGATGCTCTCATCGGCTTCAAAACATGTCCCCACACCGACTACGAGGAGACGGGTCGCAAGGCAATCCGACTCGCAGTTGAGGCACTGACTTCCGGCAAGCACCTTAAGACGGTGCGACAGCGGATCCCTCTGCTAACCCAGGCAGAGGCGCATGACACGGAAACTGGACCGATGGCATTTGTGCAAGCGTGTGCGAGAGAGCTGACCGTGCCCCCGATACTGGATCTGAGCGTCTTCATGTGTCAGCCGTGGCTTGACACTCGGCGAAGTTCTTGGTCCGTAACGGCCGTGCATACTTCTGATACATTCGAGGAGGCGCCGGGCGAACTTCTTGAACTCGCTCAATCAATTTGGGCCAGGAGACGAACCCTCCGGATGCCGAAGATGTCCGTATCCGAGGCAATCGCTTATCTGGAGAGCTCCGCTTCGGTGCGAGAGCCGTACCTGATCGCAGATAGCGGTGACAGCCCATCTGCCGGCAGCACGGGTGACAGTACGGATCTGCTGGCGGCCCTGATCCCGATACGTGTTCCAGGCACCATCTTGGCAGCGGTAACGGATCCGCACGCCGCTCGCCTCATCAACGAAATGCCGCTCGGATCAGAGATCCATGTGTCTCTAGGCGGGTCGATCACCAAGGGTCTGACTTCACCGCTATCGGTGACCGGCACGACGTGCTGGCGCGGGCGCGGTCGTTATGTTTCGGGCTACCCGGCGGGTCCAGTTGACATTGGCGCCGTCGGTTGCCTTCGTACTGGATCCTGCATCATCACAGTCACCGAACGCCCAGCTATGATGCTGGATCCAGCGCTTTACCGTCATGTAGGCGTTGATCCGCGTAATGCATTTGCGGTTCAGGTGAAGTCTGCTGGGGGCTTTCGTGCGTTGTGGGCGCCCATCAGTCATCGAGTGCTCGTCGTGGACACCCGCGGTGCGTCTGATGGTGAGTTGCGTCGGCTACCATTTCAGCACATAGAACATCCAATGTATCCCTTCGACCCTGATCTGAAATGGAGTGGATGAATGGCTGCTACGAGCGAGCGGCTCCTAGGGAATATTTCTCAATTGAACGCGTCACTTAGCGAAGATCTTGCGAGTGGCACGAGCCTTATTGGTCGGTGGACCGCGGGCCGAATCGTCGGACTTCTCGCGAGCCCCTTGCAGCAGTCCGCGGTACACATGGCCGTTGGCGTCAGCGCGCTCCCTGCGGGCGTAGCGACCCCGTTTCACGAGCATGAAGCAGAAGAACTCGCCATCGTGATTTCGGGAAGCGGCGTTATAGACATCGGTGCCGAGACGATCGCGGTCCAGGCCGGTGACGTCGTACTCACTCCCCCTCGCGCGGTGCACCGGACGGGCGCCGCAAAGGATGCCCTGACGGTGCTCTGGATCTACGCACCGTCAGGCAGCGAGCTCCGCTGGCTAGCGGGCCTGGACGAGGAGGTTCCCGTATGACCAACCACGAGCTCGTCGACGCCCACCGACCGTGGGCAGGCTTGATCGGCTATAGCCGGGCAGTACGTATCGGCAACATCATTGAAGTCGGCGGTACGACCGCCACGCTCGAGGATGGCACCGTGGTGGCGCCGGGCGACGCATATGCGCAGGCAATGCATGTGTTCGAAGTTGTTGTGTCTGCCATTCGACAGTTGGGAGGTGACGTAGTCGACATCATCCGCACCCGCGTCTATTTCACGGATATAGGCGATTGGGAAAAGGTAGGCAGAGCCCATGGACACATGTTTGGCGCAGTTCTGCCAGCCAGCACGTTTGTGGAAGTAAGTCGACTACTCTTGCCGGATCTCATGATCGAAGTAGAGGCTACAGCGATCGTGCAAGAACGTGAGGCTTTAAATGGCTAATTTGAATGGCGACGCTAGTCAGCGGATCGTGGTCGTCACCGGAGGCGCCTCCGGAATCGGGCGCGCCTGCACAGAAACCCTTATCGAGCGTATTCCGGGCTGCCGTGTCGTGCTCATAGATAATGAGAACCAACTGCTTCAAAGCTTCAGTCGTACCCTCGGTGACAATGTCTTGCCGATACATGCAGATGTAGCAAATGTCGACAGTGTACAAGATGCGTTTGAGCGCGCTCGGGAGTGGGCTGGTCATGACATTACGGATCTGGTGGCGTGCGCTGGTAACCAAGCGAAACGCGCGTCGGTCGACCTAACGGCAGAGGAGTGGCATGCCATACTGCGCGTCCACCTGGATGGGACATTTTACTGTTGTCAAGCGGCTGCGAAACAGATGTTGAACAGCGGAGGTGGCGCGATCGTCACATTCTCCTCGGTTGCGGAGTTATTTGCTTGGCCAGCAAGGCTTCCATATGCCGTTGCGAAAGCGGGTATTTCAGCTCTGACGCGCACGTTGGCCGTTGAGTGGGGCGGTGCGGGAATCCGTGTCAATGCGGTTGCACCCGGTTATGTCAACACACCCATGATGGATTCCGCAATCAAATCCGGCAGATTGACTGAGGATGTCACCCAGCTCCATGCACTGAATCGCATGGCTGCTCCCGTGGAGATAGCAACCGTGGTCACGTTTTTACTGTCCTCGGACGCTTCTTTCGTTACTGGAGAGACTCTCTTTGCGGATGGTGGCTTTCGTGCCAAGAAGGTTAGCTGGTAGTAGACGAGCCTCCATGTCACGGCCTTTTCATAGTCCGGCCCATGCGGCCCTGAGCAGGACCTGACCGTCAGCACTGGCGCCCAGTCAACGTTCGGTGATAGTCGTGGTGGGTGCGAGATCCCTGGTTCGCGTCCCTTCGTGTCGCGCTGATCCGCCCTGATGAGCGTGCTCGCTTCGACGCGCAGCTCGACGAGCACCACTGGCTCGGCCACAGAGGATGTCCCGAGTTCCGTGGAACTTCAGTGGCGGCCCGGTGATGATCAGGCGGCGTCCTCCTCGTTGTAGTCGACCGGTGTGACATCGCGCTCGGCGTAGGTGTCGAGCGCCTTGCGCAGCGCCGGGAGGTGCATGAAGCCGTTGACCTTGCGGAACTGCTTCGCGGCCTCGGCCATGCCGGCCGCGCACCAGCGCAGCGCCATCTGGCCATCGCGCCAGCGCTTCACGTTCGTCGAGTGATCCCTGCAGATCTCGATCATCGACTCGATGGTTATCTTGAGCTCCCCGCCCCGCTGCCACTCCGACCAGGGACGTTGCGTCGAGGACGCTGTTGTCGACGTGGCCGGCAAAGCAGGTCACCCATCGTCGACGAGGGTGGGATTGTCATCGAAGAGCAACGCCGGCGGCGACGTCGAAGCCGTGGCCCTTGGAGTGGAGATTCGTCGTTCGCCGAGTGCGTGCGCGAGCTGCCGACGCAGGCGACCGTTCTCTTCGGTGAGCTTGCGGCACTGGTCGACTGCGGCCTGCAGCCGGGCGAGGAGCGAGGCGTCGGGCGTTCGCTGGTGGACCGGGACTGACGAGGGGGTCTGTGGCGGGTGCTCTCGCGGAGACGTTCGATCTCGACGCGGAGATCGACCTGCCCATAGAGCCACGACCGGGAGACCCCGGCGCTCTGGGCAACGCTCTCGAATGTGACCACAGCTCCAGTGCGCTCGAGCTGGCGAATGGCCTGAACGGCCTTCGCGCGGGTGAGCTCGCTCCGCCGCTTCGCCGCGAGGATGATCCGCGCGCTGTTGTCAGGACGCATCGGTGGATCCGGCCGAGGTCTCGCTCTCTTCCTCCGGCCCCCAGCCCGGCGCTGAGGCGCCACCGCAGCCATCGTTTGGCAAGCTCCCTCAGCCACGGTTGGGCGATGCGGTCGAAGTGGAGGCGGGCGGGCGACGCGAAGGGCAAGGAGCTTGTCTACCTGAACCTCTGGGACAACATTGCACCACCGCTCCCCAAGCGTCTTTTGACCCGACGAGCCGCCGCCGATTCCGATCGGTGGGTCATGCCCGAGACGCTCGAGGGGGCGATGCGCAGCGTCTGCGTCGCGAGAACGTGCTCGACCTCGGAGGTCCCGATCCCGAACGCGAGCGCCCCGAACGCTCCGTGGGTCGAGGTGTGGCTGTCTCCGCAGACGACGGTGGATCCCGGGTGGACGAGGCCGATCTCCGGGCCGACCACGTGGACGATTCCCTGCCGGATGTCACCGGGCGCGAGGTACGCGATGCCGCTCGACGCACAGTTCGCCGCGAGCGCGTCGAGCTGGGCGCGAGAGAGCATCGACCTCGCCCGGACGAGTCGGAACCGCGTGGTCCGCGATCGCGAGGGTGAGCTCGGGCCGCCGAACCTGCCGACGCGCCGTGCGAAGACCCGCGAAGGCCTACGGCGAGCTCACCTCCTGGACGAGGTGGAGGTCGACGAAGAGGAGGTCGTCGTCGCCGGGACCTGACCCGGGGTGCACGACGCGAGAGCGCCAGATCTTCTCGAGCATCGTCGAGCCCGGGCTCGCCGCGCTCACTGGGCCGCACCGCGATCCGCGTCCGGTCCGGACGCAGGCGCGATCCCTGCCACCGCCTCGGCGATGCGCGCGTAGGTGTCGTCGCGGACCCGCGCGGCGTCGGAGATCGGCATCGCCTGCTCGAAGATGCCTCGTCCGGTCTTCCAGCCGAGCCGGCCATCGGCGACGAGCTCGGCGACGCGCTCGGGGACGGCGAACCGAGCGCCGAACCCCCGCTCGAGCTCGTGGAGGATGCTCTCGTAGACGTCGAGCCCCGCCATGTCTGCGACGGCAAGCGGGCCGTAGGCGGGGAGCCGGAAGCCGAAGGTCGTCCGCGCAATGGTGTCGAGGTCTTCGGCGCTCACGAGACCTTCCTCAACGCACGCGAGCGCCTCGAGGAAGAGCGCGAGCTGGAGTCGGTTCGCGATGAACCCCGGGCTGCTGCGGACCACGGCGGGCTGCTTGCCGAGCCGTCGGAGGAGACCCACCATGCTCGCGACCGTGAGGTCGGCGGTGGCCAGGCCCCGGACGACCTCGACGCCGGGGACGATCTCGGGCGGGTTGAAGAAGTGGACGCCGAGGAAGCGAGAGGGATCGGCGACCGCCTGTGAGAGCTCGTCGATTGACAGCGACGACGTGTTCGTCGCGATCACCGCATCCGGGACGAGCGGTGAGATTCGGGCGAGCAGATCGAGCTTCGCGTCGACCTGCTCGGGGATCGCCTCGATGACGAGCTCCGCCCCGGAAACTGCGGACTCGGCGTCGGCCGCGACATGGATCCGCTCGGCAGCACGATCCACTGTCGCCCGTGTCGCCCCAGAACCGCCTGGACCTGCCCGTGCCAGGGCGAAGCCGATCCTTTCGGCAGCGAGGTCCTTCGAAGCATCGGCGACAGCCACCTCGAGACCGCGCGCCGCGAGGAGCACCGCGATGCCCGCACCCATCGTGCCGAGGCCGACGACGGCTGCAGCGAAGAAGTCGTGACTGGCGCGCGGCAGTTCAGAGTTGTCGCAGGCGAGGATGTTGAGCACCGTCGCGTCCTCCTGCTCGCCGTGAATCTCGAGCTCGCTGTGCGACGGCGGGAGTCGCCGTCGCAAATGCGCATGGCGACCGATGGAATCGTAACCAAACCGTGGGAGCGGAGCAAGAAGGCGACGTCGGGAGAGGCGTGACTACGTCGGCAGTCGACATGGCCCTGATCACGTCCGACTGAACCGGCCTGGAAATCCTGGAGGCTCCATACCTTGGAAGTGAGGATGGAGCATGGCAACGAGTCAAGGATCCCAGAAGCGGTATCCGGCTGAGCTGAAGGAGCGAGCGGTGCGGA
>Ga0307374_10014134_pt1 | contig 10905 bp, 8 predicted proteins | sample OX3MG_FD_202532 | JGI IMG/M metagenome (GOLD analysis project Ga0307374, IMG submission 202532) | Soil microbial communities from Risofladan, Vaasa, Finland - OX-3 | ecosystem: Environmental > Terrestrial > Soil > Coastal area > Acid sulfate soil | place: Finland: Risofladan, Vaasa | collected... | reverse complement strand
CGGAGCGCGGAGATAGGCAGCGGCTCGAGTGCTTCCCCACCCTGGTGTATGAGCGGGATCTGGTCTCGATGATCCGGGAGGGATACCTGGTCGACCTGCGTGCGGTCCAGGTCTCGATCACCGCGGACCTTGACTGGGTATCCCTCTCCCATGGAGACTTCGCTGCCGAGGCGCTCGGAAAGGCGATGCGGGACGCGGCGGCTCCTGAGCTGGCCGCCCGGGCCTACCTGAAGTACGCATCGGGTCGACGGGCCCTGATCTTCACTCCCACGGTCGCTCTTGCCCACGAGACAGCAGAGGCGATGGAGGCGACCGGAGTCACCGCCTCTGCCCTCGACGGCACGACACCCACGGATGAGCGCCGGGAGGTTCTCGAGCAGCTGCGGCGTGGTGGGTTACAGGCATTGGCCAACTGTGCTGTCCTGACCGAGGGCTTCGACGAGCCGTCGATCGACTGCGTCGTCATGGCCCGGCCGACCAAGTCCCGCCAGCTCTACCTCCAAATGGTTGGCCGTGGCACTCGGCTCTACCCGGGGAAGAACGACTGCCTTGTCCTCGACCTGGTTGGCGTCTCGCACCGGCACAAGCTCCTTACGGCGGCCGCCCTGTTCGATCTACCTCGGGGTGCCTTCGGGCAGGGGCTTCACAGCCTGACCAGGATCCTGGACGCGCAAGAGGCGGAGGCCAGCCCGGACGGCGAACTCGTCGCCTACAGGGTCGACCTGTTCCAACGCATCGAGCTTCGTTGGCGACTCCTGGCTGGCGGGGCCGCTTCGCTCAGCGTGGAAGGTGGGGTGATCCTGGTGCGCGAGGCTGACGGCCACTGGACCACGACCCTCGTCCCCTACCGCCAGGGGCCGGCTCCGACGCTCCTGGCCGAGAGCCGCGACGAGGGCTACGCCTACGGGGCTGCGGAGGACTATGTGCGGGCCCACAAGATGGAGCGGCTGACGGCCAAGAACGCTTCCTGGCGGGAGTCGGGTGCCAGTGAGGGCCAACTGGCCCAGCTGGGGAGGCTTGGAATTCAAGCTCCGGCCACCATCAGCCGCGGGCAGGCCTCCGATCTGATCGGGGCTGCTCAGGCTGAGCGCTGGCTTGCGCCTGCGACTGAGGCCCAATGCTGGCGGCTCCAGAAAGCTGGCATTGGGATTCCACCAGGGCTGACCAAGAAGGAGGCGAGCGCAATGATTGCCCAGCTGGTCCAGGCCGCCTCGGGGGAGGGGACGGAGTGTCGGTAGCTACCACGCTGTGCCTGCAATCGGGAACCAGTTGCGGGAACCCCGAGATCTGGCGTGGGGCCCCAGGCCCTTGCTTGATCCCGCTGGTGCACGGGGAGCGAGTTCCGCAGCTTCGGCGCCAACCCTTTCGAAAAGCACATCTCAGCCCAGTTTCTGGGAACAAACCGCTGTGAATGACGCCTCCGCGACCATCCGCACATCGTCCACCGGCATCATGTTCGACGCTATTCGGCTTCGCTGGCAGCTGGCGATTCGCGGTTTGCTACAGGACGAGCTCGCCCGTTTGGCGGGGGTAACCCCGTCGACCGTGAGCAAGGCAGTCCACGGCGGCCCCATCTCACCTGTGACGTTCCTGCGCCTCGTAAAAGCGCTCTCTGCCGTCCCGATCCCAGAGATACCGGGGGGCGTGGAGATCTTGCTCGCCAATCCACCGGGACTTCAGCAACAGGCGGCTCGAGCCCACCTGGCCTCGACCACGGAGGGAGATGGCCATTGCGGTCGCAACCGCACGTGACATGGCGTGCTCGGACAAAGAGTAGTAACGGAGAGCCCAAGTAGTGGGTCATCAGGTTCTGGCCGTCCGTGGTCACTGACGGACGGTCTGGCCGAGCGGTCCGGGTAGCCCTGTATGCAAGGGTGAGTACCAGGGACAAGGACCAGGATCCAGAGCTCCAGCTCGTCCCGCTGCGGGAGTACATCGCCAGCCGCGATTGGGTGGCCACCGAGTACGTAGACGAGGCCTCGGCGGTTGACCTTCGCCGGCGGACTGCATGGCACCAACTTCTGGACGATGCTCGGCGCCGTTGTGTGGACCGAGTGCTCGTGTGGAAACTCGACCGGGCATTTCGGTCCACCCTCCACGCACTGCGGACCTTGGAAGAGTTGGATGGCTGGGGGGTTGGGTTTGCCTGCCTCACCCAGGAACTGGACACCACCTCGCCGACCGGGCGCCTCGTATTCACGGTCCGGGCTGCCGTGGCTGAGTTGGAGCGCTCCCTTATCGCTGACCTGGTACGGGAGGGGCTGGCGCGCGCGCATCGGCAGGGCAAACAGATCGGCCGACCCCGAGCCGAGAGTCGGCGTGGCTTCCGCGCCAGGTGGGACATCTTGGAACCCCAGATCCGATCGGGGGCACTGTCGCGCAGAGCCGCTGCTGCCCAGCTCGGGATCGGACAGGGAACCCTCGCCCGGCAGCTCGGGGGCGGGTCCTGAAAGGGTCCCTCTCGGACGAGTGACGCTGGGTTACCAATCGGCGTTGCCTCCAAGAACGACTGAGGCGCTCAGAAAGGGGTGCGCTGGATACCGAGATCAGCACGGTGCCCGCTGAGACCGTTCTGAAAGGAGGTGCATTCGGATCACGGTAGGTACAGCCAGCCACGCGCTCCGGGGTGGTCGGTGACCCAGGCCGATTCCAGCAGTACCCGCGACGCCGCGATAAGGTCGCGTCGGTCCGCGGGGCCACGGCGTCGTCGCGCTCACGCAACGCCCTCGCCTCTGCAAGTGGCGTGGCTCCGCCCGTCACGTCAGGCTCGCCACGACATGGACACCCGCAATTAACCCCGCCTTCGACCGCTGCATCTGGTCCCTCCCCAAGGCCACGACAGCCCTGCGACTGGTCCTATAACCGTTCAACGCCAGCGAGGGGCGTGGCTGCCCAAATCCCGAAGTCGGTGGAACCAGTATGACTTCCCCAGTACTAGTCCCCGATTCAGGTCACTCGGTGCGGGTGACCTTGCTCAGCCCACGTGGGTGGTCGGGGTCCAAGCCGCGCAGACTCGCTAGGTGAAATGCCAGCAGCTGGGCGGGGATAATGGCAGGCAGGGTTGTGAGCGCCTCCGGTATCCCGCGCGCCAGCCGCAGGGCCGGAAGCCGGCCAACATGGATCTCGGGCGGAGCCACGAGCATCGCGTCTACCCCGCGGTCTTCCAGCGTCAGAGCCACCCCCCTGAGGCCAGCTGCCGTCGGGCCTGGCATGATGAAAACCAGTCCACCAAGCCCTGGGCCCACCATTGAGATCGGTCCGTGGAGGAACTCCGCCGCAGAGTACGATACGGCAGCGATGGACGCTGTCTCTTGGACCTTCAGTGCGGCCTCCATGGCTGTCGCCTCGTTGAACCCGCGCGCGATCACCAGCAGTTGGTTGTGCTCGGCCCAGCGGTGAGCCAGGGCCTCGATCTCGCCTTCTAGAGCGAGCGCTTGTGCCATAGCCTCCGGAACCTCTCTGGATAGCGCTGTCAGCAGTGCCTGGTCCCGGCTCCAGCTGGCGAAGAGGAGGGCGAGCATTGCCAACTGACTCGTATACGTCTTGGTCGCTGCCACCGCGTTCTCATTCCCGGCAGCGGTAACCAGCAACTCATCGGCAACAGCGCCAAGCGGGCTGTCAGCCTCATTGGTGACAGCCACGGTGAGCGCTCCCTGCTCGCGGGCGCCGGCTAGGCACTTTATGACTTCCGGGGTCTCGCCGCTCTGGCTGATGGCAATGACCAGGGTGTCACGCATCCTCAGCCGACGCCCATACAGTGTCAAGACGCTCGGCAGCAGCAACCCGCTCGGGAGCCCGACCAGCACACCGGCCAGGTACTGGCCGTATATGGCCGTGTGGCGGCTCGTGCCGCGGGCAACGAACAGCACCGTATGAACACGTCGCGCGCGGATCCGAGCAGCCACCGCCAGAGCTGCTTCCCCCGCACCAGCCAGCCGTCGCACGATCTCTGGCTGCTCCGCGATCTCGCGTCGGAGATAGGTCACCGGGTTGCTCATGCCACTTGGGCCAGCCGGGCTCGCCGCCAGCATATGGTCATACGGCGACATGGACAGTTGTCCCCACACCGCTGGTGCCAATGGCAAGCTGGGCGGCCCCAGCCAGCGAGGAGAGGACTCCCAGCGCCGGAGGAACGACCGATATCTCTCTCCCGACATCCGCAATGCAGCGCCTGCGAGCGCGCGCGACGACCGAGGCCAGCCAGCGCCTCTCGCCCATTGCAACCGAGCCTCCGATCACGATCAAGCCAGGATCGATTACGGCTGCTATCGCCCCGATACCAAGTGCGAGGGCATCGGTGGCCTGGTTGACGAGCAAAGCCGCCACCGGATGGCGCTGCCGTGCCAGGCGAAATACCTCGCTCGCAGTTCGCGGAGCTGGACTCCCATCCTCAAGCCGACGGCGCGGCCACGCCCGGCATGCGGCGCGCGACAGGGCGAGCCCACCCGCATAGGCCTCGATGCATCCCCGGTTGCCACATCCGCAGCGAGGACCCTTTGGGTCCACAACAATGTGGCCAAACTCGCCGGCGAACCCATGGGCGCCAGCGTACGGGTGTCCGTCGATGACCAGGCCGGAGCCGATGCCAGTGCTCACCGTCACGAACACGAGGATGTTGGTGCCTCGACCGGCGCCCACCGCCCACTCCCCCAGTGCCCCCATGCGAGCATCGTCGTTGAGAGCCACGGGAACGTTCAGCCGGGTGGTAAGCATCCCTGCGAGCGGGACGCCGTGCCAGCCGAGGTTAGGTAGATGGGTGACGACCCCCCCGTCCGGATCGAGCGGCCCGGGAATAGCAACCCCCGCACCTCGGATTGACCGCCCTGCCTCGCGGGCGCGTTGTTCCGCGGCCTGGCCGACCAGCTCGACCACCGCAGTTGGATCTCGGGGTGTGGCGAAGTGGAGCGGCGCGCCAAGCCAGGTCCAACCGCCTGGTTGGGGGTCCACCAAGGCAACTAGAGTCTTCGATCCACCGACATCCACGGCGAGCAGCACACCTGGAGCGTGGGCCTTGGTCAGCCGGTCCATCACACGGAACCGGAGGCTGCGTGGCGCATTATGGTGTCCACCAGTCCACGCGCCTGATCGAAACTTCGCACCATGGGATTGGCGAGCAAGGCTCGCCTAAGACCCTCTTCGGTAGGATTCCCAAGCAGCGCCTTCGCCGTCAGCGCCTCGAACGCCGCGTGGTGGGCTAGGAGCGCGCGGGGCACCTCGGGGACTCGCGGAAGCGGGAGGATCTCAAGCTTGTGAGGGAGCGGAATTGAGATCGCCCCCTCGATCACGGCATCGTTGTGAAGCCAGGGGATCCGTCCCCGGTTCGGCAACCCCACGACCAGCATCTGTGCGGAGCCGTTGAACCAGGCGTCGACCAGTGGTACAACGACGAGCGAGTACCAAATCGCTTGCCGTTTCCAGGGCGTGGGGATCGAGCGCGTCCCGCCGAGCAGCGACCCCAGCACCTCCTCTTGGATCAGCATGAGCTCCTCAGCACGCGTGGGCCGACCCAACTGCGTCTTGAGCACGCGGTCCGGATGGGCGTAATAACGCATGTACGCAGTCGGGAGGCCCTCATGAAGCTGCGGGAGGGCAGGGTCAATCCCCTCGACCAAGCCTTCCAAGGAGTCCAACTCAGCCAAATCCACGGGCAGGTACCAACCAACGTGGTTCATGCCCACGTACCGTGCTCGCACCTCCTGGTTCGCCCGGCCGAGCCGCACGGCGACGCTGTCGAGTAAGGCCACTGGGCTATCGCAGACGCTGACGATCTGCAACTCGAACTCGGCCCTGGCGGCCTGCTGAACAATCCCGGCAGGATTCGTGAGATTGACCACTAGGCTGTTCGGAGCGTAGCGGGCGATGTCGGCCCAGATCGGCCGAAGCGCAGGGATCGTCCTTACGGCACAGGCAAAGCCCCCCGGTCCCATCGTCTCCTCACCAGGCAGGCCGAAGTCACGCGGCAACGATTCATCGACCGAGCGCCCCTCAAGGCCGCCGACTCGTATCTGATTAAGGATAACGTGAGCGCCTTCGAGAGCAGCCGGACGGTCGGGCTCCGCGACGACATGGAGGTCCAACCCGAGCTCTACAGCCTGAACACTGCAAGTGGCCGCCAGCGCTCGCAGCCGGTCTGATGACCGCGCGTGGAGGATGAGCTCGATCTCAGGCATGCGGTCATGGCCCCCAGGCCAGTTGGCAATGGCGTCCACGAGCTGCACGGTCGACGCCGCGCTACCACCGAGGACAGCGAATCGCACTCTCAGCTCACCCCGTAAAACGCTCGGACCGCCGCGGCCACTCGCTCGATCTCGCTCGTCGACAACTCGGCGAACATTGGCAAGCAGAGGATCTGCGGACAAAGAGTCTGCGCAACCGGCAGGGCACCCGAGCGCCAGGGCACCTCGCGGTAAGCCTTCTGCTCGGGAACAAGCCTCGGGTAGATCACCTGGGTCGTGATCCCGCGGTCGAGCAGATATCGTGCCAGGGCATCCCGGGCGGGGGCAAGCACGGTGAACATGTAGTACACGTGCCGACCGCCCACGTCATGGGCGGGCAGCGTGAGCGGCGTCCCGGCAAGGAGTTCCCGGTAGGTGGCCGCCACGCGACGGCGGCCTGCGATCTGGTCTTCAAGGTAACGCAGCTTTACCTGTAGGAAGGCCGCCTGCATTTCATCCAGCCGCTCCTGGTATCCGAGGGCCTCATGGTCGTGCTTGGTCGTCCGTTGCCCCATGTAGCGGAGCTGGCGCGCTCGCTGCTCAAGATCCTCGCGCGAGGTAGTGATCGCTCCGCCATCTCCGAGCGCGCCCAGAACCTTCGTCGGATAGAACGAAAACGCAGCCAGGTCACCGAGGCTGCCCGCCATCCGTTCGCCAAGCGTCGCCCCATGGGCGTGAGCTGCATCCTCCAGGATCGGCAGGTCGGGGGCAACCTCCCGGATGGCGTCGATGTCAGCGGCCTGTCCATACATATGCACTGGCAACACAGCCCGGGTACGGTCGGTGCGAACCTCCGCAATCCTCTGCGGATCGAGATTGTACGTGATTGGGTCGACGTCCACGAACACAGGCACCGCCCCCACGTAGGTCACCGCGAACGCCGTCGCAACATACGTGTTCGGCACCGTGATGACCTCGTCACCGCGGCCAACTCCCAGGGCTAGGAGGGCGAGCTGCAGGGCTGAGGTCCCACTCGAAGTGCCGACGCAGGCGCGAGCCCCACTATAGGCAGCAAACTCTCCCTCGAAGCCCGAGAGGTGGCGGCCCATCGTGAACTTTCCAACCTCAAGAACATCCTCGAACGCCACCCGCAACTCACCGGCTATCTTGGCGTGCCATCGTCTCGCGTCCTCAGCCAAGATCAGTGGATGTTTGCTCTCCACCATCATGACCGCCGCTCCACCTGGCGCAGGACGTCGAACGCAAAACAGTCGCCTCGGTGATAGTCGTGAGAGTAGATCACGGGGATTCCTTCCTCAGTCGTGTTCGTCTGTATCATGAGCAGCCACGGAACACCCTGGGCCAGGTTGTGCCGCCGCAGGAGCGCACGGGGCATGTGGACGGCAGAAACCCGGGCCACGGCATAGGCAGGGCTCGCGCCACGAGCCCTGAGTAGTTCGAGCAGCGACCCACTCCAGTCGAGGGCACCGATATCCTCGGCGAAGCGGAGGCGCGGGATCACGTCGAGAGAGAAGATGTAGGGCTCTCCGTGGTGTAGGCGGAGCCGTTCGAGTCGAATTACTTCGGCGCCCTCGGGAAGCTGAAGAACCCTCTTCTCGTCCTGCGTTGGACGTTCAATGGTGACGGACACCACGCGGTTCGTGACGTCGTACCCGCATGCCTCCATCATCTCGGTCACTCCCTCCAGCCGTGTGAGCGGGCGCCGGACCAGGGGACTTGCGGAAACAAAACGCCCTCGTCCCCTCTTCACTTGGATAAGCCCATCGTTCTCTAGGAGTTTCAGCGCCTCGCGGACAGTCGTCCGCCCCACCCTGAACCGGGAAGCGAATCCCGTCTCGGTCGGTAGCCGCCCGCCGGGGCTGAGGGCCCCATTTGAGATGAGTTGGTGGATTTGCTCGGCGATCTGGGCCGACAGCGGCCTCGGGTCCCTCACCACGGGCTGGAACTGATCGAGCGGATCGGGAAGGATCCGAAGTGTGCCCCGAGTTGATTTCATGATGCGAGTTCCACCAGATGGTCGATCGCTGCTTCGTCGAGCGAGACCTCATTGATGACCGAGTACGAGAGTGAGGACTCGCGCACGAATGAGGGCAATCGCCGCAGCGTCTCGCTCAGCTCCTCGTGCGAAATCCCAAGCTTGGTGGCCTCCCACTGTACCCCGGCACGCTCAGCAATCTTCCGGGGGCGGTCGCTCCGATTGCCTTGCAGGAACGCCATGAGTATTGTGCCCAGCGACACAACTTCTCCATGCACGAAGGGACGGCCGGTCACCTGCTCGAGGCAATAGACGAAGTAGTGCTCGGACCCCTCTTCGACCTGAGCGTGGCCGAGCTCGGCCACCATGTCGTTGACATCAAGGTAGGCCCGCACGACCGCCTCCCCAGCCCGGTCAGATACCTCCCGGACTTCCTCACTGAGCGACTCCACACGATCAAGGATCGTCTCGGCACGCGTAACGAATGCCGGAACCAGTCGTGACAAGCCGCGCTCAGCAGCCAGATGCCAGTCCCAGAGCGCCGTGTGGATCGAGAGCAAGTCCCCGAGTCCGGCGCGGTTCATCCGTACTGGAGCCCTCTGCACGAGATCGAAGTCAACGAGGACGCGGTCGGCGGTGACGAAGCCACGGTACTCGACCCGCCCGCCGGCTCGGATGGCTACCGTGTTCGTCACGCAGGCGTCCACGCTCAACGCTGACGGGGCCTCAAAGAGCGCTACACCTCGGCGCCACGCCAGATACTTGGCCGAGTCCATCGCCGTGCCTCCCCCCAACCCCAACAGCGCAACGACAGGCGGGACCAGGTCGTCCAGCCGCTCAAGGGCCGCTTCCTCCAGTGACGTGACCAGCCCGACGTAGGCCGCCTCACCAGTGACAACGGGGGGTACGAACCCGAGCGGCTCCGGCTGGGCCACCAGCGCATATGGCCGCGGCAGGGCCGCTATCGCCGGCGCCAGGATCTCGTGCCCGAACACCAGTTCCGGAGCGTGCCCAGGCAAGTCGCCTCGGCGGTTTTCTGCTACGGGGTTTTGATCTTCGGCTGCCATGTGTTACGCCTCCAGTGTATGGCCCATTGAAAATTGGCGACAGTGTCCTGACGGCACTGTCAGGGCACATGGATTCGGGCCCTGACACCCACCATGCCACGTCGCGGCCGCGGTCCCGACCCAGTTCTGCACCCCAAGCCGTCCAACTGCCGTTGAGGATGCAGGGGTGAGGCGCTAGCGGCACGCTGACGCCCTAGGGCCATACCGTCCAGTAGCCCAGTTGACCTCCGCTTCCACATGCCTCCCGACAGTTGAGCCCGGGGGTAGTCCTGCCCATGGGGAAGGATCTTAGTCGAAGACCAGTTGTCTGTCAACCGACACCTATTGACTGCTCGGGCCTGGCCGACTAAGATGCGTGGCATTTAGCTGGCCACTCGGGGAGGATCACTCATGGGGGTCTCAAATGTCGAGGGGACGGGCAGCCGCCCCGTAGGGGAGTTCCAGGCACAGCAGCCCCGCCACCGACCGCTTCGGGAGAATGCCATCGGCGCGACTTCCGGCATCGTCCTCGGGTTCGCTAGCGCAGCGCCAGGGGTGAGCCTGGCCGGGGTCTTGGCCTCACTTGCTGGCGCCTCCGGGTACGGGGCGCTATTCGCGCTGTTCGTGGGATTCCTTCCGCTCCTTGGGATCGCGTTCGGCTTTTACTACTTGAACCGGTGGCGGCCGGATGTCGGGATCTCGTACGCTTGGATCGGCAGGATCGTCAGTCCCTACCTCGGGGCGTTCGTAGGACTATTGATCATTCTCGCGTTCGTCGCGGCTAACGCCTTCTCGATCATTCCGGCCTCCACGACCTTGCTCACGCTGTTCTCGCCGAAGTACGCCTCGAACAACGTCATCGTTATGATCACGGGGACGGCGTTCCTGCTCGCCATTACCGCTCTAGTAGTGAGCGGTATCCGAATCTCAGCGCGCTTCCAGTGGGTCCTGACCAGCCTAGAGCTGATCATCTTCACCGTGTTTGGGGTGTGGGCCATGGTTCACGGCCTTACCACCCACACAGTCGGCGCTAAGGCCCCGAGCCCACAGTGGTTCACGATTGCGGGCGCTGGGGGGACAGGCGGCCTTCTCTCAGGCCTGTTGATCACGGTATTTTGGTACTCCGGCTGGGAGACGGCCGTCGTTGTGAACGAGGAGACGACCCACCGGTTTCGGAATCCCGGCCTCGCGGGGATTTGGGCCTTGGTTGGCGTCCTTCTCGCTTCCGTCATACTCTCGATGTTCTTCCTTACAATGGTTTCTCCAAAGCAGATGGGGGCCAACTCGGGCACTTGGCTCGCCGACGTCGGCGTGCGTCTTGCTGGCCGCCCCTGGGGCGATATTCTCACATTAGCGATCTGCTCAAGTTTCATAGGCGGGATTCAGACCACGATAATCACGTTCGGTCGAGTCGCGTTCTCAATGGGCCGCGACGGCGTTCTGCCTAAAGTATTTGCGGCAGTGAACAGCCGGACGAAGACTCCGTGGCTGGCGATGATTATCCTGTCAGTGCCCTCCTTTGCGATGTTTTTAGTCTCGCTGTGGGCCTCGACCGGCACCATCGGGTCGGTGCTCACGAACCTCCTGAACAGCATTGGGTTGATGTTTGTTGTGTACTATTCGCTCACGGGCTTGACGGCAGCTTGGATGCTTCGGCGCGTGGTGCTGACAAGCGTCGTATCCTTCGTGACGGGGCTGTTGCTTCCTG
>Ga0307374_10014132_pt1 | contig 10907 bp, 7 predicted proteins | sample OX3MG_FD_202532 | JGI IMG/M metagenome (GOLD analysis project Ga0307374, IMG submission 202532) | Soil microbial communities from Risofladan, Vaasa, Finland - OX-3 | ecosystem: Environmental > Terrestrial > Soil > Coastal area > Acid sulfate soil | place: Finland: Risofladan, Vaasa | collected... | reverse complement strand
CCCCGGATCTGGCCGGCTTAGGGGCGGTGATCTTCCCCGGCGTGGGCGCAGCCGGCCCGGCGATGCGCCAGCTCCAGGCATCTGGACTGGATCGCGGGCTCCTCGAGTTTCTGAAGTCCGGGCGTGCCTATTTGGGGATCTGCCTGGGCATGCAGCTCCTCTTCGAGGCCAGCGCTGAGGACGGCAGTCGCTGCCTGGGCTACCTGGCCGGGCAGGTGGTCCGGATGCCAACCTCCGAGAAACTGCCCCACGTCGGCTGGAACACCGTCGAACTGGCCCGGCCCACGGCGCTCTTCACCGGCCTGCAGAGCAGCTATTTCTACTTCAGTCACTCGTATGTGGTGGAGCCCGGCACAAAGGAACTGGTCAGCGCCCGGACTCAGCACGGGGGAGGCTTCGTCAGTGCGATCGCCCAAGAGTCCGTCACTGGGGTGCAGTTCCATCCCGAGCGCAGCGGCGGGAACGGGATTCGCCTGCTCCGCCAATTCCTCGCTCTGGGGGCCAACCCAAGCCCGGCCCATGCTGACTAAACGGATCATCCCCTGCCTCGACGTCGCCGGCCGGCGAGTCGTCAAGGGGCTCCACTTCCGCGCGCTGTTGGACCAGGGGGACCCCGTTAGTCGAGCCGCCCAATACGCTCGTGACGGTGCCGACGAACTGGTCTTCCTGGACATCGAGGCGACACCGCTGGGGCGGGCCACCATGGTGGACTTGGTCGCCAACGTGGCCCGGCAGGTGTTCATCCCGCTTACCGCCGGCGGTGGAGTGCGAACGACCTCCGATATCCGGGAACTCCTCCGGGCCGGGGCCGACAAGGTCTCGATCCAGACCGCTGCAGTCTCCAATCCGGGCCTGGTCCAGGAGGCGGCCCAGCTCTTCGGATCCCAGTGTGTGGTCGTGGCGATCGACGCACGTCGTCGGGGCGACGGGTGGGAGCTGCTTACCCATGGCGCCCGGGTGGTGACCGGTCGGGACCCGATCGCCTGGGCCTGCCAGCTGTGCGAGTTGGGCGCCGGGGAACTGCTCCTGACCAGCATCGACGCCGATGGAACCAAGGCCGGCTACGACCTCGAGCTGACGGCGGCCATCGCTCGCGCCGTGGACATCCCCGTGATCGCGTCGGGCGGAGCCGGCGGACCGGGGGACATGATCGACGTACTCACCCACGGTCACGCCGATGCCGCCCTGGCGGCGTCGATCTTCCACACCGGGCGCTGGACCGTGGACCAGCTCAAAGGTGAGCTCGCAAAGGCGGGAGTGCCGGTGCGGCAGTGACCCTCGCCTTTCCCAGCGCGGCGCGCTTTGACGACCGGGGACTGCTGGTTGCAGTCGCCCAGGAATGGGTCAGCGGGCGGGTGCTGATGGTGGCGTTCATGAATCGCGAGGCGCTGGAGCGAACCGTCGCCACCGGTGAGGCCCACTTCTGGAGCCGCAGCCGTCGTCGGCTCTGGCGCAAGGGCGAAACGTCGGGCGCACTCCTTCTGGTCGACCAGCTCCAGCTGGACTGCGACGGCGACGCGGTGCTGCTCTCGGTCCGGCCCCAGGGCCCGACCTGCCACCTGGGACGGCGCTCGTGCTTCCCCGCACCGGCCACATTGAGCGATCGGCTTCAGGCCACTTTGGAAGATCGACGCCGGCTTCTGCCGAGCGGCTCCTACACCGCCCGCCTCCTCCGTGGCGGGATCCCGGCCATCTCCCGCAAGGTCGGAGAGGAAGCAACCGAAGTGATCGTGGCCGCCCACCAGGATGACTCCACCCAACTGGTGGCGGAGGTGGCCGACCTCTGGTTCCACACCCTGCTGCTGCTGGTCGCCAAGGGCTTGAGCGGTGACGAGATCCGAGCCGAACTCGCCGGGCGGCTGGGCAAACCTCCGCGGGAACGGCCGCCTGACGCTGAATCCGCAGTGAATTGAACGGGGGGCCCCCCGCCCCTGACGGCGCGGCTGGGCGGGGGGCAGTAGAGGAGGCGGCCAGGCCGGAGTCGCCCGGGGGTTGCCATCGCTGGCGCCCATCCCGATCCCTGATACTGGGGTCAGTCGGGCGGGGCGCAGCCCCCAGAACCAGCCCGATCGGAAGCGGAGTGAGTTCGCCTTGGGCGCAGAGTCAGAGCTGTCGACAGGGTCGGAGCAGATGGCGGCGCCCACACTTCTCGTCCCGGCCACCCTGCCCGTGTTCCAGCCAGCGTTCTGGACCGACCGCCGCGACCCGGCCGCTCTCAACATGCGACAGATCGCCACTCCCGAGGAGATCCAGGAGCGAGTTCGAGCGATCGCCGAAGAGATCGCCGCCGTGCACCGCGACACCCCGGTGGCTCTGGTCGTTGTGATGCGGGGTGGGTTTGTCTTCGCCGTCGACCTGATCCGCCAGCTCTGGGAGTACGAGGTGGATGTGCTGGGGATGGAATTCTTCCAGTCGACCAGCTACCGTGGCGAGCGGGCGATTGCCGAGCCGGTGATCAGCGCGCTGGGTCGGGTCAACTTGCCCGAGACCGGCCCGGTCATCATTGTCGACGACATCGTCGATGCTGGCCGAACGATCGCGGCCATGGTCCAGACCCTGACGGCTCCGGAGCGCACCCTGGAGATCTGCGCACTGCTCGACCGGCCGGCGGCCCGGGTGCTCCCGGTCCACCCCCGCTACTTGGGCTTCCGGCTGGAGGGTCCGGGATTCGTGGTCGGGTATGGACTCGATCACGATAGCCGCCACCGCGAACTTCCCTACCTGGCGCAGTGGCTGCTTCCCCCCGCGTGATCCCGCTCCGAGGCCGGCTGAGCAGCCGCAAACCGGCCTAAGAACCGGCCCTGGGCGTCTCGGACCGCCGTCGCCATGCGCGGGCCCAGCAGGTCAGCCGAAGAGCTCAGCCGCCACCCGCAGCTGTTCGACGGGTCCCCCTACCAAGAGCAGGGTGGGGAGCGATTCGCGCCAGACCGCGGCCTCCTCGCGGACTTTGGCCAGCGGCCCAATCAAGGCGACCGCCTCCACCAGCCGAGTGGAGACCGCCCTGGCCGCGGCCGCGCGATCTCCACTCAGGAAGAGCTCGCGGACCCGGGTCACGTCCGCCTCCAGCCCGATCCTGGCGAAGAGGTCGAAATAAAAGTTCTCGCGCCCAGAGCCCATTCCTCCGACGTAAAGCGCGAGCATCGGCCGGAAGGGGTCGGCGGCCCGGTCCAGGTCGTCACCCACCGAGAGGAACAGGCTGGCGCCGACTTCGAACCCGGAACTGTCCAGCTCCGGGGCGCGCTTGGCGAACCCCTCGGCGAGCGCCTGTCTCTGCCAGCCGGAGGCGCGCGGCGCATGGAAGCCGGCGAGCCAGCCGTCGGCGATCTCCGCCGCCAGTGCGGTATTGCGGGGTCCCTGGGCGGCCAGCCAGATCGGCAGGTTCGCCCTCCGGGGGTGGACCGTCAGCGTGAGGGCCTTGCCCCTGGTGCCTGGTCGAGGCAACTGAAATCGACTTCCCGCGAAGACGAGCGGGCCCTGGCGGCGGAGGACTTGGCGGACGATGGCGATGTACTCCCTCGTCGTCTGCAGCTGTTCGTCGAAGCTAGCTCCGTGCCACCCCTCCACCACCTGCGGTCCGGACGCTCCCAACCCGAGGATGAACCTGCCTGCGCTCAGGTGGTCCATGGTGGCGGCGGCCATGGCAGTGGCGGCCGGGGTCCGGCCGTGGAGCTGGGCCACCGCCGTTCCCAGCCGCATACCGCCGGCCTCCCTCCCCCACCACGCCAGCGGGGTGAGCGCGTCAGAACCGTAGGCCTCAGATGTCCACACCGAGTCGAAACCGAGCTGTTCCGCCTCGGAGATCAGCTGGGGAACGTCGTCAGGAGGGGCCGCCCCCCAATAGCCGAGTGCCAGGCCAAGCTTGATCCGGGCTCCCGGTCGCTCGAACGGCAGCGCTGGGGAATCCATCTGACTTGGCCCAGGTTAGCGGCCCGCTATGCTCCCGGCAGGATCCCGGGAGCGGCCGGAGTGGAGTTCCCGCGGTCCCCCGACCGGCGGATCGATCACCGAATGAGGAGTCCAGATGTCGTTCCGGTACTTCCGGAGCAAAGTACCGGGCCGATACCTGGGAAGTGAGCGACTGGCCAGGTGAGCGATCAGGGACCGGATTCCCCCATCGACGAGCCAGTCGCTGAGCGGCCTGCCGAGAACCCGGTTCCAGGAACCGACCTGGAGCAGCGCGTCGCCCGCCAGGGCCAGCTCCCCGGCAACCGCTACGTGGCTGTCGAGCGACTGGACGAGTTCCGCCGCAGCCGCCAGGGCATGCTGGTGGCAACCTCTCAGGCAGACGTCCCCCAAACAAGGCTGGCCAAGCTCCAGTTCCTGATCAAGCGAGCGGTGCTGGGCCCCCGACTACCCACCTCCGCGATGGAGAGCGAGCGGTTGCCGGTCTTCAAGGCCCTCCCCACCCTCGCCTCGGACGCTCTCTCCTCGGTCGCCTACGGCCCCGAGGCCGGGCTCACCGTCCTGGTGGCCGCTGGCGTTGGTGCCCTTGTATTCGAACTGCCGATCGCGATCGCGATCGCGGTCCTGATGGTTCTGGTGGTGAGCTCCTACCGCCAGTTGGTGATCAGCCGCCAGGCGGATGGCGGCTCCTACGCGGTGGCTCGGGACTACCTCGGGCAGGGTCCAGCGATGGTCGCCGCCGCCGCTCTTCTGATCGACTACGTGCTCACGGTTTCGGTCAGCGTGGCGTCCGGGTCGGACGCCCTGGCCTCGGCCTTTCCTGGCCTGATCCCGCTCCGGCTGCCCCTGGCGGTCGTGCTCATCCTCGTGCTCTGCGGCGGCAACCTTCGCGGCGTGCGGGAGGCAGGCAGCCTCTTCTCCCTGCCCACCTACCTCTTCGTGGGCGCCATGCTGGTGCTGATCGGGGTCGGACTCCTGACCGCGCTAACCGGGGGCGTGCATCACGCCATCGGCGTCTACCCGCCGGTTATCAACCCCACGGAGGTGCTGACCCCCTTCCTGGTGCTTACCGCGTTCGCGTCGGGGTGTTCGTCCATGACGGGCATCGAGGCCGTCTCCAACAGCGTTCGCAGCTTCCGCGACCCTCCCGGCGATAACGCCGCCAAGACGCTGGTGATTCTCGGTGCCCTGCTGGTGCTGCTCTTCATCGGGGTGACCGTCTTAGACGTGATCCTCGGCGTCGAGCCCAAGCCGTCAGGGAGCCCGACCGTGCTCGCCCAGATCGCGTCCGACATCTTCCGGGGCCCGGGCCACTTCTTCTTCTACGTGATCCAGTTCTCGACCACGATGGTGCTGATCCTGGCGGCCAACGCCAGCTTCAACGGCTTCCCCCGGCTTTGTGCCTTCCTGGCCCGAGACGACCGACTGCCCCACCGGATGGGTGCCTTCGGCGATCGCCTGGTCTACTCCGCCGCGATCATCTTCCTGACCGGAGTGGCAATCGCGGTAGTGGTCGCCTTCAACGCCGACACCAACCACCTGATCAATCTCTACGCCATCGGCGTCTTCACCGCCTTCACCCTGGCCCAGACGGCGATGGTGCGCTATCAGTTGCGGCACCGCGCCGGGCACTGGCGGCGCAACGTCTTCATCAACTGCCTGGGAGCGCTGGCGACGCTGCTGGTCGACCTCATCGTGATGGTGGTCAAGTTCCACCTCGGGGCCTGGGTCGTCCTCATCCTGATTCCACTGTTGGTCCTGCTTTTCTGGTTCGTGGGACGCCACTACGTGGAAATTCGGCAGCGCATCCGGAACGCCGCTGAAGACGACGAGCTGCTCGATGCTTACCGGACCGTGGTTCCCGTCTGGGTCCTGGACCCGCCCACCCGGCGCGCGCTCGCCTACGCAACCACCCTTGGTCGCGATGTGGTGGCGCTCAACCTGGGCGCCGTCCCCGAGCTAGCCGCCGAGGTGAGCACGCTCGGGATCGAGGCCGGGGCGGGGTCGCACCGCTCGGTGAAGATCGAGGTCGAGAGCGCCCCGGCCGGCCCCGGCATCCGCCCTCTGCTCAGGCTGATCGACCGCCTCTCCCGCGAGGCGCACCCGGGGATGGTCTCGGTGATGGTGCCCGACGTCGTGACCAGCGCGGGGCTGCTCGGGCTGCTCCGCCGACCCCGCTCGCTCAGGCTCAAGCTGGCCCTTCTGCGCCGGGTGGGGGTGGTCGCCGTCAGCTATCCATCCGATTGGCGTGGGAGCAGCACCGGCGAGGAGATAATCGCAGCCCGCCGGCGGGTGGCGGTGGTGCCGGTCTCGGGGCTCGACGTCCTCGCCCTGCGCGCGCTCCACTATGCCCAGGCGATCGCCGACGAGGTCGTGGCGCTTCATGTCGCCACCGGCCAGCCCGGAGACGTCGCCCCCCAGGCCGATCTCGCCCCCGGCGAGCTCAAAAAGGACAACCCCGGAATCCTCCCCGACCAAGAGGCGCAGGAGCTGGCCGCCGACTGGGACCGTTGGGTTGGCCGACAGCTGGGCTGGGATCCGGAGCGACCCCGCCCTCAGCTGGTGACCCTGGTATCCCCCTACCGGACGGTGGTACAGCCGGTTCTGAGCTATCTGGCAGTCTTCCGCGAGCACAATCGCGCCGCGCTCTGCACGGTCGTGCTCCCGGAGCTAGTGACCCGGCACTGGTGGAACCAAATCCTGCACAACCACCGAGCCTTCCACATCAAGGCCGCCCTGCTGGGCCGTTCTGACTTCGCGGTCGCGGACGTCACCTACGAATTGGGCGGCCGTTAGGTCGGTCGGGCGCCCCGCTAAACTGCGCCGGATGCCGCCGCCCTCGAACCTGACCAAGGGCGAGGCCCGGACCCGGGCCGAGTTGATTGAGGCCATCTCCTACTACGTCGAACTCGATCTCTGCCGGGGGGCGGAGCGCCTCGGGGTCGAGGCCCGCCTTGACTTCTCAGCTCGAGTACCGGGCGCTTCCACCTTCGTGGAGGCAGAGCTGGCCGGGCTCGACGAGCTCTCTTGGAATGGCGCGCCTCTCTCCCTCGAGAACTTCGATGGGCGCAGGATCACCCTTCCCCGGCTGCGAGAGCTCAACTCGCTGCGGGTGCGCGGAGAGTCGGTCTACGAACGGACCGGTCTGGGGCTGCGTCGAAGTGAGGACCCGGCCGACGGGTCCACCTACATCTACAGCGATTTCGAGCCCTACGAAGCTCATCGCACCTTCCCCTGCTTCGATCAACCAGACCTCAAGGGCACCTTCCGCTTCCGAATTCGGGTCCCCGAGGAATGGGTCGCCCTCTCTACGGAACCCGGCCAGCCTGAGGAGGTCGACCGCCGCGACAACTGTCGCTGGTGGGGCTTCTCTCCCAGCATGCCCCTGGCGCCCTACATGATTGGCCTGGTGGCCGGGCCTTTCCACGGGGAGCATGCTCGTCGCGGCGCGACCCCGCTCGGCCTCTACTGCGCCCGATCGCTGGCCCCGTACCTCGACGCCGAGGAGCTGTTTCGAGCGACACGTCAGGGGCTCGACTTCTACGAGGGCCTATTCGGGGTCCGCTTCCCATTCGCCAAGTACGACCAGGTCTTCTGCCCGGAGATGGTCAACGATGGAATGGAGTCGCCCGGCTGCGTCACCATCACTGACCAGGTGCTCTGGCGCGGCCGGCCCACGACCAGGCAGCGCTCGCTGCGGGCGGACCTGATCATGCACGAGCTGGCCCATATGTGGTTCGGCGACTTGGTGACGATGAGGTGGTGGGACGACCTCTGGCTCAATGAGGCATTCGCCACCCTGATGGCCGTTTTTGCAGTCGATCGAGCGACCGAGTTCCAGGACGCCTGGGTGGCCTTCGCGACCGTCAACAAACAGCTCGCCAGCAGCCAGGACCAGCTTGGGACCTCGCACCCAGTGATCGCCCCGGTCGCCGACGTCGAGTCGGTGCGAGCCAACTTCGACACCATCACCTACGAGAAGGGCGCCGCCGCCCTGCGGCAGCTGGTGGCCCTAGTCGGCGAGCCCAGTTTCTTCGCCGGCCTGCACTCATTTCTGGTCCGGCATCGGGAGTCGAATGCGGAGTTCGCCGACCTCGTGGAGGCCCTCGAGCAAGCCTCGGGACGGGACCTGCGCGGCTGGGCCCGCGAGTGGCTGGAGACGGTAGGCATGAACCGCCTGGGCTGCCGAGTCGAGACCCGGGCCTCGTCGGGTGGCTCCGAGATCACCCGGCTCACGGTGGAGCAAAGCGCAGCACCCGGCCAACCGACGCTCCGAACCCACCGCGTTCGCCTCGGCCAATTCGATTGGGTGGGCGCGAGTCTGGAGCGCGTCGGCGCGGCCGAAGTGGAGATTCAGGGCTCCGAGACCGAGGTCGGGGAACTGTCCGGACGCCAGCGGCCGGCCCTCCTCCTGCCCAACGACGGCGACCTGAGCTATCTCAAGATCCGGCTCGACCCGACCTCACTGGCCACCGCTGAGGCACACCTGAGCTCGATCAAGGAGAGCCTGGCCCGAGCTCTGATCTGGGATCTCAGCTGGGACACCGTATGCGACTTGGAGATCGCCGCTCAGCGCTTCACCCGCATGGTCATCTCCCACCTCGCCGCCGAGGCCGACACCACCTTGGCGACCGTCGTCCTGGGCAATGTCAGCGCGGCGATCAGGCGCTACGGGTCGGCCCACCGAGTGGTCAGCCTCGAGTCCGAGATCGCCTCGCTGGCTTGGGACAGCATGGCTGGCTGCCCGGGCGGAGGTGACGGGCAGGCGGTCTGGCTGCGAGCCTTCATCGGATTCGCCACCGCACCGGAGCAGCTTGCCCGCTGTCGCGGCTGGCTGCTCGAGGGCGGGCTCCCCGAGGGCGTTTCCCTGGACGGCGAGCTGCGCTGGAGCTTGGTGCAGTCCCTGGCTGCCCGAGGGGCAGTCGGTGGGGCGGAGATCGCCGCCGCTCTGAAGGCTGATCCCAGCTCGACCGGGAAGGTACGCGCCGCTGCGGCCCGGGCCGCCCGCCCGGTGGCGGGCGCGAAGAGGGCCGCCTGGTCGAGGCTGAACTCCCCCGATGCCACCATCGAGGAGGCGCGGGCCATCGCTGCCCGGCTCGGAGGATGGCAGCACGAAGAGCTGCTGCTCCCCTACCTGGACGGTCTGCCCAAACTTTTTGACCAGCAGCTCGCCCGTCGGGGAGCAGAATTCACCGTTCAGATGGGCACCTGGTTGGCGCGCTCACTCGCGCCCAGCCAGCCGCTCGCTGACGTCTGTCGCGAGAACCTGTCCCGGCCTCAGCTCGACCCGAACCTGCGGCGCATCTTCTCCGACTTCCTGGAGGACACCGAGCGCTACCTGCGGGCTCGCGCCCTCGACGAGGTGGATTCGGCGCCCGGGTGAGTCAGAGCCGGAGTCAGCACCCGATGAGGCTTCCGCAGGCCCCGGTCACCAGGCCAGCTCGACCCCCAACCCTCGCAGGCGAGCCGCCTGGTACACCGCCTGGGCAACCGCCACGTCCTCGACCCCCAGCCCGGTCGATTTGAACACGGTCAGCTCCTCGTCCGAGCGGCGCCCGCGCCCCGACCTGGTGAGCACGTCCCCGAGCTCGGTGGCCGCCCCGGGGTCGAGTCCCTGGAGCTCCCGCGCCCCAGCCGGCGGCGGACTGCTCAGCGCCCCCATCCACTCCACGAAGAGGCGCCCCTGGCGCACCGTTTCCCGATCCAGCTCCGACCCCATGCCGACCGACACTACGTGGACCCCCGGACCCAGCCACGACCGCCGAAGCACCGGGTCGGGTGAGTCGGTGCAGCAGAGCACCACGTCGGCCCCTCTCACCGCCGACTCGAACGAGGCAAAGACGCGGCAGCCCGGCACCCGGTCGGCCACCTCCTGGGCCCGCACCGGATTCCGGGCCGCCAGCCGGAGCTCGCTGACCCCGCCCACGCTGGGGACCAGTTCCAGGTGGGCCCGGGCCTGCTCTCCGGACCCCAGGATCGCCAGCACCCAAGGGCCGGGCCGGGCCAGCTCTCTTACCGAGAGCGCAGAAACGGCCGCGGTCCGGACTGCCGTCAGAAGCCCCGCGTCGATGACGCAGAGGGGCATTCCGGTCTCGCCATCGAAGAGCGCCACCATCCCCTGGTGGGAGGGGACGTTCGCCGCGGCATTGGCCGGGAAGACGGTGATCAGCTTGGCTCCCAGAGCCACCCCGGGGACGAATGCGGGCATGGCCCCGAGCCATCCCCCGGGCGCTTGCGCCGCAACCCGGGGGGGAGCGCTGGCCTCCCCCCGGCTGTAGCTGATCAGAGCCTGGGCGAGGGGTTCGAGCAGCTCGGCCCCCTCGAGCGCCGTCGCGACCTGACCCCGGGTGAGGATCAACAGGGCGGAAGCCTCAACCGTCGGCGACCACTCAATCGCCGGCTCCAAAGTAGTCACGGCAGCGCTCCATACCCTCCACCTCGACCTCAGGACGGTCGCTGAGCTCCCACCGCTCACGGGTCAGGCGCAGTCCGACGTGCTCGGCGACGAGACCGCGGCGCTCGACCGGCATCTCCCCATTCTCCTGGTAGCCGAGCACTTGGGAGACGCGAAGCGAGGCCAGGTTGTCCCGAAACGCGGCGCTCAGGGCGACCCGGGCGCCCAGACTGACGAAGCCGAAGTGAAGGATCGCAGCCCGCATCTCACGGCCGATGCCCTGCCCCTGGTGAGCGATACCCAGCCACGACCCGGTGTTGAAGGTACGGGCCACCGAAAAGTGCGCCGCTGAGATTCCCTGCGTGCCGACGACCCGGCCCCCTTGCAGGACGACCGGGTTGAAGCTCCACGCCTCCGGCCGCCAGGTAGCCAGCTGGAGCAGGTTCCACTGCACCGTCCCCCGCTCCAGCGCCGGCGTCGGCTGGTCCGTCCAGGGCGTGTCGAAGGGCATGGTTTCGGGAGGATGAACCCCGGCGGCAGCCAGGGTCGCCAGCTCGTCGAGCAGGTCCAGGTCGGGCAGCCGCAACTCGAGCCGTTCGGTGCGGATGCG
>Ga0307374_10014130_pt1 | contig 10908 bp, 12 predicted proteins | sample OX3MG_FD_202532 | JGI IMG/M metagenome (GOLD analysis project Ga0307374, IMG submission 202532) | Soil microbial communities from Risofladan, Vaasa, Finland - OX-3 | ecosystem: Environmental > Terrestrial > Soil > Coastal area > Acid sulfate soil | place: Finland: Risofladan, Vaasa | collected... | reverse complement strand
CGGAGAGTTCTTGGAGCTGATGGATGTCGCTGGCAAGTCTGGCCGCCGGGCCGACGAAACGGTCATCAATGTGATGATTTGAGCCGGGGGTAGCGTGTCCATGTGATTGCTTGATGGCGGCAAAATGAGTTCCGTCTCTGGCGTCATACCACCAGTGCCTTCTCTTTCCCTGAGTGATGGAGAGAGCCTTGCAGGCCGGTCCTGCTTTGAATACATATACGAGCGTCCGAGCAGGAAACGAGGCAGTGTATCTCTAGCAGAGAATCCTAAAGTAAAGAGGCTGGCGGCAACCTTCCAGAAGGTTGCCGCCAGCCTCTTTGTCATCGTACAGAAGCCTATGCTTCTTATTCGGTGCCGCCGCCCCCGTCTTCTGGGGGCTGGTCATCAGCAAATACAAGGAGCGTATGAGTGATCATCAAAGGTGACCCTTTCTGCTATGCTGCCTGCCTACAGAGAACAACCTACTGCAACTATATCACACAAGGACGGCGTATGTGTAGGTATACCTGATGTGGCAAACCGCCGTTTCCTTCTACTAGCTGGAAGAGGGCACGCGTTCCGCGAAGGAGGCAATGTAGGCCTCCAGGTCGGGCTGATCGAGGAGCGCCCGCGATGAATGCGCAGCGGGAGAGATGCCCAGAACTTTCAGGTCGTCTATCTGCTCCACGGCAACGACACCTGCGGCCAGCCAGTCCAATACTGCCGGATCTTGCGCTACCGCGTCGTAGATCTGGAAAAGGCCTCGTTCATAGGCCGCATCTTTCGGGTAACAGATCCCAGGTTGCGAGAGGTCGGTAACGGCTCGGAAGCTCCGCAGACAGCGTGTTTGTGCGACATTGCGTGCCTTTGCCTGTGCTGCCTCTATCTCCTCGTTTCCTAGAAACACCAGGCGGTACAGAAGCAGGAAATCTGCCAGGAATGTGTAGAGCGAGAGGAACGATTGTGGAGGCACGAGTACTCCGGCGGCCAGCCCTGTTGCCAGGGTACCAAGCCATATTTTTGCCTCATCGAACCGCTGGCCAGTGCGCCTGGCAAGTTCTACCTCGTAGAAGAGGCCCAACCCTTCTTCTGTTGTCAGCGACCACCCCGTTCCCAGGCCCAGCAAACCCAGAGCTGATAGCTCTCCTGCAACGCGGGGAGAAACGTGCGCACCCCACTCGTGAGCCATCTGCTCATTGAGCTTACTGCTACTGTACGGTTTCCCGGCGAGAATATAGTGGCGCAATCCCGGTTCGATGCGCGTATGGTTCGCCGCGTAATCGATGACGGCTTCCCAGCCCTGGCACCCTTGCTCGCGGAAGAGCGCATTGAAGAGGTTCTTGAGCGTCTCCGGCGGGAAATCGCGCGTGGACAGGGAGGACGTTGGTTGGCCGTAGAGCGAGGTGTCGATGACCGGGACGGTCCGGATCTCCTGGCTTTCGGGTAGATCATCAACCACGAGGGAAAAGCGTCGCTCGACAAACCGGGCAACCCGCACGCTTACCTCGCGAGCATATACCAGCTCGCGACCCCGCTGGATAAACCATTTAACCCGCGAGAGCGCGAAGTACATTTCCTGTTTGGTGGGGGGCGGGCTGATCGCGCAGATATGCCGCCAGAACGACGCACTGTCGGAGAGGGACGTGGCCTTAATCGCTCGTAGGAAAGAGAGCTGGTAGGGGATGGCTCCCTTCGCCTCCCCATCGTGATCTCCGCCATGACCAATATAGAACCGGCGCACCACCTCGTTTTCCTCGCGCTGCCGGATTTCCTCGTCCAGGGTACAAAGCTGCTGTATACGATCTCGCACTTCCTCCAGGGGGATTGCGGGATAGAAGAACTGCGGCTCACGCTGATCCTGGATGGCCGTGAGCAGCTCACGCTGTTTCCCGTCGGCAAGCATAGTTTCCATGCGCTTTTTGACCTCGATATTCCCTCGCTGAGGAAACAGGCGCTCCCATTCCTCTTGCTCCTCGGCAGTGAAATGCGTCGGGGCAAGCCACGCGAACGAGTCAAACGACACTAGTTCGCGGTACCGATCGACCCAGGGTGCATCATATTGAGAAGGGGGTATCTGACCGCCTTCCCGAAGCTTGATCTGGTCAAGCGCCTCTCGTGCAAACATGCGATACATCTCCCATCTTTCAGGTATCCTGGGAATCGCCTCTTCAAGGAGGCACCTGGCTTCGGTCAGGCGTCCCACTTTCACATAGAGCCGTCCCCGGTTGACGCGATAAATCCATATAGTCTCACCAGAGACCGTATCCCCGCTGTTGGCGAGGCGCTGCATATGATCAAGAGCGAGCTGATCGAAATGCAGCGCCTCGTCGAGCCGTCCCTGCTCTGCCAGGGCCTGCGAGAGTTCCCCATAGGAGGCTGGAAGTGAGCCGAGATCCGAAAAGCCAGCCTCCTTTAGCTCAATACTCTGCTGCAAGACGGTAATCGCCTCTTCATAGCAGCCAATCCGGTTCAGGTGATAGCCAAGGTTGGTGAGCGATTTCGCCAACCGCTTTTTCAGAATACTGCTCTTGAGTGGGGTGGTATACGTCTCGGCTTCGGTCAGTACCAGGTTGCCTTGCCGATAGACGGCAATCGCCCGTTCCCGGAGGGCCTGGGCCAATTGCGTATCATGCACATCTTCAGCGTACTCACACCAGTTAGTGAACAAATATCCTTGCTTTTCCAGCAGCGACGCTAATAGATCGGGATCTCCTTCGATTAAAGGAGCCAAGCGCCGCTCACAGGCAGCGACGAAAGCTTGCGCATCGCTAAAGCGTTTCTGCTCCATCGTGTAGAACATCAGATGGCGAATGATGAACAGCTCTGTTTGGGGTTCAACCTCAATGGTTTTCGCGATGATACGATCCAAAATGCACTGGTAATCAGCTGCGCGTGCCACCCGATTGATCTTCTGCCCCAGGTAGGGAGAGAGAAGATACTGCAGCAGCCATTTCCCACATTCATCTGCCTGATTTTGGCGAAGCTCCTCGGACAGGCGCTCCCGCTGTTCCAGGATATCCTGAGCCAGACGGGCCAGTCGCACCGCGTGGCCCATATTAAAGGCGAGCCATCCATACCGTACAAGGATCTGCGCTGCCGGAAGCAGTTGCATATGAGAGAGCAACAAAATAGCCAGCTCTGTGATCACGGTGCCCTTCTCGTTTTCATACTGTGCAGCGAACGAGCCTTCGCCGAGCCATGCCTGATACGCTGTGATGAGCGCCCTCTCCCTCCGTGTCCGCGCCTCTGGTGAGAGCTTGCGGACCACCGCCGCAGCCACGCTTGGTAGTGCTTGCACCCTGTCGGCATAGGAGGCAAGCAAACTGGCCCTTCGCAGCTCCCGCAAAATGCGTGTCCACTGCGGAGCTAGCACATCCAGGGCCGGTCGGGCCAGCGGCACCGTTGCAAGCGACACGGTCTGGAGCATCTCCAGGGCTTCCGGTGAGAGATGGTAGTTTGCGAGCAGTTGTTCTAAGAGTGGAGCAATCTCTTCGGCCAGTGTGCCGCCAAAGATGTACGGTTCCGCAATAAGCCGACGCACAGACGCCGTCAGGTCATGGGCAGATGTAACTCCTGCGGAATCCTGCAAGACCGGCGTGCTGAGTTCGCCCTCTCCTGGCAGGAGAGGTTGTTTTGCCAGCACAGCCACCCATTCAAGGCAGATCGGGACACGGCCAACCTTCTCGCTAATCTCCCGCAGGACTGGCTGGGGGACACTCTTCAGACCAAGTTGCTGCAATAAGAGGACGCTGTACTCAACCGAGAGTGGTGGGACGGGCACCTCGGCCAGGAAGCGAAGTTCTCCCGCAAACCAGGTCGGCCATTGTCTGGTACTCAGCACGACCGTGGCCCGGTGCTGGTATTTGAGGATTTTCAGCAGGAATCGTTCCCAGCAACTGGCGAGCTTTCCTTCCTCGTTGAGTATGCATTCGGCGTGGTCAGCGATCAGAATGACTGGAACAAGTGACTTCTCCGCCTGCTCCAGCAGCACTGCCACCCGCTCTTCCAGGGAAGCCGACGGCACCTGCGATTGGGCGTATCCGAGAGCGCTGAGCATGGTTCCCATGAAAATCTCCAGAGCTTCTTCCGGTCCCGGTACGCACGAGGCCTCACGAAAATCACAGAGAATAGGACGGTGGGAGTTGGCACGGCGTACTTGCGCTGCAAAGCGGGCCAACTCGGAGGTTTTCCCGATGCCGGACGGCCCGGGGATCACAATGATCTTTGCGCGTTCTGGTCCATCAAGGCACTGTTTCATCTGTTCGTGCCAAGCGTCACGCCTGACAAGATGGCTGGTATCGACGAGCAACGGGTTCGGGCTGGAGATGGATGAGGGTTGCTCACGCGCTCGGAACTCGTACTCAACGAGTAACAGATCATCGATCAGTTCAGCCCACGCCTCTTCGGAGCGCCGATCGAAGTGGGTTCGCTTGCTCTCAATCTTCGCACGGGCGAACTTCACGAACATTTGTGATCCATCTGAGGGAATAGTGACACCCGCCAGCCAGAGGGCGCGATAGAGCTGGCGGAGTTGATCAAAGGCAGGAGCGATCTCGCCTTTCTCCATGCGGTAAAAAACGTCTTTGCTCCAGCCTGGGAGATGGATAAGGACTCTGGTACGTTTGACCGTTCCTCTCCAGGTAAAAATAAGCCTTCCAAAGCCAGCCTCGTCAACTGGGCCAGCGGCTTGTACTTGGAGCATCCCCTGGTTCCCTCTCATTCCTATCTTAGCTGTCACTCATCCAACAATTACGTGCTTGTTACTATCTTGCCATGTTGGAAGCGAACTTGCAAGCTTTCTACCCGCATTTCGGTATGAACACGCGAGTTTTCGCGCATTTTTTGGAGTACTTCTCTGGTAGACTTTGTCTAGAAGAGAGCATATTCTTCAACGAAAAGAGCTGTCGCTCAGATTGCAGATAGTGAAAGGAGGAACACACAGACTGAACGCACAGCAATGCCGATATCCCTGGCACTCAGGCGCGGCTCCCGCCGAGGAGCCTCCGGAGGATCCATTCCCGTATGATTGAGGATGACCGGAGGGCCGCCGAGGAGGGATCAGTACTGACGGGCTTTTATCACACCATCTCCCAGGACCCTAGTGATACGAGCAAGAACAAAGATTGCGAGCATGTCTTATCCATCAGCGACAAAACACTCGCCGGACAGGCCTTTCAATTGAAGGGCAAATGCACCTGAACAATCAAATAATGATGGAGATACTAAATGCTTTGGAGTAGTAGGAATCTTCCATCGGAAACGAGGTCCCATAGGTAAGAACCTCGATTCCGGGGGAGTGGATTTGATGCGTCTTGTGCTTAAACCTCTTGGAGAACCGCTTGCCGGATCGCCTCAAAGATATCCATATCTACCTCACGCTCCCACTGGGACGACATCTCTTCCCAATCGCTTACATATGCAGGCTTTGGGTTTGGGAAATGTTTGTACATCTGACCAACCCATGCAATTCGCACGAAACGTCCGCTTTGCTCTCTTGTGAGCGGAGAACGTTCGTTATGCTGGACCTTACACTGGGCGAGAAGAACTATTGGAGGATGAATCATGAATCAAACGACCTGCCAGCAATCGCAAGGCAAGGAAAGCCTTACTGTCATCGGCCTTTGCTCCACCTTGAGCAGAGACCTGCTCCAGTTCCGAAGCGGAGAGCCATCGGTTCAGCATGTCTTCATCCGGTTCACCTACCCAGCGAATCGCACCTTTCTCAGAGAGAAGCCAGTTCTGATCGTCCCAGATAATACCTTTCCAAGGGGTCGTCAAAATATATGGCAAAGCTTCCTTGATTGGAACTGGTTTTATGATGGAGGGTTGAGCCATTGTCACTGGAACAAGAGACAACTCGTATGGAATGGCATCCCTATCAGGAGTATCATAGCGCAAACAATAAAAAGAACGTGGGCGAGGAGGGGTTGGTGGCAACCACCTCTTGCGGTGAATGAGTTCATGCAAAATCAGAATTGCAGCAGTACTGCTCTGTTCCGGTTCGCCGTTTTCATCAAACAGCAACAGGTTCTCTCGATGCCAGTCAGTCAATCGCTCTTGATAGGGGGTGTGAGGAGGGGGGTAGAGAACATCGACCAACAGCCACCTTCTGCTCAAGTACCCAGTCCGACGACGTTCATTTTCCATTATTTCATATATTCGCTGGCGAGCTTGCGCCACTTCAGGCACAAGGGCTTTAAGAGCGACCATCAATCGTTGCTGATACCTCGCTATCTTATCTCCAGCCCCTCGCGATGGACGTCCAATATCTCTGGGCAAGGATTTCTCACGGTATGCGGTAAGGTTTTGTACCATCTCTTCCGTAAGGGGCGCAAACATCGGCAGCATTGCGATATGGTCGTCCATCTACTGCTCCTTCAGAATATCATTTTGTATAGTATAGAGAATAAACTGGCATTTTGTAAAGCTTTTGAAAAGTCGATATCTTTGAAACTTTTATAAATATTGACTTTTCAAAATTTTTATGTTATGGTTCTATTATGTCAGGGGATGAGGAGTGGAAAACCCGTCCGGCTCCATCGTCTGGCAGACCGCTCACGCTTTGTAGAGACGGGGTTGCTGGTTGAAGGAATCGGCAACAACTGGTTGAGGAGGTACTAGAGAGCTGTTATCTATGGTACTGAATTGCCAGTGGGGAGGGGAAGAGTTGGAATCTGTCGTTCGTAGGTCGTGTAGCTGTAGTGCTGAATGAGTACTGAATGCTTGTGCTTCGGCTGTATGAAATGCAAGCACTGGGCACTCGTTCAGGCAAAGTGGAGAGGGCCGGGAGTTTGCCTCATTGCGAGTGCGGCAGTACCCCCGGCTTCTCCCCGAGTTAGCTGGCAGAGTTGCGAGTTCTCCAGTTAACACGGTAACCCTTTTCTAAGGCGTATGCGCTGATATGGATTGACTCCCTTTAAGCGCATATACCACACACTCTTGCAAACCCCAGAGGGTTTGTAGCGGGCGGGTTTGTCTTTAGTATAACACACCGTGTGAACGACAACTTGCCCCGCTATACATGCCATACTCGAAAGAAAGGGGCAGGTCATGTCCAGTCAGTACCAACATCTGTCACATGCGACAGACTTCTCTTGCCAGTCCACCCAGGAGACAGAAGCAGGCGATGCACACACAGCACAACTGAACACCCAGAACGACCAGGGAACGTCGCTCGTACCCATGGGAACGACTCCGCGTGCGCGGTATTGTTACGAAGTGCCAGTTTCTTGCATCCCTGTGAAGTACCGCGACAGGCTCCCACGCCGATCACGGATCTGTTATGTCGAAGAACCCGAACAACACAACTGTCATCCTGAATACTTCACCACCAGAGCCGCCATCACTACACAGGCGCTTGTCAAAGCGAAACAGATCATGATAACAGCCGTGGAAGCTGATGCGATACGCCGCGCCATCGCTACTCCGGCCGCTTCGACCATTACCATCAAAGCCGCTCCCGCGTATTTTCTCCCATACGACCTCCAGGGCCTGAGTTCAGATCCCTCATTTGACCTCTCTGAGTCTGATGCGCTGATGGTTCCACCAACACAGGCAACGCAGATAGATGAGCAGACAGACCAACAAGTCACCGGGCTCGCGCTCCCAGCAACGGGTACGACACAGCAAGAGGGAGAATCGCGTGCGCTGTTTGATGTTTGGTACATTTCGCCGACTGAGAACCGGGACGAAGAGCTGCAAATGGTTCACACCTCGTGTTTTTCTGAGCGGCTCGCTAACAAAATGACTGGCCCGGTCTATACCGTCTGGATGCGAGCAGAATACATCGATCAATCGCTTCCCTGGTCAAGTGACCTGCAACATCTCGACTCGCATCAACGGCGTTTGCAGGTGCATCAGCATGCGCTTCAAGTGGGAGCAGTTGCCCCATTTGTCATGGTAGATGAACCACCGTTGAAAGAGCAGGAAACGCATGATGAGTTCACCCCACTCAAAGATATCTTTCTACAAAAAGAGGACCTCGACCCTGTTCTCGACGATGCAGAGATACGCTCTACAGCTCCCGACCAATCACAGATACTGAGAACGACGATCCGTATCGTGAAACAGCATGTCAAAAAGCATCAAGCACGGGGAGAACTGGAACGCGCAACCGCCTGTACGCAGATCGAGGAGAGCTTACGGAAGATGCTACAGTGGCATCGCCATCAGCGAAATAAGCCCACCATTGCACGCCTTGAACCGGTCTTTAGCACCCATCGCACTGTGTACCTCAACCAGCCAGCGTCCAAACTGCCAGCCAGGAGAGTAGCATGTGTCCACATTATTCGGCGGCTCATTGGGTATCGGGTAGTGATTGATATCCCACCGCATCTGGCTTCCCTACCAGGAAGGCTGCAACGTTCTCGTGAGGAAAAACCGTCCTTTCCTGCACGGATGAATGACCAAAACAGGAAGGAGATGATTGCGTAAATACCCGGTGTCGAGCAATGGCAGATGCCGGTAGGGAGACAGATCAAGGTACAGAAGACAAACAGGAGAAAACAACGAGGGAAAGAGACCTCTCTCAAGAAGTACGCAGGCATGTTCGAGGCGGAGCCCGACGGCGTGTGTAGGAGTACTCGTGTCTTTGTATCTAAAAACTCTTCCAGGATATCACACTCAATCAGAAGAAAGGAAGGCAACTATGAGCCAATCCGCATTGCAAACAATCCAGGAGACGATTCGGCGCAACGAGCAATTGAAACAACAGATCACCTTGTGTGCAGAAGCACTTGATTATGAGAATGTCACAACCATCCTCTCCTCCCATACATCGCGAATGGGTCTTTCTGCTCAGGATATCAAACGTCTCGTAGCATCCGTCATGTCCTGGTTGAGAGAAACGCAGGGTGCCGAATAAATGTTCTGCTACTTTACGCTGTAGGGCGTGGAACGTCACCAATGAAAAAGCAGTGCTTGCATGCAACAAAAGAAACGAGGACATCTATGAATAGTACAATGGTATGGCTCTGGGTACAGGTGCATCATTCTCTCCTGGGAATATTGCTGGTGGTGCTACTTGTGCTGATTGGTCTGGTTGAGTGGGTAAAGATCATGCGCGAAGAACGCTTCCGAGAGAAACAAAGCGAGCAATCAGGGGGAGATGTGAACCTTTGAGAAAGCAGGAGATCATGCCGGGATAGTGAAAGCTATCCGTATAGTCAATACGTAGCTGAAACTACACAGCATATCTCCACATCTCTCGGAGAGCGGAATCATAAACAGCATGCGGGTACTCCTGAAAATAGTGCGCTTGATGAAGATAAGGGACGCTCGTCAAAGAATTGTTGAGGCCAACAGTTCAAACGCAAGGTAAAAAGATGCCTCGATACCTACCATTCACATAGCCAGTCGAAGTCGCATACATGTGCAGATACGCAAGGAAAAGAACGCCGCATGAACCAGACTGATCTCTTCCAACCTTTTCACGGGACGCACAACGAACGCATGTTACCGTCACGTTCCGACTCATTCACTTCAATACAACTCACACGAGCAATCCATCCCGAAGAGGTCGCAGCCTTCGGGTTGTCTGCTTTGTGGAAGGACCTTGGCTTCGCAGAAGCGCCGCTGATTTTCCGCTCACCACCGTACCGGCGGGTGTATCTTGAACACCATCCGCACTTTCTACAACAGCATAGCGCAGACAATCACCGCCGGAAGCGAGGCCGCTTTGGACAACTGGAGCAGTGGCAGTTTCTGCCACCGCCATCCTGTGCCGACAGTCTTGCCGCAGTTCCCTTTACCGGCGAACTGCTGACAGCCACGTTCATGCAAAAAGCCCAGGCCGGTCAGCGTGGGGCAGTATTCAATGCGCCCCGTAGCTGGTGCCTGTATACCTTTGCTTCAGGATGGTCCGCCCTTTCTGTCCATTTTGACGATACTGACCGGGATGCTGCAACGCTAGTCGCGCTCCCAGAGGGGCGGCAAGATGAATGGCTGGCATTCTTGAACCATCTCGATTCGTTGCAGGCCCAGATGCTGAGACGCCATCGTCGGGGACACATTGAAATCGAGGGTGATGATGGCACGCTGGAACGGGTCATCAAACACCTGACGATTGATGATGTTATCCTCCCCGAAACACTCCTCAAAGCCGTCGCTGCCGAGCGGGCTATCTTTACAAAGCCCATCCTCAACAATTACGCCCGGCTGGATGTCCCTCGTCTGCGAAAGGTCTTACTCATTGGACCACCTGGAACGGGTAAAACGACCCTTCTCAAGTATGAGGCCGGCCTGCATGCCAAAAACGGAGGTCTGGTCCTCTACGTGAGTGCGGCGAAAAACGAGCGCCAATCCTCCTGGCAACGGCTCGCGCTGGCACTGGCTGATGCCGCCGAATGCCGACTGCCAACACTTATTGTCGTCGAAGACTTCGAGTTGTTTGTCTCCCATCCAGATGAGCGCCAACTTGTCCTCAATACGCTTGACGGCCTCGCTACCCCAGACAACCCGGCAGGGACACTCCTGCTCGCCAGCAGCAATAACCCGGACATGCTTGACTTCCGCATCCGGGACCGTCCAGGTCGCATAGACAGGATCATCACCGTCGGCAATGTGAACGACATCTACCTGGTCATGCGTTTTCTCAAACGGTTCCTGGGTGCCGTCTATTGTGAAGAGCGACACGCTCCATTCGCTGCTCACCTGCTCAATCAAGCAGGAAGCCATATTCGTGAAGTTTGCCTTGCGAGTCTTATGCACGCTGCCGCGCAAGGACGGACTGAAGTACTCTTCACTGACCTGCAATCTGCCCATGAGAATATCTTGAAGGGTCGAGAGCAGGCCGCCAATCCAGAAAACTGCTCGCCGACGTCAACAAAAGAACGCCCACGATTCTTTGGGAAGGGATCGTGAATACCTTTGGCACAAATAAACCGTAGTACGCCCGTCAATCCGGTGCCAAAGCGCCAAAAGGGATAGTAC
>Ga0307374_10014129_pt1 | contig 10909 bp, 6 predicted proteins | sample OX3MG_FD_202532 | JGI IMG/M metagenome (GOLD analysis project Ga0307374, IMG submission 202532) | Soil microbial communities from Risofladan, Vaasa, Finland - OX-3 | ecosystem: Environmental > Terrestrial > Soil > Coastal area > Acid sulfate soil | place: Finland: Risofladan, Vaasa | collected... | reverse complement strand
GTCCCCGAGCGTCGCCGCGAGCGCGGCGATGAGCAGGTTGCCGAACGCGTGGCCGTCGAGCTCGCCGCCCCCAGCGAAGCGATGCTCGAGCGCGCGGCCGAGCGGCGACGGCGACGGGAGCATCGCACCGAGGCACTTGCGCAGGTCGCCCGGCGCGGGGATGCCGAGCAGCTCGCGCAGCCGGCCGCTCGAGCCGCCGTCGTCGGCGACCGAGACGACGGCCGTGATGCTCCCCGCGTAGCGCCGGATCGCCGCGAGGCTCGTCGCGAGCCCGTGGCCGCCGCCGATCGCGACGACGGCCGGCCCGTCCGCGCTCATCTCGCGATGTCCCGGTGGTGCACCGTCGGTGTGAAGCCGTGGGCCGAGACGCGGCGCGCGAGCTCCTCCGCGATCGCGACCGAGCGGTGGCGCCCGCCCGTGCACCCGATCGCGATCGACAGGTACGACTTTCCCTCGCGCGCGTACGCGGGCAGGAGGAACGCGAGCAGGTCGTCGAGGCGCCCGAGGAACTCCTCCGCCTCGGGCCGGTGGAGCACGTACTCGCGCACGTCGTCGTCGAGGCCCGTGTGCTCGCGCAGCGACTCGACCCAGTGCGGGTTCGGAAGGAAGCGGCAGTCGAACACGAGGTCGACGTCGAGCGGGATCCCGTTCTTGAAGCCGAACGAGACGACGCTCGTCTGCATCGCGCCCTCGGCACCGCTGCCGGAGAACGCGTCCACGAGCCGGTCGCGCAGCTCGTGCACGTTGAGATCGCTCGTGTCGATCACGATGTCCGCGTCGTCCCGGATCGCCTGGAGCAGCGCTCGCTCGCTCCTGATCGCGCCGAGCACGCCCTCGCCCTCGACGGGATGGCGTCGGCGCGTGCCTTCGAAGCGCCGCACGAGCACGTCGTCCGACGCGTCGAGGAACAGCACGCGCACGCGCGCGCCGGTCGACCGGAGCGACGTGACGGCCGGGGCGAGCTCGCTCATCGAGTCGGCTCCGCCGCGCCCCGCGATGAAGCAGAAGCGGTCGAGGTCCGAGCTCGACTGCGACGTGAGCTCGGAGATCTTGCCGAGGAGCGCCGGGGGGAGGTTGTCGATGACGAACCATCCGAGGTCCTCGAGCGTCGCTGAGGCGCTCGACCGGCCCGCGCCGGACAGGCCCGTCACGATCAGGTACTCGGCCACGACGCCCCCCCTCGGTCCGGACGATCTTCGCGCGGCGGCAGCGCGGGTCGGTGCTCGAAGCGCATCGCGAGCAGCCGCGGGATCGCGGCCTCGAGCTCGGGGTCGACCGAGGTCGCGAGGAACTCTGCGAGCGGCGGGGGCTCGAGCATGCGCGTGAGCAGCAGGTCGCGCGCCGCGAGCGGGTTCACGTAGCGCGAGAGCGGCCGGTGGGCGAAGGGGACCCGCACACCCGAGTCGACGTCCTCCCAGCTCACGTCCTCCACGAGATACGGCCCGACGCGCCAGTAGCGCTCGCCGAGTATCTGGTCGTCGACGAACCCGCTCCCGGAGCCCTGGTAGAGGGGGTGGTTCACGAGGAGCAGGAACCGGCCGCCGGGGGCGAGCACCCGCGCGACCTCGCCGAGCACGGCGTCGACGTCCTCCGCGTGCTCGATGACGAGCGAGCAGACGACGCCGTCGAAGCTCCCGTCGCGGTACGGCAGCCGCTCGCCCTCGCCGCGCACGTACGCGGGCCGGCCACGTGACGGCGCGGCCGGAACGCGCTCCGCGAGCGTCGCGTGCGCGAGCTGGGCCGCGGCGACGTCGATCCCGGCGAGGAAGGCCGGGGGGGCGCTCGCGGCGAGCAGGTGCCGCGCGACCTGGCCCTCGCCACAGCCGAGGTCGAGGATGCGCACGCACCCGGCGAGCTCGGCGGCGATCGTCGGGAGGATCTCGAGCTCGTACTCGGGATCTGCGCCCGCGGTGAACGTGTCGCGCCACCAGTCGGCCTGGCGCTCCCAGACGCCGCGGCGCAGCCGCGCGCCGGCGTCGTCCGCGGCCCCTCCCGCCGGCCCGGCCGAAGCGTCGGGGGTCCGGCCCGCCGGACCACGCGGGGCTCCGCCCGGCCGGTCCCCGGGCGCGCTCAATGGAGGCGCTCGAACACGGCGTCGGCGACCGGGTCGGGCAGCCACGGCAGCGCCCTCAGCTCCTCGGCGGAGGCCTCGCGGATCCTGCGGACCCCGCCGAGCTCGCGCACGAGGCGGCTGCGCCGCGCCGGGCCGAGCCCCACGACGCCGTCGAGCGCGCCCTGGCGCGTCCGCTTCGCCCGGAGCTGGCGGTGGTACGTGATCGCGAAGCGGTGCGCCTCGTCGCGCAGCTGCTGGAGCAGGTAGATCGCGGCCGAGTCCCGCGGGATCCGGACCGGCTCGTCACGCCCGGGCCGGTAGACCTCCTCGAACTGCTTCGCGAGCGCGGCGAGCTCGACGCGCCCCACGAGCCCGAGCTCCTCGAGCACCTTCACCCCGACGTTCAGCTGGCCCTTGCCGCCGTCGATGAGCAGCAGCTGCGGCGGGTACGCGAAGCGCGTCGGGCGCCCGTCGACCGGGGCCGGCGCGCCCTCGTCGAGGCGCCGCAGCCGCCGGGTGAGCACCTCGTGCATCGCGCCGTAGTCGTCGTTTCCCTGGACGGCCGTGACCTTGAACCGCCGGTAGTCCGAACGCTTCGCGAGCCCGTCCTCCATGACCACCATCGAGCCCACGTAGTCCGTGCCCTGGAGGTGGCTCATGTCGTAGCACTCGATGCGCAGTGGCGCCTCGGCGAGGCCGAGGTAGCCCTGGAGCTCGTCGAGCGCCTGGGCGCGGGTCGTGAGGTCGCTCGAACGGCGCATCTTGTGCCGCTGGAGCTGCTCGGCGGCGTTTGCCTCGGCGACCGCGACGAGCGCCCGGCGCCTGCCCCGCACGGGGACCCGCACGGAAACCCGGCCGCCGCGGCGCTCCGAGAGGAACGCCTCGTAGGTCGGGAGGTCGTCCGGCGCGCCCGGCACGAGCACGACCGGCGGGACCCCGAGCGGCGTCTCCAGGTACTGCTGCTCGAGCGCGCGGGCAACGAGACCGGGCGCGTCGAGCGGCTCGACCTTCTCGAGGACGAAGCCGCGGCGGCCGACGACCCGGCCGCGTCGCACGTGGAGGACCTGGACGGCAGCCTGGAGCTCGCTGTCCGCGATCCCGACGACGTCGAGGTCCTCGCTCGAGTCCGCGACCATCTCCTGGCGCTCGGACGCGAGCCGGACGCTCGCGAGCTGGTCGCGAAGGCGCGCAGCGCGCTCGTAGTCGAGCGCGGCGGCCGCGTCGCGCATGTCCGTCTCGATCCGCGTGACGACCGGCCCCGTGTCGCCGTCGAGGAAGCCCATGAGCTCGCCGACGAGCCCCGCGTACCGGTCGTGGTCGACCGCCCCGACGCACGGCCCGGAGCAGCGCTCGATGTGGAAGAGCAGGCACGGCCGGCCGAGGCGCTCGTGCCGGCGGAACTTCGCGTCCGTGCACGTCCGGATCGGGAACGACCGGAGCAGCAGGTCGAGCGTCTCACGGATCGCGTACGCGTGCGCATACGGACCGAAGTACCGGGTCCCGGGCCGCTTCGCGGCGCGCGTCACGACCGCTCGGGGCCAGGACTCGTCGAGCGTGACCGCGAGGTACGGGTAGCTCTTGTCGTCGACGAGGCGCACGTTGAACCGGGGCCGGTGCGCCTTGATGAGGTTGTACTCGAGCATCAGCGCCTCGACGTCGCTGCGGACCTGGATCCACTCGACGGAGGTCGCGCGCTCGAGCATCTGGAGCGTGCGGGGGTGCAGCTGCCCGGGATGCTGGAAGTAGCTCCCGAGCCGGCTGCGCAGCGAGCGCGCCTTGCCGACGTAGATGATCCGGCCCTCGGCGTCTTTGAACTGGTACGAGCCCGGGGCGTCGGGGAGTGCGTCGGGGCGCTGCAACACGGCAGTACGAGGGTAGTGTCTCTGGTACGCCGGCCTGGTACCCCGGCGGACATCTCCGCTTCGTGGCCGACATACCCGCGGATGGGCGACCAGGCTGTCCCCGCCGGCTGCGTCGAAGCGTCACGGCAAGGGGCTTGCCCATGTTCCGTCTCCAGTCACCGCTGCCCGACCACTACCGCGACGCGACCCCGGAGGAGCTCGCGGCGCGCATCGCCGCGGCACGCGACGCGCTCGGACCGAGCCTCGTCGTGCTCGGCCACCACTACCAGCGCGACGAGGTCATGGCCTGGGCCGACGCGCGCGGCGACTCGTTCGGCCTCGCGCGCTTCGCAGCCGAGCACCGTGACGCTCGTTACGTCGTGTTCTGCGGGGTGCAGTTCATGGCCGAGTCGGCGGACGTGCTCACGGGCCCCGACCAGGCCGTGCTCCTCCCCGACCTGAACGCGGGCTGCTCGATGGCGGACATGGCGGACCTCGAGAGCGTCGAGACCGCGTGGGACGAGCTCGCGGCCGTGATCGACGTCGAGACGCTGGTCCCGGTCACGTACATGAACTCCTCGGCCGAGCTGAAGGCGTTCGTCGGGCGCCACGGCGGCGCGGTGTGCACCTCGTCGAACGCCCGGGCCGTGGTCGCGTGGGCGCTCGGCCTCGAGGCGGGCGAGGACGCGGTCGCAGGAGCGCGTCGCACGGGGCGGCGCGTCCTGTTCTTCCCCGACCAGCACCTCGGGCGCAACACCGCGTTCGCGCTCGGGTTCGCCGCGTCGGACATGCGCGTCTGGGACCCCCGGCGCGAGCTCGGCGGCCTCGAGGACGCGGATGCGAAGGACGCAACCTTCCTGCTCTGGAAGGGGCACTGCTCGGTCCACCAGCGCTTCCGCACCGAGCACGTCGACGCGTTCCGTGCCGAGCACCCGCGGGGCTTGGTCCTCGTACACCCCGAGTGCAGCCACGAGGTGGTCGAGCTCGCGGACGTCGTCGGGTCGACCGACGCGATCATCCGCACCGTCGAGTCGGCCGAGCCGGGCACGACGATCGGCATCGCGACCGAGATCCACCTCGTGCACCGGCTCGCGAACGAGCACCCCGAGGTCACGGCCGTGTCGCTCGACCCGCTCGTCTGCCCCTGCTCGACGATGTTCCGGATCGACGCGGCCCACCTCGCGTGGGTCCTCGACGGTCTCGTCGCCGGCGACGTGCGGAACCGCATCACGGTCGACCCCGAGACCGCCGCAGACGCCCGTGTCGCGCTCGAGCGGATGCTCGCCATCACCTGAGCCCGGCGCCCGCCCGGCGCGTCGCGCCGACCCCCGGCGAGCTCAGCCGGCGCGGCGCGCCCGGCGCGTCGAGAGGAGCGGCTTCAAGAACTGCCCCGTGTAGCTGCCCTTCACCTTCGCGACGTCCTCGGGCGTCCCCTCGGCGACGAGCCGGCCTCCCCCGCTGCCACCCTCCGGGCCGAGGTCGACGATCCAGTCCGCGCACTTCACGACGTCGAGGTTGTGCTCGATGACGACGACCGTGTTGCCCTGGTCGACGAGCCGCTGGAGCACGCCGAGGAGCTTGCGGACGTCCTCGAAGTGCAGGCCCGTCGTGGGCTCGTCGAGGATGTACAGCGTGTGGCCCGTCGAGCGCTTCGACAGCTCCGACGCGAGCTTCACCCGCTGGGCCTCGCCGCCCGAGAGCGTCGGCGCGCTCTGGCCGAGCCGCACGTAGCCGAGCCCGACGTCGACGAGCGTCTGCATGTGCCGCGCGATCGGCGGCTGCGCCGCGAAGAACTCGAGAGCCTCCTCGCACGACATGTCGAGCACATCGGCGATGCTCTTGTGCCGCCAGAGGACCTCGAGCGTGTCGCGGTTGTAGCGGGCGCCCTTGCAGACCTCGCACGGGACGTAGACGTCCGGGAGGAAGTGCATCTCGATCTTGATCGTCCCGTCGCCCGCGCACGCGTCGCACCGGCCGCCGGACACGTTGAACGAGAATCGCCCGGGCTGGTAGCCGCGAAGTCGCGCCTCCTGGGTCTCGCTGAACAGCCGCCGGATGTTGTCGAACACTCCCGTGTAGGTCGCGGGGTTCGACCGCGGCGTCCGGCCGATCGGCGACTGGTCGATGTCGATGACCTTGTCGAGCTGGTCCGCCCCCTCCACGCTCCGGTGGCGGCCCGGCACCGTGCGGGAGCGGTACACGTGCGCCATGAGCGCCCGGTGCAAGATGTCGTTCACGAGCGTCGACTTGCCCGATCCCGACACCCCGGTGACCGCGACGAAGCAGCCGAGCGGGAACTCGACGTCGAGGTCGCGCAGGTTGTGCTCGCGGGCGCCGCGCACGACGAGCCGTGCCGCACCCCGCGGGCGGCGCCGGCCGGGCACCGCGATCTCGAGCCGGCCCGAGAGGTACGCGCCGGTCATCGAGCGCTCCTCGGCGAGCAGCTCGTCGAGCGTGCCCGAGGAGACGACCTCGCCCCCGTGCTCGCCGGCGCCGGGCCCGATGTCGACGACGTGGTCGGCGACGCGGATCGTCTCCTCGTCGTGCTCGACAACGATCACCGTGTTGCCGATGTCCCGCAACCGCAGCAGGGTCTCGATGAGCTTGCGGTTGTCCCGCTGATGGAGCCCGATCGACGGCTCGTCGAGCACGTACAGGACGCCGACGAGCCCGCTGCCGATCTGGCTCGCGAGGCGGATCCGCTGCGCCTCGCCGCCCGCGAGCGTCGCCGCCGACCGGTCGAGCGCGAGGTAGTCGAGCCCGACGTCGACGAGGAACTGCAGGCGTGCCCGGATCTCCTTCAGCACGCGCTCGGCGATGAGCGCGTCACGCTCGCCGAGCTCGAGCTTCGCGAGCAGCTCGGTCGCACGGCCGATGGGCTCGGCCGCGAGCTCGGCGATGTTGCGGCCGTCGACCGTGACCGCGAGCGACTCCGGCTTCAGGCGGCTCCCCCCGCACTGCGCGCAGGGCACCTCGCGCATGTAGCCCGCGATCTGCTCGCGCTGGAAGTCGGACTCGGCCTCCGCGTGGCGGCGCTCGAGCCAGGGCACGACGCCCTCGAAGGCAGTGTCGTAGCTGCGTGCCGTGCCGTAGCGGTTGCGGTAGCGGACGTGGACCCGGCGGTCCCCCGAACCGTAGAGCACGACCTTGCGCTGCGCCTTCGTGAGCTTCCGCCACGGCACGTCTACCGAGAAGCCGTACGAGTCCGCGACGGCCGCCACGACCCTCGTGAAGTACTCGGTGCGTGCGCCGGCCCACGGCGCGATCGCCCCGTGGGAGAGCGCGAGCTCGGCGTTCGGGACGACGAGCTCGGGGTCGACCTCGAAGCGCGTCCCGAGCCCGACGCACGCGGGGCACGCCCCGTACGGCGAATTGAACGAGAAGCTCCGCGGCTCGAGCTCGTCGAACGACAGGCCGCAGTGGGAGCACGCGAGGTTCTGCGAGAACGTCACGACCTCGTCGTCGTCCAGCGTCTGGATCGACGCGACGCCGTCCGCGAGGCGGAGCGCGGTCTCGATCGAGTCCGTGAGACGCCGCTCGATCCCGTCGCGGCGCACGAGCCGGTCGACCACGACCTCGATCGAGTGCTGCTCGTAGCGGGCGAGCGACACCTCGTCGCGGCGCGCGAGCTCGTGGACTGTCCCGTCGACGCGCACGCGCGCGAAGCCCTGGCGCGCGAGGTCGTCGAGCAGCGAGTCGTACTCGCCCTTGCGTCCGCGCACGACGGGTGCGAGCACGTGGAAACGCGTTCCCTCCGCGAGCTCCATGACCCGGTCGACGATCTGCTGCGGGTTCTGGCGCGAGACCTCCCGCCCGCAGCTCGGGCAGTGCGGGACGCCGATGCGCGCGTAGAGGAGCCGGAGGTAGTCGTAGACCTCGGTCACGGTCCCGACCGTGGAGCGCGGGTTGCGCGAGGCGGACTTCTGGTCGATCGAGATCGCCGGGGAGAGCCCCTCGATGAAATCGACGTCCGGCTTGTCCATCTGCCCGAGGAACTGGCGCGCGTAGGACGAGAGCGACTCGACGTAGCGGCGCTGGCCCTCCGCGTAGATCGTGTCGAACGCGAGCGAGGACTTCCCCGAGCCCGACAGGCCCGTGAAGACGATGAGGCGGTCGCGTGGGAGCTCGATCGAGACGTTCTTCAAGTTGTGCTCGCGCGCGCCGCGGATGACGATGGACCCGGACATCGGGTCGAGACTACCGATGGTCAGCCGACCTCCCGCAGCTCGCGCCGCAACGAGCGGACCTCGTCGCGCAGCCGCGCCGCGTACTCGAACCGCAGCTCCGCCGCCGCCTGGTGCATCTCGGCCTCGAGCGTCGCGACGAGCCGCTCGAGCTCGTCCGCGGGGAGCTCGCCGGGATGCTCGGGCAGCGGCGCGCCCGCGCGCTCCGCGGCGCGGCGCCCTGCGCGGCGCGACCGGTCCGAGCGGCTCGCACCGCCGGTCGGCTGCGGCGCGCCGCCCGCGGCGACGAGCTCACCGGTGCCGGCCGCCGAGCGGAACTGCGCGACGAGGTCCGTCACCGCCTTGCGGATCGTCTGCGGGTCGATCCCGTGCGCGGCGTTGTACGCGCGCTGGAGCTCGCGCCGCCGCTCGGTCTCGCCGATCGCGGCGCGCATCGAGTCCGTGATGACGTCCGCGTAGAGCACGACCCTGCCCGAGACGTTCCGGGCCGCACGGCCCATCGTCTGGATGAGCGACGTCGCCGAGCGGAGGAACCCCTCCTTGTCCGCGTCGAGGATCGCGACGAGCGACACCTCGGGCAGGTCGAGGCCCTCGCGCAGCAGGTTGATGCCGACGAGCACGTCGAACTCGCCGAGGCGAAGGTCGCGGACGATCTCGATGCGCTCGATCGTGTCGACGTTCGAGTGCAGGTACCGGACCTTCAGCCCGGACTCGAGAAGGTAGTCCGTGAGATCCTCGGCCATCTTCTTCGTGAGCGTCGTGACGAGCACGCGCTCGCCGCGCGCGATCGTCGTCTCCATCTCGGAGATCAGGTCGTCGATCTGGTGCTTCGTCGGCTTGATCACGACCTCCGGGTCGACGAGGCCCGTCGGACGCACGACCTGCTCGACGACGTTGGAGGAGACCGAGATCTCGTAGGGCGACGGCGTCGCGGACATGAAGATGCACTGGTTGACGCGCGACTCGAGCTCCTCGAAGCGCAGCGGCCGGTTGTCCATGGCCGACGGCAGGCGGAAGCCGTGCTCGACGAGCATCTCCTTTCGCGACCGGTCCCCGGCGAACTGTCCGTGGAGCTGCGGCACGCCGACGTGGCTCTCGTCGAGCACGAGCAGCCAGTCGTCCGGGAAGTAGTCGAGCAGCGTGTACGGCGGCTCGCCGGCGGCCCGCCCGTCGAGGTGGCGGCTGTAGTTCTCGATGCCGCTGCAGTGCCCGACCTCGGCGAGCATCTCGAGGTCGTGCTCGGTCCGCATGCGGAGCCGCTGCGCCTCGAGCAGCTTGCCCTGCGACTCGAGCTCGCGCAGGCGCTCGCCGAGCTCGACCTCGATCGACGCGATCGCCGTCCTCAGGCGCTCGTCGCCGGCGACGTAGTGCGTCGCCGGGAACACCACGAGCTCCTCCAGGTCGCCGATGATCTCGCCCGTGAGCGCGTCGAAGCGCGTGATCCGCTCGACCTCGTCGCCGAAGAGCTCGACGCGCACCGCGGTCTCCTCGTACGCGGGGTGGAGCTCGATCGTGTCGCCCCGCACGCGGAACTTGCCGCGCACGAGATTCGCGTCGTTCCGCTCGTACTGCAGCTCGACGAGCTGGCGGAGGAGCGCGCGCTGGTCGTGCTGCTCCCCCGGGTGGACGACGAGGATGCGGTCCTGGTACTCGTCGGGCGAGCCGAGGCCGTAGATGCACGACACCGAGGCCACGACGATGACGTCCCGGCGGGTGAGCAGGCTCGCGGTCGTCGAGTGACGGAGCCGGTCGATCTCGTCGTTGATCGACGAGTCCTTCTCGATGTAGGTGTCCGTCGTCGGCAGGTACGCCTCGGGCTGGTAGTAGTCGTAGTACGAGACGAAGTACTCGACGCGGTTCTCGGGGAAGAACTCCCGGAACTCGCCCGCGAGCTGGGCGGCGAGGGACTTGTTCGGGGCGAGGACGAGCGTGGGCCGCTGCGCGTGCTCGATCGTCCACGCGATCGTCGCGCTCTTCCCGCTCCCGGTGATCCCGAGCAGCGTCTGGTAGCGGTCGCCGCGGTCGAGGCCCTCGCAGAGCGAGGCCACGGCCGCCGGCTGGTCCCCGGCCGGCTCGAACTCGGACACGACGCGAAACGGTGGCACGCGCTCATCGTACCGAGCAGGTGCGCGCTCTCCTCCGGTGGCGTCAGCGGGCGAGCTCGGCGCGGAGCCGCGCGAGCCAACGCCACGCCTCGTCGGCCATCTGCGCGAGCTCGTCGGTCGTGCCGACGTTCACGACGACGAAGTCCGCCGCGCGCAGGCGCTCGCCGGGATCGATCTGCGCGGCGACGCGACGGTGCGCGTCCTCGGGCTCGAGGCCGCGCAGGCGGACGAGCCGGTCGAGCGCGAGGTCGACGGGCGCGTCGACGACGATGACGCCGTCGAGGCCGTACGCGTCGCGCCCGCCCGTCTCGACGAGCAGCGGCAGCTCGACGACGACGACCTCGTCCGAGCCCCGGCGCGCCTCCAGCTCGGCCGCGACCTCGCGCCGCACGACCGGGTGGACGATCGCCTCGAGCGCGGCGCGCGCCGCGGGATCGCCGAACACGACGCGGGCGAGCGCGCCGCGGTCGACCGTGCCGTCGCCGGCGAGCACCGCGTCGCCGAAGCGCCGCACGACGGCGCCGTGGCCGGGGCTGCCGGGGTCGAGCGCGTGCCGGGCGATCGCGTCCGCGTCGACGACGACCGCCCCGCGCGCCGCGAGGAGCGCGACGAGGCTCGACTTGCCCGATCCGATGCCTCCGGTGCAGCCGACCGCGATCACGCGGGCCCGCGCCGGCGGCGCGGTGCCTCGGCGGCGTGGCGCGCCGCGCGGGCCGGGGTCGCGGC
>Ga0307374_10014128_pt1 | contig 10912 bp, 7 predicted proteins | sample OX3MG_FD_202532 | JGI IMG/M metagenome (GOLD analysis project Ga0307374, IMG submission 202532) | Soil microbial communities from Risofladan, Vaasa, Finland - OX-3 | ecosystem: Environmental > Terrestrial > Soil > Coastal area > Acid sulfate soil | place: Finland: Risofladan, Vaasa | collected... | reverse complement strand
ATCAACGCCGACCAGGCGGTGAACATCGTTTTCCTGAAGCGGTCGATGCGGCCCGGGTTCGCGGGCATCGACAACGAGCTGCTCTACGACCCCAAGACCACCATGCTCTTCGGGGACGCCAAGGACTCCCTGTCCAAGTTGGTGGCGGCGGTCAAGGCCGCCTGAGGCTGCCTCGGGTGGGGCGGCCAAGCCCCCCGGCGGTCAGCCGGTCCCTGGCGGTCAGCCGGTCCCGGCCTGCCGCGCCAACGAGGGGCCGCCATCGAAGAGGTGGGCGAAGACGAGCAGTCCCTGGGTCGTCTGGCGCGCCGAGGACACCACCACCTCGATGTCGGTCCGGCCGACCAGATGGACGGCGTCGTTCACCACCACCATGTCCCCTTCGGGCAGGTAGCCGACGGCCTGGCGGGCCTGGCGGCCCTCCTTGACGAGGTCGATAACGAGATGCTCGCCCGGGGGATGGTCGGGCGAGAGCTCCGTCGCCAGCCGGCGGAAGTCGACGATGTCGACCTCCTCGGCCTCGGCCCGGTCGGCCACCTCCACCGAGCAGGTGGCGAGGCGCACGTGCAACCGGTGGGCCAGCGCGATCACACGGTGGGCGGTGTCGTCGAACTGCGGGACCTCGTCGTCGCTGATCCACACGGCCACGCCGCCGGCCCTGAGGGCCTCGATCGATTCGAGCCCCCGCCGGGCTCGGCGCGACGCCACCGGGTCGGGGCTCTCCGACAAGGTGCGGACCTCGTCGAGCACGAAACGCGGCAGCACGATGCCGCCGGCGAGGAGCCCCGACCGCCCCAGGACCATGAGGTACCGGTCCATCACGGCGGAGGTGTCGACGACCAGGGCCGTCCCCGGCGGTGGCTCGGCGGGGCGATCGAGCAGGTGCGACATACCGGCCGCCCGCACGATCTCCTGACCCTTGGTGACGCCGATGCGGATGCCCGCGACGCACAGCACCCAGGCGAAGGCGGCCACCAACGGGTAGTCGATGCTCGAGTGCACGAGAGCGATCACGGGAAGCCCGGCCACGAGGCCGAGAAGCAGGCCGGTCGTGCCGACGACGGACCCGGCGAACACCTCACTGGCAGGCATGGAGCGGAGCTGGCCCACCGCGCCGCGCAACCCGCGGTCGAGCAGGCGCCCGATGACGCCGCCGAGCAGGTAGGAGAACAGGGCGCCGAGCGTGATGCCCACCACCGGCGCGGTCGTCTCCTTCCCGACGTGGTTGCCCACGGCGAGACCGCCGATGGTGCCGGCGATCACCAAGAGAAGCCTGAAGACCTCGACGAATATCACGCGCTCTCGCCTCACCCTCACCCAATGCAGGAGCACCTCAAGGCTACCCAACGCCTGGGCGCTTTCCGGGTTCACGCTCAGGACGAATCCGACCGCGACGCACCGTGGTGACAGGTCGGGGGATGCCTCGTGCAGGCGCCGGGCGAATCTCAACGGGCCAACATCTTTCGAGGGCGAGGCCGTCGAGCTCCGTGAGCCCCAGCAGCGTCGACCCACGGGCTGGTGCTCGACGACGGATCTCTCTCCGCGAGGCATCCCCGCCTACCATCGGGGCGTGCCCGACATCGCGCCGCACGCACCGGGGCCGGAGCCCGGCGGCCGGCCATGGCGTGACCGACGGCGGTCGGGCCCGGGTCCGTCGCGCCGGCGACGGTGGGGACGTCGACGGTCGGGCCGGCGACGATGAAGGTGTTCGTCGCCGGCGCCACCGGCGTGGTCGGTCGCCGGGCCGTTCGCCTCCTCGTCGGTGCCGGCCACGACGTCAGTGCGGTGGCGCGTTCCGCAGCACGACAAGCGTTGCTGCGCGACCTGGGCGCGCACCCGGTGACGGTCGACCTGTTCGACCGTACCGCCGTCGACCGGGCGGTGGTCGGCCATGACGCGGTGTGCAACATGGCCACCCACATCCCCGCCTCCGCCCGCATGGCCATGCCCCGGGCGTGGGCCGAGAACGACCGGATCAGGAGCGAGGTGTCTGCCAACCTCGTCCAAGCCGTGCTGGCCCACGATGTGGGCCGCTACGTGCAGGAGTCGATCACCTTCCTCTACGCCGACGGCGGCGACCGGTGGCTGGACGAGTCGTCCCCCGTCGAGCCGGTGGCCAACCTGCGGTCGGCCACCGTGGCCGAAGCCAACGCGGCGCGCGTGACCGGGACCGGCGCCACCGGCGTGGTCCTTCGGTTCGCCGCGTTCTACGGTCCCGACAGCGACAGCACGCTCGGCATGATCGCCATGGCGAAGCGAGGCCTTGCCATGGCCGCAGGGCCCGACGGGTACACGTCGTCGGTCACCACCGACGACGCCGCGGCGGCGGTGGTGGCGGCGCTGGCGGTGCCACCGGGCACCTACAACGTGGGCGACGACGAGCCGTTGACGCGTCGCGAGTTCTTCGCGGCGCTCGCCACCGCGCTGGGGGTGCGGCCGCCGCGCATCGCGCCGGCAGGTCTGGCGAAGTTCGGCGGCGCCAAGGCCGCCGCCCTCACCCGGTCACAACGGGTTGCCAACCGACGGTTCGTGGCGGCGAGCGGATGGGCACCGGCGTCCCCGAGCGTGCGCCAGGGTTGGGCCGCCGTGGTGGCCGCCGCCGACACCGCCGGCGCGTAGGCCGCCGCCGACACCGCCGGCGCGTCGCCCGAGCCGCCGACACCGCCGGCGCACCGCCCGGCCTCGGTCCAGCCGGGCGCGCCGACACGGCCCGATCCGGGGGTCGCCCCGCCCGGTGCCGACCACCGACCACACTTCAGATCGGCACCGCTCCGACCGACAATTCACGTGTGCCGCGCACCGTTCCGCCCGATGCCCCCGCGTCCGGGCAGCAGGCACGCCGGCGGCGGCGCGCCGGCTTCCCGGCCACCGGCACCGCCCTGATCATGGCGGCCCTGACCGTCCTGGCCACCTCGCTCGTCACGATGGTGCTCCCCACCCCGGCGGAGGCGGCCAGCCCGCCCACGCACCCCTTCGCCGGCTCGGGCGTCGTCCCGTTCGGCGACGCCCGCGGGTACAGCGCACCGACGATGACCCTGTCATCGATGGTCACCGGCATGGCCCCCACCCCGGACGGCGCCGGCTACTGGCTGGTGGGCACCGACGGCGGGGTCTTCGCCTTCGGCGACGCCGGCTTCTACGGGTCGCTCGGGGCGCTCACGCTCAACGGGCCCATCGTGGGCATGGCACCCACACCGAGCGGCAGGGGCTACTGGTTGGTCGCGCTCGACGGCGGCGTCTTCGCCTTCGGCGACGCCGGCTTCTACGGGTCGATGGGGGCGACGCCGCTCAACGAGCCGATCGTCGGCATGGCGAGCACGCCGAGCGGCCACGGGTACTGGATGGTGGCCGCCGACGGCGGGGTCTTCGCCTTCGGCGACGCCGGGTTCTACGGGTCGATGGGGGCGACGCACATCGCCGCCGCTGTGACCGGCATGGCGAGCACGCCGAGCGGCCACGGGTACTGGATGGTGGCCGCCGACGGCGGCGTCTTCGCCTTCGGCGATGCCGGCTTCTACGGGTCGATGGGCGGCGAGACGATGCCGGCTTCGATCGCGGGCATCGCCACCACACACGGCGGCGAGGGCTACTGGATGGTGGGCAACGACGGGACCGTCTACCCGTTCGGCGACGCCCAGGGATACGGCTCCTCGTCGGGGACACAGCCGGTCTCCCCCGTCACGGCGATCGCCGCCACCCCCGACGGCAAGGGCTACTGGCTCCTGCAACCCGACGACTGGTCCTACTCCTTCGCGGGATCGTCGCCGTACGTGCTCGGCAGCTCGTCGGCGATCACGTCGGTGGCGGCGCACCAGGTCGGCCCCGACCCGGACAACACCAAGGGGGCCTTCTGCAACCCCTACGGGCCGTGCGAACCGTGGTGCGCGCTGTTCGCCACGTGGGTGTGGGGGCAAGCCGGGATCCCGGTGCCGTCCCTGGCCTTCACCGGCAGCATCTTCTCGTGGGCGGCGTCGCACGGCCGCCTCCTCCCGGCAAGTGCCACGCCGGCTCCCGGCGACGCCGTGCTCTACGGCACCGGCCCCCAGAGCACGGCCACGTCGGTGCACACGGGGATCATCGTGCAGGTGTGGCCGGACGGCGCGGTGATCACCGTCGAGGGCGACGCCGGCCCCTTCCCGAACGGCGCCTACAACGTCGTGGTGAACGGCCCCTTCCTGCCGGCCGACTCGGCGCCGTACAACGGCGTCCCCGTGTACGCCATCGCCCAGCCGGCGCCCTGAGGACCGCAGGCTCCGAGGGTGCCGGCGCCAGGCCCGCACGGGCCCGGCGGTCGCGCTACTTCTGAGGAAGCCGGGCACCTAGGCTTCCCCGCCATGGCAACGTCCGCAGAGGACGCCGGGGTCGTGCCGCAGTGGAGCGGGGCGGCGGCCGGAGGCGGGGAGTGGCCGGCGGGGACCTCCACGCCGGTCCGGAGCACACCCGGCCTCCCCGGCCCGGCGGGCGCGCCGGGCACCCTGACCGCTCCCGCAGCACTGGGGACAGTCGTCGTCCCCGACGCCCGCGACCCGGCGGCGGCACTCGGCCGCATGGCCGACGCCGAGGCCCACGAACTGCTGGCCCGTACGTTCGACGACGTGGTGGCGAACGTGCGCACCGCCTACATCGGCAGGGACGACATCGTGCGGCTGGCGCTGTGCTGCCTCATGGCCGAGGGCCACCTCCTGGTGGAGGACCACCCCGGCGTGGGCAAGACCACGCTCGCCAAGGCGCTCGCCCGCTCGCTCGGGCTCGACTTCGGCCGGGTGCAGTTCACCGCCGACCTCCTCCCCGCCGACGTCACGGGCGCCATGGTGTTCGACCGCGACAGCGGGCGCATCGCCTTCCGCCCCGGTCCCGTGTTCACCAACGTCCTGCTCGCCGACGAGCTCAACCGGGCGTCCCCCAAAGCACAGTCGGCGTTGCTGGAGTCCATGGAGGAGCGACAGGTCAGCGCCGACGGCGTCAGCCATCCGCTGCCCCGGCCGTTCATGGTGCTCGCCACCCAGAACCCGTTCGACGCGGCCGGCACCTTCCCCCTCCCGCACAGCCAGCGGGACCGGTTCCTGCTCCGGCTGCGCCTCGGCTACCCCGACCGCGCCTCCGAGGACGAGCTCCTCGCCACCACCCGCTCGCGCCCCTCCCCCGAGTCGCTGTCGAGCGTCGGCGGCCCGGAATTCCTGGCCCGGTTCGCGGACGCGGCGCGGCGCGCCCACGTCGGGGCCGACGTGCGGGGATACGTGCTGGACCTCATCGGCGAGACGCGGTCGCACCCCGACCTCACCGTGGGCGCCTCGCCGCGCGCCACACTGGCGGTCCTGCGGGCCGCCGCCGCCGTGGCCGTCTCCACCGGCCGCGGGTACGTCACGCCCGACGACGTCAAGCTGGTGGCCGAGCCCGCCCTCGGCCACCGCGTGGTTCTCCACCCCGCGGCCGAACTGGCGGGGGTGACACCGGCGGCCACGATCGCGGAGATCATGTCCCGGCTCGTCGTGCCGGTCGGCGGGGCCCGGTAGCGAACCGGCCTCGGGCCGCGACCGGACGGACGAGACGTGCTGTCGTCGCGGGGCAGGCTGCTGACCGTCGGGTCCGTCGGCGCGGCGGTCGCGGGCCTGGTCTACGGGGTCGAGGAGTTCGTCCTGCTGGCGACGTCGGCGTGGGTCCTGCTCGCGATCGGCGCGCTGGGGGCACGCCGTCGCCGGCGCGCCCTACGTCGAGCGCTGCGCCTGGTGGTGCGGGTGCCTGCCGCCGAGGTGGCCGCGGGGCAGCCCGCCCTCGTCGAGCTGCGCGTGAGCAACGCCGGGCGCCACCGCCTCCCCCCGGTGGTCGTGGAGGAGCCGCGCCGGCACTGGTCGGTGTCGTTCCCCGGCTTGGGCGCGCGCCATGGTGCCGTCGCAGGTGCGGCGGACGCCCGCGACGGACGCACCGGGCGGTCCACCACGTCCGGCGACAGCTTCGCAGCGGCACCCCGTCGCAGCCGGCGCGAGAGGGCCGCGGCCCGGCGCGTCATGGCCCGGTCGTCGCGGCTCCCCGACCTGGCGCCGGGCGCCGACGCCGCCCTCTGGATCGCGGTGCCGACCGCGGCGCGCGGCCTGCTCACGCTGTCGGGCGTGGCACTGTGGTGCGAGGACCCGTTCCGCCTCTTCGGCCGCCGGATCACGACAGCGCCTCCGGCCCACGTCGTGGTCTACCCCACCCCCGCGCCTCCCGGGCGCGCGGCACGCGGCGCCGGCCCGCACCCCGCCGGCCGCCCGTGGGGCGCGGCGACGCAGAGCGCCAACACCATGTCGGGAGACGAGCTGAGCGGGCTGCGGCCGTATGCGCCCGGCGACCGGCTCACCCGCCTGCACTGGCCGGCGCTGGCGCGCTCGGGCGAACTCGTGGTCCGCGAGTTCGTCGAGCCCCGGACCGGGTCCCTGACCCTGCTCGTTGACGTCCGGCCGTCGGCCCACGACGACCGCTCGATCGACGAGGCCATCTCGTTGGCCGCGGGGCTGGGGATCGAGGCGCTGCAGCGGGCGGTGACGGTGGAGCTGTGCACCAGCACCGGCGACCGAGTCGTCGTGGCGCCGAACACGGCGGGGAGGCAAACCCTGCTGCGCGCCCTGGCGATGCTCGGCCCCGCGAGCCCGGCGCCCGCGGTGGCGCGCCGATGGGGTGACCGGACCACGGGCGGCGCGGTGTGGGCGAGCGGCAACCCGGGCGGCGCCGAGGTCCTGCTCGTCACCACCGCCCGGGGGGCGGCCCAGCACTCTCTCCCCGACGTGCTGGGCCGGCGGGCCGAGACGGTCCTGGTGCCATGACCGACCCGCCCGCCGCGGCCCTTCCATCGCGGGCGGCGGACCCGGTCGGCGATCGCCCGCCGACGCGCCTGGGGGCGGACGCCTGGCTGCTGGCGGTCTCGGTCTCGGCCGGCCTGGGCACGGCGCGCCTCACGCAAGCCCCCGGCGCGGCGCACGTGATCGGCCCCGTCCTGGCCACGGTGGTGGCGGGCCACCTGGCCACCTCGCTGGCGCGCCGGGTGCGCGTGTCGATCCCCGTGACGGTGGTGTCGGGCGTGGTCGCGGTGGTGCTCGCCACGGTGTGGGGACAGCTGCTGGCGTCCACCCGTTCCGGTGTCCCGACTTCCACCACGTGGCGGGCGCTGGTGGCGCAGTTCGACGCCGCCGGCGCAGTCATCCGCGCACATCCCACGCCCGTGCCCGCCACGTCGGGCGTGGTGCTGTGCATCGCCACCGGCGCCGGGCTCGTCGCCGTGCTCGGCCGGTCCATCTGGGCGTGGGCCGAGACCCGCACGGCGCGCCCCTCGGTGGCCCTCGTGGCCCTGGCGCCGAGCTTCGGGCTGTTCTGCTACACCGCGCTGCTCAGCTCGCAGGTCGACCGGGTCGCCGGCGTCATCGCCTATCTCGGGTGCGCCCTCGTGTTCATCGCCGCCGCCGATCGCCCCGGGGCGCGCCCCGGCGCCGGCGCGGCGGGTAGGACGCGCAGGGTCGGGGCCGGCCTGGCGGCGATGGCCCCGGCCGTGCTGTGCGCCGTCCTGGCGGTGGTGGTGCCCCTGGCGGTGAGCCCGGCGTTCACGGCGCTGCGGGTGAGCGCCCTGCCCTTCGGCCCGGCGGGGGGCGCGGCGGGAGGCGGAGGGCTCGGTGTCGGCACGGGCGGGACCGGCCCCGGTGGCGCACTGCCCGCCATCGGCGCCGGCGGCGGTCTGACCGGCGTGCGCGCCATCGACCTCGTCGACAACCTCAGAGCCGTCCTCACCAACCGGACCGGCGAGGTGATGTTCAGCGCCACCACCCCGGTCGCCACCTACTGGCAGGTGGCCGTGCTGACCACCTTCGACGGCACCGCCTGGCTCCCCGACGCCACCACGGAGGCGGCGGTGCAGGCGATCGCCCAGCCGCCCCAGAGCCGGCCCGCCCCGGGACTCCCGGCGCTTCCCGATCCCGAGCCCACCACCACCTTCCGGGCGGCCGTGACCATCGGCGACCTCCAGAGCACGTTGTTGCCGCTGCCGCCGACCGCGATCTCGGTCGACGCCAACGCCTTCGTGGTGCCCGGCTTCGGCGCCGTCGAGGCGATCGAGGCGCCGCCGGGCCAGCGCTACAGCACCCTGGCCCGGGTCCCGGTCACCCCGGGCACCCGGGCACGCGGCACCCGTCCGGGCGGCCCGGGCGGCCCGGCCGGCCCGGGCGGCCCGGTCGGCTCGGCCGGCACCACGACACCCCCCGTCCCGGCCTCGTCGCTGACCCCGTACCTCGAGCTGCCGGCGCTGTCCCCCCCGGTCGTCCAGCTCGCCCACCAGATCGTCGCCGGGGCCTCCACCCCGGCGGCCCAGGCGGCCGCGCTGGCACGGTGGTTCGACAGCGGGCGGTTCCGGTACACGCTCTCGCCACCCACGACCGCGGGCTCAGACGCTCTGTCGTCGTTCCTGTTCACCACCAGGGCCGGCTTCTGCCAGCAATTCGCGGCCGCCTACGCCGTGCTGGCCCGGACCGACGGCCTCCCCACCCGGGTGGCGATCGGGTTCACCACGGGCACGGCCCAGGGCCACGACCGGTACCGGGTCACCGGAGCCGACGCCCACGTGTGGCCCGAGGTCTACCTCGGCCCGGCGACGGGATGGACCTCGTACGAGCCCACCCCGGCCTCGTCGGGCGAGCCCACGGGCATCGGCGTGAACTCGGGGTCGCGCACCGGCACACAGAACACCGGGGGCCAGTCGACGGCGTCCACGGCATCGACGGTGGCGAGCATCCGACACCCCGCGACCTCCGGCGTGTCGGCCCCCTCGACGGTCCCGCTGGCCCTGCACGGCCGGACCGCTCCCACCGGCGGCGGGAGCCGGGTGTGGGTCCTCGCCGTCGTGGTCATCCTCATGGCGGGGGTGCTCGCCGTCCCCGCCGGCCGCTGGGTGCGGCGACGAATCCCCGACCTACGCCGGCGCCGGGAGCGGTGGGGCGACGACCGGCGCCGTCGCGCCGCCGAGGCCGACCCCACGGCCGAGGTCCTGGCCCAGTGGCGCCGGGCGGTCTCGACCCTCGATCGCGCCCGCCTGGGCCGGCGCCCCACCGAGACGCTCCACGAGCACGCCGCCCGCCTGCGATCGCTGGCGGGGGCGAAGTGGTTGGCGACCTACGCCCCGGTGCCCGTCGCGTCCGCGAGCAGCGCGTGGTCGGGCGGCCCGTCGGAGGGGGCTCCCGGCGCCGGGGTCGAGAGCGCCGTCGACGCCTACGGCGAGCTCGCCACCCTGGCCGTCCGGGCCTCGTACGCCCCCGAGCCCTGCACGGCCGACGAGGCCCGGCGCGCCGAGCAGCTGGGCGCCCTGGTGCGCTCGGGGCTGGCCCGCCCGCCGGCGCGACGCGCCGGCCCTGCCCCTCTCTGAGGACCGGCACCACCGGACCCGCGCCACCGGACACGTCACGGGTGAGCCTGGGGGCCGCGGGGTCCGGCTGGGCGGGTGGCGGGGCCCGGCTGGGCGGGTGGCGGGGCCCGGCGCGAGGATGGCGGGCGCAACGCACGGACGGCGCCGCACCACGGCGCGCGACGCGGCACTCGACCCGGGAACGGGAGGACGCTGGTGACCATCCCGCAGGCGGCACGGCTCGACGGCATCGACCTGTCGGACTTCGACTTCTGGGCGGAGCCGTGGGAGCGGCGCGAGGCGGCGTTCGCGGCCCTGCGGGCCGAGCGGCCCATCGCCTTCTTCGCCGAGCCCGAGTTCGAGATCGAGACGGTGATCCCCATCCCCCCGGGGCCGGGCTACTACGCCATCACGCGCCACGCGGACGTGGTCGAGATCAGCCGGCATCCGGAGCTGTACTGCTCGGGGCAGTCCAGCACGAGCATCATCGACATGCCACCCGAACTGCTCGAGTTCTTCGGCTCGATGATCAACATGGACGACCCCCGCCACGCCCGGCTGCGGCGGATCGTCTCCGCCGCCTTCAACCCCCGCATGGTGCGCTCCGTGGAGGACACCATCCAGCAGGTCGCCGACGACATCATCGAGCAGGTGCGGGGCAAGGGTGCGTGCGACTTCGTCACCGAGGTGGCGGCGCGCCTGCCGCTGAAGGTGATCTGCGACATGATGGGCGTCTCCGAGCGCGACTACGACACCGTCTTCACGCGCTCGAACGTCATCCTGTCGATGGGGGACACCGAGTACGTCCCCGAGGGTGAGGACCCGGTGCTGGCGTTCATGAACGCCGGCACCGATCTGGCGGAGCTCATGCGCGAGCTGGCCGCCTACCGGCTCGAGCATCCCACCGACGACCTCACCTCGGCGCTGGTCAACGCCAACGTCGACGGCGAGGCGCTGACCGATGCCGAGCTGTCCTCGTTCTTCATCCTCCTCGTCGTGGCGGGCAACGAAACGACGCGCAACGCCATCAGCCACGGCCTGTGGGCGCTCACCGAGCGTCCCGACCAGCGCGCCGTGTGGACCGAGGACTTCGACGCCGTGGCCCCGACCGCCGTGGACGAGATCGTGCGCTGGGCCTCCCCCGTCATCTTCATGCGCCGGACCGTGACCCAGCCGACGACCTTGTCGGGCCATGACTTCGCCGAGGGCGACAAGGTGCTGCTCTTCTACAACTCGGCCAATCGCGACGAGGACGTCTTCGAGGACCCGCAGCGATTCGACGTGCGGCGGGCCCCCAACCCGCACGTCGGCTTCGGCGCCCCCGGGCCGCACTTCTGCCTCGGCGCCCACCTGGCGCGGCGCGAGATCACCGTGATGTTCAAGGAGCTGTTCCGCCACCTCCCCGACATCCGGGCCACGGCCGAGCCCGACCGCCTCCGGTCGAACTTCATCAACGGCATCAAGCACCTCCCCTGCACGTACTCGGCCGGCTGAACCACCGGACCGGGGCTCCTGACCCGCCGCCCCGACCAGAGAGCACCCTCGCCCGTGACCAGC